>Ga0209474_10003854_pt1 | contig 13063 bp, 11 predicted proteins | sample GraSoiAngelo_145_FD_185902 | JGI IMG/M metagenome (GOLD analysis project Ga0209474, IMG submission 185902) | Grasslands soil microbial communities from the Angelo Coastal Reserve, California, USA - 14_1009_05_20cm (SPAdes) (version 2) | ecosystem: Environmental > Terrestrial > Soil > Grasslands...
GAGCTTCGCCGCGATCTTTGCAATCGGAAAACCTGTCGCCTTTGAAGCCAGCGCCGACGAACGTGACACGCGCGGATTCATTTCTATAATCCGGACTTCGCCATTTTCAGGGTTTACAGCGAACTGAATATTTGAGCCACCAGTTTCGACGCCGACCTTGCGGATGATCTTGATGGCCATGTCGCGCATCGTCTGATATTCGCGATCAGTCAGCGTTTGCGCGGGCGCGACGGTGATCGAATCGCCGGTGTGCACGCCCATCGGATCGAAGTTCTCGATCGAACAAATGATGACGACGTTGTCGGCAAGGTCGCGCATGACCTCGAGTTCAAACTCTTTCCATCCGAGTATCGATTCTTCAATCAGCACTTCACCAATCGGCGACGCAGCGAGTCCGTTGCGAACAATCTCTTCGAACTCTTCCGGATTGAATGCGATGCCACCGCCCGTGCCGCCCAGAGTGAACGACGGTCGGATGATCGCGGGGTAACCGGTGTCTTCGACGATCGCTTCGGCTTCGGCCCAAGATTTCGCAAAGCCTCCGCGCGGCATCGACAGGCCCGCTTCGTCCATCGCTTGTTTGAAGAGCAGGCGGTCTTCTGCGACCTTGATCGCTTCGCGCTTGGCGCCGATCATCTCGACGCCGTTCTCTTCAAGCACGCCCGCGTCGTCCAGAGCGATCGCGAGATTCAGCGCAGTCTGTCCGCCGACTGTCGGTAATAGAGCGTCGGGTTTCTCATTTCTAATGATCGCGGAAACTGATTCGACGGTGAGCGGCTCAATGTAAGTGCGATCGGCCATCTCCGGATCGGTCATGATCGTCGCCGGGTTCGAGTTGACGAGGACGACTTCGTAGCCCTCCTGACGCAGAGCTTTGCACGCCTGCGTGCCCGAATAATCAAACTCGCAGGCCTGGCCGATGACGATCGGGCCCGACCCAATGATCAGAATTTTGCGAAGGTCAGTGCGTTTGGGCATCTGAGATCAGGTAGAAACAGCAAACTGGATGCGAGAAGCGATTATACATGAAGTGAAGCGCGTGCCAGCCTGGTCCAGTTTTGTGGTAGTGGCCTAATTTCTTTCCTCGGTGTCTCTGTGGATCTCTGTGCCTCTGTGGTGAGCTTATTTCCAAAGCCATTTTCACCACAGAGACACGGAGGCTGCACCGAGAAACGGAGAAGAACTACAACCTTAGGACACTCCAGTTTTGTGGACGTATCGCAGTGTCAGGATTTATAGTGCTCCGCTACAAATGAGTTCACATCGCATCCTCAAAACCGTTGGCGCATTGTTATTGAAAGAGACCATCCACAAACGAATATTAATCGCCGGTCTTATGCTGGCGACAATCGCCATTGGTGCGTTCGCTCAAAAGCCGGTGAACGATGCGGGCTCTCTTGATAGTGTGACGCCCGCAGCCAATTTGTATCGTGATGACGCCGACGCGAAGAAAGAAATTGAAGCGGCGCTGAAATCAGCAGTCCCGACCAAGAAGCGGATCCTGCTCGTCTTCGGTGCGAACTGGTGTTATGACTGTCACGTGCTGGATCAAGCCCTGCGTCAAGGTGACGCAGGGAAGATCATTTCCGAAAACTTTCTGCTCGTGAATGTCGATATCGGCGAAGGCGAAAAGAACCTCGACCTGGTGAAGCTTTACAAAATTCCTTTGGAAAAAGGCGTGCCCGCCCTTGCGGTCCTGGAGCGGGATGGCCGTTTGCTTTACAGCAGTGGCCAAGGTGAATTCGAAGATGCGCGCAGGATGATGAAGAAGGATCTGATTGAATTTCTGCGGCATTGGCAGACTAACAATTGAGCGCCAACGTTAGAACAGCAAGGAAATATTGATTTCACGCGATCGCGGTTTGTTGATCTGCGCACTAAGTAAACCGTGCCGCGATGTTAAGAATGTTGACGTCAAGAGCAACGCTGTCTTGAGTAAGCCGAAACTTTTTGGTAGCTTCCTGTCGGTTTCCCCGCGCATCCGAATACTGGAGAATCAATCATGAAAATCCGCCTGACACTATTAACTACCTTCCTATTCTTTATTGCTTCGATCACAGCAATTTCATTCGCGCAGCGCACGCGCGACAACGACCAGCCGATTCGCGGCGACTTCAAAATTACAATCAAGCAAAGCTTCGGCGGCCAGGAAATGCAGAGCACGACCATGATCAAGGGTCAGCGCGAGCGCAGCGAGACCAATATGAACATGCCCGGCATGCCCGCCGGCATGAACATGGGCCAGGTCAATATCACGCAGTGCGATATGAAGCGGACGATTCAAATAAACGATCGCGCGCGCAAGTACTTCATCACGCCGATGGACACGGACAGCGGTGATGCGAATGCATCGATGCCGAGTGGACAAGCGGGTGGGAGTGTTCGTCGCGGCGGCGTGGTCACAATAACCCTCAACACCGTCGATACCGGCGAGCGCCGAGAGATGTTTGGCTTCACCGCGCGACATCTGAAGCAAACGATGATGTCTGAATCATCACCCGATGCCTGCTATCAACAGCACATGAAGATGGAGCGTGATGGCTGGTACATCAATCTTGAATATGGTTTGAACTGCGGAACGGATCGCCCACCACAAGTTGGCAGAATGGCGGCGCCGCAAGGCTGTCGCGATCGATATCAATTCAGGCGCACTGGCCCAACCAATCTCGGTTATCCGTTGGTGGAAACCATGACGATGTACGGACCTGATGGCAGTGTTCAGACAACCATGACGAAGGAAGTCATGGAGCTTTCGCGACAGCCTTTGGACGCAACGCTATTCGACGTGCCGGCTGGCTACACCCAGGCACAGAGTCAACAAGAAATGTACGCGGCGCCTTCGATGGCTGAAATGATGGCGGCGGCGAGACAGCAAGAGAGTCAGAACACTGGCAGCGGGCAGTCATCGTCGGGGATGCAGTCGAACACCTCGAGTCCGATGGCCCGAGCGAAAGTCGGAGTCGTCGAATTTAATAACAAAGCCAGGGGTTCAGTCTCGACTGATTCTTTGCGTCAGCAACTGATCACAACACTAAACGGTGATGGGGTCGAGGCAATCGAGCTCAATGCAAGCTCGCCCAGCGAGGCAGCCATCGAGGCGAAAGCCAAAGGGTGCACATTCATTCTTTACACCGACATATCGACCTTGAAGGCTCCTTCGACAGGCAAAAAGATTGGCGGACTGCTGGGCCGCGCCACAGGCGTGGGGGGCGGCGGTGAAACCGGCAAAGCAGAAGCAAAGTTTGATTTTCGATTGGTGCCGGTCGGGAGCACCTCGCCGAAGCTTCAGTCATCAGCCTCCGGAAAGGAAGACACCATCGACGCCAGCGTGAACGCGGCGCTTCAAGACGAAGCCCGCGCGATAGCAGGCGCGGTTGGTAATTGATTCTTAGATTGGGCCGGCGTGGCGTGTGCTGCGCCGGCGTTTCTATTTACGACAATGGCAACTTCTGATTCTGCCGTTAGTGCATCTGAGCTTACGCCTTCGACGAGTAGTGAAGCGCGCGATGAGCGTATCGCGGCATTGGAAAGCGAGAACCTCAAGCTTCGAAATCTCGCGGAGCATCACTCAGCGTCTATCGCTCACCTGACCCACGAACTGCGGACGCCGCTCACGTCGATCCTCGGCTTTGCCGAAATAATGTTGAGCCAGGAAAAACTGACTGAGCCGCAGAGGAACTTCTGCGAACGGATTCAAAACTCTGCCCAACAGTTGCAGCGCAGCCTCAATCAACTGTCAGAACTCTCGCGCGCGATCGGCTCACCCGACTCTAATCAGCCCTGAGCGCCCAAATTCAATGGCGCAGCTTCCGTGATATGATTTCGCGCGACGCTAATTTGCGAAACATGGATTCATCTCCGTCTGCTGAATCACGAGCTATCGTAACCGTTCGCGAGGTGAACACGATCGGAGAATACGATGCCTGCATCGAGCTTCAGCGGGTAGCGTTTGGTCTGCCGGATCTGGAAATCTCGCCGCGACGACACTTGATCGTATCGCGCATGGCCGGCGGTTGGACGCTGGGCGCCTTCGCCGGAAGCAAGCTCATCGGGTTCGTTCATCACTTGGCGGCGGTGAAGGGCAGCGAAATCTTTGGCTATTCTCATATGATGGCAGTTGATCCGGCGTACCAAAATCACGGCGTGGGCGCGCAACTGAAATGGGCGCAGCGCGAGCGTGCGCTTGCGGAAGGCCGCACCTTTATCAAATGGACCTTCGAGCCTATGCGCGCACGCAACGCGCATTTCAATTTGAATCGGCTGGGCGTCGCGATTCGCGAGTACGCAGTCAATTTCTACGGCACCGATTACAACACGAGCCCGGCCGAGAAAGCTGCCGGCGTCGAAGGGTTCGACAGCGATCGTTTGTTTGCCGGTTGGGAATTGAATTCGCCGCGCGCCGAGGCGCTGGCGCAGCGCCGGGAATATCCTCTGGGGGAATCTGTGCGGTCGATTGAGATCCCGGCGGACTTTTCGTCGCTCTTAAGAACTGATTCCTCGGCAGCGAAGAGTGAAGTGTTGCGAGTGCGCGAAGAATTTCTCGATGCCCTCAACAATGGTTTGGTCTGTCGCGCATTTGGGCGCGACGATCGACGACCGCGATATCTCTTTTATTCTTCCTGAAGCACCTTGCCTGCACGATCTGTTGAAAAGAAGATCGAGAAGCTCCGTGACGAGATACGGCGTCACGACGACCTCTACTATTTAAATGAGAGTCCGGAGATATCCGATCGCGAATACGATGCTTTGATGGAGCAGCTTCGCGAACTGGAAGCGAAGCATCCCGAGCTAATCACGCCCGACAGTCCCACGCAGCGCGTCGCCGGACGTCCCGCCGAAGGCTTCCCCGCATTCGTTCATCGAGTGCCGATGCTATCGCTCGACAACAGCTACAGCATCGACGAGTTGCGCGCGTTCGACGAGCGTTGCCGCAGACTCGCCGACGGTAAATCTCCTGATTACGTCGCTGAACTGAAGATCGATGGCCTGTCGCTCTCAGTTCATTACCAGGACGGCGTTTTCGTCCGCGGCGTCACGCGCGGCGACGGGGTTCGCGGCGAAGATGTGAGTCTGAACGTGCGAACGATTCGCAGCGTCCCTTTGAAGCTGCGCGGTAAGGCCGGCGACATCGCGCATGAGATCGAAGTTCGCGGCGAATGCTATTTAGGACGTCGCATCTTCGAACGCATCAATGCGGATCGTGAAGAAGCGGATGAAGCGCGCTTCGCTAATCCGCGCAACGCCGCGTCAGGAACGATTCGCCAACTCGATCCTTCAATCACCGCGCGACGGCGTCTGGAGATGTTCGCTTACGACGTGTTTGCCGGGCAGCGGAAAGCGTTTCCGACGCATTGGGAAGCGCTGAACTGGGCAGAGAGTGCCGGCTTCCGCGTTAATGAAAATCGGAAGCTTTGCAAATCGATCGATGACGTAATCGAGTTCTGTCGTTCGATGGAAGCGAAGCGCGACGACCTTGATTATGAGATTGACGGCGTTGTGGTAAAGGTGAATTCAACCGCGATGCAGGAGGAGTTCGGCGCGACTGGCAAAGCGCCGCGCTGGGCCGTTGCTTACAAGTACGCAGCGCGACAGGCGACGACCAGAGTCAATGACATCGTGGTGCAAGTCGGACGCACAGGCGCGTTGACTCCTGTGGCAATGCTTGAGCCGGTGCAGCTCGGTGGTGTGACCGTTTCGCGCTCGACGCTTCACAACGAAGATGAGATTGAACGTCTGGGATTGAAAATCGGTGACCATGTTCTGGTCGAGCGGGGCGGCGACGTCATTCCCAAGGTCGTCAAAGTCATCGAATCAAAACGCACGGGCAAGGAAAAGAAGTTCCGCATGCCGGCGGTGTGTCCCGTGTGCGGCGGCAACGTCTCGCGTCCTGAAGGTGAGGCCGTTTCGCGCTGCGTTGCCGCGGATTGTCCCGCGCAACTCATCGGTCGGCTGTTGCACTTCGCTTCGCGGCGCGCCATGCGCATTGAAGGATTGGGTGTCGCGCTTGCGGAACAGTTGCTGGAACGGAAGATCGTGAAAGATGTGGCCGATCTGTATAGCTTAACCGTCGATGATGTTGCTGAGCTGGAACGGATGGCTGAGAAATCAGCTTCGAACGTCCTGGCGCAGATCGAAGCGAGTAAATCGCGCGACCTTTCTAATCTCGTTTACGGCCTCGGCATTCGCCATGTTGGTGAGCGCACCGCTGGAATTCTCGCGCGCGAGTTTGGCTCTCTAAAAAAACTTACTCAAGCTACGGTCGAGCAACTCGACGACGTTCCTGAGATCGGCTTGACGATGGCGCAGAGCATTCACGACTGGTTCGCTGACGCTGGAAACAGAGAGCTTTGTGAGCGACTACACGCGACAGGTGTGCGCACCGAACTCGAAAAGACAGCGAAATCGAACATCGACGAGAGATTCGCCGGAAAACAATTTGTCTTGACGGGAACGCTGCCGAGCATGACCAGGGATGAAGCTAAGAGTCTGATCGAATCGCACGGCGGCCGCGTTATGTGGTCGGTGAGCAAGAAAACTGATTTCGTTTTGGCTGGAGCAGAACCGGGATCGAAGCTTGATAAGGCGAATCAGTTGGGAGTCCCGGTAATCGATGAGGCGGAATTCAAAAAGATGTTAGGATAGCGCCAATGGAATCAACTCAAGATCAAAAGATCGAGCTGGCCTACACGCTTTTCTGCGACGATGTTCGTCTGGAAGTGGGTAATAAGCTTTCCTACATGGGAGTCTTTCAGAACATCATCGTGCCGCAAGTTCCTGTGTGGCTGCCAAAGTTGGCCGTCGTGAATCATTGGCGGGGTGCGGGCGCGCACTTGTCGGAAGTCCGCATCCTCATGCCTGATCGGCAACAGGCTTTGGTTGTCTCGCAGCCGGCTCGTTTTGAGATTTCACACGGCTCGGCTGACAACATCAGCTTCTTCGTAAATGTAACTTTTCCCGTCGCTGGCGAATACGTGGTGCAGACGCTGATCGACTCGAACCTTTTCGATGAGCGGCCGCTGACTGTCTCTGACCAACAGCTAATGGCCCCGGAAGAGGAATCCGAAGCCGTTAATTAAGATCGAATTAAGGTCGCGTTCAGGCGATGCCGTAGGATTTGATTTTGTAGTTGAGCGTGGTGGTACCCAAGCCGAGCAGTTTAGCCGCGCGCGTCTGATTCCCGCCGGTCAATTCTAATGCACGAGTAATCAGCCGGACTTCAAAACGGCGCACTTCATCGAAGAAGGTCACTCCGGCCTTAAGATTCAGATTTTCCGCAGTCGCGGACGTTTCAGCCAGACCGTTCTCGTGATCGAGCGACTCCGCTTGATCCAAAAGCTCGCTTGCAAGCTCTCTTATTTTTTCCAAGCGTTCCGCGCCCGCTGCTTTTCGTGAAGGCAGAGCTCGCAATTGCGGTTTAGCTATTGACTCCAGTAGTACGGAAGTTGCGGTACTCATCGTTTGATTTCCCCTCGGCTCTATGGATTGGTCAAAACTTTATGACGCTCCAACGGATATCAGAATTAACATTGCGTCTTACATTGTTGAGACGCTGTGAAAAGAAAAACGGTTCCAAGTATTTTGTTAAGAATTGTGCAGTATGACTCACCGACCTTTGATGCAGTGATTTCTGAGGCGGTTTGCCACATGAGATTTTCATTCTTATGGATGCGGTGCGACGCAGATGGATACGGTAGAGGATTTCACATGACTGCCCATTAATATGTGACAGCGATCACGAGCTCGGGGACTGTCGATTTCCCGTCGCGTCGATGAGGAGTCGGCGCATTTCTTTTTCATTTCGCGGATGATTGGCAAGAGTCAACGAACGATTTCCCAGCACCACATAGGCTTGCAACGCCTCGATCAGCTTCTCAGCTTTCATCGCGTTGATGTGTTTGACGGTGGTCGCGAGGTCGCCTCGTTTGAAGGTTCCGGTGAGCGCGGACCGGGGATCCTGTCTTATGAGATTCGCCAAGGTGCTTTCCACCAGAGGTAACAGCACATGACGAGCACGAATCGGGCTCATGCCGCAACGAGTCAGCATCTCCAAAGCGACGTCAAAAAGCGCCGTCAGGTTAGGTGAAGCCATCAGCGCGGCTGCATGGTAAAGCGCTTTCATCTTGGGCTTAATCTGAAAGCTCTGTCCGCCGAGCTGGCGGACAAGTCGTCGACCGACCATTACGGCTTGTGAGTCTCCTTCGAGAGAGAAGTAAGCGCGCGCCAGCCAGTCCGCACCGGTGGCAGGATCGCTGATCGAAACCAGAGGATGAATCGAACCTACGGCGAAGCCCTCTCGTTTCAGAGGATCGAGAACGTTTGCGCCGAGCGCGCCACTCGTATGCATAGCGATGCGACGCGGCGCCTTAGGGCGAAGGGCTTTTGACCGAGTTCGGAAGGCTGCTGCTAGTTGTTGGGTGACGGTCTCGATGGCGTCATCGGAGGTCGCGACTATGATCAGATCGGCTTGAGTTAATTCGTCGGCGTTCTCTGCACGATCCAGGTTCTTGAGAGAAGCGTGTTTAGTCTTGCGGCCGATCATTTTTGCCGCGCGTCGAGCATGCGCGGAATGTCGCGACACTACAAGCGGCACTCGATAACCAGCCCGTGTCAGCGCTAATCCGAGTGCCGTGCCCAGCCGACCGCTGCCAATGATCGCGACTGACAGCTTGGACTTAGGCCCTCGCTTCCGATTTGACGAGCCAATTCTGCTTTTGGGCATGATCAATGATGGACGGGTTCGGACTCTAGCATGCGACTTCGGCCCTTCGCAATTTATAGGTTTTTGTCTTCGGCTGCCGTATAATGCGATTCGATGCTGGGACGATTGGACGAATTGCGCGTGAGAGCCCAACCTTTGCGCAACCTTCTATAGAGACCGCGGCATCATAGCGGGTGCGTTTAGTGTTGCAGTGCCGGTGCCTCGGGTGCTGTCCCCTTAGAAATTGAAATGGTCGCCTAAGCGATCCACCGAGAGAAGAAGCGCGATGTTTCTCTCCCGGCCTCGTGAAGTTGGAGGTTCTAATGAAAATTCACCTCTCTCGTGCCGTCCTAGCTACCTCCGCAGCAGTCCAAGGATCAAACTCAAACATCCGCAACCCAGTCGCAGACCAGCCAATCGCAAACCGCGCAGCCGAATCAAAAGTCGACTACTCAGCAGCGGCAACAGACAGCTTCCAACGGGAAGCCGCTGTCGACCAATGAAGACCCGAACATGATCGGCAAGCGCAATATCAATGGCGGCGTATGGGGCAAGCTCGCTTCCGGCACTGAAAAGGAAGTGAAGATGGGCCGGATGCTGGCGGCGCAGGTTGATAAAGAGGCAAAGTTCATCGACGATCCCATCATCACCGAATACGTGAATCGCGTGGGACAGAACATCGTGCTGCACTCAGACGCGAAGGTCCCGTTCACAATCAAGGTCATCGATTCAGACGAAGTCAACGCGTTCGCTCTGCCGGGCGGATTCTTCTACGTTAATAAAGGACTGATTCTCGCCGCCGACAATGAAGCTGAGCTCGCCGGCGTGATGGCGCACGAGATCGCTCACGTCGCGGCGCGTCACGCGATGGAGAACCAGCGCAAAATGGAGTTGATGGATTACGGCATGCTCGCCGGAATTTTGTTGGGCGGCCCGATCCTCAGTAACGTGCTGTACAACGGAGCGGGCTTCTTTGAAGGCATGGCGTTTTTGAAGTTCAGCCGTGGCGCCGAAGAAGAGGCGGACAAGCTTGGGGTGCAGTACATGTGGGCCGCGGGCTACGATCCCAGCGCGATGGCCACGATGTTTGAAAAGCTCGAGGCCAAGAATAAGAAGAAGCCAGGCACGATCTCGAAAATGTTTGCCGATCACCCGGCGCCTGCTGATCGTCGTCAGGCGGCACTTAACTTAGCCGCACGTTTTCCCGAGCGCGAAGAATATGTGATTAGCTCATCCGAGTTTCAGCGGGTTAAGAATCGTTTGCTGCGTCTTTCGAACGCGCGCGTAACCAACACGGGAGCAATCGCCGCAAGCGATGACGACACGCCCGGACGCCCGACGCTGAAGCGTCGTACGCCGACCCCGGACGACTCGACGACGACAAATCCGGATGGCACGACGACGCCGAAGACGGATTCGACCAAGCCGGCGGCGCCGACGCTGAGACGCAATCCTGACTCGCAACCGACACCAACGCCGCAGCCGTAACTGCCGTAGGTTTTGGTCAGATAAATAAAAGGCTCTTCAGCTTGAACGCTGAAGAGCCTTTTGCTTTCAAAGGCATCGGCGGGAAATTCAGTTCTTATGAAATTGCGCGGTTGCCGCTGCTGATGTGGCCGCCGCGGTTGGAGCGGATTGCTTCCGTCGTGCGCCTGAGGAAAAGAACGCGCGAAAGTATCCCCACATCGAGTAGATCGAGGAAATCACGACGACCCAAAGCATGGCGCGGCCGGCCGTGTAGAGCAGAATCTGCCAATCATTCCAGGTCGTGGGCTCCGGCCCGATCAAGTGCGACCACGCCGCGCGCAACTCAGGCACGGTCCAAAATTGAATGGCCGGAAATGGCTGGCCGAAATTAGAAACGTGCGGTAATTGTCCCGGCGAGATGGACAGGATCAATAGCCCGACCGTTACCACCTGGGCAACCATCTTGAATTTTCCCATTGACGATGCCGAAATAATCACGCCGTCGGTGGCTGCAATCGAACGTAAACCTGTCACTGCGAACTCGCGACCTACAATCACCACGACCGCCCATGCCGGCGCGAGTTGATGCTCGACCAGTGAAATCAATGCTGCCGAAATCAAAAGCTTGTCCGCGATCGGATCCAGGAGCTTGCCGACTTTCGAAACTTGTTTCCACCTGCGCGCGATCATTCCATCGAACAAATCAGTGAGCGCGGCGATCACGAACAAACCTAAGCCAACGATGTACCGCGGCTTGCCCAACCAGTTTTCAGATACGTTCGTAAGGATCACTACGACAAGTGGCGGGACGATGAAGATTCTGAGAAGTGTTAAGGCGTTGGGCAGGTTCATCTAATTTCTATTGATTCGTGAACACTCGGAGTCTAGGTTTCGCGTTCGTTTACTGTCAAGAGGGTACCCCTTGCTCGCCCTCGTTGCGTCGGTTAAGATACTCGGTTCTGCACCACGCTAAATTCTCAACCGGGTGGCTGCGGTCCAGTTTTCAAGCGTTATGGCAATTGATCGCATCACGGTTCGCGGCGCTCGCCAGCATAACCTCAAGAACATCGACGTTGAGATTCCGCGCGAGAAACTTACGGTAATTACCGGTCTTTCCGGCTCCGGCAAATCCTCTCTGGCATTCGACACAATCTACGCGGAGGGCCAGCGTCGCTACGTCGAATCGCTGTCCGCCTATGCTCGGCAGTTTCTCGATCAGCTCGAAAAACCCGATGTTGATTCAGTCGAAGGCTTATCGCCGGCAATCTCGATCGAGCAGAAGACTGTTGCCCGCAGTCCGAGATCGACGGTCGGCACAGTGACCGAGATCTACGACTACCTGCGGTTGCTCTTTTCTTCTATTGGGGAACCTCACTGCCCGCGGTGCGGCCACACGATTACCCGGCAGAGCGTCGATCAGATTCTGCAAAGCGTGCTCGGGCTGCCCGAGGGCGAGCGCGTGATGATCCTTGCGCCTATCGTTCGCGGGCGCAAGGGCGAATTCAAAAAGGAACTGGCAAAGCTCGCCCGCGACGGCTTTATTCGCGCGCGCATCGACGGGGAGCTGCGTTCTCTTGATGAAGACATCAGGCTCGACAAGCGTCGGAATCATTCAGTCGAAGCCGTCATCGATCGGCTCCTTATTAAACCGGGCATCAAAGATCGCCTCGGTGAATCGGTTCGCACTGCCTTGAAGCTGACGAACGGCACCGTCCTCGTAGCGGTGATTGACGGTGAAGAGAAGCTGTACTCGGAAAAGATGGCTTGCGTGAATTGCGGCATTAATGTGCCGCCGCTCGAGCCGCGTTCCTTCTCGTTCAATTCTGCCTATGGCGCGTGCAAGGATTGCCACGGCTTGGGCACAGTCCTCGAAATCGATCCGGCGAAATTGATGCGAAATCCCGAGTCGAATGCTGAAGAGCTCCCATTCATTGGTGAGTCCGACAAAGCCGGCTCAGCCTATTTGCGTAGTGCTTTGCTCGCATTGATTGCGCATTTCAAATCTGATGCGAAGCTCCCATTTAAGGATCTGCCGAACGAAATCCGCGACGCGTTCTTCAACGGGTTCATTACGCCGATCAAGTTTCGACAAGGACTGTATACCTACAAGAGTCCGTGGAAGGGCGCGCTGCCCTGGTTACGTGAACGCCTGGACGAAGCGCCGTCAGAAAAAGTTCGCGTCGCAATCGAAGAGATGGTGTCGCCGACTGTTTGCCGCGCGTGTGGCGGGCGTCGTTTGCGTGGGGACTCGCTCGCCGTTCGAGTCGGCGGCCACGGCATCGCTGAGTACACGTCGATGACTATCGCTGACGCGATCAAAGCGTTCGATCGAATTAAGCTCAACACCCGCGAAGAAAAGATCGCAGGTCTAATCCTGCGCGAGATCAGATCACGTCTTCGGTTTCTCGACACGGTTGGCCTCGGATATATCACGCTCGATCGGCCCTCCGCGACTTTGTCGGGAGGAGAAGGGCAGAGAATTCGCCTGGCGACGCAAATCGGATCGCAACTGCGCGGAGTGCTCTACGTCCTGGACGAGCCCTCGATTGGTTTGCACCCGCGCGACAACCGCAGGCTACTGGATACTCTGACGGCTTTGCGTGACCTCGGAAACACCGTGCTGGTTGTTGAGCACGATGAAGAAACAATCCGGCGCGCGGATTATGTTGTCGATCTCGGCCCCGGTGCGGGCACTCATGGAGGCGCGGTGGTCGCAATCGGATCACCGGACGCGGTCGCGAAGAATCCCAAATCGATTACAGGCCTTTATATTCGCGGCGAACGAAAGATCCCAGTTCCGCCTCAACGTCGATCGCCAAACGGGAAAGCGATTACGGTGCGTGGCGCGCATCATCACAACCTGAAAACGATCGATGTGACTTTTCCGTTGGGATTGCT
>Ga0209474_10003855_pt1 | contig 13060 bp, 7 predicted proteins | sample GraSoiAngelo_145_FD_185902 | JGI IMG/M metagenome (GOLD analysis project Ga0209474, IMG submission 185902) | Grasslands soil microbial communities from the Angelo Coastal Reserve, California, USA - 14_1009_05_20cm (SPAdes) (version 2) | ecosystem: Environmental > Terrestrial > Soil > Grasslands ...
CGTCAGCATCTACCAGCCCGACCGCGGCGACTTCGTCTTCAAGCCGGGCCCGCTGTTCACCAACATCGTGCTGGCCGACGAGATCAATCGCACGACGCCGAAGACGCAGTCGAGCCTGCTGGAGGCGATGAACGAGGCGCAGGTGTCGCTCGACCACTCGACGTATCAGTTGCCGCGGCCCTTCATGGTGCTGGCCACCCAGAATCCGCTGGAGTACGAGGGCACGCACGCGCTCCCCGAGTCGCAGCTGGATCGCTTTCTCCTGCGGATCACGATCGGCTATCCGGGCGCCTCCGACGAGAAGGCGATCCTGCGCGGCGCCGGCGCCACCCCGACCGAGGCGCTGGGCCCGGTGCTCGCCGTCGCCGACGTCCTGCGGCTTCAGGACGAGGTCGAGCGCGTGCGGGTGGAGGACTCGGTGCTCGACTACGTCCTGGCGCTGGTCGCCGCCACCCGCGCCGCCCCGCCGCTGCGGCTCGGCGTGAGCCCGCGCGGCTCGCTGGCGCTGCTGCGCGCGGCCCGGGCCCGCGCCCTCGCCGACGGCCGCGACTTCGTCGTCCCCGACGACGTCAAGCGCCTGGCCGCCCCCGTGCTGTCGCACCGAATCCTGATGAAGGAGCGGCGCTCGCTGCGCGGAGACGCGACGGCCGAGGTTCGGTTCATTGCGCCGGGTGGGGAGATCGATCCCGCCGCGATCGTGCGCGCGCTCTCCGACTCCGTCCCGGTTCCGCGGTGAGCCTGGCGGCGCTGCTCCGCGCGCTGCGGCCGCGCCGGACGATCCGGCCCACGCGCGACGGCTGGTGGTGCCTGGGCGCCGCGGTCGGCCTCGGGTTCGCGGCGATGAACACCGGCAACAACCTGCTCTACCTGCTGGCCTCGCTGCTGCTCGGACTCATCATCGTCTCCGGCATCCTGTCCGAGCAGTCGATGCGGCGGCTACGCCTGGCCGCCGTGGTGCCCGACGAGATCTACGCCGGGCGCGCCACCGTGGTCGGCGCGCGGGTCAGGAACCTCAAGCGCCGGCTGTCGACGTACTCGGTGGCGCTCGAGGTCGACGGTCGGCGCCTGTACGTCGACCGGCTGCCGGCCGGCGACGAGCGACTCGTGACGTGGGAGGCGCGCTTCGACGCGCGGGGCCGGCGACGCCTGCCGGGGGTGCGTGTGACGACACGCTTTCCCTTCGGCCTGTTCGTCAAGGCCGGCCGTCTCGTCCTCGACGAGGAGGTCGTCGTCTTTCCGGCTGTCTGGCCGGTCGATGGCGCGTGGCGTCGCCGGCTCGGCGCCGGCGGCGCGCGGCCGCGGCGGCGCCGCGGGCGCGGCCACGATCTCTACAACCTTCGCGACTACCGCGCCGGCGACGACCCGCGCCTCATCCACTGGCGCAGCACCGCCAAGACCGGCGCGCTGGTCGTGCGGGAGCTCGAAGCCGAGGCGGCGCTCGACACGCGGATCGTCCTGGTCGGCGATGGCGCCGGCGATGGGGCGCGGCTGGAGGCGGCGCTGTCCGAGGCGGCCTCGCTGGCGGCGCACCTCACGCGGGCCGAGGCCGCCGTCGAGCTGTTCGGTCCCGGCCTCCACGTCCCGGCCGGCCGGGGTCGCGCGCACCTGCGGCGGCTGCTGACCGCGCTCGCTCTCTACGAGGCGCGCGCGGTCCCGGCCCCGCCGCGGCCGGCGCTGCGCGCCGGCGTCGCCGAGATCGAGATCGCGCTCGGATGACCGTCAGCGCGTCCTCCGCGCTCGCGATCGCCGTCTACCTGCTGGTGGCCGACGGCCTGGCCGCGCTGTTCCTCGGCGGCCTCCTCGGCGGCGCCGGGCTGATGCTGGCCGCCGCCGCGGTGGCCGCCTCCTGGTGGCAGGCGCCGCTGCGGCGGCGGATCGGGGCGCGGCCGTGGCTGGGCACCGCCATCGTGGTCGTCGCCGCCGGCGCCGTCGTCCTCGAGGTCGTCACCGTGGCGGCGAGCATGCTCGACGCGTTCACGCACCTGCTGCTCTTCCTGCTCCTCGTCAAGCTCTACACCCGCCGGACGTCGCGCGACGCCCGCGACCTGGCGTTCCTGGCGTTCTTCATGCTGGTGGCGGTGGCGCCGGCGACGACCAGCGTCGTCTTCCTCGCGCTGTTCGTCGTCTTCCTGGTCGTCGGCACCTGGCTCCTGATGCTCCGTCACCTGGTCGCCGAGACCGAGGGCGCGCCGCCGTCCCTCGAGGCGCGGCGTCCGTTCGGCCTCGGGCGCGATCTGTTCGCGCTCTCGCTGGCGGCGTCGGCGGCGACGATCGCGATCACCACGGTGCTGTTCCTCGTCATCCCGCGCGTGGGCCAGGCGGCGCTGCCGCTGCGACCGCACGTCTCCCGCCTGGTGTCCGGCTTCTCCGAGCGGGTCGAGCTGGGCGCCTTCGGCGAGATCGAAGCCGACTCGACGGTCGTCATGCGCGTGCACCTCGAGGCGTGGCGCGGCGGCCAGGGGCGGCCCGAGGCGCTGCCGGCGCTGCGCTGGCGCGGCATCGCGTTCGACGCCTTCGACGGCCGCGCGTGGACGGTCAGCCGCTCGACGCTGCGGTTGACCCTTCGGCGCGAGCTGCCGGTGGCGTTTCCCGTCCACCGCTACTACGGTGGTCCGGTGCTCACCCAGGAGATCTTTCTCGAGCCGATCGGCAGCGAGATGATCTTCGGAGCCGCCCGCCTGCTGCGGCTGCATGGCCGCTCCGATGTCGTGACGCTCGACGACCTCGGCAACGTCGCGGTGCCGGTGCCGTCGGCCCGCCTGAACTACACCGTGGACTCCGAGCCCGAGACGGGCGACCCGCGCGGCCTGAACCTCGCCGACGCGCGGCTGCCGTCCGACCCGCGCTGGCTGGCGCGCTACACCCAGCTGCCGCCGGTGGCCCCGCGGGTCGTCGCGCTGGCGCAGGGGATCACCGCCGGCGCCGCCGATCCTTACGAGGCCGCGCTGCGGCTGAGCGGCTGGCTCGGCCGCGAGCTGAAGTACACCCGCGTCCTCGAGAGCCCCGGCGCCGAGGACCCTCTCGAGGACTTTCTCTTCGTGCGCCGCGCCGGCAACTGCGAGTACTTCGCCGCCGCCCTGGCCGTGATGCTGCGGACGCAGGGCATTCCCGCGCGGGTGGTCAACGGCTTCCAGCGCGGCGAGTGGAACCCCTACGGCGACTACTTCATCGTGCGACTGCGCGACGCTCATTCGTGGGTGGAGGTGTTCGTGGACGGCGCCGGCTGGGTCAGCCTCGATCCGTCGCCGCGCGGCGTGCCCGAACCGACCGCGGTCGCCGCCCGCGCCATGCTCTGGCTCGACGCGCTGCGGCTGTCCTGGTACCGCTACGTCGTGAGCTGGAGCCTGCACGACCAGCTGGCCGCGGCCGAGACCGTCCGGCGCGCGGTGTGGACGCGGAGCGCGCTGCCCCGGGTGGCGCTGGACTGGCGCGCGGTGCTCCGGGCGGCGATGATCGTGGCCGTGCTCGGGTCGGCCGTGGTGGCGCTCGGCCGGCGCCGCCGGAGCGCCGTCGGCCGGGTCACGGACATCCCGCGCTTCTACGCCCGGGCGCTGCGCGCGCTCGCGCGTCGCGGGCTGACGCCGGGCGCCGGCGAGACGGCGCGCGAGCTCGCGGGCCGCGCGCAGTCGACCCCGGTGGCCGGGGCATTCGGCCGGCTGACGGCGGCCTACGAGCGCGTGCGCTTCGGCGGCGTCGCCCTCACCGCTGACGAGGCGGCGGCGGTCGACGGCTGCCTGGCCGAGCTGGAGCGCGGGAGCCGGTAGTGCACGTCGGCCATCTCCTGACACGGGCCGCGCTTCGCCATCCCGGGCGCCCGGCGTGGATCGCCGGCGACACGCGCATCTCGTTCCGGCAGGCGGAGGCGCGGGTGAATCGCCTCGGCCACGCGCTGCTGGCCCTGGGCGCGCGGCCCGGCGATCGCGTCGGCATGCTCATGCCGAACTGCTACCAGGGACTCGAGACGCTGCTGGCGCCGATGAAGGCCGGACTGGCCGTGGTGCCGATGAACGCGCGCCTGCATCCCGACGAGCACGCCTACATGCTCGACGACGCCGGCGCCCGCGTGCTGGTCTACGCCGAGGAGTTTCGCGAGCACCTGGCCGGCGTGCGCGGCCGGCTCGCGACCGTCGAGCGGTTCGTCTGCCTGGGCCACGGCGCGCGCGGCGACCTGGAATACGAGGCGCTGATCGCCGGGACGCCGCGCGAGGATCCGCCCGAGGTCGCGATCGAGCCCGACGACATGGCCTGGCTGTTCTATACCTCCGGCACCACCGGGCATCCCAAGGGCGCCGTGCTCACGCACCGCGCGCTGCTGACGATGGCGCAGCAGTTCCTGCTGCTGGCGCCGCCCCGCGGGCCCGAGGACGTCGTCCTGCACGCGGCCGCCATCACCCACGGCTCCGGCTGTCTCCTCTTCCACCATCTCGCCGCCGGCGCCGCCAACGCCTTTCCGGCGACGCGCTCGTTCGACCCGCCGCGGATCTTCGAGGCGATCGCGCGCCAGCGCGCCACGACGATGTTCCTGGTGCCCACCATGATCAACACGCTGCTGGCGGCCGAGGACGACCGCCGGCGCTCGGACGTCTCGAGCCTGCACACCGTGATCTACGGCGGCGCGCCGATGTACGTCGAGCACCTGGAGGCGTCGCTGGCGGCGTTCGGCCCGGTCTTCGTGCAGATCTTCGGCCAGGGCGAGGCGCCGATGACGTGTACGCTGCTGGCCAAGACCGAGCACGTGACCGGCGGCGATCCCGTCAAGATCCGGCGCCTCGCCTCGGCCGGGCGCGAGACGCCGGCGGTACGCGTGGAGGTCGTCGACGACGAGGACCGGCGCCGGCCGGCCGGCGAGATGGGGGAGATCGTCGTGCGCGGCGACCTGGTCATGAAGGGCTACTGGAACAAGCCGGAGGCGACCGCCGACGCGCTGCGCGGCGGCTGGCTGCACACCGGCGACATCGGCTACCTCGACGAGGACGGCTACCTCTACATCACGGATCGGAAGAAAGACATGATCATCAGCGGCGGCTCCAACATCTACCCCCGCGAGATCGAGGAAGTGATCTGCCGGCACCCGGGCGTGTTCGAGGTCGCTGTCATCGGCGTTCCCGACGCCAAGTGGGGCGAGGCGACCCGGGCGCTGGTGGTCGCGCGCGCGGGGCACCGGCTGACCGAGGCCGACATCGTCGAGCACTGCCGTCGCCACCTGGCCTCCTACAAGAAGCCGCAGTCCGTGGAGTTCCTGCCGGCGCTGCCCAAGAACGCGTACGGCAAGGTCCTCAAGCGCGAGCTGCGCGAGCGGTTCTGGACCGCCCGCGACCGGAGGATCTGAGATGGGCGTGCGCGACCTCGAGATCGCCCGCGCCGTCAAGCTGCGGCCCATCCAGGAGATCGGCGAGGCGCTCGGCCTCGGACCCGACGACCTCGAGCTCTACGGCCGCTTCAAGGCCAAGGTCCGCTGGGAGGCGATCGCCCAGGCCTCGTCGCGGCCGGACGGCGCGCTCGTGCTCGTCACGGCCATGACGCCGACACCGGCCGGCGAGGGCAAATCCACGACGACCGTCGGCCTCGCCGACGGCCTTCGCCGCCTCGGCCGCCGGGCCATCGTCGCCCTGCGCGAGCCCTCGCTCGGCCCCGTGTTCGGGATGAAGGGCGGCGCGGCCGGCGGCGGCCACGCCCAGGTCGCGCCGATGGAGGACATCAACCTGCACTTCACCGGCGACATGCACGCGATCGGCGCCGCTCACAACCTGTTGTCGGCCATGCTCGACAACCACCTGAGCCAGGGCAACGCGCTCGGGCTCGACCCGCGCCGCATCCTCTGGAAGCGCGTGGTCGACATGAACGACCGCGCGCTGCGCAACGTCGTGCTGGGCCTGGGCGGTCCCGCCCACGGCGTGCCACGCGAGGGCGGCTTCGAGATCACGGTCGCCTCCGAGGTGATGGCGATCCTCTGCCTGGCCCGCGACCTCGCCGACTTCAAGGCGCGCGTGGAGCGCGTGATCGTCGGCGAGACAACGGCGGGAGCGCTGGTGGAGGCGCGGGGACTCAAGGCGGCCGGCGCCATGGCCGTGCTGATGAAGGACGCGATCAAGCCCAATCTCGTGCAGACGCTGGAGGGGACGCCGGCCTTCGTGCACGGCGGTCCCTTCGGCAACATCGCCCACGGCTGCAACAGCCTCATCGCCACCCGGCTGGCGCTCAAGCTCGGCGAGATCGTCGTCACCGAGGCCGGCTTCGCCAGCGACCTCGGCGCCGAGAAGTTCGTGGACATCAAGGCCCGCACCGGCGGCCTGCGGCCGGCGGCGGCGGTCATCGTCGCCACCGTGCGCGCGCTGAAGCTGCACGGCGGCGTCGCCCTGGCCGAGCTGGGCGCCGAGAACGTGGAGGCCGTGCGGCGCGGCAGCGACAACCTGGGCAAGCACGTGGAGAACGTGCGCGCGTTCGGGCTGACCCCGGTGGTGGCGCTCAATCACTTCACCGGCGACACTGCGGCGGAAGTCGCCGCGGTGCTGGACGTCTGTCGCGGCTGGGGCGTGCGGGCGGCCGTGTCGCGCGGCTGGGAGCTGGGCGGCGCCGGCACCACCGAGCTGGCCACGGCCGTGCTGGACGCGATGGCGGCCGCCGACCCCGGCGCGTTCCGGCAGCTCTATCCCGAGGACTGGACGCTCGAGCGCAAGATCGAGACGATCGTCACCCGGCTCTATGGCGGCGACGCCGTGGGGTTCGCCCCGCCGGCGGCCGCCAAGCTCGCGCGCTGGCAGAGCCTCGGCTACGGTCGGCTGCCCGTCTGCATGGCGAAGACGCAGAACTCGCTGTCCGACGATCCGAAGAAGCTCGGGCGACCGCGCGCCTTCACCGTGATCGTGCGCGACGCCAAGCTCGCCGCCGGCGCCGGCTTCGTCGTCGCCTATGCCGGCGACATCCTCACGATGCCCGGCCTGCCCAAGACGCCGGGCGCCGAGACGATGGACGTCGACGCCGACGGCAATGTCGTCGGGTTGTTTTGATCAATGGGAGGCCCCGAACTGGCTCCCCAGGCCCCCTAACCCTCGTCGCGGCCCGGCGGAGCCGGGCCGCTCCTCGAGTTGCGCGAGGCCCACCGCCGCGCTACAAGCCTAGCCATGCGGCGTCTGCTGTTTGGCGTGGGACTCGCGGTGGCGGTCGCGGGATGCGCTTCGACCGAGGCGCCGGCGCCACCGTCGGCCGACAGGGCGGCGGGTGCGGCGGGGCGGGTGCCCATCGGGCGGTTCTTTGCGAACGACCAGTCGAACTGGCACTACCGCGTCTCGCCGGACGGCAGCCGGCTCGCCTGGGTGGCCTCGCATCGCAGCCGGGCGACGATCTTCTTTCGCACGCTGCCGGCCGGTGAGGTCGGGATCGTCGAGACGGGCTCGCCGCGCGGTGTCCGCAGCTTCGTCTGGGCGGCCGACAGCCGCCGGATCCTGTACGCCCAGGACACCGACGGCGACGAGAACTATCATCTCTATCTGACCTCGACCGAGGCGCCCGGTATGCTGCCGCGCGATCTCACGCCGTGGCCGGGCAGCCGCTCGTGGGTCGCCCGCGTGATTCGCGGTGAGCCGCGGCACGTCATCGTCGCCTCCAACCGTCGCGAGCCGACGGTCTTCGATCTGTGGCGAATCGAGCTGGACGGCGGCGAGGCGACGCTGGTCGCCGAGAATCCGGGCAACGTGGTCGAATGGCTGCCCGACTGGGAGGGGCGGCCGGCCGCCCGCCTGCGTCACGGCGCCGACGACACGCGCGTGCTCGAGGCCCGGCGCGACGACGGCTGGGCGCCGCTGCTGACGCTCGACCTCGAGGAGATGGAGTCGAGGATGCTCGGAGTCACCGCCGACGGCCGCGGTCTGTGGATGCTGTCCAACCATGCGCGCGACCGCCGCGCGCTGGTGCGCGTGGATCTCGCCACCGGCGCCCTCGTCGTCGTCGACGAGGACTCCGAGGTCGATCTCGACTGGGTCACGCTGAGCCAGCGCACGCGCGAGCCCCTGGCGATCTTCGCGGCGCCGGACTATCCGCGCGCGCGAATCCTGCAGCCGTTGCTGGCGGCCGCGGTGGCCCGGCTCACCGCCGGCGGCCCCGCCGGCGTGCAGATCGTCAGCCTCGACGACGACGACCGGCGCGCGGTGGTGCAGACCTTCACCGAGACGGGCTATGCGCACTACCTCGTCGACGGCGTGGCCGAGCCGGTGCTGCTCGGGCGGTCGCACACCATGGCGTTCGCCGATGCGCTCGGCCGCACGGAGCCAGTCAGCCTCGACGCCCGCGACGGCGTCCGTCTGCACGGCTACCTCACCCGACCGCCCGGTTATCGCGGTCCCGGGCCGCTCGTGCTGTTCGTGCACGGTGGCCACTGGGCGCGTGACTACTGGGGCTACAGCGGCCCGGTACAGTTCCTGGCCACGCGTGGTTACGCGGTGCTGCAGGTCAACTACCGCGGGTCGACCGGCTACGGCCGCCGGTTCATGGAGCTGGCGATCGGCGAGTACGCGGGCACGATGCACGACGACCTGGTGGACGCCGTGCAGTGGGCGGTGGCGCGCGGCATCGCGGATCCGGCGCGGGTGGCAATCTACGGCGGCAGCTACGGCGGCTACGCGGCGCTGGTCGGCATGACGTTCACGCCCGATGTCTTCGCGTGCGGCGTGTCGGTGGTCGGCCCCTCGAACCTCGTCACCCTCTTCGAGAACGCGCCGCCGTACTGGCGGCTCACCTGGCGCCCGCGCTTCACCAAGTACATGGGCGATCCCAGCCGGCCCGAAGACCGCGCCCGGCTCGAGGCGCGCTCGCCGCTGTTCAAGGCCGACCAGGTCCGGAAGCCGATCCTGATCATCCACGGCGCCCGCGACCAGCGCGTGAAGGTGTCCGAGTCGGAGCAGATGGTGGACGCGCTGCAGCGCGCCGGCAAGGACGTGCGCTTCGTGGTGTTGCCCGACGAGGGGCATCTCTGGGACTACGGCAACTGGCGCAACTCGCTGCGCCACTACGGCGAAGTCGAGCGCTTCCTCGCCGGCTGCCTGGAGGGGCGCTAGGCCTTGTCGCTCGCGTCGGGACGCGTGACGACCCCGTTGACGCGCCAGCGTCCGTGCTCGTTGACCATCTCGTGGACGGCCTGCACGGCCCGCCCATTGACGCCGCGGATGGTCAGAAACAGAAAGAGCTCGTCCCGTCGCCGCGCGCGCTGCCATCGATGACCGCGGACAGCGAGCGCGCGATCTCCGGATAGCCGCCGCGCACCATCTGCTCGAAGGCCGGGCGATCGAACAGATCGTGAACCAGCGCCCCCAGCCACAGCCGCCCCGACGCCGCTCGCCACATGGCGCTACTTTACCGCCCTACCCACCGGCTGGTAGTATCCCTCGCGGTGCGCGCGATCTCCTCGGCACCGGTTCGCCGCCGCCGAATCCCCGGCGTCGCGGCCTGTCCACGCTGCTCACCGTCGGCGACTCCGAGCGCTTCCTGGGGGACGCCGGCTCCGGCGTGGGCGTGCAGCTCGTGCAGGCCGGCGTGCGGCCCTACGACTGGCCGCCGATCTTCATCACCCACCATCACTCCGACCACACGATCGACCTCGGTCATGTGCTGATCACGCGCTGGATCGTCGGCCAGAACGCCCCGCTGGCCGTCTACGGCCCCGCCGGCACTCGGCGCCAGGTCGACAAGCTGTCGACTGGCTGGACTGGGACATCGAGGTGCGGCGCCGCCACATGCACGAGCGCCGGCCGCCCGAGGTGCGCGTCACCGAGATCGAGGAGGGGCCCTGTCCCCGAGCGTGACGGCTTGCGGTCTCGGCCCTCCTGGTCGCGCAGGACCCGGTCCAGGCGGCCTTCCGCTACCGTTTCGACGCGGATGGCGCAAGCCGCGGCGACCTGCTCGTGCAGGCCGACTCGCGCTGACGCACTCGATGCCGGGCTCCGATCCGACCGAGCGCAAGGCGGCGGCCGAAAAGCGCTATGACGGAAACTGTCACGGTCGGAGAGGACCTGTTGACACTGGAGGCACTGCGGCCGATCAATTCCTCGCCGCCGGTGCCACGCCGCGAGTAGAAGGTGACCAGGCGGGCGGGCACTGTCGCTTCACCAGCCGCGCCCCGCGAAGATCGAAAGCGTCGGGGTTCCAGGGGCTTACGGCTGCGCGCCAGGATCGGCGCCGAGTCTGGCCTCTGCCTTGCTCCAGGAGGGGCGTGCTCATGGGATCGATTCGACGGATGACGGGGAGCGAGCGGGGCATCGCGTTGCCGATGGCGATGGTCATGCTCGTTGTCCTGACCGCGATGATGGTGGCGTTCGCCGTGCTCGCGAGGACCGAGCCCACGATCGCGGCCAACCAGCTGGCGACCGCCCAGGCGCTGCACCTCGCCGACGCGGGCCTGCAGCTGGCGATGTGGGGCCTGACGAATTCGACCGATGCGAACATGGGCGTGAACCTGGCCGCCCTTGCGCACACCGACCCGGCCTCGGCGGCGGGCGGAAAATACGACGGCGCCAGCTTCATCACGCTCGGCGGCACCGGCGGGTTCACCGTGCGAATCACCTGGGAGCCCGGGAACGGCACCTACGAGCGCACGGTGACGACCGTGGGCTGGACGCCGCTGAAGGACGCCGGCTTCGTGAACACGCATCGCAAGATCCAGGCGGTCGTGCAGATGGGCCTGATCCCGCCGCTCGATCTGCCGTGCGTGGTGTGCGTCGCCGGGGAGGTGCAGGTCAACGGCAGCGCCGCCGCCTTCGACTCGTCGAGCGGCGGCTGCCCCGGAAAGAATCCTCCGCAGTACGCCATCCAGACGGTCAACGGGACGACGTATAACGCGCATCCGACCTTCACCGGCTACGGCACGAGCGGGACCGCGGCGCTCAACACCACGACCGACACTAGCCAGTTCAAGTACGCCGCCGACTCGCTGGCGAAGTTCAAGGCCTACGCGCAGGCGCACAACACGTACTACCGGGGGGCGGTGTCGAGCCTGCCCCTCGGCCCCGGCCCGTTCGTCGTCTTCATCGACACGGTCGATGGCACGGACTTCACGAACAGCACGCCGACCAGTAACGACGGCAGCCTGACCCTCTCCAGCAACGACACGTTCAACGGCACGGTCATCGTGGCCGGCACGGCCAATATCAGCGGCACGCCGACGATCAACGGCCTGGTCTACGCCCTGAACGACCTCAGCATCAGCGGTCACGTGACGGTCACCGGCGGCATGGTGTCCGAGAACCGCCGGGACACCTCGTCCACGAACATCGACACGGACTACAGCGGCAACATCCAGATGAACTACAACTGCACCAACATCCGGAATATCCCGTTCTCGTCCGCCTGGGTGATGAAGACCGGCGGCTACCTGGAGCAGACCGGGTATTAGCTGTACATGGGGCGTCGGCCCCAAACCCCCAGACGCTCGTCACGCCCCGGCGGAGCCGTGGCGCGCCTCGATCACCGGGTGACCCTGCCACACCGCTGCGTCGAACACTGCGCCTGACACAGATGTAGAGGAGCGCCCCGGCGCCGCCGGGGCGCTCCGAATGCTTGGGGCTTGGGGCGCGATTGCGCCTGACACAGATGTAGAGGAGCGCCGCGGCGCCGCCGGGGTGCTCCGAACGCTTGGGCTTGGGGCGCGATTGCGCCTGACACAGATGTAGAGGAGCGCCACGGCTCCGCCGGGGCGCTCCGAACGCTTGGGGGCTTGGGGCGCGATTGCGCCTGACACCGATGTAGAGGAGCGCCGCGGCTCCGCCGGGGCGCTCCGAACGCTTGGGGCGTGGGGCGCGATTGCGCCTGACACAGATGTAGAGGAGCGCCGCGGCTCCGCCGGGGCGCTCCGAACGCTTGGGGGCTTGGGGGCCATGTCGGGGCCCCCATCTCGATTGACCCGGGGCGGCGGCGAGGGTACGGTGCCGGGCGTGTCGCATGGACTGGCCCGCGGGCTCACGAACTACGGTGATCGCGACTTCGCGCTCTACCTTCGCCGCTCCTTCGCCCGCTCCATGGGGTACTCGAGCGCCGCACTGGCCCGGCCGATCATCGGGATCGCCGACTCCGGCAGCGGCTTCAACAACTGCCACCGCCATTTCCCCGAGCTGATCGACGCCGTGCGCCGCGGCGTCCACGCCGCCGGCGGGCTGCCCGTCGATTTCCCGACGATCTCGCTCGGCGAGGTCTTCCTCGAGCCGACCAGCATGCTGTACCGCAACCTCATGTCGATGGACGTCGAGGAGATGATTCGCGCCCAGCCGATGGACGCGGTCGTGCTGGTCGGTGGCTGCGACAAGACCGTGCCCGCGCAGCTCATGGGCGCGGCCTCGGCCGGTGTGCCCGCCGTGCAGCTCGTGGCGGGGCCGATGATGGCCGGCCGCCACCACGGCGAGCGGCTCGGCGCCTGCACCGACTGCCGGCGGTTCTGGGCAAAGTACCGCGCCGGTCAGCTCACCAAGGACGAGATCGATGGCATCGAGAGCAACCTGGCGACGACGGCCGGCACCTGTGCGGTGATGGGCACCGCCAGCACCATGGCCTGCCTGGCCGAGACGCTCGGCATGGCGCTGCCGGGCACCTCAGCCATCCCTGCCGTTCACGCCGATCGGCTGCGCGCGGCCGAGGCCACCGGCGAGACCGCCGTGGCCCTGGCCCGCTCGCGCGTCACGCCCGATCGCATCCTCACGCCGGCCGCCTTCGAGAACGCGCTGCGCGTGCTGCTGGCGATCGGCGGCTCGACGAACGCGATCATCCACCTCACCGCGGTCGCCGGGCGCGTCGGCGTGGAGATTGACCTGCCGACGGTGAACCGGCTGAGCGACGAGACGCCGGTGCTGGTCGACCTCAAGCCCTCGGGCCAGCACTACATGGAGGACTTCTTCGCGGCCGGCGGCCTCGGCGCCGTCCTGCGCGAGCTGCGCGAGCACCTGCGTCTCGACTGCGTGACGGTGACGGGCGAGACGCTCGGCGCCCGCCTGGACGGCGAGGATGGCTGGGTCGATCGCGGTGTGATCCGCAGCGCGCGCGAGCCGTTTCAGCCGGTCGGCGGGCTGGTGGCGCTGTTCGGCTC
>Ga0209474_10003858_pt1 | contig 13049 bp, 10 predicted proteins | sample GraSoiAngelo_145_FD_185902 | JGI IMG/M metagenome (GOLD analysis project Ga0209474, IMG submission 185902) | Grasslands soil microbial communities from the Angelo Coastal Reserve, California, USA - 14_1009_05_20cm (SPAdes) (version 2) | ecosystem: Environmental > Terrestrial > Soil > Grasslands...
CGCGGACCTGTTCGCTGTGACAATAGAAGCAACCGTTCGCGACGTAAATGCGCCGGCCACGCTCAGCCATTCCGGATTTCGGCATCGGATAAATGTCGGTGCCTTCTTCGTCGCTTTGCGGATCGAGGTGACCAATCTGCAAGTCAGGAATGTAAGCGAGCCCAAGCCAGGAAAAGGCAAGGGTGGCCAAGATTCCAAGAACGAGCGGAGTGAAACCTTTCATCAGTGCGCGACCATCTCTCCAGGTTCAGGATTCACCGGATTCAAAAATGTCGGCACGCTAGACGTGCGGCCAAGGCCGAGAAGCATGAGCAAGAAATGATAGGCGAAAACGAAATGTGCCACCGTCATCAGAATTCCGGAAAGACTCCGTCCGCGCAGATATGGCAGAACGGACTGTGTGCTTTCGGTAAACGGCAGGGTTGGGTTGTCCATGTTCATGCCTTGGACCATGCCGCCGGCGAGCAGCATCAAAGTCATGAGTCCAATGCCGTAAACGGACGCCCAGAAGTGGATCTTGATGAGCGAGGCGAAACGCCATTCGCGACCGACCAATCGCGGCACGATGTAATACATCGCTCCGAACATGATCATGCTGAAAAAGGCGTAGAGACCGAGGTGACTGTAGGCAACGCTGACCTCGCTGAATTGGAAATAACGGGCGAAAGAGCGCAACGAAATGATGACACCGAGCACGCTAAACGCGGTGTAGGACATGGCGCCAAAAACCGTGAAACGCAGGGTCGGGCTGTAACGCATGAGCGGAAAATAGCCGCGCATGGTCATATGATGATTCAGGCCGACTGTCGCGACTGGGATGATACACAAGATCATGGCCGCGATACTGGCAGTGATCATCCAGGCTGGGAACGGGCCATCGACAAGCCGTTGCATTCCGGTCCAGCTGGCAAAGAACGCGTAAGTCCAGAACCCGATCGCCGCCAGGTGATAACTGTAAACGGGCCGGCCAATCACTTTCGGGATCATGTAATAAGCGGTGCCGAGGGCGAGCGAACCAAACCAAAGGAAAAGGAGATTGTTGGCGTACCACCAATTGACCGCGGCCTGCAATACGCCTTGCATGGGCACGATAAAAAGCATGGTTTGGGCGGCTAGATACATCCACGGGAACCAGAGAAAAGCGGCGAGCAGATACCATTGGGTGATGTAAATCGGATCGCCGCGACGAAATCGGAACATCAGGACTGCCCACGAAATGATGAGCGAGTAGGCAACGAAAAGAGTCACTGCGGCATAGCTGGGAAATTCGAGCCAATGATAACCTGTGCTGTCGCCCGCCAGGATGGCGCAAACACCAAGGAGCACACCGAGATTCCAAAATGCACCGCCGGTAACGAGCAAGAGCGGATGACGCAAGGTCGTGCGGCACAACCGCGCCATTAGCCAGATGGCGGTGCCCATTCCCACCATTGAAGCCCAGCCGTAAAGCATGACATTGAGGTGCGCCGGCCGAATCCTGCCCCAGGTCAGGAACGAAACGTTCGAGAGCAGATCGGGCGAATGCAGTTTGAACGAGGTGAAACCCGCGAGCAGCGTCCCTAGCAGCAACCAAACGACGGCCGAAGCGTAAAACATTAGCACTGGAACGCGGGTTGAGGCATCGATCAAGGCGCGTTCGACTTGCTCGACCTCGCCGATGCTCAAATCGGTGACGCTGCTCGGGCTTTTGAGTGGAATTTCAGTGGGATTCATTCGCAAAAAATCATGCCGGCGTTTTTTCGGGAGAAGGAGTTCCGGACGGCTTTTGCTCAGGCATGGGCGAAGGTGAGACTGCGGGTTGCCCGCTCGGTGGTGGCGGAGAGGCGGCGGGAGTCGCCCCCGGACCAGGCTGGGTCCCCGGTATGGCGCCGGGTGGATTGGAGGCAGCAGCGGGCTGACCGCGATTTTCAGAAGTCGCGCCTTGGACTGATGTCGGTTTAGGAGTAACACTGGCACCCGCCGCTGTAGGCGCAGGCGAAACTGGCGGTGCGGGTGATGCGGCGAGCGCCGGCGTTGGCGCGGGAGTTTCGATTGGATTTGCCGCCGTCGGTTTCTTCGACGCCAGATCGCGCATGGTAAGTTGCATCGCCCGATCAATTGGGATACGCGCCACACCCTTGGCTTTATCGACCCAGGCGTAGGAGTTTAATTCCTTGTTCGCGGCGTCGCGCGTTGTTTTTACCTTCTCCTCCCGCGCCTGCGCCCGTTTCGCTTCGTAGGTATTGCCGTGGGGCGTGGCTGCTACCAGCACCAGCACGAAAATTCCAAAAAAGAGAAAGAGCAAAACGATCCCGAGCCACGCCCCAAAAGAAATCGGCGCGTGTTCTGGTGTTTGCGTTGGAGCGGGAACGGCCATGTCAGTTCCTCAAACGCAATGACTCGATCAACCGTGGATCGCGCACCGGGAAGGTGGACGTTTTCCCAATTAACCGCAGATAAAGGAAGGCCAGGCTACAACCGATCGCAATTGGGCAAAGGAAATCCCAGATGCTTAGGTGAACACCGGTGCCGTGGAGCGAGGGCAGTACGATCAGATACATATCGAGTGCCTGCATTAGCATGATCCAGCCGGCAACGATGCAAAGTTGATGTGGGCGTTTCTTGATTCCCTGAAGCAACAGAATCGCGAACGGACCAAAGAAACGTCCGATGACCAGGAGCATGCTCAGTGGCCACCATGACGCGGTGTTCCGGACCAGATAGTACTGCGTTTCTTCCGGAATGTTGGCGTACCAATACAACATGTATTGGCTGAAACCGATATAGGCCCAGAAAACGGAGAAGGCCAGCATCCATTTTCCCATGATGTGATAATGCTCCAGCGTCACCATTTTGAGGTAGCCGGCCTGGCGCAACGCCGTGGTCACAAGAACGAGCAGCGACATTGAACTGCCGGCCGCGCCGGCAAAGATGTACGGGCCCCACATGGTGGAGTACCAGCGATAGTTCAGGCCCATCACCCAGTCGAAGGCGGCAAAGCTCAGCGCCAGACCAAAAATAGGCAGCCCGGCAAAGGCTACCTTACGCATCCAAACCGTGCAGCGCGGATTGCCATCGCGATCCTGGGCCACGGAAAAGCGGCGCAGGAAAAATGCGACCCCTCCGAGGAGAACGAAATAAAGAAAGGCACGGAAAAGGAAGAACGGCCAGTTCAAATATTGTCGTTTGCTGTCGAGCGTTGCGTTTTGGCCCGGCGCGATATTCATCCACTCAAAAAGATGATGGCGGAGCACCAAAATCGGGATCACAAAAATAAAGAGTGCACAGAGGAGGAGCGCGATATTCTCAAGCTGCCGGCGCACTACTACGGACCATTCCGCATCGGTGGCGTGATGCACAATCGTCCAAAACAAACAGCCGCAGCAAAGGGTGAAAAAATAAAAGAAGCCGAACAGCCAGGAGAAGCTGAATTGCACTGGCGAGGTGACGGCGCCAATCAGACAGAGCAAGAGCCCAACCACAGCGCCGCCCGCGAGCAGCAAGGATAAACCGCTGAAGCGACTTGTTTCGAAATACTCGCCCTCTGGGGCCGGTACGATTTGAGAACGCTCGCTCATTTCTTCTGACCCTCCGGACTTGGTGCGGGTTTGGGCTCCGGTGGTTTGGCTTCCGCCTTTTCCAGTTTTGCCAACTCTTCCGCTGGAACATCAGCAGCAGCGGCGTTCTGACTGCGCTGCAAGGCGCGCACGTAAGCAATAATCGCCCACCGGTCCGCCACCGGCACGTTACCGCCGTACGACATCATGGTGTTTTTGCCATTAGTAATGGTGTTGAAAATCTCGCCGTCCGCCATTTTCCGAATCCGCTCGTCTTGCAGGGTGGCCACCGTGTTCAAGCCATACTGCTTTGCGACTCCGTTGCCGGCTGCGGTCAATCCATGGCAAACAGAACAGGTGATATTGAAACGCTGCTGCCCGCGCTGCATCAATTCGGCAGTAACCGGGACAGGAATACCAGTGCCCCAGTTCGCGCCCATCTTGCCGGTGTTGTAATAATCTGTGCCGACGCTGAAACCAATCCGGGTACGCGACAACTCTTCACCAGGCGCAGCACCGCTCGGCGTGATCTCAGGCGGCGCTTTCATTTGCGGTTTTGGCATTTCGTAACCAACCGGGACTGTACTCGCAATCGGAAGGCGTGGGCCGCGGCCATCACCGAAAAAATCGATCGGCGATTGCGGCCGGACTTTTTGTTGCCGCACCATATCAGGAAAAATTTCCCATGGCGTGCGGGTGCTGTGTTCGCCGCGAAAACCGCACATCGCGACGATGACGATGCCGGCGAGAAGGAAGATGAGAAAAAAGCCGCGCAGCATTTCAATCCTCCTCGTGCACGATGGTGATGTGCAGCCCGCCGGTTTCGAGGAGCAAATCGTGAGTTTCTATTTCGCTAAAACGCGGATCGCGTGCTTCGATAGCGAGAAAAAATCCGTCGTTGGTCGCGCGAGCGAAGCGGTCCCAGTTGAACATGGGATGATGCCAGCGCGGCAGTCCGTTCATGATCAGATTCGCAAAAAAGGCGGCGAAAGCCGAGAAGAGCACGGTCAGCTCAAACATGATCGGGAAAAACGCCGGCACTGTTGCCCAGTTGAAAGGTTTTCCGTGGACGATCATCGGATAAAGGAACCAGGAGGGACCGAATTCGACCGTGATCGCAGTCAATAAACCAGTGATGCCTCCGGCGAGCACGACCGCGCTGAGCCACGATTTGCCGAGCCCCATCGCTTCATCCATTCCGTGGATAGGGAAGGGCGAGAAAACATCCCAGCGTTTGAACCCGGCATCGCGCACGCGTTTGGCCGCCTCGTAAAGTTCCTCGGCGCTCGAGTATTCTGCCGCAATGGCGTAAACTCTATGGCCGGACGGCGTTCTCATGCGTGCTCCTTTTCCCCTACAGTGATCGGATCATGCCGGTGCACATCCGATTGCGGCAAAACGATTTTCACTTCGCTCATCGCGATCATGGGCAGGAACCGAATGAAGAGAAGGAAGAGGGAGAGAAAAATTCCGTGGGTACCGATAAAGGTCCAGATGTCGACCCAAGTCGGAATGAACAAGCCCCAGGAACTCGGCAGAAAATCGCGATGCAATCCGCCCACGATGATGATAAAACGCTCGAACCACATCCCGGCGTTCACGCACATCGAGACGAAATAGACGACGAGGACATTGCGCCGGCACCAGCGGAACCAGAAGAGTTGCGGCGAAAGGCAATTGCAAAATAGCATTCCCACCCACCAGTACCACCAATAGGGCCCAAGAACGCGGTTCCAGAAGGCGAAGCGCTCATATTGATTCCCGCTGTACCAGGCCATGAAAAATTCCATGGCGTAGGCATAGGAAACGATCGAGCCCGTGAGCAAAATGATCTTCGCCATTTTGTCGATGTGCTGGAGCGTGATGATGTCGTGCAATTTGAACAAGGCGCGCGCCGGCAGCATCAACGTCAGCACCATGGCGAACCCGCCGAAGATGGCGCCGGCGACGAAGTAGGGCGGGAAAATGGTGGTGTGCCAGGTCGGCAGAATGGAAGTAGCGAAATCGAACGAGACCACACTGTGCACTGACAGCACCAGTGGAGTGGAGATGCCGGCTAACAAGAGGTAGGCCATTTCATAGTGCCGCCAGTGGCGGTTCGCTCCGCGCCAGCCCACCGCAAAAATGCCATAAAGGAATTTCTTGATTTTCGAGGTGGCGCGGTCACGCAATGTCGCCAGATCAGGAATTAATCCGGTGTACCAAAACAACACCGAAACGGTGAAATAGGTCGAGACCGCAAATACATCCCACATCAGCGGGCTACGGAAATTGGGCCAGATTCCGTAATTGTTTGGCAGCGGCGCCAAATACCACGCCATCCAAACGCGGCCCACGTGGATGCCCGGAAAAATGGCGGCGCAGATGACTGCGAACAACGTCATCGCTTCGGCGGAACGATTGATCGAGGTGCGCCATTTCTGTCGCAGCAAATAAAGGATGGCCGAGATCAGGGTGCCGGCGTGTCCGATACCAATCCAGAACACGAAATTGGTAATGTCCCAGGCCCAGCCGACGGGATGGTTCAATCCCCACGTGCCGACTCCGGTGGAAATTTGATACCCAAGACAAAAGAGACCGAAACCGGCAATCGCCGCGGTGACTGCGAAGGCGACCCACCACCAGCGCGGCGCGCGATTTTCCACCGCGCCGGTGATGCGCTCGGTAATCCAGCCGTAACTCCGCCGGTTCAATACCAGCGGCACGCGGGTAAGCGGCCGCTCGGTGGAAGCGATCTCCTCGCTCTCAGTTACTTCTACTTCTGGTGCTGTGATCGCGCCGTCCATACTTATTCGTCATCCCGAGCAAAGCCGAGGGATCCCGATGCGCGCCTTAAAGGTAACGCCGCGGATTTCCTCGGTCCGAGCCGGACTGGCATTTTCGCTCGGAATGACATCATAACCTTTCCTCTTTCTCGTTAGGGCTGGCGATGCCAATTTTACGCGCGTCAGGCATTTTCGGATTCGGATTGCGGATGCGTGCGAGGTAACTGACGCGGGTATTAACGTTCAGATATTGAAGGAGGCGATAATTTCGGTCCTGCAATTTGCTTTTCGAAACCTTACTTTCCGGGTCACGAATATCGCCGAAAACGATGGCCTCGTTCGGGCAGGCCTGCGCGCACGCCGTGGTAAAGGAATCACGCGGAATTCGAAGGTCATCCGCGGAAGGGCCCGCGCGGACGTGAGCGGCGATTTTTGCTTCCTCGATCCTTTGCACACAAAAGGTGCATTTCTCCATCACCCCGCGCATGCGCACGGTCACGTTCGGATTCTTCGAGAGCTTGATCGTATCAGGCGCGCCTTTTTCAGTGAACGGCGCGAAGTATTCCTTATAGATGTTGAGGGCCCCGGCAATTTTCTTCTTGCCGACCGGTCGCTGGTTGTAATCGAAAAAATTGAAACGCCGAACCTTGAATGGGCAATTGTTCGCGCAATAACGCGTCCCGACACAACGGTTGTAGGCCATGACATTAAGGCCGTCCTCGCTGTGAAGGGTTGCGTTCACCGGGCAAACCGTCTCGCAGGGAGCATTCTCGCAGTGCTGACACATCATCGGCTCATGCACCATCTCGGGATCTTCCGGGAACTCGCCCTTGTCCTGATCGTAGCCATGTTCACTGGCGTAATAGCGATCGATCCGCAGCCAGTGCATCGCGCGGCCATGGGCGACCTCCAGTTTGCCAACGACCGGGACATTGTTTTCCGCCTGGCAGGCGATGACGCAGGCGCTGCAACCGGTGCAGGTATTTAAATCGATCGTCATTCCCCACTGCTGCGCCGACAGCAACGGCGGATGACGGTAGAGGCTCGGTAATTTTTCTGGCAGCTCGTTGTCACCCGCGATTTTTTTCACGAATTCGTTGTCTTCGCGGTAATGTTCGAGGGTCGCTTCGCGCACCAGCCCACGGCCTTCGATGCTGAAATGATCCTGGGTGATGGAAAGCGGATATTTTCTCCCAACTTTCTTAACGGCGATGCTGGCGATCGCTTTACCGTCGGCAACGATGTAATGCGGATCATTGGTGGTGCGCAGCAGAAGCCGTTGAAACCGCTGCGCTCGCCCACACTGTTCAAACTATGGCGACCGTAGCCTAGTGAAATGGTGATCGAATTGTCCGCATGACCGGGGGCAATCAGGACTGCAATTTCCAATTGCCGCGTCGGCGGCGGCGGTGGTGGCGTCGGAGTAGGCTTACCTTCCACGGGTGCCGCGGTGGGTGGAATGATATCGTTCACTGTAATCTGAATGAGGTCGCCCGTCTCCACCCCGAGTGTTTTGGCGTAACGCGGACTGATCAGGGCCGCGTTATCCCAAGCCAATTTCGTGATTGGATCGGGCATTTCCTGCAACCAGGCGTTGTTGATGTAACGGCCGTCATCAATCGAGTAATCGCGCACCAGAACGATCTCGGGCGATTCGGGTGTCGGCGCAGGCCCAGGCGGGCTCCAGAGATTCTGCGCGATACCGCCGGCGGTATTGCCATTGAATGTGGGTGGCCGGTCGCGTAGCACAATGTGGTGGGCGAAACCATCATGCAAAAATTTCGACCATGCGGTCGCGGGATCGCCAACTGGCTTGGTTGCCTGGAAGGTTTCCTGAACTAACTCGGGCCCATCGACTTTCGGCTTGCCCATCACGGCGTTCAGTAAATCAAGCTCGGACAACCCGCCGAAGAGCGGGAGAATCATCGGCTGGATAGCCAGGTAATGTCCCTCCGAGCTCAGCGCATCGCCCCACGATTCCAGGAAATGCGAGGCGGGGAGATTCCAGCGACAAAGCGCAGACGTTTCGTCTTCGTAGTAGCCGAGCCGGATTACATCCGGCACCTTTTTTTGCAGTTCGGGCCAATCGAGCCAGCCATTTACCAAATCGTAGGTAATCCGGCGCGGTGCACTAAACACGGGATTCGCGCCGAGTATGAATAGCTGTTTGATCCGATCGGCCGCGATGTCGCCCGCGAGTTGGAGAATGCTGTTGTCGCGCTGATTGCGCTGACGCTCGCGCAGCAAAACCGTGCGCCCGACATTTTTCAGAGCGGAATTAATTCCATAAACAAGCAATTGAACAACGACCGGCTGCTGCGCTCCGGCCAAAACCAAGCTGGCGCCCGATTTCGAAACCAAGTCGTTTACCGCTTCGTTCAACCATTGCTCGTCGAACTGCGCCGCTCCCGCGGGAACCTGCAAGGTGGCGAGGACCGAACCCAGGCCTGCATCTTTGGTAGCGGTCGCGACCCTGGTCGCAATCGCATGCGTAATCAGCGGAATTTGGCTCGCCGGCAAACGCAGGCGGTGATCTGCCATCGCGCCGGTGAGAGTATAGCGATTCTCGACGACATAGAGCCGGTTCATCGAGTCCTTCGCCGAACTGACGCGACGCCGAAAACTGAAAGCGCGAGACGATGCGATGTCGCCTTCGCCGCAATCCAGGAAATCGCTATCGAGCGCCAGAATTACATCGGCGCGCTCGATCCGAGGAACGAGGCGCAAATTATCGCCGAAACTAATTTGGGTGGCAAAATTTTGTGCTTCACTCCGTAACGGATCATAAACGCACCAACGCATGCGCGGGAACATTTTCTCCACTTCGCCGCGCATTCGTTCCCGCGTTGGCGAATCCGTTTCTTCGACCAAAAACGCCAAGCCGGCGCCGTCTCCCATTTTCTTGCGCAAATCGCCAAGATATTTTTCAAACGCAGACGCGGTGCTGGTCTTGCCATTCTCGGCAATGCGTTTTGCTCGCAGCGGGTTATAAAGCTCGTTAATGGCGGCCTGGACGAACACGTCGCTGGCACCGTTGCTCGCCGGATGCAGCGGGTTGCCGTCGAGTTTAATTGGCCGGCCATCGACCGTCGTGACCAGAAGCGGAATCGCTCCGTTCCGTCGCGGCATGGACGTGCTGTAGTAGAGGAACTTTCCTGGAATGGTCCACTCGACCGTTTTGGTAAACGGGACCAAATGCATTTCCGGCCGGCGACAACTGCTCACGCCAAACCCAGCCAGCGCGACGGACGCGCCCATTATTTTCAAAAAGCTCCGGCGCGACCATTCATCGCCATTCAGTTGCGCCGCGCTGGAAGGAAATTCGCGCTCCAGCCATTCGCGAAACTCTGGCGTGTCGGCCAGTTCATCCGTGCTGCGCCAATAGCGTCGCCCCGAAGTAGGCTCAGGTGGATGTTGAAACACGCGCTTCATGTAAGCTGCTGGAGGATAGGCATCCTGCCCGTCTCGGCCGGCGGGCTTCCAGTCCGCCGAAATGCGATGGTCGATCTTCGACACGCTAGCAGCGTCCCGGCCGAGTCAGACCGGAAGCCTGACTTCCAAAGTATTTTCTGCGCGATGGTCATCGGTGGCACGACTGGCAATTCTCCGTCGGCTGAATGTTCCAGTGTTCCTTCAAGGTCTGGCCAATCTCACGCTGGGTTAACCGTTTCTTCTTCGACCAATCTTCCCGTACGTCTTTTGGTTGACCGTACTTGGCTACGAATTCGGCCGGCTTCACGTCCTCGGGCTTCCAATCCAAATTGGTGATCTGGTCTTCCGGGCGCAAAAAATTTTCCGGATGCCGATGACACTCGAGGCACCACGCCATGCTCATCGGCTTCGCATCGGAAACCACCGGCATGTGATTGATCTGCCCATGGCAGCTCGCGCAACTGATGCCGCGATTCACATGCGCAGCGTGATTGTAAAACACATAATCGGGCAACCGATGAATCCATACCCATTGCACCGGCTCGCCAGTCTTCCAGCTCGCGCGCACCGGCTCCAGTTTCGGATTATCTTTTTGCACCTGCTGATGACACGCCATGCAGGTTTGGGTGTTGGGCACGTTGGAGTGCGCCGCGACTTCCACGAAGCTATGGCAATAACGGCAATCCATTCCCAATTGGGAAACGTGAATGTCGTGGGGAAAAGGCACTGGCTGGATTGGCTCGTAACCGACCTTGGTATACTTCGGGGTGACGTAATACCAGGTGCCGGCGGTAAGGCCGCAAACAATCACCACGCTGCAGATGGCCAGCTTTAGCGGCAACCAATTTGACCAGCGCGGGAAAAAGTTCGCCATAAAGTTAGCGGCCTGGTTTCAAACTGATCCGCCACCGCCAATTTTTCTCCATGATAAAATTGGCGAAAAGTGATGGCGGTTTCAGATGAGCAAATGGTTAAGGTTGCATGCGCTGCCGAAACAGTGTGCGCTGATTCTATAAACACGCCACTGCTTGGCAAAAAAAATTTTCGCTCTGAGCCGAACTGGCATTTTCGCTCCGAATGATAGAAAAGAGTCCCGTAATGCGCGCTATCGCTGCTATCCTGCTCTTCGTGAGCGGCATTAGTGCCGACGCGGAAACGGCCGAGACAATTTTCATTAACGGCAACGTTTACACCGGCAACGAAAAGCAGCCGCACGCCGAAGCAATCGCGGTTCACCGCGATCGCATTATTTTCGTTGGAACAAATGCGGACGCAGAAAAATTCCGAGGCGACAAAACGCACATTGTTGATCTCGCAGGCAAAACCGTTACCCCCGGTTTCACTGATTCGCATTGCCACATCTTCGGAATCGGTGAGCGCGAGATGACTTTGAATCTGGAGGGGACGAATACCCGCGAAGATTTTCTCGCGAAGGTCAAGGAGCGCGTCGAGCAAACGGAGCGCGATAAATGGATCACCGGCCGCGGCTGGATTGAAACGTTCTGGAAGCCGCCCCAATTTCCAACCCGCGCTGATCTCGACAAAATCGCACCGGACAATCCTGTTTTCCTCACCCGCGCCGATGGTCACGCCGCGGTGGCAAATTCCGCGGCGCTGAAAATCGCCAAGATCGACAACGACACGCCCGACCCTTTCGGCGGACAAATCCTACAAACGAAACACGAACCGAATGGAATGTTGCTCGATAATGCGATGGAACTGGTCGAGAAAAACATTCCTAAACCGACCGAGGCCGAGCGTGAGCAAGCGCTGCTCACTGGAATCGAGCGTGAGATCAAGCTCGGCTGGTGTGAAATTCAAAATGCCGGCAGTGAGTTGTCAGATCAGGAAATCATAGGGCGCGCCTACACTGCCGGAAAAGTGAGATTGCGCATGATCAATGCCGCCTTCGGTCCCGGAGAGGCCGCCAACGCATTGCTGAAAAATGGCGCAGCCTTAAATGCATTCGATCACCGTTTCACCCAGCGCACGATCAAAGTGATTTTCGATGGCGCTCTCGGTTCGCGCGGCGCAGCCTTGCTCGCGCCATATTCGGACAAAGCCGACAGCTCCGGTTTCCTCACGCAGAAACCGGAAGAGCTGAGGCCAATGTTTGAAGAGGCGTTGCGCCGTGGCATTCAAGTCGAAACGCACGCGATCGGTGATCGCGCTAATAGGCTGATCCTCGATCTTTACGAACAAGCGTTTAAAGCCGTGCCGTCCGGCGAGCGAAAAATCCAGGAACCGCGATGGCGTGTGGAGCACGCGCAGATTTTGAGCGAGCAAGACATTCCGCGCTTCGCCAAGCTCGGTGTCATCGCTTCAATGCAGCCGTCGCACGCGATCAGCGATTTGTTTTTCGCGCCGTCACGGCTTGGAATGGAGCGACTCGCCGGCGCGTATGCCTGGAATAGTCTGATCAAGTCGGGCGCGATTATTTGCGGCGGATCCGACGCGCCGGTCGAGCGCGGCGAGCCGATGATCGAATTCTACGCCGCGGTCGCGCGCAAAAGTATCAAAGGCGAATCGGGCGAAGGCTGGCATCCCGAGCAAGCTGTCCCCCGCGAGCAAGCGCTCAGGATGTTTACTATCAATGCCGCTTACGCCGCTTTTGAAGAAAACGACAAAGGCTCAATCGAAGTCGGCAAGCTCGCCGATTTCACCGTCCTCTCGGCAGACATCATGAAAATTCCCGCGCCGGAGATCCTGAAAACGCGCTGCGAGATGACTGTCATCGGCGGGGAAAGTATTTTTGAAGCTCGATAACCCTTTTTTTGTCATTCCGAGCAAGCATTGCGGCTTGGGCGCAGCTAACTGGCAGGCTGAATACGATATCTTTAGTACTATGAAACTTTCTCTTTCAACTATCATCGCGGTCGCTCTGTCCCTGGGTGTTGTCTGGGCGGAGGGTCCGGTCGAAAAGGCAAAAGACGTGGCAGAGGACACGGCCGAGACAGCCAAAAATGTTGGACACAAAGTAGTTAAGGGCACTAAAAAAGTAGTCAATAAAGTGGTCGATGCGGTGACACCGGACGCGGACGCGCGCCGCGTCGACGTCACGTTGTCGAACGACAAAATCGACATGCCGACGAACCTGGAACCAGGCAAGACTGCGTTCGTGGTCAAGAATGCCGGAAACGAAAAACACAACTTCGTGGTTCGCGGCAAGGACGGAACCCACAAGTTTATGGTCGATCTGCAGCCGAACGAGACCAAAGTGTTGCACGTCCAACTCAAACGCGGCACCTACACCGCATACTCTCCTGTGGATGGCCACCCGAAGAAAGGCACGGAAACGACGCTAACTGTGCATTCT
>Ga0209474_10003859_pt1 | contig 13048 bp, 5 predicted proteins | sample GraSoiAngelo_145_FD_185902 | JGI IMG/M metagenome (GOLD analysis project Ga0209474, IMG submission 185902) | Grasslands soil microbial communities from the Angelo Coastal Reserve, California, USA - 14_1009_05_20cm (SPAdes) (version 2) | ecosystem: Environmental > Terrestrial > Soil > Grasslands ...
CGGTGATCGACCCGTACAGGCGCTCGCCGCTCGTGACGTACTGCGGGTAGCCCGTGATCTCCTTCGCCAGTCCCTTGCTCGAGGCTACCGAGAATTGCGACGGGGGCCCGATCACGGCTGCCGAGGCGCGCCGCCCGAACGCCGCCAGCCGCAACAGGTGGACCGACCCGGTGACCGTGTACGAGAGCGAGCTGACTTTGTCGGTGCCGGCCGTGCCGTAGGCGAGCAGCGTCTGGCCGGCGTAGTTCGAAAGCCAGCTCGTGCTGGGCACCTGCGGGACGGTGAAGATGGTGCTCAGCGTAGTGATGGGCTGCGGGTAGTAGTTCGGGTCGTAGCCATACGCGTTGCTCAAGGCGAAGTTGCAGGAACCCGCCGCAGTGCAGGAGGAGCCGATCTGGTTCGCGTACGAGGTCGTGCTCAGACCGTCCGCGGCATCGAGCTCCCAGAGCGATCCCTCCAGGTCGCCCGCGTAGACGGTATCGATGAGGCTGGTGTTCGCCTTGCTAAACAGGGTCACGCCGGCCGGAGCCGTGTTGTCCAGACCGTCGGCTATGCCGGAAGCATCGGACGCCGGATCGTACGGGTTGTTGAACTCCCAGAGCTTGGCGCCGGTGGCGATGTCGATGGCAAACACGTACACGCCGTTGCCGCCGGGCTCGTTCGTGCCGACGAAAGCGGCGAACACAGGCGCGTTATCGCGCCGGAGCATCGCTGCCTGCACCGACTGGCTCGCGCCGAGATGGACGTAGTTGAACCTGCCCGAGGTGGACCGCCCCGCGTCGGTGAGCGGGGGGAGATTGTAGTTGGTGGCCTTGCAGGTGGAAGCGCTGACGTCCGCGGCGCGGCAGTGGTTCTGCCACTGGAACGACTCCTGGCCTACGACCAAGGCCTTGCCGGTGTCGTCGTCGGCGAGCACTGCTGGAGCGTACGCGAGCGAGGTGGAGTCGAAGCTGGACTGGATGTCCCAGAGCAGGGCCGGCGCCAGCGGGTTCGTCACGTCAAGCGCGAACAGTTCGCGGTTGTGGCCGCCCGCCGAGGCGACCAGCACCGTGTGCCATTCGCGGATCCCGTCGCCGTCAAGGTCCGCGAAGATGTCCAGCACCGCTGGCGACGAGTCCACCATCGCGTCGTTCGAATAGAGGTACGGCAGCTGGCCGGGCGGGATGAACGACCAGAGCTCGGTTAGCGCCGCCGGACGCGCGAAGCCGGCCCCGCCACCGCTGTCGTCCGTGTGGAACGTCGAATTCGCCGACGCGAACGGCAGATGCAGGCCGTTCACCGGGCCCGTATAACCGGCGTCGTTCGTATCCGGACCGGGAACGTAGAAAGCGTGGACCTGGCCGTCGAGTCCGCCCAGGTACGCGACGGTAGGCCGGCGTTTGCCGGACGGGGCATCCGTGATGTACGGGCTCGCCGCGATCACCGCGGCCTGCGAGTGGACGAATCCGCCCAGGTCGATCACGTTGTCCTGGCCTTTGGGGTTGCACTGCGAGGAAGTCGGGTTGAAGACGGCCGCGCCGCTGCCGTCGCTGCCGCCGACCGTGGCGTAGCAGAAGCCGCGGACGAGCTGCGTGAGCTGCTGGGTGACCTGCACCGCGCCGTTCTCGCTGGTGCTCAAGAGCTTGGTCTTGATCGCCGCCTGTTCCGAGGCGCCGTTGTCGGAGCCGAAGTCCGAGGCGGTGAGCACCAGGGTATTCGCCAGCGCTTCCTCGAGGTCGCAGACTCCGTTCGAGCCCGCCACCATCCCGGTGTACGGCCCTGGCTTGTTGAGCGAGGTGTTGGCGGCCACCGGTCCGACGTGCAGCTTGTCGACGCAGTTCACCAGCGGGCTCTGGATGCTGGTGTAGTCGAAGTCCACCGGCGTCCAGCCCGACTGCTTCGCGATGTTGCTGGTGCCGAGTGTGATCTGCCCGCCCAGGTAGGTGAAGACGTTCCGCGCGTTCGGCGCCCGCATGACCGAGTTATCGCTGGCGTTCCACTGCACGGCGTCGGAGAAGGCGTTGTTGCCGTCCTGCAAGCCGCTGGAGAGCGAGTGCGTCTTCAGCCAACCCTTGTGGTACGGGAAGAGAAACTGCGAGCCCGCCATCGGATCGAACTTCTTCACTGAATTCGACGTCGGGGCGGAGGTGACGCGGCCGTAGGTGGGGACGAACACCGAGTCGTTGTAGAGGGTCGGGCCGACGTATCCCGTTTCCACCGATTGGTAGACGATGCCGAGCTGCAGCAAGGTCCCGAGCACGAGGCGGTTTCCTGCCAGGTACTTGTCGTATGTGTGGCCCGCCAGGTAGACGATGTTCGCGAGGCCCGGGTTGGAGTTGTAGTTGCTGCGCGTGACCTCGTCGGAAATCATCATCGTGCGCGCGGTGGTTGGCGAGGTCAGCTTCGTCTTGTCGAGCGATTTGACGTTGTACGCGAGGTTCAAGGTGCCGGGCTTGTAGATGTTGCCGCTCGCCGGTACGTAGTTTGCAACCATGCCGAATTGCGAGTACCACTTGTGGTCGCCGATCTGCAGGAACCCGTCACCGGGGTTGGGGAAGTATTCGCAAGCCGCGCCGGACGTGGCCGTCGGGTCCGTGCAGTTCTGGAGGTAGCTTCCGATACTCGTTTGGTCGCTGGGGCTGCCGGCGATGTTTTTGGTGATGCCGTACTGAGGCGCGGTCGTGGAGCACGCGCCTGGGTTCGAACTGCTCTTGAGGCAAGTCTGGAACTGGATGGGGGGAACGCTCTGCGAAGCGGGGTAGTTGTCGACCCCCGTCTCGCCCTCATACGTTTCGATCGAGGCGCATTGCGCGAATAGACCCGTTTTTCCGTTCAGGAAGGTAGAAATGTTTTTCAACGCCGCCACGATGTCTGGCGGACCCGGCGGGCCGGTTGTGTTCGAAGTCGGGAGAGGGCCGCTGGGCGGAGTCGCGCCTGTGTCGGTATACGACAGCAACCCCTGGACTCTGTCTATGTACTGCTCGGCCCCCTTGGTACGACCGTAGATCTTGTACCAGTAGGCGTTGTTACCGTTATTGGTGAGGATGCTCCAGCTCAGGGCGATTCCCGAGGTCTTCGTCGTCGTGATCGACACTTCCGTCGACGCCAAAGTCTCGCCAAACAGCGAATTGGCCGCAGTGATACGATAATAGTACGTGCCAGCCGGCAGCCCCGGCGAGGCGCTCGTCGTCTTCAACGTGAGGCCTGTTGGCGGCGTCGGAAAACTCGCCGTTAGACCCGGCCCCCCAATGCCCCAGTGGGGGGTCCAGATCGCCTGATACAGCGGATTGCCGTTTGCGTCGGTTGCGAACATCAGGCCGTTGGTGAAGTCCTGGGTACTGAAGTAGTCGAAGATCAGCCCCTGCTGGCCGGTCGGGCAGAACTGTGTCTTCAACGACGGGATCGACGCGATCTGGCCGCCCGGTGGGCAGCCGAACGCGCCAGTGAATTTGAGACCCGCGTTGGTCATGTAGGGATCGAGGGTGCCGGTACTGACGGCACCGCCTTGGTCCTGCAATGCCACGCGCGGAGGGGGCGAGTTGAAGGTCAAGTTGTCGTCCGCGCTGAACGCCACCAGCGCGCGATGCACGTTCACATAGTGCCCAGGCGCGGTGCCGCCGAACCCGTTCGTCGCGCCGCTGCACGCGACCGGCGTTCTGTAGGCGGTGAAATCGACGTTATTGCCGTTCTTGTCCTGCACCACGAGCGAGCCGGAGAGAAGCTGCAGGAAGGTGTTCGCATCCGAGGCGGCGATGACGAACGGTCCACCGAGGTAACCGACCGAAGTGACCTTCGGGTTCGTCGTCTGCTGGATGGTCACCGATCCATAGTTCGGGTACACATTCGGGTCGGCAGTCGTGTTGATCGTCGTGATGTTCGTGTCATCAGCAGCTAGCCCGGTGCTGTTCTTCACCAGCTTCACGGGGACGCTCGCGTTGCTGGTCACGCGGAAGTCGCAGCCGTCGTTCCAGATCGCATCGTACCAGGGCGGCGGGTTCGACGTCGTGTAGCTGCCATAGACGGGCGGGTTCTGGATGTCCGTCGGGACGCAACGGTTCGGCGACGCCTTCGTGGACTTGTACGCCCAGTGAACGGTGATGCGGCTCTTCCCGATAGCGGCGAGTCCGTCGTTCGCGCGCAGCACGTTGTAGACGAGGCCGTAGGCGGATGCGACGCCGCAATTGTCCTGGTAGCTCGACTGGGTTGGGATGATCACCGACCCGCCGGCGTACCCGATGGCGTGCGCGGCGTGCCCACACACCAGGATCAGTCCCGCCGCCATCGTTATCGAAACACGCTTGAACAGCTTCATTGCGGTCCCCCCGCAAAAGACTTGTGCCGCTGCTACAGCAAGCGGCAGGCCATCCGCGGCCGCCCTCAAGGGCTCGAAATCTAGCCACTTGCAATTTTGCACTCCCGCGGCAAGCTTCGCCGGCGTCGATAAAAAATTCCGAACGGGCATTTGTTGCAGGAGTACATGCGCCGACTCGCGGATACGTTGGCTCCGGTTTGAACACTATCGATGCGCCGATCGCTAGGGCGCGTCGAGACGCGCGACGAGCACGCGCAGAAGCAGATCGTCCGTTGCGCCGACTGCGGAGGAGTAGCGGGTCCAGAGATCCTGTGCCGCGATGCGATCGCCTGAGGCGAGCGAGCCCAGCATTCCCGCGACGACCAGGTAGCGCTGCGTGGGGCCCGTAAGGGCCGTCTCCAACTCGAGCAGACGCCGCGCCCCAGTCGCCATCCTGGCGCCATCGCGTCGCCCGGCAGCGCGGAAGAAAGAGAGCCACTCCTGCTGGCGCGGAGGAGGCTTACCCCCGCACGCGGATTCGAGGGAGCGCCACACCGCGTCCAGCTCCGGCGGCTTCAGGTCGGACAAGAGTAGCTGCGCGACGGGGATGAAGTCCGTCAGCGGCAGCGGCGGGCCCGAGCAGGACCGCAGCCATTGCGACAGCCGCTGCGCCTGCTCGTGCAGCTCGGGCCACGCCACCACCTTCGTCGTCACTTCCTGCCGCTGCACGAGCATGTCGCGCAGCCAGGTCGCTTCCCACGCGCGGCGGCTGCCGTCGAAGTACGGCGCGAAGGTCACCGAAGTCGCCTCGCCAGAGCGCTTCACGCCAGACAGCATCTCCAGGACGGGGAAGTAGGCGCTGGAAAACACTGTCAGCGGCAGCGCGCTCACGCCCAGAAAGCGCGTCCGCGCGGCGTTCTGGTCGAGCACGGGAAAATAGTCCGAGTTCACGGGGATCGGAACCGCGCGGCTCAACCCTTGCCACGACTTGCGATCGCCGACCCGGCGCACCTCGAGATCCTGCACTCCGTTCACGCCGATGCGCGCCAGCGCCGCCTGGAGCAGCGGATTCCTCAGCGCCGCAGCGTCTGGCGCAGCGAACTTGCGCCCGTTGCTCGCCGCGATGAGCAAGTCGAAGTCGCCGCTTGCGTACACGACGTAATCCGCGAAGTTCGCTTCGATGGCCCGCAGCACCGAGACGACCAGCGGCACGTCGATTTCGTACAGCTGGATCCACTGCACGAGGATGCCGTCGTCGGCCAGATGCCGGCGCACGAGTCGGTAGAACTCATTCGAGAACAGTCCCGCTACGCCGCTCACCCACGGGTTCGATGGCTCCGACAGGATCGCGTCGTACTTCTGCGTCTGCGTCGCGAAGAACGTCTTCGCGTCATCGATGACGATGCGCGAGCGCCGGTCCGAGTAGGCCAGCTCGTTCCAGGGGCGGAAGTGCTCGGCGCCGCGCACCATCTCCGGCTCGATCTCGATCGTGTCGACGCGCTCGAGACGCGGATTCGTCAGCAACAGGTGCGTCGTGATGCCGGAGCCGAATCCGATGCAGGCGATACGCCGCGCGTCCGGGTGAAGCGCCATGGGCACCGCCGCAAGCAGCGCCATCGTCGGCTCGTCACCCGAAGGCCGCTGCCGCGGATCCGTGCTGATCGCCGCGTCGATCTTGCCGTTGGTGTGGATGGCCCGCCGGCCGTCCTCGTCGTTGTGCAGCACGCTGACCGTGGCCGTCTTTCCATCGCGATGGAACAGCACGCGGTTCGGCCCGGGCGGCAGCAGCGTTCCGGTCCGGTAGACGCCCGACGCCATCTTCAGCGCGTCCAGCTGCCCGAACAGCAGCGCAACGCCGATGGCGACTGCTCCCGCGGCGGTGAGCGCCCGCGGCACTCGCGTGCTCGTGAATGCCGCTGCCGCCATCCAGAGCAGCACCACGCCGAGCGCGATGTCGAGCGCGCCGCCGAGCGTCAGCAGCCCTTTCAGCCCGAGGAGCGGCAATCCAACGTGCACGGCGCAAAACACCCCGGCGATCGCGCCGACCGTATTCGCCGCGTACACGGCGCCGATGCTCGCCTCGCCGTGGCCGCGCTTCATCAGATGGAACGTGATGAGCGGCAGTGTCGTCCCGGCGCAGAACGTCGCCGGCAGCATGATCGCGACTGCGATCGCGTCGCTCCACAGGGTGAACAACGCGTAGCCGTGCGCGTCGTGCAGCAAGTGCAGCACTACCCAGCGCATCACCGCGAACGTCTGCCCGTACAGAAACAGTGTGGCGAGCGCGAGCACCCCCATCGCGACCTGCAGATACGCGAGCGTGCGCACCGGCGCGCGGAGCCGGTCGATGCGCCGCTGGATCCATAGCCCGCCCACAGCGAGCCCCAGGATGAACGCGCTCAGCATCAGCTCGAAGGCGTGCGTCGAGGACCCGAGCACGAGCGCCAGCATCCGGATCCATGCCACCTCGTACATGAACGACGACGCTCCTGTGACGAGCGCCACGCCGAGGAAGAAGAAGAACGTGCCGTCCCGCCGCTCCTCCTGCGGAACCAAGGCGAGCGTCGGTGTGTCGTGCCCGCGGAAGAGCCACCACACAGCGCCCGCCACTGCGAAATTGATCAGCGCCGCCGTCCGGATCGTCCCCGGGAGACCGACCGCCGCGATCAGCACGAATCCGCTGACCAGCACGCCCGCCGCCGCTCCCAGGCTGTTCGTGAAGTACAGCATCGCCAGCGACTGTCCCGGCCGCTTCGCGAAGATGCGCAGTACGCCCGCGGTCATGAGCGGAAACGTCATCCCCAGCAGCACGGACTGAGGCAGGATCAGCACCGCGGCCAGCGACCACTTGAACAACGTCACCGCTGCGGCGGAACCGGCGAGGCGCGGGAGCACGTGCTCGTACGCCAGGCTCGTCGCTCCGACGAACACGTGGTGGAACGCGAGGCCGAGCACGCCGATGGCCGCTTCCGTCGCCGCGTACGCGACGAGCAGATCGCGCCACCGCTCCGACCACCGGCTCGACAGCCACGAGCCGAGCGCCAGGCCGCCCATGAAGATCGCGAGCACCAGCGTCTGCGCATACGCCGCGTGCCCGAGGAACAACTTGAGGTAATGCGTCCAGATCGACTCGTAGATGAGCCCCGCGAATCCGGACGCCGCGAACAGCGCGAAGAGCATCCCGCGCGAGCGGTGCCACGCCGCCGCGGCCGGCTCGGGCGCATCCTGGCGCCGCTGCCGCGCCAGGCGATTAGCGGTGGCGGCGCGACGCGCGTTGCTCACATGTACAAGCCGCCGTTCACCCGCAGCACTTCGGCGTTGCCCTGCTCACCGACGACGCTGGTCAGGTTCACGATGCTGCCGCCGCGCTGCTTCATCATGGGACGCAGCGCCGCCTTGGACAGCGATGGAAGGTCGATGCGAGGTCCACGTAGAGCAAGCGCCGCAGGTCTTCCGCCTCGTAACGAAGGATGAGGCCATCGATGCTGATGCCGGCATCGTTCACCAGGAGTTGCAGCTCGTCCAATTTCTTGGCGACTCCTCCGCCGCCTTGGCGCGCGCACTGTGCCGGACCGCGACCCGGGATCTGCAACCCCGGCCGCACAGGGCTGATCGAGAGTTTGACTGGGAGCACGTTCGCGCCACGGCGGGCGTGTTCTTGTCGCGGCCAGCGGCAAGTCGGGGACGCTACGGACCTCGACGTAGAATGTCTGTTCGTCAATTTGGACGATCGCCGGGCATGGCAGGCGCCTGAGCGCCCTAGCGGTGGGCGCTCGTCCATCAAGCTATGGCGCCAACACCATGGTGCGGCCGGCGGATTGCTCCCCGCGATCGCGCTGCCAAACCTACCGGCGCTGTTCAGACCTCGATCGCCAAGAAAGGGAGCCTGACATGAGCGTTCAGCCCCAAAACTCGTTGCTGAGGACGCGGACCATGTGTGCCGCGTTCTTGGTGTTCGCTGCCACCGCCACCATCCCCCGAGTCGCTGCTGCGACGACCCTGCCCTGGTGCCACACTCCGCCTGGCAACCAGGCGAATGCGCATGTGATAAACATCCCCGAGGCGGCCTGGCCGGCGCACATAGCCCATGGTGACTTTGTCGGCGCTTCCTGCGCGTGCGCAGCTACTGCGGGGGCAAGCTGTGGCGCGAATCAAGCCCCCTGCTGCGCCGGTTTGAAGTGCGTTGCCGATATAACCGGAGCTTTTAGCTGCCAGGAGGGCACGGCATCGAACCCCCTGCCGCCCGGGAATTCCTGCACTGACAGCACTCAGTGTGATGCGCTGAACCCGTGCACCTCCGTTGGGAGCAACGATAGCGTCTGCGGCGGATGAACGACTGAGGCAACAGTTTCGCCGGGCCGCCGGAGAAAGCACATCCGACAGCCCGGCGCGGTAACGCTCGCTGCAGCAGGGAATTCCCGGGGGGAAATTCGGATTTTTCCGATCGCGCGCTGTGCGCGCGCGCCAGGTCAGGAAGTTCACTCGCCCCGCCCGCTCGTCTTGAGAAAGCGAGCGCGTAAGTAAGGTAATGACGCCAGGCCGGCCGCGTTCCGATCAGGTACTGCTTTCCTTTCGCGAGGCCAGCGGCAAGCGGAGACGACGCGGACCTCGACCACCAATGTGTCGCTCGTCATTTGAATGAACGATCGCCGGCATGGCAAGGCTCGCGCCTGCGCGTCCAGCGATGGGCGCTCGTCGATCAAACTATGGCGCCAACACCATGGCGTGGCCGGCAGATTGCTTCCCGCGATCGCGCTGTCAAACCTACCGACGCTGTTCAGACCTCGATCGCCAAGAAAGGGACCCTGACATGAGCGTTCAGCCCCGACACTCGTTGCTGAGGACGCGGACGATGTGTGCCGCGTTCTTGGTGTTCGCTGCAATCGCCCTCATCCCCCAAGTCGCCGCTGCTACAAACACGACCATCTGCCACACTCCGCCTGGCAACGAGGCGAATGCGCATCTGATAACTGTGAGCGAGAACGCCGTTCCGGCGCACCTGAGCCATGGTGACTTCGTCGCCACGTCCTGCGCGTGCTCAGCTACTGCGGGTACAAGCTGTGGCGCGAACCAAGCCCCGTGCTGCGCCGGTTTAAAGTGCGTTGCCGATGTAACCGGAGCTTTTAGCTGCCAGGAGGGCACGTCATCGAACACCCTGCCGCCCGGGAGTGCGTGCACTAGCAGCACTCAGTGCGATCCGCTCTACCCGTGCAACTTCTATGGGCCGGGCGATGGTGTCTGCGGCGGATGAACACCGTCCGTTGCCGCTAGCCCTGTTCCCCTGAGGAAGCTCGAAAACGACGCAGGTGAGGGTTGCGGCCGCTGGAACCTCCGTGCATACGAGCGCGCCCGTGGTTCGAATCAACCCGGGCGCGCTGAATTCCGGAACGGCGCCGCGTCGATACCGTACTCCTTCATTTTGAGATACAGGGTTTTGTAGTCGGTTCGCAGGAGCCTGGCTGCCTCGCTCTTGTTTCCGCCGGTGACTTGGAGCACCCGGCGGATCGCCTGCTGCTCGGCATCGGCGGCAGCCGCGCCGGCGATCTCCTTCAGCGAGTTGACGGTTTCCGCCGGTCCACGGCATCCCGTCGCCGAGAGCGCGGGCAGCGGTTCGACTGGCATGACCGCGAGGTGCTCCGGCTCGATTACATCCGACGCGAGGAGCATCGCCCGGCGGATGACATTCCTGAGCTCCCGAACGTTCCCGGGCCAGTGGTATCGCAGAAGGACCTGGGCCGCGGCTTCTGAGATTTTGCGGCACGATCGGCCGAGTTCCAGACCGGCTTCGGGAAGAAACTCGTTCGCCAAGTGCAGGATGTCGTCCCGCTCACGGAGAGGCGGCAGCGTGATCCCGAATTCGTTGAGGCGATAGTAAACGTCTTGGCGGAATCGCCCCGCCCGTACCTCTCGCTCGAGCGACACATTCGAGGCGGCGATGATCCGCGCGGAAACGCGAATCGGCTCCGTGCTGCCGAGCGGCTGCACCTCTCGCTCCTGGAGAGCACGCAAGAGCTTGGCCTGCGTGGGCAGGGGAACGTTGGCGATCTCATCGAGGAACAGGGTACCGCCGTGCGCGCGCTCGAAGTACCCTTCCTTTCGCTGATACGCTGCCGTGAACGCGCCCTTCTCATACCCGAAGAGCTCGGATTCGATGAGCGTATCGAGGATCGCGCCGCAATCGACCGCCACAAACGGTTTCTCGCGCCGGGAGCTCAGGTAATGGATTGCCCGAGCGACGAGTTCCTTTCCTGTGCCCGTCTCACCTTCGACGAGGACCGTGAGCGGAGAGTCGGCCACCTGGCGGATCTGCTGGACAATCTTCTCCATCTGCGCGCCGGGGCCGATGAACGGTAACGGGCTCTCGATGACCTCGTTCGTCTGCCGCAGCTCACGCGTGCGTTCCTCGACGATGACCTCGAGCTCGTTGACATGCCGCTCGAGAGCCAGCTGCTGCTGCTTGACCCGGCGGCTCACCTCGCGCATCTCGATGGCTCGGCGCAAAACCGCGACGAGGTAATCCCGGTCGATCGGCTTCTGGATGAAGTCATATGCCCCGCCGCGGAGCGCGTCCACCACGAGATCGTGCTCTCCATGCCCGGTGATCATGAGCGTGGGCGTATCGGGCCGGCGCATCCGGATCTCTGCCAACAGCTCGAGACCGTCCATTCCTGGCATCTTGATGTCGGTCACGATGGCATCGTAGTCGCGGGCGTCGAGGCGGTTGAGCGCGACCGCCCCCGAGTGCGCGGTGTCGACCACAACGCCCTCCATGCGCAGCCGAACGGTCTCCGGAAGGGCCTGCAGCAGGGCAACGTCGTCGTCGACGATGAGCACGCACGCCGGAGTCATGGCTTGCGCCTCGCAGGGATAGCGCGGAGCTCGCGCGCGAGCTGCTCCACGACCGATTCCAGCTCACCGGCGCAGCGCTCCAGCGCTGACTGCCGGCCCTTGACGCGGCGGCTCTGCACGTGCGCCTGGATCGCGCGATCCAACGACGCCACGAACTGATCCCGGTCGATCGGCTTCGGGATGAAATCATGGGCCCCGCTACGCAATGCGCGCACGGACAGGTCGTACTCACCGTGAGCCGTAATCATGAGGATGGGCGTGTCGGGCCGGCGCGTCCGGATCTCCGCGAGGAGCGCGAGACCGTCCATCCCCGGCATCTTGATGTCGGTCACGATTGCGTCGTAGTCCTGAACGGCGATCTGGTCGAGCGCAGCCGCTGCTGAGTCGGCCGTGTCCACCGCGACCCCTGCCATTCGCAGCCGCAGCGTGTGGGGCAGCGCCTGCAGCAGTGCCGGGTCGTCGTCGACGATGAGTACGCGCGGCTGGTCGCTTCCGAGCCTCGCCGCGGTCTGCTCGAGCTCATTGGCGCAGCGCCTCAGTGCCAACTCCCGGTCCTTCACGCGACGGTTCAGCGCATGCTCTTGAATTGCGCGGCGCAACGACTCCACGAAGTAGTCGCGATCGATCGGCTTCTGGATGAAGTCGTCGGCTCCTCCGCGGAGCGCTTGAACCGCCAGCGCGTGCCCACCGTGGCCAGTAATCATCAGGACAGGCGTGTCGGGGCGGCGCGTCCGGATTTCGGATAAAAGCGCGACACCATCCATCCCGGGCATCTTGATGTCGGTGACGATTGCGTCATAGTCGGTTGCTGCGATCCGGTCGAGCGCCGCCGCCGCCGAGTCGGCGGTGTCCACCGTCACTGCAGCCATTCGAATTCGAAGAGCCGCGGGAAGCGCCTGCAGCAGAGCCGGATCGTCGTCGACGACGAGGACCCGCGACGCAGTCATGGCAGGGAGCTCGCCGGTGTATCGGCCGAAGCGAGGGGGAGCTGGATGAGGAACGTTGCTCCCGCGCCGGGCGGGCTCACGACGGCGATCATGCCGCCGTGGTCCTTGATGATCCCGTAGGTGATGGACAGGCCCAGGCCCGTGCCTTTGCCGACTTCTTTGGTCGTGAAGAACGGATCGAAGATCCGGCGCTCGAGCCCGGCCGGAATCCCGTGACCGGTATCGGCGAATGCCAGTTCGACAGTCTGGCAATCGACTGAAGCCGAAATCCGGATCGCCTTGCGGGGAGAGTTCGCCATCGCGTCGCGTGCGTTCGACAACAGGTTGATGAAAACCTGCTCCAGTTGAATCGCGTTCCCCAGGACCACCGGCTCTTTCGAGCCGAGGTCGAGCGCGACATTGATCTCCCGCAGCCGGAATTGCTCTTGCATCAGCGCCAGTGCCCGCTCAATCACTTGCCTGAGAACGACAGGCTCGCGGCTGACCGGCGCGGCTCGACCAAACGTGCGGAGGTGCGAGATGATCTCGGTGGCCTTGCGGACCTGTTCCGTGGCCTGGCGCAACTCACGGATGACCTGCTTCACGTCCATGACGCCGTGCTCGAGGAGGTCGATCGCATTCCCCACGAACAAGCCGATGTTGTTGAGCGGGTTGTTGAGCTCATGCGCGACGCCGGTGGTGAGCTCGCCCACGGTCGCCAGTTTTCCCGCCTGCACGAGCTGCTCCTGCTTCTCGCGCAGCTCCTGTTCACGTCTCTGGATCCCGGCGGTAGTGTCCCGCAGGTCTCCCATGATGTGAATCATCGCCTTGCGGGTGGCCTCCAGACGCAGCTTGTCTTTGTGCGAGTCCTGCAGGATGTGAAGAACTGCCCGTCGCGAATTATCGAGTCGCTCCGTCTGGCCGGCCAATCGTCGCCGGTCTTGCTCATAGTCGACGAGGATATGGAGCATCGCCTTTCGTTGGTTGGCGAGGCGCTTGTTCG
>Ga0209474_10003861_pt1 | contig 13045 bp, 12 predicted proteins | sample GraSoiAngelo_145_FD_185902 | JGI IMG/M metagenome (GOLD analysis project Ga0209474, IMG submission 185902) | Grasslands soil microbial communities from the Angelo Coastal Reserve, California, USA - 14_1009_05_20cm (SPAdes) (version 2) | ecosystem: Environmental > Terrestrial > Soil > Grasslands...
TCTCCACCGCGCCGAAGGATCCCTACGGCGAGACGAAGCTGGCCTTCGAGCGTGCGCTCGCCTGGTACGAGGGCGCCGGGGGCGCGCGCTCCCCCTCGTCCTCCAGGCCGCCGCCGGGCGCCGGTCCGGCGTGATGATCCACGGCGACGATTACGCGACCCGGGACGGCACGGGCGTGCGCGACTACGTCCACGCGCTCGACCTCGCTGCCGCGCACGCGCTGGCGCTGCGGGCGCTCGGCGGCGGTGCGCCGAGCGCCGTCTACGACCTCGGCGGCGGCGGCGACGGCTACACGGTGCGCGAGGTCGTCGACACCGCCCGCCGGGCGACCGGCCGCCCGATCACCGCCGCCGTGGGCGCGCGCCGCCCCGGCGAGCCTGCCGTTCTGGTCGCCTCGTCGACGCGCATCCGCCGGGCCCTCGGCTGGTCGCCGAGGCACCAGGACCTCGCGGAGATCATCGCGTCCGCCTGGACGTGCGCCACGTCATGCGCGTGACCATCCGGCCCCTGCGGCCGGCGGACGTGGGGGCCGTGCGTCACCTCGTGCAGCTCTACATCTACGACCTCGGCGGCGACCGCTGGGGCGTCGAGCCCGACGGCCGGTTCGGCAGCCGTGGCTGGCATCGGCGATTCTGGACGCGGCGCGGGCGCCATCACTTCGTCATCCGGGCCGACGGCCGCCTCGCCGGCTTCGCGCTCCTTCGCGAGCGCGCGCACTTCGCCGGGGCCGGCGTGCGTGAGGTCAGCGAGTTCTTCGTGCTGCGCAAGTACCGTCGGCGCGGCGTGGGCACCCGCGCGGCCCGGGTGCTCTTCGCGCGCTTCCCCGGCCGCTGGGAGCTCGCCGAGCTCACCTGGAACGTCGGCGCGCAGCGCTTCTGGCGAGGTCTGCTCCGCCGCTGGGCCACCGGCCCCGTCGTCGAGCGCCGCCGCCGCCACGGCGACCTCACCTTCGTCGTCCAGCACTTCACCACCGCCGCCAGGAAACTCTCCGCCTGACGCGCTCCGAATGGTCGCCGGCCGCTCAAGAAGGTCCAGATGCTAGGCGCCGAGGAGTTCCCGACTGCGGCGTAGGCCGCCTACGCCGCAGCCGGACCTTTTTCAGCGGCCGGTGGCCGCTTGTCAGCGGCCGGCGAAGGCGATGCAGAGGACGCCGGCCAGCACCATCCCCGCCCCCGCCAGCCGCGGCCCGAGCCGGCCCTCGCGCAGCCAGAGCGAGCCGATCAGCGCCGACAGCACGATCGACAGCTCGCGGGCGGCGACGACATAACCGGTCTTCGACAGCCGGAAGGCGAAGAGTACGAGCGTGTACGCCAGCGCGCTGCCGGCGGCGGCGAGCACGATCGTGCGCCAGCTGCGAAGCTCGCGGCGAACGGCCGCCGGGCGCAGCCACAGCAGCGGTACGCCCAGCAGCGCGCAGCCCCCTTCCATGAACATCATGTACGGCACCGGATCGATGCGCGCGACTCCCGCCTTGTCGATCAGCGAGTACGTCGCGATCGTGAGCCCGGTGACGACGGGCCACAGCAGACCCCGGGCAACGGGAACGGGCACCGGCGTCGACGACCGTCCCGACAGGCGGTGGAGGCCGGCGATGCCCGCGACCACGAGCGCGACACCGGCCGTGCCGCCCGGCGAGAGCCGCTCGTCGAAGACCAGCAGCGCCAGCAGGGGCACCAGCGCGACGCCGAGGCCGCGGGCGACCGGATAGACGAGCGAGTAGGCGCCGGAGGCGTAGGCCCGGCCGAGCGCCACGAAGTAGAGCGCGTGCACCAGCGTGGTGGCGACGACGAACGGGATCGCCGCCGGCGCGAACCCCGCGACGGCGAGCTGCCAGAGGCCGAGCGGCGTCAGGATCGCCGTCGACGCCAGCGTGGCGCACCACAGGAAGACGATCGGGTCGCCGCCGCGCTTGGCCAGGGCGTTCCAGCCGGCGTGCAGGGCGGCGGCGCAGACGACGAGGACGAGCGCGGGGAGGCTCACCCGGCGTCGCTCAGACGGCGCCGGACGGCTTCAGCTCCTGCAGGCACTCGGCGAAGGCCGTGACGACCGCGTCCATGTCCTTCGGCGTCAGCGTGCCCATGTTGGCCACCCGGAAGGCGTAGGTGCGGATCTGGCCCTGGCCGGCGTAGACGACGTAACCGCGCCGCTTCATCGCGTCGTGGAGCGCGTCGTAGGTCAGTCCCGGCAGCAGCCGGAAGGTCGTCAGGATGCTCGAGCGCGCTCCCTCCGGCACCAGGATCGAGAAGCCGAGGGCGGCCATCCCGCGCCGCAGCACCCGCGCATTCTCGGCATAGCGGGCGACGCGGGCGGCCGCGCCTTCCTCCTCCAGCTCGAGGAGCGCCTCTCGCATGGCGTGCAGCACCTGCACCGCCGGCGTGAACGGCGTGTTGTCCTGCTCCTGCGACGTGAAGTGGCCGGCCAGGTCGAGATAGACGCTCCGCACCGGCCGGCCCTCGAGCGCCGGCAGCGCGGCCCGCCGCGCCAGCACGAACGAGATGCCGGGAATCGCCTGCAGGCACTTGTTGGCGCTGGCGGTGACGAAGTCGATCCCGTCGCGGCCCACGTCGAGCGGCTCGCCGAAGAGGCTCGACATCGCGTCGACGATGACCCGCCGGCCGGCGGCGGCGGCGACGTCGGCGACCGCCTCCACCGGGTTCAGCAGGCCGCTCGTCGTCTCGTGGTGGACGAGCGCGACGTGACTGATCGCCGGGTGCTCGCGCAGGGCGCGGGCCACGTCGGCGGGCGGCACCGGCGTCGTGACGTCGTAGCTCAGGACCTCGGCCGGAATCCGATGCGCTCGCGCGATCCGTCGCATCCGGTCGCCGTACACGCCGTTGTCGACGACCAGCAGCGCGCGCTCGGGCGGGACGACCGACGCGATCGCCGCCTCGACCGCGGCGGTCCCCGAGCCCGTGAACAGCACGGCCGCGTGCGTCGACGCGAGGCCGAGGCTGGCGAGGAGCCGCTGCCGGACGTCGCGCATGACCTCGAAGAACTCCGGCTCGCGGTGACAGAGGTCCGGCATCACCAGCGCCTGCCGCACCCGCGGGCTCGTGTTGGCCGGCCCCGGATTGAGGAGGATCCATTCGCGCTCGGTCATGGCTGGCCTGTCGAATGATTCAGCGCGAGGTCGAACGCATCGAAGTTGCGCAGACGGCGGCTGACCGCCAGGCGCGGCGTGGGGCGGTTGAGCAGCAAGGGCACGCGCTGCTCGCTGAGCCCTCCGTGCGAGCGCAGCGGAGCGTCGAGTCCCGAGAGATCGTGGCGGGCGGCCGCGGTGCCGACGGTGACGTGACGCTCGCTCAACACGACCAGGTCGCCCATGCGGTCCGGCGGCAGCTCGAACCGCGTGCAGGCCTCGGCCCGCTCGAGGACGGCCTCGATGCCGCGCAGCGCGGCGAGCCGGCGGGCGACGCCGGCGACGTCGGCGCCGTCCGGCAGGTACACCGTGGCGAACGAGCCCAGCGAGCCGTGGTGCACGACGTACGGATCGGTGATCGGCAGGATGACGCGCGTCTGCCCGGCGCCGAGCCAGCGGTCGAGCTGATCTTGCAGGTAGACGACCTGCGGGACGCCGGCGGCGTCGGTCTTGGCGTTCATGCCGTGGTCGGCCGTCAGCGCGATCGTGGCGCCCAGCGCGCCGAGCTTGGCCAGGTACCCGTCCATCATCTGGTAGAAGGCGTTGGCCTCCGGCGTGCCCGGCGCATGCTTGTGCTGGATGTAGTCGGTCGTCGACAGGTACATGATGTCCGGGCGCACCGATTCCATGAGCTTGACGCCGGCCGCGAAGACGAACTCGCTCAGCGCCGCGCTGTACACCGAAGGCACCGGCAGGCCGACCAGGCCCACCCCGTCGTCGATCCCGTGCTCGCCCCGCGTGGTCTCGTTGGCCTTCTCCGAGGAGAAGCAGATCCCGCGCAGGCCGTGACCGAGGAGCCGCCGCAGCTTGTCCTTGGCGGTGACGACGGCCACCGAGGCGCCGGCCCGCGCGAAGGCGGCCAGCAGCGTGTCGCAGCGCAGGTACTTCGGGTCGTTCATCATCACCTCGGCCCCGGCCTCACGGTCGTAGAAGTAGTTGCCGCAGATGCCGTGCACGGCGGGCGGGACGCCGGTGACGATCGAGAGATTGTTCGGATTGGTGAAGGTCGGCACGACGGCATCGGCGAGTCGCGACGTGCCGCCGGCCACGACCTCGCCGAACCACGGCGCCGCGCCCGCCCGCACCGCGCGATCGACGTAGTCGGGCTCGCAGCCGTCCACGCACACCACCACCACCGGACGCTCCGGCCATCGGTACGTCCGGCCGTTCAGCGTGATCGAGGAGCCCTTGGCGCTCACGAGTGCCTCCCTCCCCGCTGGGGTTCCGTCACCACGGCGGCGGCCCGTGCGATGGCGGCGACCAGCACGGCCGGTTCGATCGGCTTGGTGACGAAGTCCTGGAACCCGGCGGCGATCGCCCGGTCGCGGTCGTCGGCGCCCGCGAACGCCGTGACCGCCACTGCCGGCACCGGGGCTCGGCCGCCCGCCCGGGCGAGGTCGTCGAGGCGGCGGAGCAGCTCGTGGCCGTCGCCGTCGGGCATGCCAATGTCGCTCACGAGCACGTCGGCGCCGGCGTGGGCCTCGAGCGCCGTTGCCAGCGAGTCGGCGACGCGCACCGCGGCGCCGTGGGCCTCGAGCACCGTGCGCATGAGATCGGCGGTGTCGGGATGGTCCTCGGCGATGAGCACGCGCACGCCGACCAGCATCTGGCGGCCGGCGGCGGCGGCGGGCGCGGCCGCCCCGCCGCCGCCGCGGCGGCCGGTGCGGCCGGCCAGCGGCAGCCGCACCGTGAAGGTCGCGCCCTGGCCCCGGCCGGGGCTCGCGGCGCTCACCGTGCCGGCGTGCAGCTCGGTGAGGTGACGCACGATCGCCAGCCCCAGGCCGAGGCCCCCGTGGCGACGCGTGATCGTGCTGTCGGCCTGCCGGAAGCGGTCGAAGATGCGTGGCAGGACCTCGGCCTCGATCCCGATGCCGGTGTCGGCCACCGTCAGCACCGCGTGCTCGCCGTCGCGCGCCAGCCCGACGCGAACGTGGCCGCCCTCCGGCGTGAACTTCACGGCATTGGTGACGAGGTTGGCGGCGATCTGACCCAGGCGCAGCGGGTCGCCGAGCACGAAGCCGGCGCGGGGATCGACGAGCAGCTCGAGCTTCACGCCCTTGCCCTCGGCCTCGGCGCGCGACAGCTCGACGGACTCCTCGAGGATGGGCGCCAGGTCGATCGGAAAGAGCTCGAGCTGGAGCTTGCCGGCCACGATGCGCGAGACGTCCAGCAGGTCGTTGATGAGCTGCGCCTGGGTCCGGGTGTTTCGCTCGATCACCTCGAGCGCCTGGGCCGCCTTGTCGCCGGGGAGCTGCCCGCCACGCAGTAGCCGGAGCCAGCCGAGCATCGATGTCAGCGGCGTGCGGAGCTCGTGCGACAGCACGGCCAAGAACTCGTCCTTGGCGCGATTGGCTCCCTCGGCCTCGACGCGCGCGCGCTGGGCCTGGCGGTAGAGCCGGGCGTTGTCGATGGCCAGCGCAATCCGGCCCGCCAGGTCCTCGGCCAGCCGCAGGTCGTCGGCGCTGTAACGCTCGTGGCCGGCGATGCGCAGCCACGTCATGGAGCCCAGCGCACGGCCCCGCGCGACCATCGGCACCGTGAGGAGCGAGCGCGGCCGCAGCGCGGTGAGGATGCGCTGGTCCTCGATGCCGCCGGAGAAGCGCTCGATGTCGGTGGCCGTGACCTCGGGCAGGAAGATCGAGCGGCCGGCCCGCAGGGCGTCGATCATCGGACCCCCCTTCTTCAGCCAGTCCGGTGTCGGCGGCAGCCGCCGCGTCTCGTCGGCGAGCGCGGCGTGGGCGGGATCGGCGTGGGCCACCCCCGCCCGGCGCACGCTGCCGTCACGGCGCGCGAGATGCACCATGCACCAGTGGGCGTGGTCGGGCACCACCAGCCGCGCGACGGCGTCCAGCGTCCGGGCGTAGTCGAGGGAGGAGGCCAGGACGCGGCTGACGTCGGCCAGCAGCCGGGCCCCGCGCGCCCGCGCTTCGGCGTCGCCGCGCGCCCCCTGCTCGCCGGCGAAGAGCTGCACGTTCCGCAGCGCGATGGCGGCGTGGTCGGCCAGCCGCATCAGGATGGCCTCGTCGCGCTCGGTGAACGCGCGCGGGCGGCGGTTGTCGACGTAGATCAGGCCCTCGACGTGCTCGCCCATCCGGATCGGCGCGACCATCACCGCCTGGCTCCCCTCGGCGCGGATCATCGGCGCGTAGTCGGGATGCAGGCGGCGATCGTCGAGGATGTTGGCGGTGCGCACCGGGCGGCCCGTCTGCAGCACCTCGCCGGCGAGGCCCTTGCCGGGCTTCAGCAACACGTGCTGGTGGCCGCCGACGCGGGTGCCGACCGTGTAGTGGTACGCCATGCCCTCGCGGCGGTCGTCCCACAGCGCGATCCGCGCGAGGTCGGCGCCGCACAGATCCTTGGCGGCCGCGGCCACTTGCTGGAGCACCGTGTCGAGGTCGAGGGAGACGTTGACGGCGCGCGCCAGCTCGGCCAGCAGCTCGGCCTCGCGACGCCGGGATTCGGCCTCGGTGTACAGGCGCGCATTGTCGAGGGCGAGGGCGGCGTGATCGGCGAACGCCTCGGCCAGCCGCACCTCGTCCGGCGGGAATGTGCGGCCCAGGCGATCGCCGAGGGCGAAGGCGCCGATCGTCCGGCCCTTGAGGCGCAGCGGCAGGGCCAGGACCGCCCGGTACTCGGCCTGCTCGACCCAGGCGCGCGTGGCCTCGGGGAAGACGACGTCCGGATCGGCCAGCACGTTGTCGCTCGTCACCGGCCCGCCCCGGCGCACGGCGGCGCCGAGCACGCCGGCGTCGCGTGGCACGATCCCGCCGACCTGGAACGACCCCATGTCACCGGAGATCGCCAGGCACACGAAATCGCCGGACTCCGGATCGACGCGGTACACGGTCGCCGTCACCGCGCGGAGCAGGCCCCGCGCCAGCTCGGCCAGCCGCTGGGCGACGGCATCGACGTCGAGGCCCTGGGTGAGGACGCGGCCGAGCTCGGCGATCGCCTCGGCTTCACGCCGTCGCGCCTGCTCGACGCGGAGCAGCTGCGCACGCTCGTCCTCGGCGTGCTTGCGCTCGGTGACGTCGGTGATCACCGCCACCAGGCCCCGGACCGTGCCGCCGGCGACGTCCGGCACGTAGGCGGCCTGCAGCTGCCGCACGGTGCCGTCGGCATCGCGGCCGCTCGTCTCGAACGTCACCGGACGCCCGGCCAGCGCGGCGCGCAGGTGCGGCGCGATCGTCGCGTACCGGGTGGGACCGACGACCTCGGCCACCCCACGCCCGACGATGGTCTCCGGCGTGAAGCCGTAACGCTCGGCGAAGGGACGATTGGCGAAGCGGTAGCGGCCGGCGGCGTCGACGTAGTACAGCAGCACCGGCGCGACGTCCGTCACGAAGCGCAGGTGCCGCGCGCTCGCCTCCACCCGCAGGCGCGACTGGGCCCGGCTGGCGACCAACCAGGCGATGACGACGGAGGTCGTCACGAAGATGGCCAGCCACGCGAGCTCGGGCGGCGGCACCGCCCACGCGTGGAGCGGGGGCAGGAAGTAGTAGTTGAGCGCGGCACCGCTGACGGCGATCGTCAGCAGCGCCGGCCGGAAGCCGCTGACCCAGGCCACGATGAGGACCGCGGCCACGAACGGGGGCGTGGGAATCGGATCCACGAGCGGTGCCACGAGCAGCGTCAGCCCGACGGCGACGGCGGGAACGACGAGGGCGAAGAGCCAGCGCGCGACCGCGAGCAGCCGGGTAGGAATCCGCATGCCTACAACAGGCGACCCAGCGGGCCGAGATCGAGGTTGAGCTCCTCGGGCGTCAGCCCGAAGCGCGCGGCCATGTCCCGGACCGTCGCCTCCAGGCGCATCAGCGCGACGCCGATCGCCTCGGTCTCCTCGGCCGTCAGCGTCGCGGCCTCCATGCGCCGGATGGCCTGGCGCTCGAGGAGCTGTCGGATGAACTCCACGAGCGTGAGTACCAGGCGCGCGACCGAGCGCTGCACCTCCTCGGGGTTGGCATTCCAGCGCGGGGCCAGCGAGTCGGCCTGACGCTCGAGCTCGGCGCGCAGCGACTCCAGCTCGCGAACCTGGATGACGGGCTTGCGCTCGCTCACGCGGCGTCCTCGACGAAGGCGTACGGCAGCCACGGTCCCGTCGCGCTCACGCGCCAGGGCCGCAGGCTGTCGCGGCCGGCATCGACCTCGTCGAGATAGCGCCGGCCGTCGCCGCGCCGGACCAGGTGCTGGACGGTGGCCAGCAACGGCGGCCGGTCGTGGCGCTCGGCCAGCTCCGCCCGGACGAGGTCGGCCAGGCGCGGCCGCAGCGGCTCGAGCTCCGGCACGTGCTGCGCGCGGAGCTGGGCCTGGCGCCGATCGGCCAGGTAGCGCGTGCCCGGGCCCTCGCCGGCGGCTTCGCCGGCGGCCGGCGCCGCCGACGCCGCCGGCGACTCGCCCCACACGCGCAGCGTCATCTGCTCGCAGCCGGCCACGCGGCCCAGCGCGCGCGCGAGCTGCGGACGGCGCTGGACCAGCGCCTCGGTCAGCGCGGCGTCGTCGGCCACCACGGTGCCGAACCGCGCCGGCAGCACCGCGTCGACCTCGGCAGCCAGCCGGCGGCACACGGCGTCCTGCGTGCGCAGCGTCATCGCCGTCACCTCGGGCGTCATCGGCACGTCGCCCACCACGGCGATCAGGTCGCCGACGACGACGATCCGCAGGCGCTCGGCGCAGAGTCCGACGCCGCAATCGGACGCCGGACGCGCACCGAGCACGGCATAGAGGTACACGCCGCTCATCGCTCGTTCCCGGGCCGGAGGCGATCGGCCGCGCACAGGAGCGCGGTCACGCGCAGATAGACCAGATCGATCCCGGCCAGGCCGAGGAGAACCTCGCCGGAGACGACCACGCCGCGGTTCAGGAGGTTATCGACGAGATCGAGCAGCGAGTCGTCGGCGGTCTCGAAGAGCTCGCGCGTCGCTGCCTTGGTCGGCGCCTTCATCGGCCGTCTCCCACGAAGTTGTAGGCCGGCCACGGGCCCGTCACGCTCATGCGGTAGCCCCGGGCGGCCAGGGCGGCGGCCGTCTTGCGCGCGCGCTGCTTGAAGCGCGCGAGGCGCGCGCCCGGCACCAGCAGCGCGGCGTCGAGGAGCAGGCGGGTGCCATCCAGCTCGCCGGCGGGCCGGCGCCGGGTGGCCTCGGCGAGGCCGGCCAGCTCCTCGAATGCCTCCTCGACCGCGGCGCGTCCCTCGCGCACGACTTCTCGGGCCACGTCGAGCGCCTCCTTCTTCGCGCGCAGAAACTGCGTGCCGGCTCGCCGGCCGGTCGGCGACGGCGCTGGCCGCCGGCGCACACGGCGGCGGGCCAGCGCGGGGTCGAGCCGCACGCGCACGCCCCACTCCTCGTGTCCGGCGACCCGTGCGAGGACGCGCCGCACACGGGCGGTGTCGTCGGTCACGTGGGCGACCGCGCGCGCGTCGCTCGTGAAGAGCGTGAAGAGCTTCATGGGCAGCGTGGTCACGCGGCGGGCGAAGAACTCCACGACCCGGGCGTGGGCAGCGCCGCGCAGCGCGACCCACTCGAGGTCGCGCAGGCCGCGCTCGATCGGCTCGCTGCCGTAGAGCGTGAGCGGGGCATCGGCGGTCACCAGCCACAGCGTCTCGCCCGCCGGTAGCAGGCGGAGCGGACCGGTGCCGGGCAGGCCGTGCGGCGCGCCGGCGAGCGAAGGCCGCCCGTCGGCCTGGACCAGGCAATAGAGATACGTCGCGGTCTCACGGGTCGGCTTCACTGGAGTTCCCACGTGCGCGCCCAGCCGGCGAGCCCCGCGACGCCTCGCGGCGGGGGGGCCACGGCCGGCGTGCAAATCATACCCCACCCCCGCCGCCGCGTCCCCCGCCCGGGGGCCAGCACGGCGATCCACCGGGCCTCCACCCGCCGGGCGCGCCGGCAGCGACGGCAGTCGCCGGACGTGAGCGCGTTGACGAGCACGGCGGGCACGGCGATCCGCAGCCGCCGGAGGCGCCCCAGCAGCCGATCGGTCTCGCGCTGCGGCAGCTCGGCGGCGCGCGCGACCGCCACCACGCGTGCCCGCGCGCCGTCGGTCAGCAGCGCGCCCAGCTCGCGCAGGCGGCGCGCCGTCGCGACCAGCTCGGCCGCGACATCGCCGAGGCCCACGACCTCGCGATACTTGAGCAGGATCGCCAGGAGCGCGTGGACCCAGCCGAGCGCCGTGGCCGGCATCTCCAGCAGGCGCAGCGCGTGCCCGGTGGGTGCGGTGTCGAGCACCACCACGTCGGCGGGCGGCTCGCGCTCGGAGAGCGTCTCGACGACCGTCAGCACCGCGAACAGCTCGTCCAGCCCCGGCGGGGCGAGGTCCATGAGCCCCTGCAGCGCCTCGCGGTCGTAGGCGACGTCGAAGCGGGACCCGCGCAGCAGCGACTCGAACGTCTCCTCCACCGCGCGCTGATAGCGCTCGCGCAGCCGCGCGAACGCCCGGTCGGCGTCGGCCTCGCGGGCGCGCAGCCCCGATGGCGCGCCGGGGACCACCCGCTCGTCGTCACCGAGCGCAACGGCGAGCGCGTCGCCGAGCGAGTGGGCCGGATCGACCGACAACACGACCACGCTCGCGTCGGGCCGCGCGCCGGCCAGCGCCAGGGCCGCCGCCGCCGCGCACGACGTCTTGCCGACGCCGCCCTTGCCCGCGAAGACGAGCAGCCGCACCGTCGGCGGGGCGATCGCGCCGAGCCAGGCCGGCGAGACGCCGATGGTCGCTGATCCGTTCGCCGCCGCGGATCGTGGCGCGCCCCGGCGCGCCCGGCGCCCGGGATCGCGGTCGTCCAGCGCCAGCTCGATCGCCGGCGAGCGGGAGTGGAGACGGCGAGCGAGGGCGCGAAGCCTGGCGACGCCACGAGGCTCCTCGTCGAGCGCCGGAACGAGGCGCAGGGGAGTCGTCGGAAAGGCGCGGCGCGTCTCGGCGACGACGCGGGCCTCGGCGGCACGACGCGCGTCGCAGAGAGTGCACGGGCGATCGGGGGCCGGGGTGAGGCGGTTGATCAGGAGCTCGCCGATCGGCATGCCGGCGCCCGCGAGGGCGGCGACGCCGTCGCGCGTCTCCTCGAGGCTCAGCTCCTCCGCCAGGAGGAGCCAGGTGAATCGACAGCGCTCGGCATCGCGCAGGAGCGCGGCGAGGCGGCGGCCGTCGCCGTCGAGCTCTTCGATCAGCCGATCGGCGGGCCCGGCGCGATAGCCGCGGCCGAGGCTGTCGGTGAGGAAGCGATGCTTGGCGTAGAGGTCGTTGAGGACCCCGGCCACGCGACGCAGCGTCTCGGGCATGCCCAGCAGCCGCAGCGCGTGCCCGGTCGGCGCGGTGTCGACGACGACCAGCTCGTAGCGCCCCTGACGGGCCAGCCGCCCCAGCTCCACCAGCGCCATCAGCTCGTCGACGCCGGGAAAGGACAGGCGCAGCAGGCGCTCGAGGTCTTCCTCGTCGAGGTAGGTGCCGCGCTCGGCGATCGTGCGCAGCGTCCCGCGGCGCCGCGCGAGCCAGCGCGCCAGCGCGCGGTCGGCGTCGAGCTCGAGCGCCTCGAGGCGACCGCCACGGACGGCAATCCGGCGGGCGCGGGGGCCGACGCGCCGCCCGAGGGCGTCGCCGAGAGAATGCGCGGGGTCCGTGGACACCACGACCACGCGGCGACCGGACTCGGCGGCGGCCAGCGCGGCCGCTGCGGCGCAGGTCGTCTTGCCCACGCCGCCCTTGCCGGCGAAGAAGTGAAAGCGCACCGCGCCGGCGCCGTCGCGGCCCCGCCGGCGCGGGGGCCGCCGGCGGGCGGCGCTCACCGGGTCTGGTCCGAGGGTCCGCCTTCGACGTCGTCGGAGACGCTCACGTCGATGCCGGTGATCCGCAGCGGGCCCTCCGCCGCCGCCTCGTCCTCCCGGCGCGCCCGGATCTCGCGCATGCGCGCCAGCAGCTCACGCTCGAGTGCGGCGAACTCCGCCTCGCTCATCTCGCCGAGCTCCAGGCGCATCTGCGCCGCCAGCAGCTCCTGGCGAAGCGCGTCGACGTCGTTCATCTGCTCGTTGACGGCGTCGGCGAGCCGGCGCAGCACGAACTTGATCCCGCCGATCAGCAGCGTGTCGAGGATGATCATGGCGTTCAGGCGCCGCGGCCGGCCAGGCTGGCGATGACCGCCACCAGCTCGGTCGGCTCGACCGGCTTGGGCACGTGGACATGGTACCCGGCGTCGAGCGCCCGCGCGCGGTCCTCGACCCGCGGATATGCGGTGAGGGCCACCGCGGGCATCCGGCGGCCGCGGGTGGCGTCGCCCGCCCGCACGCGCCGGATGAGATCGTAGCCGTCGGCATCGCCCAGCAGGCGCAGGTCGGACACGAGGACGTCGGGCTCCTGCCGCTCGATCGCCTCCAGCGCCTCGCGCACCGAGGCGGCCGTCGTCACCGCGGCGCCGAAGGCGCCGAGGGTCAGCCTCGACCACTCGCGCGCGGCCGGATCGTCGTCGACGACGAGGACGCGAAGACCGTCGAGGCGCGGCGCGCCGGCCTCGCCGCCGACGCGCGCCGCCACCGGCGCGGCCTCGACGGCCCGGCCGCGCGGCAACGAGACCACGAACGTCGCGCCCTGTCCCGGGCCGTCGCTCTCGGCCCGGAGCGCGCCGCCGTGGAGCTCCACCAGGTGCCGGGCGATCGCCAGGCCCAGGCCGAGCCCGCCCCCCTTGCGGCCGCTGCCCCGGGTGAACCGGTCGAAGACGTGCGGCAGCAGCGCGGCATCGATGCCCTGCCCGCTGTCGCGCACGACGATGCGGATGCCGTCCTCACGCACGTCCTCGACCGCGACCGTGACGGTGCCCTTGTCCGGGGTGAACTTGATGGCGTTGGACAGGAGGTTCCAGATCACCTGCTGCAGGCGGTCGGGGTCGCCCCGCATCGGCGCCAGGGGCTCGGCGCTCATCTGGAG
>Ga0209474_10003864_pt1 | contig 13041 bp, 13 predicted proteins | sample GraSoiAngelo_145_FD_185902 | JGI IMG/M metagenome (GOLD analysis project Ga0209474, IMG submission 185902) | Grasslands soil microbial communities from the Angelo Coastal Reserve, California, USA - 14_1009_05_20cm (SPAdes) (version 2) | ecosystem: Environmental > Terrestrial > Soil > Grasslands...
GCGTGGTGGCCGCCCACGAGGATCGGCGCGCCGATCCGCTGCTTCAGCTTCTCGGCCATCTTCGAGCAGAAGGGCCAGAGGTTGGTGAGCGAGCCCATCGCGATCAGGTCGGGCCGGAAGGCGACCGCGCGCTCGAGCAGCGCCTCGTGGCGGTTCAGCCACGCGAGCTGCGGGGCCTTCAGGAAGAGGTTGTCGTCGAGGCCGGGGTCGAAGATCAGGTCGATCTCGTGCCCGTGGTGCCTGAGCATCGACATGAGGTAGCCGACGCCCAGGTTCTCGATGCCGCGATAGTAGAAGAGGACCCGCACCGGGCGGTGAGAGTCCTACGCGAGCCCCGGGGGAGTCAAGACGACGGGTGCCCGGCCCAGATGCCGAGCGCCTGCCAGAGGCGCCGGGTGCGGGGTGTGATCAGCCCGAGCTCGCTGGCGAGCGTGCGGACCTTGTCGAGCGCCTCGAGCGTGTCCGCCCGGTGGCGGGGGTTGCGGACGTAGACCTCGTCGATGACCTGCCGCGGGATGCGGTACGCGCGGATGATCGCCGGCGACGGCCGCATCATGAGCTGGGCCATGACGCTCAGCACGACCGGCGCGCCGACGGCGAGCGCGGCGCGGCGGGCCCGTCCGAGGTGCGGAACGTGCTCCTTCAGGTAGTGGCGCGCGAAGCAGAGGTGACGCGCCTCCTCGGTCACGTGGATCTGCATGATCCGCCGGAGCAGAGGGTGCACCGGCTGGTCGCGGCGGAGCGCCCGGCGCTGCACGTGATCGATGGGATCCTCGCCGCCCAGGACGAAGACGAAGAAGAGCTCGGGGAAGACCGTCGCGAGCCTCGGCACCCGGCCGGCGAGGAAGCGGTGGACGCCGGTGAGCCCGCGGAGGTCGAAGCCCGAGCGGTTCACGAACTCCTGGAACATGAGCGCGTGCTGCGCCTCCTCGATGATCTCGTGATAGACGTAGCGAAACTCGGGCGAGCGGTTGGGGAGCGAGGCGGCAAAGGCGAGGAGCCCCCGCTTGAGGACGCCCTCGAACTGGAGACCGATCTTCATGAAGTGGGCGACCAGGTGGAGACCGAGCCGCGCGCGCACCGCGAGCGGCTGGGCGCGGTACCACGCGCTGCCCCCGAGCACGTCGTCCGCGGCGAGCTCCCAGCGCGGATCGAGGGGATCGATGCGGAACTCCTCCGCATCCCAGGCGATGTCGGCATAGGCGTCGAAGTGCTTGACGACCGACTGGTGGCTCAGGCGCGAGACCAGCTGCCGAAAGGTCTCCTTGCGTGCGGCCGGTCGCTCCTCCTCCGGCACGAACACGTGGGGTTCGACGGCGGCGACCTGAAGGGACATGATTCCTCCTCTCTCTACGCGCCCGGGGGACGCGGGTTGGGACCGAGCACGACGGCGGCCAGATCCTTCAGCACGGCGATCAGCTCGCTCACGCGCTGGTCGTCCGCGATGGCGATGCGATCGAGGGCGAGGCCCTGGAGAAACGCGAACGTGAACGCCGGGACGAGGTCGAAGCGCACGTTCGGCGCGGCGGCTTCGGCAAACAGCTCGCGGTAGGTGGCGATCACGGTGTCGGTGAACTGCGTCGTGATCCGGGACACCTCGCGCAGGAGCTGGCGATCGCTGCGCGCGGCGACCACGAGCTCGAGCCAGGCGTAGAAGGTCGAGCCCGAGACCATCCTCCACAGGATGTCGATCGCCGCCGCCCGCCGGTCGGCGTCGGCGGGCAGCGCGACGAACGCCGCCCGGAACTCCTGCTCGCGGCGCCGGAGGATGTGCTCGATGGCGCTCGTGAGGAGCTCGATCTTCGAGGCGTAGTAGTGCAGGAGGGCGCCGCGTGAGACGCGGGCGCGGCGCGCGATGCGCGTGGTGGTCGTCCCCGCGTAGCCGCGCTCGGCCAGGCACTCCACGGTGGCGTCGAGCACCGCCCCGCGGGTCGCTTCCCGGCGCTCCTCCTGGCTCCGCCGGCGGCGGGTGCGGCGACCGCCCGGAGCCGCCCTGGTCACCATGCGCACACCCTAGCGGGAAAGATAAAAACAGTCAAGCCCGCTTTTATCATTCCTGGAGCCGCCGGGTTGGCGTGCATCCTGGTCCCGGAAAGCCCTTGCCCCGCCGGGCTCCTGGGGGGCCGAGGGGTCGAGCGAGGACTACGGCTTCTGCGCGCTGATCAAAAGGCTGCCCGCGATCTGGCGTAGGCCGGGGATTTTTTCCAGCTTCTCGGCCAGCGGCGCGAAACGGCGTGCGAAGCCTTTGGGCAGGGCCGGATGCAGGAAATCGAACGGCTCGACATGGACCTCCGCGAAACCTGACGCGCGCAGCAAACCGCGCATCTGCCAGGAAAAGAAGGCCGTCTCATCAGGACTGTCGCCGAGCGCTTTCTTCAGCCACGGGATGTTTTTCTGAAGAGCGATCTGCGGGTTCAGCATGTTCGGTTCGGAAAAAGCGATGCGCCCTCCCGGCTTGAGCACGCGGAATACGCTCTTCAGCGTCTTCATGGCATCAAGATGGTGCAGGATCGAGTTGCCGACGACGGCATCGAAAGACGCGTCGCGAAAATCCGAAAGAGTTTCGGCGTCGCCGAGCACCAGTTTGACGTTCGGCCGGTGGCCGACCGCCTTCTCCGCGATCGCCTTGAGGTCGGGTGAGATGTCGACGGCGGTGACGCGCGCCCCGGACAGCGCCAGCCTGCCGGTGAATTCTCCGAGGCCGAAACCGAGCTCGAGGACCTCCAGGCCCGGCCGGATGCCGGTCTTCTCGATGAACAGCTTCGCCCGCCGAGCGACGCGCTCCTGACCGGCCCAGGAGGCATGGCTCCAATGTTTCAACGGATCGGAGGCCAGGAATTTTCCATGCTCGATCTCGTGGCGATGGCGCTCGCTTGTCATACCTTGCGATAGATCAGGAGGCCGCTCGTGCAGTCGCGCAGGGGCAGCCGGGTGATGGCGGGCAGGTACGCGTTGCCCCCCGGCTGAGCACGAGACGGATGAAGCGTTCCTCCTCGGCGACGGCGACGGGCACGCCGTCGACGAGGAGCGCCGCGGCCGAGTCGGGGCTGTTGTGGTTGATGCCGAGGACGACGGCCGGCATCAGCGCGCCGGACTCGGGAGCGCGATCCCGCCCCGCGCCACGCGCCGGAGCGACTCCCCGAGCCACACGAAGAAGAGCCCGCCGGCGAGGAGGGCCGCGGTGTAGAGCCAGAGGTCGAACCGCTGGTAGAGCCCGAGGCCCAGCGCGAACACGAACGCGTTGTGCGTCAGGAGCTGGCCCAGGTAGACGCCGTAGGAGCTCTGGCCGAGCCACTCGAACGCCGGCGTCACGCCCGCTACCCGCGGCAGGAGACGCCACGCGGCGAGGAGGAGAACCGTGAGCGGCAGCGGGACGAGGGCGGCGGCGTAGGGCGCCCTGCTCGCGCCGAACCCGCCCTCGGCTCCCGCGACGCACGCGGCGAACGCCGCCGCGGAGAGCGCGGCCGCCGTCCCGCCCAGGCGATCGACCTTCGGCGCGAGCCACATCCCGAAGGCGACGTGCGCGAGGAGGCGCGGCGAGAACACGAAGTAGTTGAAGAAGTCCTGCGCCCGCCCCGGCGCGGGACCGACACCGGCGAGCGCCGCCAAGAGGAGGAACCGGAAGCGCACGCACGCGAGCGTGCACGCGAGCCCGGCCACGAGCACGGTCTCGGTCCCCGCGCGCCGCGCCAGCGCGTGCAGGAGCGGGAACACGAGCACGAGCTGGATGATCATGGTCACGAACCACCCCGTGCCGACCTGCGAGAGCCAGCCGGCCGCGTGCCAGAGCGGCAGCGTGCGCGTCAGCACGACGTCCGCCGGGCGGAGGAGCAGCGCCAGCGCCCACCACACCGGGAGCGCGGCCCACATCGGGACCAGAATGCGGCGCGCGCGCCTCGCGTAGAAGCTGGCGATCGTCGCCTTGCTGCCCGAGCGTGCCTGCCACCAGAGTTCCGAGTTGAGCCCGAAGAGCACGACGAAGATCGGCACCGCCTGGTTGACGACGTAGAGGAAGAGCGGGCCGTCGCCCAGCGCCTGCGAGTGGATGAAGAGCACGCAGAGGATGGCGCACCCCTTGACGAGGTCGATCGCGGGAAGGCGCGGCGAGGGCGGCATCGGTGACCGCACTACCCGGCGGCACGGGCGAGCGCCAGCACGTCGTCGCCCAGGTTCACGGGGACGGCGAGGCGGGCGAAGCCACTGCGCTCGACGACGCGCACGAGGCGACCGAGCGCCGGGCGCGGGGCGCGCGTGTAGACGTGATAGACGAGCCGGCGCAGCGTGACCCACTTGCCGACGCGGAAGAAGCCCGGGTCGGCGAAGCCTTCCTCGGCGAGGAGCCGCGCGAGCGTGGCGCGCGTGAAGTAGGTGAGGTGGTTCGGGGGCGTGAAGAAGTGGTAGCGCCGCCCCGCGAGCCGCGCGAAGGGCGCGGCCAGGTCCGCAGTCTCGATCGCGAGCACGCCGCCGGGCCGCAGGCACGCGCGCGCCCGCCGCACGTAGGCGCGCGGGTCGGCCGTGTGCTCGAGCACGTCCAGCAGGGTGACGGCGGTGAAGCTCGCGGGCACGAGCGCGGCGGAGAGGAAGTCGCCGTGCACGACGGGGACGCCGCTCGATGCCGCGCGCTCCGCCGCGTAGGCCGAGCGCTCGATGCCGCGCGCGTCCCAGCCGCGCGCGCGCGCCGCGCGCACGAAGAAGCCGAGGGCCGCGCCCACGTCGAGGAGCGCGCCCGGCGCCACCCGGCGCTCGATCAGCGCCAGGCGGCGGTCGAAGTTCCGCCGCATGACCGGCTCCTCATCCGCGTAGCCGCGGTAGCCCGGCACCACCGTCTCGAAGCCGCCCGCGAAGTAGCTCTCGCCGTAGAGCGCGTCGAGCACGGCAGGGTCGACCTCCCGCGCCACGAACACCATCCCGCACGCGCAGCGCGTGATCGGGTAGCCGGCCTTCACGAAGGTGGGCGGCGGCGCCGGGGCGGCGCAGAGCGGACAGCGCACGGCGAGCCTTTCCAGCCCAACGCGCCCGCGAAATCAAACTCGGCAGGCAGCTCGGTCGGCGCCACGGGTCCGGCTCAGCTTTGACGCCCGGGCGGCGCGCGATGTAGCGTCCCCACCGGCCGCTCCATGAACCTGCTCGCCGCGCGCTACATCGACCGCTGGGCGGGCGTCGCCGTCCACCTGGGCCTGCACGCCGTCGGCCGGGCCACCGGCCGCCGCCTGCCGCCGCCCGGCGCCACCACACCGCCGTCGGCGGGCCGCACCTGGGCCCGGCCGCGGCGCGTCCTCGCCATCAAGTTCTACGGGCTCGGCAACCTCGTCCTGATCCTGCCCACGCTGGCGGCGCTGCGCGCCGCCGTCCCCGAGGTCGAGATCGACTTCCTCACCCTCCCCGGGAACGAGGCGCTCCTCGAGCAGAGCGGGCTCGTGGCGCGCGTGCTCACCGTCGAGGTCGCGACCTTCCCCCGCTTCGCGCGCGCCGTCGCCCGGCTGGTGCAGGCGCTCCGGGCCCGCGGCTACGATACCGTCCTCGACTTCGAGCAGTTCCTGAAGGTGTCGGGCATCTTCGGCTTCCTCTCCGGCGCGCCCGAGCTGATCGGCTTCGACACCGAGGGCCAGCACCGGGGCTGGCTCTACACGACGCGCGTCGTCTCGACCGACAGCGTGCACACCCGCGACCTCTTCCTCCGCCTGGCGGCGCCGCTCGGCGTCCCGTCCGGGGCGGCGCCCGCCTGGCGGCTGCCGGTCGCGGACGCGGATCGCGCGCGTGTGCGCGCGCTCCTCCCGTCGGGTGGCGCGGGGCGGTCGCTCGTCGTCATGCACCCCGGGACCGGCGAGAGCTACAACCGGGTCGCGCTCAAGCGCTGGGAGATCGAGCGCTTCGCCGCCGTCGCGGACGCGCTCGCCGAGCGCCACGGGGCGGTCGTCGCCTTCACCGGGCACGGCGAGGCGGAACGCGCGCTGGTCGCCCAGGCCACCCGTCGCCTGCGGCATCCCGCGCTCGACGCCTGCGACCGGCTCGGGGTCGGCGAGCTCGCGGCGCTCGTCGCCGAGGCCACCGTCGTCCTGACCGGCGACACCTCGGTCATGCATCTCGCCGGCGCCGTGGGCACCCCGGTCGTGGCGCTCCTCGGGCCGACGCCGCCCGCGCTCTACGGCCCGCGCGGGCCGCGCGACGTCGTCTTCTACAAGGACCTCTACTGCAGCCCCTGCCTCAGCAACTACAACTTCAAGATGAGCACCTGCACCGACCCGGTGTGCATGCGTTCGATCGGCGCGGACGAGGTGCTGGCCGCCATCGAGGCCCGCTTCTTCGCGAGCGGCGCGCAGGCGCGCCGGGTCGGCGTGTAGCCGGTGACCGACCTCGTCACCGGCTCCTCCGGGGTCCTCGGCCGCGCGCTGGTGGCGCGCCTCCGCGCCGCCGGACGGCGGCTCCGCCTGTTCGACGTCCTGCCGCCCCCGCCGGAGCTCGTGGGCGCCGGCGTCGAGCCGGTGGTCGCCGACATGCGCAACGCGGCCGCCCTGCGCGCGGCCGCGCGCGGCGTCGAGGTCGTCTACCACCTCGCCGCCGGCCAGCGCATGAAGCCGCAGTTCGCCGCCGTGAGCGAGGTGGAGATCCACGCCATGAACGTGGCCGGCACGGCGAACGTCCTCGCCGCGGCGCGCGCCGAGGGCGTGCGCAAGGTCGTCTTCGTGTCGAGTTCCGGAGTGTACGGCGTCCCCACCACCGTGCCGGTCACGGAGGACCACCCCGAGCGCCCGCTCGGCGCCTACGGGCGCTCGAAGATCGAGGCCGAGCGACTCTGCCTCGACTGGGCCGGCGGCGGGGGGGACGTCACCGTCCTCCGCCCCATGAGCCTCTTCGGGCCGCACATGACGGGCGTCTTCGTCCTCCTCTTCGACTGGGTGCAGCGCGGGAAGAACGTCTATCTCCTCGGCCGCGGCCAGAACCGGGTGCAGATGGTGAGCGCCCACGACGTCGCGGAGGCGTGCCGGCTCGCGGCCGAGACCCCGGCCGCGCGGGGGCTGGTCCTGAACCTCGGCGCCGACGGCGTGCCCACCGTCCGCGCCCAGGTGGAGGCGTTGATCCGGCACGCGGGCAGCCGATCGCGCGTCGTGCCCGTCCCCGCCGCGCTGGTGCGCAACGCGGCGCGGGCCCTCCGGCCCTTCGGCCTCTCGCCCCTCGTCCCCGAACACTACCTGCTCGCCGACACGACCTTCATCCTCGACACGACACGCGCCAGGACCGTGCTCGGCTGGACGCCCCGCCAGGACAACGTCGCCCTCACCTGCGCCGCCTACGACTGGTACGCGCAGCACGCCCACGAGGCCGCGCCGCAGCGGAACGCCGTGCTGGCGCTGCTCGACGCCTTCTCGTAAGCTCCCGCCCGCGTGCGCCTCGCGCCCTACACCGCCCTCGCCAGGGCCGCCCTCCGGGCGAACCTCGGGCGCCTCGACTTCCCCTTCAAGCTCACCTTCTGCCTCACCTTCTGGTGCAACTACCGCTGCCAGACCTGCAACATCTGGAAGATGGCGCCGCGCGACGAGCTCTCGCTCGGCGAGATCCGCCGCTTCTTCGCGCGCTCGGGCCGCTTCCTGTGGGTCGATCTCACGGGCGGCGAGGTCACGCTGCGCCGGGACTTCATCGACGTCTGCCACGCGGTGATCGACGGCTGCTCCGACCTCCTCCTCCTCCACTTCCCGACCAACGGCTACCTGACCGACAAGGTGGTCGCCGCCGCCGAAGCCATCACCACGCGCCCGGGCCGGCGTCCGGAGAAGCTCATCGTCACCGTCTCGACCGACGGCGACGAGACCACCAACGACCGCATCCGCGGCATCGAGGGCGGCTGGCGGCGCCAGCTCGAGACCTTCAGGGCGCTGCGTGCCCTGCCCGGCGTCGACGTGGTCCTCGGCATGACGCTCTCCGCCGACAACGTGGACCACTACCCGGCCGCCTTTGCGGCTGCCCGGCGAGAAGTTCCCGACCTCCGCCACGACGAGTTCCACGTCAACATCGTGCACGAGTCACCGCACTACCTCGGCAACACCGACCTGGGCCTCGGCGCGAAGGTCGACCGCGAGAAGCTCGCGGCCGCGGTCGAGGAGTACGCGCACCTGCGCGGGCTCCCCCGCTCGCCGGTCGGCTACCTCGAGCGCGCGTACCTGTCGAGGGTCCGCCGCTATCTCGAGACCGGCCGCACGCCGATGCGCTGCCACGCGCTCAGCGCGTCGTGCTTCGTCGACTCGTGGGGCAACGTCTTCCCGTGCACGATCTACGACCGCAGGATCGGGAGCCTCAGGGACGTGGACTACGACCTGGCGCGGCTCTGGAGCACGCCCGAGGCCGACCGGCTCGAGCGCGAGATCTTCGACTACCGCTGCCCGCAGTGCTGGACGCCGTGCGAGGCGTACCCGAGCATCATGGGGAACTTCGTGACCCGCGGGCGGCGGCCCGCCGCGTGACTCTGAGCCGCGCGCGCGCGGCGCTGGCCGCGACCCTCCTCTTCGCCGCCGCCACGCCCTGGGTGCTCCGCCCCTGGTTCGGCGCGCGCGACGCGCTGCCGCGGGCGGAGGGCCCGATGAGCGGGATGCTCGACGCGGACCTCTCCCTGAACCTCTGGATCCTCGGCTGGACGGCGCACGCCATCCTGACCGACCCGGCCCATCTCTTCGACGGCAACATCTACTACCCGGCGCCGAACACCATCGCCGGCTCGGAGAACATGCTGGCCCACCTGCCGGTCACCGTGCCGGCGCTGGCGGCGAGCGGCAACGTCCTCGTCGTGCTGAAGGCCATGGCGCTCGAGAGCTTCGTGCTGGCCGGGCTCGCGATGTTCCTCCTCGTCCACCACCACACGCGCGACGCGGGCGCCGCGCTGCTGGCAGGCGCGGCGTACACGTTCGCGCCCTGGCGCGTGCACGCGCTGCCGCAGCCGCAGTACCTGGGCGCGCAGTACCTGCCGTTGGCGCTCCTCGCCGTGGACTGCTGGCTCGAGCGGCGGCGCGTGCGCGCGCTCGCGGGGCTCGCGGCCGCGCTGGCGCTTCAGGCGCTCGCCTGCCTCTACCTCGGCCATTTCGCCTTCGTCGCCGTGCCGGTGTACGCGCTCGTGCGGCTGGCGCGTGCCCCCGCCGAGAAGGCGCGCGCCGCGGCTGGCCTCGCCGCCGGCTTCGCGGCGGGTGCGCTCGTCGCCCTGCCCGTGGCGCTCCCCTACCTCCACGCCCGCGCCGAGCATGTCATCCCGACACAGGAGGTGGGCACCGTCGCCGCCTTCGGATGGCAGCCTCTCACCTACCTCCGACCCGCGGTCCTCGCCGGCGTCCTCGGGATCGTGCCGGTCGCTGTCCTCCTCGGCGGCCTCGCGGCGCGGCTCGTCCCACGGCCGGGCCCGGCACCACTGCCCGCACCCGGCGGCGCAACCTGGGCGCTGCTCGCCGCCGGGGTGCTCTGCTCCGCCGGCCCCTACCTCCTCCTTCCCGGCCGGGAGGCGCTGCCCCTCCCCTATCTGCTGCTCTACCGGCTCGTCCCCGGCTTCGCGAGCCTGCGCGCCCCGTCGCGCTTTTTCATCGTCACCGCGGCGGCGCTCTCGGCGCTCGCCGGCTACGAGCTCGCGCGCGCCACGGCGCGGCTCTCGCGCCGCCTCCGCGTCACGGCGGGCGTGCTCCTGGCGCTCGCCTGCGTCGCCAGCGCCGCGCCCCGCCCGGCCCCCGTCGTCGCGGCGCACCTGGGCGTGCACGCGCCGCCCCTCTACCGCTGGCTCGCGCGCCAGCCCCGGGACGGCGCGGTGCTCGAGGTCCCGGCCTGGCAGGTCGAGGGCGACATCGCCGGGCAGCTCGCGAGCGGCCGCTACATGGTCGCCAGCACGCTCCACTGGCACCCGCTTCTGAACGGCTACACCGCCTACCCGCCGCCCACCGCCGAGTTTCTCGCCGCGGCGATCCGCCGGCTGCCCGATCCCGACGCGCTCGCCGTGCTCGTCGACAGCGTCGACGTGCGCTGGATCGTCGTGCACGGCGCGCGCTGGCCCGAAACACCCGGCCTCGCGCCCGCGGCGCGCTTCGGCGACGACCAGGTCTTCGCCGTGACCCGTGCGCCCGTGCGCCCGTGGCGCGCCGCGCTCCTCCCGCGCGCGCGGGCGCGAGCCGCCGACACGCTCGAGGGCACGCCGACCGTGCCTCTCGCGCTCGCCTGCCGTGCCGGCCGTCTCCTCGAGGTGACGCCGCCGGCCGCGATGCTCCCCGTCCCCTCGCCGATCCCGGTGCGCGTCCGCTTCGCGAACGCGAGCCCCTGCCGCTGGCCGGCGCTCGGCGTGCGGCGTGACGGCCTGGTCGGCCTCACCTACCGCTGGACCGCGCCCTCCGGGCGGACCTTCCCCGACGGCGCCTTCACGCGCCTCCTCCACGACGTGGCGCCGGGCGAGACGGTCGACACCACCATGCTCGTCTTCCCCGGCAGCGAGCCGGGCACCTGGCGGCTCGAGGCGCGGCTCGTGCAGGAGGGCCTGCCGGAGCCGCTCGCGCGCGAGAGCGCCACGGTCGAGGTGAAGCTCTTCGTCCGCCCGAGCGCCGCACTAGAGAGCGGGCCGTCCGGATGACCGACCGGCGCCAGCGTATCCGTCGACCGAGCGCGGTGGCGCTGGCGCTCGCGGCCGGGCTCGCGGGCGAGCTCGCGTTGCACTTCCTCGAGCCGCGCCTCGCGCTCACCTGGAGCTACGCGCACCTCGGCCGGCGCGCCGCGCTGCCGTGGCTCGGCATCGCGCTCGTGCTCGCGTTGCCGGCGGCCGGCCGGTGCGCGTGGCGGCAGCCGGGCGTCGAGCGGCCGCTGGGCGCCGTCTCGTGGCGCTCGACCCTCGGCGGGTGCGCCCTCGCGGGCGCCGTCCTCGCCCTGGGGCGCGCGTGCCCGGCCCCGCTGGTGTCGATCGATCCCTGGTTCCTCGTGAAGAGCGTCGCCGAAGGGACGGGCGAGAACGGCCGCTGGTACCTGCTCCTCTGGAGCTACGAGCGCCTGGGGGCGGCGGTGCGGCCGTGGCTCGACGCACCGCAGGTGATCCGTACCGTGAGCGGCCTCGCGGCGAGCGTGGCGCTGGTCGCGCTCGCGGGCGCGGCGCGCCGGCTCGGGCGGACCGCGGCGAGGCCGGCGCGATCACGCTCCTTGCCTGGAGCGCCTTCGGCACGGCCCAACTCGTGCCCGGCTACCTCGACGTGTACCCGTTCGCGCTCGCGGTGACGGCGCTCTACCTGTGCACGGCCCCTCGGCGCGCTCGCAGGCGATGTGCACCCGGGCTGGCCGCTCGCGCTCGCGTTCGTCGCTCCGTTCTTCTACATCGGCCTCGTGCTGCTCCTGCCCTCCACCGCGGTGATCGCGCTCAGCGCCGCGCGCCGGCCCGAGGCGCGCGCACCGCTCGCGCTCGGGCTCCTGGCGGCCGTCGCCGCGGCGGGCGCGGCCACCCTACCCGGCTTCGGCGCGCCCTTCGCGTGGCGCGCGTTCGTCGCGCGCGCGCACGCCGACAGCGGCTGGCAGCTCGGCCTCTCGCCCACCTCGAGCCTCCTGCCGCTCGGCTACCTGCTGAGCGGCGCCCACGCGCGCGAGGTCGTGCACACGCTCCTCCTGGTGGACGGCGTCGGCGTGCTCCTGCTGGTCGTGTGCGGCGCCTGGCTCCCCCGTCGCGACCCGGCGGCCGCGCTCCTCGCTCTGCTGGTCGCGCCCTGGCTCGCGTACGTGGTCGCCATGGACCCGCTCTTCGGCGCCTTCGCGGACTGGGACCTCTTCAGCTACGGCGCCGCCGCGACGAGCCTCCTCGGCGCGTACGCCTTCGTCGCGTGGGGGCGAGCGGCGCCGCGCGCCTTCGGGTGGCTCCTCGGCCTCGCCCTCGCCGCCGCCAGCGTCCACCTGCTGGCGCGCTGGAACGCGCTCGACGTGGACCTACCGCGCCACCTGCTCGAGTCGCCGTACCACGTCCGGTGAGGCCGGCCTGACGCGCATCGCGCTCGTGCTCCTCGGCCTCGTGGCAGGGCTCGCGGCCGTCGAGCTCGGGCTCCGGCTGCTCGAGCCGCACGACCTCCGTGCGCTGCACGAGCTCCGTCCCGACCGACCGTGGCTCTACGGCATGCAGCCGAACGCCGCCGTGCGCGTGGGCGGCATCACCTACGCGACCAACGCCGACGGCTTCCGCGATCGCACCTACCCGCGCGCGAAGCCGCCCGGCACGTTCCGCGTCGTCGTGCTCGGCGACTCGATCACCCTCGGCTGGGGCGTGGCGCTCGAGGAGTCGTTCCCGAAGCGGCTCGAGCAGCGCCTCGGGCCGTCGGTCCAGGTCCTGAGCCTCGGCGTCGCCGGCTACAACCCGTACACCGAGGCCCAGCTCTTCGCCGACGTGGGCGTCGGCTACCGGCCCGACCTCGTCCTGGTCGAGTTCTGCATCAACGACCTCAACGACCCGACGCTGCACTTCGACGCCTCCACGATGGCGAGCCTCGGCGCGCTCCCCGAGGCCGCGTTTCCCGACCCGGGCGGCCGCCGTCCCGCGCCGGGCCCTGCCGCGCGCCTCTGCCGGCGGCTTCGCACGTGCGCGCTCCTGGCCGACCGCCTCGCCCCCGGCCCGGACGCCGCCGCGCTCGCGGCCGCGCTCGCCACCCACGACCAGCCCTCGGCGGCGGAGCTCGACTGGCTCGCCGCGCGCTACGGCGAGATCGCGCGCGCCGCGGTGGCCGCCGGCGCGCGCTTCGCCGTGGTCGTGTTCCCGTGGAAGACGCAGGTGGACGGCCGCGCGAGCGACGAGGTCGAGCGGCGCCTCGCGCCGCTCGGCGCGCGCGAGGGCTGGGCGACGATCGACCTCCTCCCCGCCTTCCGCGCCGTGCGCGCCGGGCCGCCCCTCTTCATCGACCTCTGGCACCCGAGCGCGGCCGGTCACCGCGTCGCTGCCGACGCGCTCGCCGTCGCGCTGGTCGCGCGCGGGTTGGTCCCGTCGTCCCGCCTTACCTATTCGGTCGGCACTCCACCGACCCAGCCGTGAACGACTGTTCAAGATAACGAGCGTGTACGTCAACAGGG
>Ga0209474_10003866_pt1 | contig 13035 bp, 11 predicted proteins | sample GraSoiAngelo_145_FD_185902 | JGI IMG/M metagenome (GOLD analysis project Ga0209474, IMG submission 185902) | Grasslands soil microbial communities from the Angelo Coastal Reserve, California, USA - 14_1009_05_20cm (SPAdes) (version 2) | ecosystem: Environmental > Terrestrial > Soil > Grasslands...
CGATGCGGGAACTTGCGAAGGAAGACGCGCGCATTCGTAATTACTTCTCGAACCGGCGAACGATGTAGAACGTTTTCCTCGACGATCTTAAGAACGCCAATGAACGGAAAATGCTTGATGAGACACGATACTCACAGGCGCGACAAGAGGCATCATGTCTATCGAGACGCTGTTCACTTATTGTCGAGTTTCTGGATAACGGGTTTGTTGGGAAGTGCCGTAAGTTCATGGAGCTCAGAGCAGAGCAGCTAAGCCGGGACGAGTACAGGATATTGAAGAGACGTCTGCTGCCGAGCCCCCTTCTGTTGGGGGCACGGCTAGCGCGTGATTATGCCGTTCGAGCATGTAATTTTCTGACATGCATCGGACGGCCAGTATAGCCACGGTGGATGTGTGACCTTTAGTCAACCTCTACTAACCTGCAGTATTCGCCGCATGGAATCGCTTTAAATCATGACCATTTCCGAGTGTAAGACAATTGAGCTCAAACGAATAGTTGACCCACGTGGCAATTTGACATTTATCGAGGGTAATCGTCACGTTCCATTCGATATTAAACGGGTCTTTTATCTATACGATGTACCGGGCGGAGCTGATCGAGGAGGACACGCCCTCAAGACCTGCCACCAATTCTTAATTGCTATGTCCGGAAGTTTCGACGTGATCGTATATGACGGAAAAGACAAGCAACGCTTTCATCTTAATCGTTCATATTATGGCCTGCACCTGCCACCGATGATTTGGCGTGAGATGGATAACTTCTCCTCGGGTTCCGTTTGCCTGGCGCTTGCGTCGGAGTGCTATGACGAAAAGGATTACTTCCGCGAGTACAAGGAATTTTTGCGGGCTGTGGGAGGGGACGGTAAATGAAGGTTCCTTTTCTCGATTTAGAAAGTCCTTACATTGAATTGAAGCCGGAATTGGACGAAGCATATTTTCGCTTCATGAATTCGGCTCGGTACATTCTCGGCGGAGAAGTGGACTGCTTCGAGGAGGAGTTCGCGGACTATTGCGGGGTCAAATACTGCATCGGGGTTGGTAATGGCCTGGATGCTCTGCACCTGATCTTGCGAGCGCTGAACATCGGGCCAGGAGACGAAGTTATTGTCCCGTCGAATACCTACATCGCGACGTGGCTTTCGGTTTCCTACGCAGGCGCAATTCCAGTACCAGTCGAGCCTGATCCGAAAACCTGCAATATTAATCCTATGCGCGTTGAGGAAGCTATCACAGAGCGCACCAAGGCTATTATCCCGGTTCATCTTTATGGTCAGCCCGCTGATATGGATCCAATCATGACCATTGCGCGCAGCCGCGGACTCAAGGTGATTGAGGACAATGCTCAGGCTCAGGGGGCGCAATACAAAGGCCAACGTACTGGCTCCTTGGGCCATGCTGCCGGGACCAGCTTTTATCCTGGCAAGAATTTAGGAGCATTTGGCGATGCGGGGGCCGTTACAACTGACAATCAGGAGCTGGCTGATCGGGTTCGTACACTTAGGAATTATGGCTCTAAATGCAAGTACTACAATGAGATGAAGGGTTTTAATTCGCGGCTGGATGAACTACAGGCTGCGTTCCTGCGTGTGAAGCTTCGTAAGCTGGACGAATGGAACGCCCGGCGTCGTTGTGTAGCCCAGCATTATCTCCGCGAATTTCAAGAAACTCCTGGCCTAACTGTGCCCTTTATCGACAGGGGGGCCGATCCAGCCTGGCACTTATTTGTCATCAGACATTCCGCCCGTGACCACCTCCAGAAACGGCTCGCGGAAAACGGAATTGGTACCCTCATTCATTATCCCGTTCCCCCACACTTATCGGGTGCGTACGCAGGCGAACCCGTTGCCACAGCTCAGCTGCCAATTGCTGAAGAATTAGCATCGAGCGTATTGAGCCTGCCGATGGGGCCCCATCTTTCGGAAGTGCAAGCCAACGTTGTTATAAGTGCCGTACAAGAGCTCGCCGGACGGAAAGCTCTCGCGGCTAACAAACTGTGATCGCCGGGTAGATCTCAGCCCTTTACTTCTTAACTGCCATCTGCTGTTTCCCCTCTGACAACCGATAATGTTGACAAAATCATTCCAGCTAGACTATATTCGAGTTGATTTTGTTGAGGTACTTGGTCTTCGATTCCCGATGGTGAGTAGTGAAATAGCGAACCAACAGATTGAGCTGTCAATTCGGCGCTTCATTGCCAAAAATCTGCTTAGTAGCAACGATGAACTAACCTGTCCAGACGATGCTTCTCTTTTAGATGAAGGTATCATAGACTCCCTTGGTGTCGTTGAGTTAATCGAATTCCTGGAAAACCAATTTGCGATCAAGGTTAAACAACAGGAAGTAAGGCCGGAGAACTTTGATTCGGTCGCCCGACTGGCCGCGTTCGTGCGCAGAAAAACCAGCGCGGCCTAATTCGTCTACTAGTTCGGTCAAGATGTCAATCCGTGGGCTGACTGCAAGTTAATGAAGCGCCGTTTAAGCATTTACCAGCGTTATCGAATAGCCAAATTTCGCTTTCTGTCTGATTGCCCGAACGTTCAGGGCCGCCCTACAATTCTCCAACCTGTTCAATTCGCCGGAAAGGGAACTATTCGCTTCAATGGTACGGCTAGGCTCGGGTGCTACCCCTCCGCGTACTTCCTTAGTGGATACATTTACATAGAAGCTCGTACTCCCGAAGCGGTTGTCGAAATAGGGGATGGCGTTTGGATGAACAACAATGTCGCGATTGTCAGCAATGGCGCAGGTATTTTTATCGGCAAGGGAACGATGCTCGGAACACACGTCGAAATCATAGACTCGGATTTTCATGACTTGCACCCTGACCGCCACGATAAGCCTGGCAAGTCCGCCAAAGTCGAGATCGGTGAGAACGTCTTGATCGGTCCTAACGCAAAAATTTTTAAAGGCGTTAAAATTGGTAATAACAGCATTATTGCCAATGGCGCGGTCGTCAGGCGTTCAGTTCCGGATGACATGCTTGTCTTTGGCAATCCGGCTCGCCAAGGCTTTGGTCTATTCCAGGATTAATGTTTTGCTGAGCCCATCCGTGCAAGCCACAATAACTCCTATCATATCGCCTTCTGCGGCTGCGACGCCGAATAAGTCGTATGGTCGAATTCTGAAATCATCGGCGCTGATCGGCGGCTCGACGGCCGTCAATATGCTTTTCGGAATCATGCGAACCAAAGCCATGGCTCTGCTACTTGGACCTTCCGGGGTAGGACTCCTGGGTATCTACGGATCTATTTCGGAGCTGGCCCGCAGCGTTGCAGGTTTGGGAATTAATAATAGCGGTGTAAGACAAATTGCGGAGTCAATTGCCTCGGGTGAAACGGAGCGAATAGCCACTACAGTAATCACTCTGCGGCGAGTTGCACTTTATTCGGGCATAGTCGGGGCTTTGCTCCTGATTGCATTGTCCAAACGCGTATCGTGGGTGACGTTTCGTGATTACGAACATGTCGCCTCTATAGCATTGCTTGCGTTCGTCGCGCTTTTGCTAGACATCTCGGATGCGCAGCGCGCCTTGGTTCAGGGCATGCGACGAATATCAGATCTTGCACGTATGAATATTCTCGGCGCTTTCTACGCTGCCATATTTAGTATTGCAATTGTCTATCTATGGAGAGAGCGCGGCATCGTACCATCTTTGATTTGTGTCGCTGCAATGAGTGTTGTTACCTCATGGTGGTATGCGCGCAAGGTCAAAGTAGAACGAATTCGTATTACTTGGCCAAGAGCCTTCGCGGAAGCGTCTGAATTACTGAAGTTTGGGGTTGTCGTGATGACAAATGTGTTGGCGACCCTCAGTGCTGCATATATTGTGCGTCTGTTTCTCTTGCGTACTATGGGATTGAAGGCAGCTGGTCTTTACCAAGCCGCTTGGGCGCTCGCAGGGATTTGCATAAACTTCATCCTTGATGCGATGGGCACAGATTTTTATCCTCGATTGACTGCCGTTGCAAATGACAAGCGCCAATGCAACACGCTGGTGAATGAACAAATAGAAATAGGCTTCTTGATGGCGGGTCCTGCAATGCTGGGAGCCTTAAGTTTTGCGCCCCTTGCAATCATCGTATTTTATTCCGCCAAATTCGGCGAGGCTGTTCCACTTTTACGTTGGTTCTGTTTAGGGATGTTCATGCGTGTTCTAACCTGGCCGATAGGCTTCATCTTTTTGGCTAGAGCCGAACGGAAGCTTTTCTTTTGGACCGGAGTGTTGTTTAACGCGGGCTATGTAGCCCTCGTTTGGTTCGGAATCAGAATGTTTGGTTTATCCGGGGTAGGGATCGCTTTCTTTGTGCTTCAAGTGCTACACAGTATGATAATTTACAGGATCTCTCATCTGGTAACCGGGTTTTCATGGTCCGACCCAAACCGAAGATTGGGCTTTATCTTATTTCCATTGCTAGCCTTGGTGTTCGGCGTTTGGTACTTAGTTCCCCCGGTACATGCCGCGATCATCGGGACTGCCATCGCATTACCGGCTGGCTATTATTCGGTCAGAACCCTCTGTAGATTGATACCACTCAATCACCTGCCGAGAGTCGCCAAGACACTGATAGTCCTACTGCGGCTCGCTCCTCAAGCATGAGTTCAGGGGAAATTGTCCTCGAGCAAGACAACGTTGAGTCGACTTAGTCGCATTTCGTGGGTGACACAGCTTGTTCAGCAAGTTTCCTCCCGCCTCAGGCAGAGTACGTTGCGACGCAATTCTGAAATACGTCTCTCTTTGAGTATGGATATACTGAGTAAATCGTATAACTAAAGCATACTTCGGGACTTTTGCAAAACATCGCGCCGCGCACAAGAATCAGGAAGATTGCATTCGTTTTTCAGCGTAAATCCATCCTTCGAACCTTTCCAGAGCTGGTCTTTGGCAATTCGTCGCGAAATTCCACGTCGCGTGGCACCTTGAAGTCTTCCAATCGTGCTTTGCAGAGCGAAATTACTTCTGCAGCGGTCAGCACAACGTCCCGCGCAACGATGAACGCCTTTATCGCGTTCCCAATTAGCGGGTCTGGAATCGCGACCACTGCGGCATCCTGTACCCCTGGAATCGCATACAGCACCTGTTCCACCTCGCGAGGCGCCACTTTCTCGCCCCGGGTTTTAATCATGTCGTCCTTGCGGCTCACAAAATAATAGTATCCCTGCTCGTCCATTTTGAAGAGATCGCCGCTCAAGCAAACCCGCTCACCTGGTAGGGACGCAGCACGAAACCGGGCTGCCGTCAATTCAGGCGCTTCCCAATAGCCGCGCATCACATTCCTGCCGCGCACGATTAGCTCGCCAACTTCGCCCGGCCCGAGACGAAAGCCATTTTCGTCCTCGATCCACAACTCGGTCCCCGGAATTGCTATACCTGAAGACGCCGGTCGTATGTCCGATTGAACCGGCGGCAAGTACATCGCTCTCGCCGCTTCGGTGAGGCCGTACATTAAATACAGCTTCGCCTTTGGGAGCGTCTGCCGCAATCGTTTCACATGTTCCACCGGCAAACCCGCAGCTGCATTAGTTAAATATTTCAAGCTGGAGAGGTCCCAGTTATGAATATCCATGTTAAGTAACATCGAATAGATTGTCGGCACCCCTGCAAATCCTGTTACTTTCTCTTGTGCCATCTTCTCGAGCACGAAATCCGGAAATGCAAATGATTCCTCCAGCACCAACGTGCCTCCGATATAGAACATCGCCAGCAACTGATACAAGCCATAGCTGAACGACAGTGGCAGTACATTCATCACGACATCGTTATCGGTATTGTTCAAATAAGTGGTAATTGAGTGCGTCACGAAAGTTATATTATTGTGGTCGCACATCACCCCCTTGGATTCGCCCGTGGTGCCGGAGGTGTAGATGAGGCAGGCGAGGTCCAAATCAATGTTGTGGCTGTCCGGTCTTTCCGCAGAACTGGTCCTTTGGATTAACTCAAAGTCCATGTGTTCTTCGGGGCGGCTTTTCTCAGATGACGCAGCGTCACGGCACACAATTACTTCTCTGAGCGAGCCGACTTCCTTCAAGATGCGTTCTGGCAATCTTTGGGTCACCGCTCTCTTGTCGAGCAGAATTATTCTTGCTTGGCAATTATTTAGGATTGAAACAAGTGTATCGCTTTTGGTGGTGCGATTCAGATGGATAAAGACTGCGTCCGCTTTCGCGGCCGCAAAGATCCCTACCACTCCCTCGACGCAATTATTTAAGTAAATGGCGATGCGATCTCCGCGAGCCACGCCAAATTTGTGAAACGCATTGGCGAGTCGATTCGCCATAGCGTCAAGCTGCGCATAGGTGAATCGCGCCGGGCCGCACACAAGAGCCGTTTTGTTCGGGTGTATCCGAGCGCCGTTTTGAATAAAATCCTGGACGAGCATGACCCACATCAGCCTTTCATGAACATCCATCATTGGGAACGAAGTCTAGCAGTGCAAGATGCCTTTAGTTATCCCTTGCAGTTGTCAATTCCACGCTTCTCTTCCTGATGGTAAAAAATCGATCATACTGATTAAACACCTGGCTCTTACGTCTTTATTATTCACACTTTCCGATCGCCGCAGCCCAAACTGTGCGGGACCCAAACTGAAACTTGCGCCTGCAAAACAACTGAAGCGGTTGATCCGGTAGCAACTCAGATTCGTTCCTGCCTGACGCCAGCCAGCACGAGCTTTTCGATGGGATCCCGTCCATCGCCCCTTTTGTTCAGTTGCAGTACTGCGCTAGAGTAGACAAGGCGCGAGCGTCAGGAATTGGATTGAAGATGAGCGTTTACGAAATCGATCCACTGGCTGATGACCGCTGGCCAGATTTGCTGGAGAAACATGAACGAGCGTCCGTTTTTCACACCCGGAGTTGGTTAGAGGCGCTCAAACGCACATACAAGTATGAACCGGTTGCCTACACCACTGCAACGCCAGGAACACCGTTAACAAACGGCTGGGTATTTTGCCGTATTCAAAGCTGGCTTACCGGCGGGCGTTTGGTTTCTCTGCCTTTTTCGGACCACTGCGACCCATTAATTAATAATAACGAGGAGTTGCAGGAGATATCTCAAGCGGTACTTCAAGACATGAAGCGGAAACACTGGAAATACATCGAGTGCAAATTATCGGCTGAGGGCGTTCCAAGAGGGTTCAGACGTTCTGAGCAATTCTATCTTCACAAGCTGAATCTTGACTCGGATTTGAGCAAACTCTATGACGGGCTGCATAAGAGCTCTACCCAACGGAAAATCAAACGCGCTGAGAGGGAAGGAGTCGTTTACGAAGAGGGTCGTTCCGAAGCGTTGCTTGAGCAATTCTATCGTTTGTTGGTCATGGTCAGACGAAGGCACGGGGTTCCTCCGCAGCCGAGAAAATGGTTTTCTAATCTTCTAAATGGCTTTGCGAGTCATTTGACGGTCTGGGTAGCGTCAAAGCAAGGGGCACCGGTGGCCAGCATCATCACGATCCGTTTCAAAAATTCCCTGGTTTACAAGTATGGAGGTACGGACGAGAGATTCTTTCGATTTGGTGGCATGCAGTTGTTGCTTTGGCGGGCCATTGTGGATGCGAAGCAGCATGGCTTGAAAGAAGTTGATCTAGGCCGTTCCGACGTTCATGAGACAGGCCTCAGCGTTTTCAAAGATAGGTTAGGCGCCGTGCGTAGTTATCTGACGTATCTCCGTTATCCTTTGGACCCTCCCAGACTTGTGGTGACAAGCGGTACATCATGGCCTCAAAAACTTGCGCCTTATATCCCCGACGTTCTTGTTGCATTTGGCGGGCGGCTACTGTACAGGCATTTTGGGTAATGCAGACAATTGAGTTAAGACGCAAGTGCTGTGACACAATAACAATGAAGTGAGACGATCTTATGAGTCATCCCGGGTTGGCACTGATGGATCGCTACCGCTGCCCATCGACTTTCCTCAATATTACGTCGCAAGATGTCGCGGCCTCCGATTCTGGTTTCTTTCGCTTTGGTTCGAATGCCATTTGTTACGGGCGTTCGGCAGCGGGTTATCGAAGGTCGCGAGTGAGTCCAACACTTTACGATGTTAGTGCGGATGTCCGAATAGACCAATCGAAGGTTTATCTTCCGTTCAACCCGACGGAGGTTATCAACAATTTTCAGTGTGAACGCTATGGGGTCCGAGAGTCCTGGATTTGGAAGGTCGCGAAGAGCACATATTATCGGGTTCGTCCATCGTTACCTCGCTCGATTCGTGAAGAGATACAGAAATTCCATCTGAGGGGATGGCGCGCTCTAGCATTCCCTGAGTGGCCGGTTGACCTCACCATAGAGAATCTCTCCGAAGAGCTTCTGCTATTGGCACTCCAAGCTAGCGGGGTAGATCGGATTCCATTTATCTGGTTCTGGCCAGAGGGTTGCGCTGGTTGCGTGATCATGACGCACGATGTAGAGACTGCGGGCGGCAGAGATGCGTGCGGGGACCTGATGGATATTGATGATTCTTATGGAATAAAGGCCTCATTTAACGTAGTGCCGCAAGGGTCGTACTCGGTTTCGGCCGATTATTTGTCCAGTATTCGCCATCGGGGATTCGAGATTGGTATACAAGACTTGAGCCATGACGGCCGGCTTTTTGACAAACGTGACGAATTTCTCAGGCGCGCAGGTCTCATTAATATATATGCAACCAAGTATGGCGCGAAGGGATTTCGTTCCGCAGTTTTGTACCGCAGACCTGAATGGTATGATGCGCTGAACTTTTCCTATGATTCGTCGATTCCGAATACCGCGCACTTGGATCCTCAGAGGGGCGGGTGTTGTACTGTCATGCCTTACTTTATAAGGAATATGGTTGAGCTGCCGGTGACCACAACGCAGGATTACAGCTTGTTTCATCTTCTATCGGAGCACTCCATTGAGTTGTGGCAAACCCAAATTCAGTTGATCCTAGAGAAAAACGGCCTAATCAGCTTTATCGTTCACCCTGACTATGTGATGCGACAGGAGGTGAAGGCTCTTTACCTCGAGTTACTCAGTCACTTGAACGAACTTCAGGCGACCAGAAAACTGTGGTTCGCGCTTCCAGGAGATGTAGACCGATGGTGGCGAGCTCGCAGCAAAATGAAACTCATCAATAGTGGTACGGATTGGCACATTGAAGGTGAGAATTCCGAGTGTGCTGTAGTCGCTTATGCCAGAAACTTTGGCGGTAGTCTCGTATATGAATATCAGCCTGCCATCACTCACTCCGATTCGCATTAACTTTAATAAAGGAGCGCTCGAAGTCAGTTGCAAGGTCAGCACAGATGAATCGCAGAATCGCGTATCTCAGAGCGTGTTCAAATTCTGCTCGGAATCTTGTGTGCGCAAAGACACAGAGCGGCCAATCACCGTCGACATAGGCGCTATGGCGCGCGATGTTCGCGAATTCGAGTCCCTTAGTGCATCCAATTTCCTTCAGCCGGCGGTTGGCTTCCGGAGGAAGCAGAGGGCAGTCATGTCTCGGCAGAATCATGGCATCATTGTTCCATCTGAACCGTCCGAAAACGGTGCAAATGAAGCGACCAACTCTAAAAAGCCACCAAGGTATGCGGCTGCGGCAATGGCCTGAAAAGTGCTTGGATGATTGCCTTAATCAATGTCTTAGGTGAAGCTATCAAGGCATTCCAGAAAGTTTGCAAATGACGACGAGTATGACTAGTGAGCGTACGAAGATAGGGGCGGAGTCAATAAAGGTACGAGGGCGTAGCAAGTCCTCCGAACCGCATTTCTATTTTTGGATTTTCGCCGCCATATGTCTCGCCTTTTGGGTTCCGATAAGAGATCTGATCGTTTTTTCCCTTAGCCATGACTACGGTTCTCACATCCTCCTAATTGCTCCGTTGAGTATCTTTCTCGTCTACCTGAACCGGCATGAGATTTTCTCGAACTTGCCAATCCGATTAAATCCTAAGGCGATCATTGGGAGTTCAGGCTTGTTTCTGCTCGGGTTGATTTTCTTACTGTTAAGCAAATACCAGCTTGTAAGCGAGGAGAAGCTTTCACTTGAAATTCTCTCAGTGGTGATCTTATGGATTTCAGCCTTCGTTTTCTGTTATGGAAGAGAGTCATTTGTAAGCGCACGGTTTCCGCTGTTATTCCTTCTTTTGCTGGTGCCGATTCCGGAGTTTGTGGTCAAGAAATCTATCTTTGCCCTGCAGGCAGGTTCCTCGGACGTCGCTTACGGGCTGCTACGCATACTCAGCGTGCCGGTCTTGAAAGAAGGGTTTGTGTTGCGACTCCCACGCATAGATCTCGAAGTGGCAAAAGAATGCAGCGGGATTCGATCCAGTTTAGCTTTACTCGTGACGCTGCTTTTTGCGGGCCAGTTCCTTTTGCGCTCGCGGTGGAGGAAACTGCTGCTGGTCCTGGCGAGCGTGCCCATTCTTGTCATTAAGAACGGAATCCGGATCGTCACGATTTATATGTTGACCACGTATGTGAATCCCGGATTCTTACATGGAAAACTTCACCGCTCCGGAGGCATTCTATTCTATTTATTAGGCTTGCTTGCCATGATCCCGGTAATCTTTCTCTTGCGAAGAAATGAAGGCGACGACCTGAAGACCTCGCTTGTGCCATCGTGTCCGAGCGAGTGAGACTGAGCTTTACGAATCCACGGATCGGATTCTCCGTCCGTAATGTCCCTCGCGGTCGAGGTCATCCAACATCGGTAGATTGCAGTTTCGACATTTAAGGCATCTAGCGTCTTGACAAGTTGCAAGTAATTGCAACCGAGTGCAGAAATTATCAGGCTTGACAGAATTCCGGTACCCGATAGAGTAAGTCTGTGCGTGGTGTGGAAATTTTAAAGACTTCCCCTAGAAAAGATGGTGCGATGCGCCACGTAACGCGGTTCTCTTTGCTTGCAGCCGCTCTTTTGCTTGCAGTTAGCGTCTTAAGTCTCTCTGCCCGCGCTGACACTGAAACCGTGTCTGGTTGCAGCGGTTGCAATGGATACACCTTTCAGGCAACGCTTACCTCAACGGGGAGCGGTACTTACCATCTCTCTTACACAATCAGCAACGTAAGTGGGACTGCGGCAGCCGCCCAGAGCTGGTCACTGACATTGTTCCAAAGCGGAAACAGCATCACTTCCTTTAGCAACTTCGGGGTATCGGACGGCAACACCGGCGCGTATAAAGTGCTGGTCGGAAAATCAAACAACGGGTCCAACGGCAAGTGCAACTCGAATCTGTCGGATGCAATGTGTGTCACTTTGAGCGGCGTTGGTAAGGCGTCTCGAATAATTACGGGTAAGTCCCTGACCTTCAGCTTTGATTTTGCGTGTGCGAACTGCGCCGGATTAAGCGCTTGGGATTTCCTCTCTCATGGCACTTGCGTGTCCGGCAGCGGAAATTGTTACGCAATTAGCGCCTATGGAAAGACAGTAGGCGTTCCCGAGCCGCCCGTGTTAACACTCTTAGCTTCAGAACTTATTCTCATGCTTGGAATTGTAATGGTGTTTCGCCCTAGCCGGAGTCGCATCATTCGCAAATGGGCGAATTTGTTTGGTTTACAGCCTCGGTCAACCAGCTAGATGGCTCGCAAACCGATGTGCCGGGCGAATCTTGATGATTTGTCCGGCATTTTGTTATGTTCGGGTTTTCTTTCGGCGGCCCACCTTACAATGGCTACGCATACAATCGCTTAACTCATTGCTAGATCGTATGCAAAATCTCCGTCTGCTTTCATTCTTGTTCTTAGTTTCTTTACTGGCCGCTTCATCGGCTTGTAACCGCAATCCAATCGCTGAAAAACAGAAATACTTCGAAAGCGGGAGCCGGTTTCTGGAAAATGGTGAATTTCCTGAGGCAGTTATCCAATTTTCGAATGCGATCAGGATCGATCCAAACTTTGCGGCCGCCCACTTCAAACTGGCCGAAAGTTATATTCAAGCGAAGCGGCCTGCCGAGGCCTATCGTGAGCTGCAACGCACAATCGAGTTGGACCCCGGCAACAGTAAGGCTTCGCTCGATCTCGGCCTTCTCTTAATCGCTGGCCACAGCTACGACCTCATAGAATCAATCGCGGCCGAAATGCTGAAGCAAGACCCTCGTAATGCTAGCGCTCACCTGTTGTTGTCGGAACTCCATCGCGTGCAGGGAAATCTTGACTCCGCAATGCGGGAAATACGTACGGCTATCGCTTTGAAATCGAGCGATCCGCAGTTGTACGTGCAGCTTGCCACATTGCAGGAGGCCGGCGGAGACAAGATCGCCACCGAGTCCAGCCTAAGAAGAGCGCTGAGCATTGACCCCAAATATATTCCCGCTATTCAGGCGCTGGCTGCGTTGGACGAGAGCAGCGGGAAGGGGGCTGATGCCGAACAGCAACTGCGCCATGTGATCGAACTGAACCCAAATGGAGTCGAACCACGCCGGCGATTGGCCTTGCTGTACTACTCGCAGCAACGCAGCGTCGAAGCCGAGCGGGTCATGGTGCAGGCAAAGAAAGACTTGACCCACGAAGGCGACCACTATCGGATACTCGGCGAATACTACAACGACGTCGGCGATGCTGATAAAGCGCTGGCGGAGTTTGCTTCTATTTCAGGAGCGCATCCTGAGGACCTGAAAACTCGGGAGGATTACATTCGCCTGCTGCTTGGGCACAATCAGTTTGAAAAGGCCGCCAAGCTCAATGACGAGATTTTGAAAGAAAATCCAAATGAAAGCGGCGCTCAGATTCTCAAAGGCACCCTCTTGAACTCGCAGGGAAAGTTTCAGCAGGCCAGTGGAGTTCTTCAGAAAGGATTACAGAACGCGACCGAAGATGCCGGTGGGCACTATCAACTCGGAGTAGCCCTCAGTAAGATGGGCTATCCAGAGCGTGCCGAAGTGGAATTGCTCCGCGCGACGAAGCTGGCACCGGGCATGAACGAAGCATTCTTAGCCTTAGCCAACGTGGCCCGGATGACGAATGATCGCGCTCTTTTGAACCACACGGCAGAACAGCTCATCCAAAACAATCCCTCAGATCCTCGCGGCTACATCCTACGAGCGGAGAGTGAATCTGCATCGAAGCAGGTAGCCGCTGCGC
>Ga0209474_10003869_pt1 | contig 13029 bp, 10 predicted proteins | sample GraSoiAngelo_145_FD_185902 | JGI IMG/M metagenome (GOLD analysis project Ga0209474, IMG submission 185902) | Grasslands soil microbial communities from the Angelo Coastal Reserve, California, USA - 14_1009_05_20cm (SPAdes) (version 2) | ecosystem: Environmental > Terrestrial > Soil > Grasslands...
TCACACAAAAGGATAGAGCGGGAAGACGACTCGAAGAAAAGTCATCACGCTCTGGTCGTTCGTTCCCGTTCATGAGCCCCATTCGTCTGTGCACGTCGCGCAAACAGCGGTGCGGAAACTATCGCGGGGATTTCTCGGTGCCAAGACCACCTTACTTTGTTTCCGAACTTGATCGCCGGCATCCCGTAAGGAACTTCAATTCGGCCGCCACCGGCGGCATGATGGGCTTCGAACGGGAATAGCCATGACGTCTGCTCCCACGTCCTTTCCGCCGTTCAGTGCGGCCTACGCGCCGGACGATCGTGCGATCGCGCCGGCACTGCTGAAAACCGCTCGCTTGAGCGCCGAACAGGACGCGCGGATCGACCATATTGCCGCCCGCCTGATCGATGCCATCCGCTCGAGCGATGACCGGCTTGGTGGCGTCGAAGACATGCTGCGCGAATTCGCGCTCTCGACCAAAGAGGGCCTGGCGCTGATGGTGCTCGCCGAAGCCTTGCTGCGCGTGCCGGATGCCCGCACCGCCGACCAGTTCATCGAAGACAAGCTTGGCGAAGGTGATTTCCTGGTCAATGCTTCAGCCTGGGCGCTGGGCATGTCGGCGCGGGTGATCCAGCCTGGCGAAACCCCGCAAGGCACGATCGGGCGGCTCGCCAAGCGGCTGGGCGTGCCGGCCGTGCGCGCCGCCACGCGGCAGGCGATGCGGCTAATGGGCAGCCATTTCGTGCTGGGCGAGACGATCGAATCCGCGCTGGCGCGGGCTCGCTCCCAGGCGGCACCGCCGCGCGCCCCGCGCTATTCGTTCGACATGCTCGGCGAAGGCGCGCGCACCGCCAATGATGCGACGCGCTATTTCAATTCCTATGCGAGCGCGATCGACGCCATCGGCACCACCGCCGGTGAAAGGCCCCTGCCCGACCGGCCCGGCATCTCGGTCAAGCTCTCCGCGCTGCATCCGCGCTTTGAGGCCGTGAGCCGCGGCCGCGTGATGGCGGAACTGGTGCCGCGGCTGATCGAGCTTGCGCAACGCGCCAAGGCTTACGATCTGAATTTCACCGTGGACGCCGAAGAGGCCGATCGGCTGGAACTGTCGCTCGAAATCATCGCCGCCGCGCTCAGTGACGCATCACTTGATGAGTGGGACGGTTTTGGGCTTGCGATCCAGGCCTACCAGAAGCGTGCGTTGGAGGTGATCGACTATATCGACAATCTCGCCCGGGTGCTGAACCGCCGGATGATGGTGCGTCTCGTCAAGGGCGCCTATTGGGACACCGAGATCAAGCGCGCACAGGAGCGCGGCCTTGACGGCTATCCGGTGTTCACTCGCAAGGCGATGACGGATTTGAACTACATGGCCTGCGCGCAAAAATTGCTGGCGCTGCGGCCGCGGATTTTTCCGCAATTTGCCACCCATAATGCGCTGACGGTGGCCACTGTGCTCGAATTGGCCGCACCCGACGACAGCGGATTCGAATTTCAGCGCCTGCACGGCATGGGTGATGCGCTGTATGCCAAACTCAGCGAAGATCGTCCCGGGACCGCCTACCGCACCTACGCGCCGGTCGGCAGCCACCGCGATCTGCTCGCCTATCTGGTGCGGCGTCTGCTCGAGAACGGTGCCAACTCGTCGTTCGTGGCGCTTGCCGCCGACGATGCGGTGCCGGTTGCGACATTGCTGCGGCGTCCGGCCGAAATCATCCGTACACCTGACTATGCGGCCCATCCGAACATTCCGCTGCCGCGCGAGCTCTTTTCCCCGCACCGGAAGAATTCGCGCGGCCTGGAATTCGGCGAGCGCGTGGCGTTGGACGCGCTTGTCGCGGCGACTGTGGCGGAAGAAGTGCCGGCGGCCGGTAGCCTCACCGCGGCTTCGCCTGAACAGGCGCATGCGGCCGTAGCCGCGGCGTCGGCGGGATTTAAAGACTGGAGCGCAACGCCGGCAGGTTGGCGGGCCGCCAGCCTCGAGAAGGCGGCAGACCTGCTGGAACAGCGAAAAGCGCATTTCATCGCATTCCTGCAACGCGAGGGCGGCAAGACACTCGACGATGCGCTCTCCGAGGTGCGCGAGGCCGCCGATTTCTGCCGCTATTACGCGTGCGAAGGCCGCAGGCTGTTTGACGAGGGCGAAGCGATGCCCGGTCCAACCGGCGAGAGCAATGTGCTGCGCTTGCGCGGACGCGGCGTGTTCGTCGCGATCTCGCCGTGGAATTTTCCGCTCGCGATCTTCCTGGGCCAGGTGAGCGCAGCGCTGATCGCCGGCAACAGCGTTGTCGCGAAGCCGGCCGAGCAGACGCCCTTGATAGCGGCGGAAGCGGTCCGCCTGCTGCATGAGGCCGGCATTCCCGCGAACGCGCTGCATCTCGTTCAAGGCGATGGCCGGATCGGCGCCGCACTGGTGGCGCACCCCTATATCGCCGGCGTGGTCTTCACCGGTTCGACCGAAGTCGCGCGCTCGATCAACCGCACGCTTGCCGCGAAAGACGGCCCGATCGTGCCGCTGATCGCGGAGACCGGCGGCATCAATGCCATGATCGCGGACGCCACCGCGCTGCCCGAGCAGGTCGCCGACGACGTCGTGACGTCGGCATTTCGCTCCGCCGGCCAGCGCTGTTCGGCGCTGCGGCTGTTGTTCGTGCAGGACGACGTCGCCGACCGCATGATCGAGATGATCGCAGGCGCCGCGCGCGAATTGAAGGTGGGCGGCCCCAGCGATCCATCGACGCACATTGGGCCGGTGATCGATCGCGAGGCCAAGGAAAAGCTGGAAGCGCACATCGCACGGATGAGGAAGCAGGCCCGCGTGCATTTTGCGGGCCTTGCGCCGGAGGGCAATTACGTCGCGCCGCACATCTTTGAACTATCCGACGCGAGCGAACTGACCGAGGAAGTGTTCGGGCCGATCCTGCACCTGGTGCGCTACCCCGCCGAGCGGCTCGATCGCGTGCTGCAAGCGATCGAAGCTACCGGCTACGGGCTGACGCTCGGCATCCACTCCCGGATCGACGATACGGTCGAGGCGATCATCGATGCCGTTGCCGTCGGCAATATCTATGTCAACCGCAACATGATCGGCGCCGTGGTCGGCGTGCAGCCGTTCGGCGGTCATGGCCTGTCTGGCACCGGGCCAAAGGCCGGCGGTCCGCATTACCTGCCGCGATTTGCAACCGAGCAGACGGTGACGATCAATACTGCGGCTGCCGGCGGCAATGCGGCGCTGATGTCGGGCGAGGAGTAGCGGTTGCATCGCACGCCGACATGGGCCAAATGGTCCGGTCGTGCACAACGAGAATTCCGGCACACGGGAACAAGACCGGCCAACGTCACGGGAGCGGCGCCAACATGGAAAAGGGCATCTTTGAAGGCCTCAAGGTACTGGACTGCGCGAGTTTTATCGCAGCGCCCGCGGCCGCAACCGTGCTGTCGGACTTCGGCGCCGACGTGATCAAGATCGAGCCGCCCGTAACAGGCGATCCCTACCGCAACCTGCCTAACCTGCCGGGCTATCCGGTGAGCGAGCACAATTTCGCCTGGCTCCTGGAGTCCCGGAACAAGAAGAGCCTCGCGCTCGATCTCAGTAAGCCCGAGGGACAGGCAGTGCTGCATCGCCTCGCCGCCGAGGCCGACGTGTTCGTTACCAATTATCCGCCGGCCGTGCGTGAGCGACTCGGCATCACGCACGACCACCTCGCCCCGCATAACGAACGGCTGATCTATGCGTCCTTCACCGGCTATGGCGAAAAGGGCGAGGAAGCCAACAAACCCGGTTTCGACAGCAATGCCTATTGGGCGCGTTCGGGCCTGATGGACCTGGTGCGCGCCGATATCAATACCACGCCGGCGCGTTCGGTGGCCGGCATGGGCGATCACCCCTGCGCCATGGCGCTCTATAGCGCCATCGTCACCGCGCTCTACAAGCGCGAGCGCACCGGCAAGGGCTCGCATGTCTCCTCGAACCTGATGGCCAACGGCGTCTGGGCTTCAGGGGTGCTGGCGCAGGCCAAATTATGCGGGGCGAAATTCGGCGAGCGGCGCTCGCGCGAGCGCGCATTGAATGCGGTCACCAATCACTACAGGTGCAAGGACGGCCGCTGGCTGATCCTGTCGCTGCTCAATGAGGAGCGGCAGTGGCCGACGTTGGCCCGCTGCTTGGGGCGCGAGGAGCTGATCAGCGACGTCAGATTCGCCACCAAGCCTGATCGGCACGCGCGCTCGCTGGAACTGATCAAAATTTTCGACGAGGTGTTTGCCACCAAGGACCTCGCCGAGTGGCGCAAGATACTCGACGGCAATGGACTGGTGTTCGGCGTGGTCGGCATCCTCGACGACATCCCCCAGGACAAGCAGATGCTGGATAACGAGGTGCTGGTGCCGTTCGAGAACGACACCATGCTGACCATCAGCAGCCCGATCTGGGTCGACGGCGCCAGGAAGGTCCAGCCGCGCCGTCCGCCCGGCATCGGCGAGCACAGCGACGAAATCCTGCGCAACGCGGGCTACGACGAGGCCTCGATCCAGAAATTGCGCGCCTCCGGCGCGGTGGCGTGAACAGCGATGCCCAGCTATCGCCTGCATTATTTTCCTGAATCGGGAAACAGCTACAAGCTTGCGCTGATGCTCACTCTGTGTGGTGAGACGTTCGAGCCGGTCTGGACCGATTTTGGCGGCGGCGTCACACGCACTGCGGAGTGGCGGCGCACCGTCAACGAGATGGGCGAAATTCCGGTGCTGGAGGTGGACGGCGTACGGCTGACCCAAACCGCGCCGATCCTGCTGCAACTCGCCGAACAGTATGGCCGGTTCGGCGGCGAGACGCCGGAAGAGAAGTTCGAGCTATTACGCTGGCTATTCTGGGACAACCACAAGCTCACCGGCTACATGGCGACCTACCGATACTATCGGACGTTCACGCCCGCTCCCGATCCGCATGTCCAAAAACATTTTCGCCGGCGGCTCGACGACTTTCTTGGAATTCTCGAGCAGCACATGAAAAGGAATTCCTTCGCGATTGGCGAGCGGCCGAGCATCGCTGATATTTCGATGATGGCGTATCTGCACTATCCCGCCGATGAAACTGGATATGATTTCGCTACCAGCCATCCGGCCGTGAGCGCCTGGCTTGGCCGCATCGCAGATCTACCCGGCTGGCGGTCGGCTTACGACCTTTTGCCCGGCAAGCGCCTCACGCATTATGCCCGGGAGGGCGGCCGCATTTAGCGGTGGAGCCAGATCCAGACGATAGCAACGGCGACGACACCGGCAAACACGGTAAACGCCATCGTCCAGGCGCTGACGCGAATGTCGCCGGTGGTCTGACGTTCGGCTTCGTTCTTCGCGATCTCGCGATTGCGCTGCTTGTCGGCTTCGTTCATCGGCTGCCCCCGCTGCGGCTTGCTAACTCCCGGCCGTCGGCGCTGCCTCTAGCTTAGCATCAAACGATGTCGGTTGCTCAACGGTGCTATTACCGGCATCCATGCCGGCGAGCCGACTCAGGCAAACTGCCGCCAGCGCCGCGCATAAAGCGGCCGCCGCAGCGGCGAAGAAGACCGCGCCCGCGCTCCATTTCATGGTCAGCAACATGCCGCCGACCAGCGGCCCGACGATCGAGCCGACCCGGCCGATCCCGAGTGCCCAGCCAACACCGGTAGCCCGGACCGCGGTCGGGTAGAACGCGGCCGCGAGCGCATTGGCCGCGATCTGGCCGCCGACCACGCAAAATCCGGCGACGAAGATCGCCGTCGCGACGAGGACCGCGGAGTGGCCGAGCTGGCCGATCGCGCCGACCGCGAAGATCGCGATGAAATACACCAGCGCCAACGCCCGGAACGAGAAGCGGTCGATGATGCTGCCGAGCGCGAAGGTGCCGACCACGCCGCCGACCTGCAACATCGATCCGATCAATACGGCCTCCGATACCGAGGCGCCGAGGTCATTGAGCACGGTCGGCAGCCAGTTCGACAGAAAATAGATGTCGAGCAGGCTCATGAAGAACACTACCCACAACAGCAGCGTCGCGGCGGTTCGTCCCTCCCGGAACAGGTGCACGACCGGCATCCCCGCGAGTGCCGGCTCATGCACCGTGAATTGCGTGCCGGCGGCAAACGTGGCGTTCGGCCTGATGAGGGAAAGCAGTTCCGCGACGCGCTCTCGCGCCCGACCGGCGAGCGCCAGGAAGCGGACGGATTCCGGCAGCCTCCGTGCCAGGATCGGGACCATGATCAATGGCGCGATGCCACCAACCACAAACACCGAGCGCCAGCCGAAGTGCGGGATCAGCGCGGCTGCGAGAAAGCCGCCAAGTGCTGCGCCCACCGAAAAGCCGCAGAACATGATCATCACCATGGTGGCGCGGCGGCGACGTGGATTGAACTCCGAGGTCATGGCAACCGCGTTCGGCATCGCGCCGCCAAGGCCGAGCCCGGTTGCGAAACGGATCGCAAGCAGCGCATTGACGTCCTGGACAAAGGCGGTGGCGAGCGCGCCGAGGCCGAATGCCAGGGTCGAGAAGATGATGATCTTCTTGCGCCCGATGCGATCGGCAAGCGGCCCGAACAGCAGCGCGCCGATCATCAGCCCAAACAGGCCGGCGGAGAATACCGGACCAAGCGCACCCCGCGTCATGCCCCATTCCTTGGCGATCGAAGGCGCGACATAACCGATCGCCTGGGTATCGAAGCCGTCGAGGAACAGCACGGCCGCGCAGGTCAGCAGTAATTCGATCTGAAAGCCGCCGACCGGCTGCTGGTCGATGAAATCAGCGACGTCGATTACCGGCGCGCCGCTGCCTTGAGAAATCGCCATCGTCGTCCTCCCTTTTGAGCTTATCGGATCGCGGTTCTTGCCGACCGCTGGTCTTTACTGCGGCAGCCTGCCGCGCCGGGTTACCCGCGCAGGGCGTCCTTCGAATAGCCGGCAATTCGCTTGTAGCCCTCCGACAGCGCGACCAATTCATCGCGGCTGATGACATCCTCGATCGCCTTGAACGGCCGGTCGTGGGTGCGCTGGAATACTTCGCGCAGGATCGCGTCCGGCGGATTGGCGCGGTTGGTCAAAACGACGCGCGCGGTCGCCTCGAGCCGCTGGTTTTCGTAAGAAGCAAGCGCTGCAACCGGATCGGCGTTTTGCAGTAGCGCCGCTGTGAGCGCCCGCGCATCAAGGATCGCTTGTCCCGCGCCGTTGGAGCCGCGCGGCACCATCGGGTGCGCGGCGTCGCCGAGCAGCGTGATCCGGCCAAAGCTCCAGCGCGGCAGCGGGTCCTGATCGACCATCGGAAATTCCAAAACGCTGTCGGCGGCGCGGATGAAGGCGGGCACGTCGAGCCAGTCGAAATGCCAATCGGCGAATGGGCCGATGAAATCGTCCAGCGAGCCCTCGCGGTTCCAGTCACGCTTGCGATAGTTCGGCGTCTCGATCTCGGCGACCCAGTTGATGAGCTGCAATCCGTCGCGGCCGGCTGCGCGGATCGGATAGATCACCATTTTGCCATGCGACAGCCATCCCGCCCGCACCATGCTGGCGCCCGACAGCATCGGCTTCCACCGCGTCACGCCGCGCCACATGTTGACGCCGGAATAGCGCGGCTCGCCTTCGTCCGGAAAGAACTGCTTGCGGATCGCCGAGTTGATGCCGTCGCAGGCGATCGCGACGCGGCCGTGCACGCTAGAGCGCGCCGCGCTGTTCGGGCCGTCGGAAAATGTCACGGCAACCCCAGCATCATCCTGCTCGACGCCGAGGCAGTGATGATTTGTGACGATCCGGTCGTGCCCGGCGCGGGCGCGGAAGGCATCGAGCAGCACCCTCTGCAGATCGCCGCGATGAACTGAGAATTGCGGATGATCGTAGCCGGCGGCGCGTCCCAGCGGCTCCTGATAGATCAATTGGCCGAACCGATTGAAGAAGGTCGCGTCCCCGGTCTCGATCGCGGCGCGCGCCAGCGCGCCTTCGAGCCCGAGCGTCGCAAGCTCCTTGGTAGCGTGCGGCAGCAGATTGATGCCGACCCCGACGGCCTTGATCTCGGGTGCCGACTCGAAGATCCGGCACGGAATGTTCGCCGCGTGCAGCGCGAGCCCCAGCGTCAACCCGCCGATGCCGCCGCCGACGATAATGATGTCGTCCATGTTTCCGTCCCAAGAGCTTTTTGCGGACGATGAGACACGATTAGTAAGCCCACTGTCAATCTGGCCGCTCTATCCGTACCACCTCGCCCCGCTCATGTCCGCCGAAGCCCGCCTTCGGGCGAAGGCGGATGCGGGGAGAGGTCGAAGCCGAAGGCTTCGGGTGAGGGGGAGTCTCCGCGCACTCCTCCTCTTCAGAATTTGCGGCAGCGGCCCCTCACCCCGCCCTCTCCCCGCAAGCGCGGGGCGAGGGAGAAGTGCTTGAGCGCGATTGCACAGTTCGAATTCTTAGCGGCTTTTCACGAAGCACATGCCCATCCGCGTCGCCGGGCTCGCCCCTTGGCACGCGAGGCCCTCGGCGCAGGTCCAGGAACGGAAGCTGCGATCGTTTTCGGCGGCGTTGGCGTGTTGCAGATAGCAATGCGCGCCCCAGCCGTCCTTATATTCGGTGCCGGCAAGCTCGGTGCTGCCGCGCAGTTGCGGACGGCTGGAGAAGCCGCGCGAATAATCCGGACGCCTTCCATCGCGCAGCGAGGCAAGGATATCGCGGCGGCGGACCTGATCGCCGAAGAAATGCGGCGACGCCGGTACCACCGTCGAGTTCGACGGCTTGGCCGCCATCCAGTCGACGCCGGGGAAATGGAAGCCGCCGATGCCGCGGGTCTGATGGCAACCCGAACAGGTCATGTCGTTCAGCCGCCGCTCGAACCCTGCCGCCGAGCGGACATTTTGCAAGGCCGTGCCGTCCTCGGCCGCCTTCTTAAGCGCCGCAACGACGTCGCCCTCGCTGAACACCGCACTTCCGCCCTCGCCCTGCGTCAGACCGAAAGCCGGCTGTAAATCCGATGGCGCAAAGCCGACCGGGGTCACGGCGACCGCGCCCTTGGCCAGGAATCGCTCCGGGATCAGGATCGTGCCGCGGTCGAATTCGCGGAAATTTTTAGGCTCGAGCAGCCATGCCTTGAAATCGCGCTTGAGCGTTTCATCGGCGAGAAGTCGTTCGCGATCGATCTGGTTTTCCAGCGGCGCTTCTTCAAAACTTGCGGATTGCGCGTTGTAGTCGAACACCTTCATGAGATAGTCGGTGCGGAAATCCCGCACGGGCGATTTCGGCGCGTGCGCGATTTGCAAATTGGTTTCGATGCGGTTGATATTTTCGGGTGCGACCAGATCGAGCGGACCGTCCTTGGCTGTCAGTTTTTGCGCGAGCTCGACGCCGGTCATGGACAAATCTCCAGCCGCGAGCCAGCGCTGCGCGATGGTGGCGCAGGTGATGGCGGCGCCGCCGCCATCGACCGCACGATCGCCCTTGGCTTTGAGCACGACGTTAAGCGTCATCGGCAGCCGGGGCGATGCCGCATCACTGGTCTCGGGTACCGCTGTGCGGGTCAGGCGGTAGATCAGCCTGATCTCGCCGCAATGCGCTTCGGCGAGGTACGCGCGATCCATGCGGTTGACGATGCCCGACAGGACAAAGCGGGTGTCCGGGGAATAGAGCAGCGTGCGGTCGAACAGCTGGAAGTCAAACGAGGTTCCAATGCCGATGCTCTCGTTCGGCAGGTTGGCCTTGTGGTTTGCAATGTAGCGCTCGTATTCGTCGTCGAGCGACTTGCGGACGGGCGCCATCGACGGCAGCGCGAACAGCCGATCGTTGGTCAGCGGGATGTTCGCCGATCGCTCCGGCATCAGAACACGGGTCAGCCCAAATCGGCCGCGATCGAGTTCGCGTAACGCCAAGGGATCGATGATCGCAGTGCCGCGCTCCAGCGCCGCGTCTTGTGTCGCGCTTGCACGCAAAGCGCTGCAAAGCAGGATCAATGCTGTTCCAAGACATCGCAATGTGGGGCTCATGCCCCACTAACACCGCGCCAACACGCCTATTCAAGCGAAAAGGCGCTTCACATCGCGGTGAAGCGCCTTGGTGTTGTCGTTTTTGGATTAGCGCCGGACGATCAGGCCCTTGCTGGTCACGACCACCCAGTGGCCGTCCTGGCGGCGGATGGCGTCGATCCGGCCAAGACCCGGAACGGTGTCGCCGGCATAGACTTCGTAGGAGCCGCGCCGATTTTCGATCAGCGCGCCGCCATAGCCGACATCGGTCAGGACCCAGCCTTCGACCGTCGGCAGCCTGGCGACTTCGACCTTGGGCGCGGCCGCGGCCGGCGCGGCTGTCGCCGCAGCTGATGTCGCGGTCTGGGGCGGTGCGACCGAGCCGGTGACGTCCTTGGGCGCCGCCGGTGCTGCGCGGAGCTTGTCCAGGGCCTCACCAAGCTTGGCGAGCTTGGCGGCAGGCTCGGTGACTGCCTTCTCAAGCTTGTCGAGACGGTCGCTGGTCTTGTTGAACTGACTCATGCCTAATTTGGAGGTGTGTTCGACGTCCGCCCTGAGCGCGACGATCTCAGCGTCGAGCCGCGCGATCGAGGCTTCGAGCGTGCCATTGGCGGATGAAGTCTCCGCCGCGCCGATGAGATGTCCGATGCCTGAGGCTGCCAGCGTGCCACCAAGCACGCCTGCCACCGTGGCCAGCGCCACCATGGCCGCGATCGCGCCAAACCGGCGCTGGCCCGCTATGCGCGGAGTATCCGGGTTTGCTTCCAGCTCCGGAACCCTGTGGAATTCAACCTGGGAGACTTCGACCTTGGGGATTTCGACCTTGATCGCTTTAATCTTGGTCACTTCATCCTTTGTTAGTTCGACCTTGGACCCTTCGGCGTTGGGGGTCTCGTAGTCGGGTGCGATCCCGGGAGCCTCGACGAGGCTGATCTCCGGCGCGGAAGCCGTGACCTGCTCGCTCTTCGCATCTGATGATGAAGGGGGCAGCGCCGGCCCGGCACCTATGGAACCGGTTTCACCGCTGGTTGGCTCAGCCTGTTGTTCGCTCACGTTCGAAGTCTCCAGTAAAGCTTGACCATTTGGTAACTTTCATTGCTTGCCAAATCGTTACCGAGGCTCCGATTGCGGCCGCGTTACCGAAATTTTAGGAATTGTTCCGGGCCGGCTTTCCCATGCTGCCCTGCGGTAAATCCGCAACGGCTCCGTTTGCGGGACCGGATTTCCCGACTAACATGGCGGCGAAACCAGCCAGAACGGCAGAGGGGCGCCATGGCCATCGAGAAATGCATCAACGAGTTTGGTGTCGATGACGTCATTTTCGAGGAGGGCTCGACTGGGCGCGAATTGTTCGTCGTGCTCGACGGCAAGGTCGAGATCGCCAAGGTCAGTGGCGCCAGCAAGACCGTGATCGTGACACTCGGCAAGGGCGAGTTCTTCGGCGAGATGGCCGTGATCGACGGCTCGTCGCGCTCGGCGACCGCGATCGCAGCCGCGCCCAACACCCGCGTGATGCGGATCAATCATGCCCGCTTCGTCTATCTGGTCAGCCAGCAGCCAGCGTTTGCGCTGATGATCATGGATGCGCTGAGCAAGCGCTTGCGGGCGTCCAACGCCGTCACCTTCAGGACCGCGGCGAATCCAACGTTGGCGAATCCATGAGCGACCGTAGGCCAAGCCCGTTCAAGACGCTGTTCGAGAGCGATGTTTGCAGCCTGGTCCTGGCAGCGCCGGACGTCTACCAGATCCGGTTCAAGAACCGCGCGGCGAACGCCTATCTCGTGGTCGGCAGCAAGCGCACCATCATGATCGATGTCGGGCTGTCGACAAATTACCCGCATCTCCTGACCTGCCTCAACCACGTCGGCATCCCGCCGGAGAAGATCGACCTGGTGGTGCTCAGCCACGAGCATCTCGATCATATCGGCGCCGCCTATCATTTCGCCGGCCGCACCATCATTGCGGCGCACCGGCTCGCCGCCAACAAGATCATGCTGCGCGACGACTTCTCGATGCTGCGCAAGATGTTCAACGAGCCGAGCGTGCCGATCGATATCGACATCTGGCTGGAGGAAGGCAATCTGATCGACCTCGGCAATTTCCGTCTTACCGTGATGCACACGCCTGGCCACACCTCGGCCTGCATCAGCCTGTTCGATCATGATAAGGGATTGTTGTTTGCCGCCGACACGCTGATGCCGGGCGGTGTGATGGGCGGCGTATTCGGCTCCGGGAGCATCAGCGATTACATCCAGTCGCTGGAGCGGCTGAAGGGACTGAATTCCAAGATCCTGCTGTCCGGTCACGGCCGCCTGTCCGACACGCCGCAGGACGACGTGCGGATCGCGATTGCCCGCTCGCACGGGCTTTTGTCCGACACCGCGCAATTGTTCGATGCGCTCGACGCGCGACAAAATTTCGAGCCGATCATGCAATCGGTGCGCGACCTCAACAAGCTCGACGATAACTGACCGTCTTCTGCGGCATACACGGGAGAGACGCATGAAGCTTTACGACTCGATCGGGCCGAACCCGCGCATTGTTCGCATGTTCATAGCCGAGAAGGATATCGAGATACCAAAGCAGACCGTCGATTTGCGCGGCGGCGAAAACCGGCAAGAGGCGCATCTCAAGCGCAATCCGCACGGCCAGATGCCCGCGCTCGAGCTCGATGACGGCAGCTATCTGTCGGAGATCACCGCGATCTGCGAATATCTGGAAGAGAAGAAGCCAACGCCAGCGATGATCGGCGCGAGCCCGGAACAGCGTGCCGAGTGCCGGATGTGGACCCGGCGCGTCGATCTCAATATCGCCGAGCCGCTCGCCAACGGCTACCGCTTCGGCGAAGCCCTGAAATTTTTCGAAAAGCGGATTCCGGTCGCGCCGGAGGCCTCGCCGGGATTGAAGAAGATCGCAGCGAACCGGCTGCAATGGCTCAACGGGCAGATGGCCGGCAAGGACTATCTCTGCGGCAAGCGCTTCACGCTCGCCGACATCCTGCTCTATTGCTGGCTCGATTTCGGCGGCCAGGTCGGCCAGCCACTCGATCCCGCCAACGCCAACATCGCCGCCTGGTTCGCGCGCGTCG
>Ga0209474_10003871_pt1 | contig 13029 bp, 9 predicted proteins | sample GraSoiAngelo_145_FD_185902 | JGI IMG/M metagenome (GOLD analysis project Ga0209474, IMG submission 185902) | Grasslands soil microbial communities from the Angelo Coastal Reserve, California, USA - 14_1009_05_20cm (SPAdes) (version 2) | ecosystem: Environmental > Terrestrial > Soil > Grasslands ...
GCTTCATTCGCAATATGCTGGCCGGCGTCCACGGCCTGGACGCGGTGCTGCTGGTGGTGGCCGCCGACGAAGGCGTTATGCCCCAGACGGTCGAGCACCTGGAGATCGTCGACCTGCTCGAGGTCTCCCGTGGTCTGGCGGTGCTCACCAAGACCGACCTGGTGGATGAGGAGTGGCTGGAGATGGTCGGCGCCGAGCTTGCCGACACGCTGAGCCGGACGTCGCTGCGCGGCGCCCAGGTGGTGCCGGTATCGGCGGCCACCGGGGCTGGCCTGGATCTGCTGCGCGAGCGCCTCGATGGACTGCTGGCGGATACGCCACCGCGCACCGACCAGGGGCGGCCGCGGCTCCCGGTCGACCGTGTGTTCACGATCAAGGGCTCCGGCACCGTGGTCACTGGAACGCTGGTCGAAGGTTCGCTGCGGGTCGGCGATGAGCTGGTGGTGGCCCCCGGCGGGCGCCGCGTGCGGGTCCGCGGCCTGCAGCAGCACAACCGCAAGGTGGAGCTGGCTGAGCCGGGCTCCAGGGCCGCTGTCAACCTGGTGGGCGCCGACAAGGACGAGCTGCGCCGCGGTGACGTGCTGGCGCCTCCCGGCGTGCTCGTCGCCACCCGTCGCATCGACGCCCGGGTGCGGGTGCTGCCGGACGCGCCGCGCCCACTGCGGCACGGCGCGCATCTCCTGCTCCACACCGGCACCGCCGAGGTGTCGGCGCGCGCGATCGTCCTGGAGTCGGATGCCATCGAGCCAGGCGCTGAAGGATGGGTGCAGCTCTGGCTGGCGGAGCCGCTGGCGGCGGCGGCCGGGGACCGGTTCGTGCTGCGCGTGCCGTCGCCCTCGCTCACGCTGGCGGGCGGTCGCTTCGCCGACGTGGCAGCGCGCCGGCATCCGCGCCACGACGCCCAGGTCGCCCGCTCGCTGGAGCGGCGGGTCGCCGGCGACGTGCTGCAGGAAGAGCTGCGCAAGTACCCGCGTGGGATCACCGAGAGCGCGCTGCTGAAGGCCACCCTGGCGCCGGACGCAGACCTGGGGGCGCTCGACGCTCGTCGGGCGGGCTCCTGGCTGTTCGCTCCCGAGGCCTGGGCCGCGATCTCAGAGCGGGCTGCCGGCGCCCTCGCCGACTATCACGCCCGTAATCCCCTGCGTGCCGGTATGCCTCGCGAGGAGCTGAAAAGCCGCCTCGCGCTGGCGCCGGCGGCCTTTCCGCCGGTGCTCGCTGCGCTGGTCGAAGAAGCGGTGCTGGCGGAGCGCAACGGCGAAGTCGCGCTGCCCGGCCACCAGGTCAAGCTCGACCCCGCCGGCGGGGCGGCCGCGCGGCTGGTCGAGCTGCTGGGGACCCAGCCCTACGCTCCGCCCTCCCTGCCCGAGGCCATGCGCGAGGCCGGAGTAACCCCGGAGGTGGTGCGGGCCCTGGCCCAGAAAGGCGACATCGTCCGGCTGAGCGAGGACATCGCCTTCACCCGCGCCGCCTACGACGGCGCGCTGCAGCTTGTGCGTGACCTGATCGCCGGCGAGGGCTCGGTCACGGTGGCCTCACTGCGTGACCGGATGGGCGCTTCGCGCCGGCCGGTCCTGGCGCTGCTCGAGCACCTGGACGCCCAGCGCGTCACCCGCCGCGTAGGCGACGCACGTATTCTTCGGCAGCCGTGACCTTCGACGCGGCGGCCTACAAGACCAGCACCCGGGAGCAGTGGCAGACGGCGGCGGCGGCCTGGCACCGTTGGGGCCCTCAGCTCGAGGACTGGCTGGGGGAGGCGACCGAGCTGATGCTCGATCTAGCGGGCGTGAGTCCGGGCAGCCGCGTTCTCGACATCGCCGCGGGCGCCGGCGGCCAGACGCTGGCGGCGGCGCGCCGCGCCGGACCCGAAGGGGCGGTGTTGGCCACCGACATCTCGCCGGCGATCCTGGAGTTCGCTGCTGCCGAGGCCCGCCGCGCGGGCCTGGGCAACGTGACCACGAGCGAGCAGGACGCCGAGCGCCTGAACGTCCAGCCGCACTCCTTCGATGCTGCCATCTCGCGGCTGGGCTACATGTATCTGCCCGACCTGCCGGCGGCACTGGCCGGCGTGCGCCGGGCGCTCAGGCCGGGCGGGCGGGTGTCGGCGATCGTGTTCGCCACACCGGACCAGAACCGATTCTTCTCCGTCCCCGTGGCCATCGCCCGCCGGCGGGCCGGCCTGCCTCCGCCCGGTGCTGGCCAGCCAGGACCGTTCAGCCTGGGAGCTGACGGCGCGCTGGCGGCCGCCTATGCCGCCGCTGATTTCAAGGAGCCCGAGGTGCGAAGCCTGGAAGCGCCGCTGCGCATGCCCTCGGCGGCCGCCTGCGCCAGGTTCGAGCGGGAATCCTTCGGAGCCCTGCACCAGATGCTGAGCGGGCTGGACGAGAGCGAGCAAGAGGAGGCCTGGGCGGAGATCGAGGAGGCGCTGCGCGAATTTGAGGGCGCCCAAGGCTTCGAAGCGCCCTGCCGGCTCCTGGTGGGCGCGGCCCAGGTGGCTGGTTAGCAGGAGCTCCCGGCGGCCAGCAGCGGCTCGGCGTTGGCGGCGTCGGCCTCGGCACGGGTGATGTAGCCCTCCGACACGCCGCGGCCCAGGACTTGCGAGCGCCTCTGGACGGCCAGGTCGGGGTGAGTCCTGGGGTCGTAGGCGACGGGCGCCTGGGGCAAGCCCGCCAGCAGCGCGTACTGGGCCAGGTCGAGCTCACCCAGAGGCCGGTGGAAGTACGCGCAGGAGGCCGCGCTCGCGCCGAAAAGTCCGAAGCCGAAAGGCGTGATGCTCAGGTAGTCGGCCAGGATCTGGCGCTTGCCGATCACCGTCTCCACCTTGAAGGCCAGCGCCATCCCACGCAGCTTGTTGAGTCCGAGGTCGCTGCCGTCGAGGTACGTCTGCTTGACCAGCTGCTGCGTGAGGGTGGAGCCGCCCTCGCAGAAGCACGCCCTCTGGAAGTCGTTGAGCAGCGCGCGGGCGATGCCGATCACGTCGATGCCGTGGTGCTGGTAGAAGCGCTCGTCCTCGGTCGCGACCAGGAGGTCGGCGAGCTGGGGCGGCACCTCGCCGGCCTGTAGCAGGGTGACGTGATGTTCTCGGGCGACCCTCGCGGTCAGGCCTTCGATGTCAGATCCGGACGGCGTGGTGATGAAGAGCAGCACCGTTCCCGCGACCGCCAGCGCGACCAGGACAGCCGCGCCTCGGATCAGTAGCTGCCGAGCCAACCGGTCACGCTGCATCCGGCCGAGGTTACCCGGCTCGAGCGCCGGCGCCCGAACCCTTTGACCAGCAAGAAAGGGTTCCAGCGCCGGCGCCGGAACCCCTTTTGCCGTTCTAGACGGCCACGGCCACCGACGGCTCGGCCGTCGGTTCCAGCGCCACCTCCAGGACGTCTTTGATGTCGGACGCCAGGTGGATGGTGATCTCGTCGAGCACCGGCTTCGGCAGGTCCTCCAGGTCGGGCTCGTTGCGCCGGGGCAGGATGACCTCCTTGAGGCCCGCCCGCTTGGCGGCCAGAACTTTCTGCTTGACCCCGCCGATCGGCAGCACCTTGCCCTGCAGCGTGACCTCGCCGGTCATGCCCACCGTCGACCGCACCGGCCGCCGGGTGAACAGGGAGACCAGGGCCGTGGTCATGGTCACGCCCGCCGATGGGCCGTCCTTGGGCACCGCGCCCGCAGGCACGTGGACGTGGATCTGCTTGTCGTCGAAGTCCTGGCGGATGCCCAGCTCGTCGGCGTGCGAGCGCACATAGGAGAGCGCGATCTGCGCCGATTCCTTCATGACGTCGCCCAGCTGGCCGGTCAGGGTCAGGCCGCCCTTCTCGCCGTCCATCTCGGTCGCCTCGATGAAGAGCACGTCGCCACCGGCCCCGGTGACGGCCAGGCCGGTCGCCACGCCGGGCACCGAGGTCCGTTCGGCCACTTCGTTGTGGAAGCGCGGCTTGCCCAGCAGCTCGCGGACCTTGACCTCGTCGATCGCCACCGGCTTGGGCAGCTTGCCCGAGTCGATCCCGGTGGCCACCTTGCGCAGCACCTTGCCCAGCTCGCGCTCCAAAGAGCGGACGCCGGCCTCGCGGGTGTAGTCCGCGATCACGCGGTCGATGGCGGCATCGGTGAAGCCGACCTCGTCGGCGTCCACGCCGTTGCGCTCCAGCTGCCGCGGCACCAGGTGCCGGTTGGCGATGTGGAGCTTCTCCTCCTCGGTGTAGCCGTCCAGACGCACCAGCTCCATGCGGTCCAGGAGAGGACCGGGGATGGTGTCGGCCACGTTGGCGGTAGGGATGAAGAGCACCTCCGAGAGGTCGAGGTCGACCTCCAGGTAGTGGTCCCGGAAGCTGTGGTTCTGGGCAGGGTCGAGCACCTCCAGGAGCGCTGACGAGGGATCGCCGCGCCAGTCGGCGCCGACCTTGTCGATCTCGTCCAGCATGATCACCGGGTTCTTGGTGCCCGCCTCTTTCAAGGCGCGCACGATCCGGCCCGGCAGGGCGCCGATGTAGGTGCGGCGGTGGCCGCGGATCTCGGCCTCGTCGTGGATGCCGCCCAGCGACACCCGCGCGAACTTGCGGCCCAGGGCGCGCGCCACGGACTCGCCCAGCGAGGTCTTGCCGACGCCCGGGGGGCCGACCAGCGTGATGATGGCGCCCGAACCGCGACCGCCGACCGGACTCGAACCCCGCTCGTTGCGCCGCTTGCGCACGGCCAGGAACTCGATGATGCGGTCCTTGACGTCGTCCAGGCCGTAGTGGTCCTCGTCCAGGATCCGGCGCGCTTCGACGAGGTCGAAGTTGTCCGGCGAGCGGACCTCCCAGGGGATCTCGAACATCCAGTCCAGGTAGTTGCGGATCCAGCCGTACTCTGGGCTCTGCTCCGAGGTCCGCTCCAGGCGGTCGAGCTCGCGCTCCACCTCCTTGCGCACGGCCTCCGGCATCGCCACTTCTTCGAGCTTCTGCCGGTACTCGGACGCGGTGTCGCCGGTCTCGCCCAGCTGCTTCTTGATGGCGTCCATCTGCTGCCGCAGCAGGAAGTCCCGCTGCTGCTTCTCCATGCGCTCGCTGACCTGCGTGCGCAGCTCGTCCTTCAGGCTGAGGTCGGCCAGGGTGTCGCGGTTCCAGGCCACGATCTTGCGCAGCCGCTCCTTGACGTCCAGCGTCTCCAGGATCTCGACCTTGCGCTCGGTCGAGAAGTCCGGCGAGTAGCCGGACATGTCGGCCAGGTGTCCGGGGCTTTCGATGGCGCGCAGCACCTGGGCGATCTGGGGCACGCCCCGGATCTCCAGGATGTTCTCGACCACTGCCCGGTACTCGCGCGCCAGCGCGCGCGTCTCCTCGTCGGCGTTGGTGGGGTCGGGCCGTGGCTCGACCTCGGCGAAGAGGGCGCCGCCCACCTCCGCCGTGACCGTGCCCAGCAGTGCGCGGTAGCGGCCCTGGACGACCGCGGCCGGGGTGCCATCGGGCATCTGGCCGGTGTCCTCGACCTTGGCCACGGTGCCCACGGTGGCGTAGCGGCCCTCGAGCTTGGGGACCAGCAGGACGCGCATGTCCTCTTCGCGAGCCGCGGCCAGCGCCGCCCGCGCCTCCTCGGACTCAGCCGGGATGGTGGCGTTCATGTGCGGCAGCACGACGCCGTGCGGCAGCGGGATGACGGGCAGCTTCTCTGTCTTCATTTCCATTGTCTTGTCGCCTAGAAATCCTCTCCCGGGGTCCGGGTATTTCGATGTGCAAGGTTTCTACCCGCTCCCGGAAAGCAGGAAACTTGTGGCCATGCTGGCCGGAGTCGACCTCGGCGGGACCCAGGTCCGGGTGGCGCTGGCGCGTACCGACGGCCGCATCACCGGGATCGCGAAAACCCGCACGGCGGCCGTGGGCGGACCCCAGGGCATGGCCGAATGGGTGGCCGCGCAGGTCGACCGCCTGCGCGGGCGGGCCAAGGTGCGCCGGGTGGCGATCGGTTCGCCGGGGCCCCTCGACGCCGCCCACGGCAAGCTGGTCAACCCGGCCAACCTCCCGGGCTGGGAGGGAGCGCCGCTGGCGGCGCTGGTCGCACGTGCGACCGGCGCGCCGACCCTGCTGCAGCACGACGCGAAGCTGGCGGCTCTGGCGGAGTACCACCGCGGGGCCGGCCGCGGCAGCCGGCACCTGGTCTACATCACCTGGAGCACCGGCATTGGCGGCGGCGTGGTGATCGACGGCCAGCTCTTCAGCGGCGCCCACGGCAGCGCCGGTGAGGTGGGCCACACGATCATCGACCCCGACGGGCCGCTGGACGCCTGCGGCCAGCGTGGCTGCCTTGAGGTCTTCGCCGGCGGCAACAACCTGGCCCGGCAGACCGGAGAGCCGGCCGCCCAGCTTTTCGAGGCCGCCGAGGCCGGCGACGCCGAGGCGCTGGCGATCGTGCGTCGCGCGGCCACCTACATGGGCGTCGGCCTGATCAACGTCACCAACCTCTTCGATCCCGACGTGATCGTGGTCGGCGGGGGCATCTCGCGCTCCTGGAAGCTGGTCGGCCCCCAGCTGGAGGCGGCGCTGCGGGGCTCGCCCTTCATCGGAGCGGCCCGCCGGCCGGCCCTCCGGCGCGCTCGGCTGGGCGACAAGGTGGGGCTGGTGGGGGCCGTGGAGTGGGCTCGGGCGAACCTCTAGACCCCGCCTTTCCCCTCATCAAACGGGCGGCGCACGAGCAGGGGGTACGGGCCTGGGCGGTGGGGGGCTTCGTCCGCGACCGCCTGCTCGGCAGGGCCCACCCCGACCTCGACATCCTGGTCGAGGACGGCGACGCGCTCCGCCTCGCCGAGCGCTTCGCCGAGCTGGCGGGCGCGCACAAGCCCGTGCTCTTCCCGCGCTTCGGCACCGCCCAGGTGACCTGGGGCGACCGCCTGGTCGAGTTCGCGGCGGCCCGCGCCGAGTCCTACGCCACCGATTCGCGCAAACCCGAGGTTCGCCCGGCGACCCTTAGAGAGGACCTGGAGCGGCGCGACTTCACCGTCAACACGTTGCTCATGGACCTCGACGGGCACGTCCACGATCCCCTCGGCCGCGGTCTCGCCGACCTCGAAGCCAGGCTGCTGCGCACCCCCCGCGACCCCGTGGAGACCTTCTCGGACGATCCGCTGCGGATGCTGCGCGCGATCCGCTTCGCCGCCCAACTCGGTTTCCGGCTGGCGCCCGACCTGCTGCCGGCCATGAGAAAGCTCAAAGACCGCCTGCGGCCGCCAGTGCTGTCGGTCGAGCGGACCGCCGACGAGCTGCGCAAGATGCTGCTGTCCGAGCGGCCGGCGCTGGCGCTGGAGCTGATGGACGAGGGCGGGCTGCTGGAGATCGTGCTGCCGGAGCTGGCCGCCACCAAGGGCGTGGCGCAGAAGGGGTGGCACCACGCCGACGTCTACGGCCACACGCTCGAGGCGCTGGCGCTGGCCCCGCCCGCGCTGACCGAGCGGCTGGCGGTGCTCCTGCACGACACCGGCAAGCCCTTGACGGCAGGCGGTGACGGCACCTTCTACGGCCACGAGCAGAAGGGGGCCGAGCTGGCGGCCGAGGCGCTCCGCCGGCTGCGGTTTTCAAACGCCGAGGCCGAACGGGTCTCCACCCTCATCCGGCTGCACATGCGGCCGGTCTACTACGAGTCGAGCTGGGGCGACTCGGCGGTGCGCCGCCTGGCCCGCGACGCCGGAGACCTGCTCGGGCCGTTGCTGGCCGTGGCCCGCGCCGACATCGCCGCCTCCGACTACCCCGAGCCCGAGAAGCTGGACGACCTGCAGGCCCGGCTAATGGCCGTCCTCGAGGAGGAGCCCAGCCGGATTCGGGTCCCGGTCAGCGGGGAGGACGTGATGCGCGAGCTCGGGCTGAGGCCTGGGCCCGAGGTCGGGAGGATCAAGGCGGAGATCGAAGAGAAGATCCTGGAGGGCGAGCTGGAGCCCGATAGGGAGGCAATCCTCGACCACCTGCGGCGCCGCAAGCGAAGCAGGGGGGAGGGCGGGGGAAGCGCTTTGCGCGGCCGCCCGTAGGGGGGAGGTCCCCCGGAAAACGTTCTAGACTTGCCGCCATTCAATTTGCTCACCAGCGCAAGGGGGTAATGATGCGATCGGTACGTAGCCTGGCCGCAGCCGCGGCCATCGTGATGGCGGCAGTCGCCTGCGGCGGCAACAGCGGCACCAGCGGGGGCGGCGCCAGCTGCTCCAAGACCTACAAGGTCGGCCTGGTCACCGACGTCGGCAAGCTGTCAGACAAGTCCTTCAACGCCACCTCCTGGCAGGGCGTCGTGGACGCCCAGAACGACAAGAGCCTCTGCGTGCAGGGCAAGGCGATCGAGTCCAACCAGCCCACCGACTACGCCAAGAACATGCAGACCTTCGTCGACCAGGGCTACGACATGGTGGTCGCGGTCGGCTTCCTGATGGGTGACGACACCCTGGCCGAGGCCAAGAAGAACAGCGGCACCAAGTTCGCCATCGTCGACTTCGCCTACACGCCCACCCAGAGCCCGCCGGCCAACCTGACCGGGCTGGTCTTCAAGGAGGACCAGGCCGGCTTCGAGATCGGCGCTCTGGCCGGCCTGATGACCAAGACCGGCACCGTGGGCCAGGTCCTGGGCCTCAAGATCCCGCCCGTGGTGCGCTACGCCGAGGGCTACAAGGCCGGCGTCAAGTACACGAACCCCAGCGCCAAGGTGCTCGAGGTCTACCAGGGCCCGGGTGACGGCGCCGCCTTCAACAACCCCGACTGGGGCAAGGCCCGCGCCATCGACGAGATCAACCAGAACGCCGACATCATCTTCGGCGGCGGCGGCAACACCGGCAACGGCGCCCTCCTGGGCGCCCTCAGCAAGCAAAAGGCCTGCATCGGTGTCGACACCGACCAGTTCGTCAGCTACCCGGACGCCGACGGCTGCCTGATGACAAGTGCCGAGAAGAAGCTGGCGACCGCGGTCAAGACCGCGATCACGGACATGGTCAAGAACCAGTGGCCGAGCAGCAACCTGCTCACCTTCGACGCCGCCAACGGCGGTGTGGGCATGAGCTCTTACCACGATTACGACAGCAAGATCCCGGCCGACGTGAAGACCAAGATCACGGACATCCAGAAGAAGCTGGCTGACGGCAGCCTGCAGACCGGCGTCAACATCAGCTGAGCAACTAGGGGCCGTGCCGGCCCTCGAACTTCGCGGGATCGTCAAGACCTTCGGAGGGCTGAGGGCCAACGACGGCGTGGACCTCGTCGTCCAATGGGGCGAGGTCCACGCCCTGCTCGGCGAGAACGGAGCCGGCAAATCGACGTTGATGAACGTCGTCTACGGGCTCCAGAGTCCTGACGCCGGCGAGATCGTCTACGACGGCCAGCCGGTGGTCATCCGGCGGCCGGAGGACGCCATCCGGCGCGGGATCGGGATGGTGCACCAGCACTTCATGCTCATCCCGCCGCTGACCGTGGCCGAGAACGTTGTGCTCGGCCACGAGAGCGCGCGGGGCGGGATGATGGACCTGACCGCGGCCGGGCAGATGGTGAGCGAGCTCTCTCACCGCTACGGCCTGGAGGTCGACCCGCGCGCACGCGTCCGCGACCTGTCGGTGGGGCTCCAGCAGCGCGTGGAGATCTTGAAAGCCCTCTATCGCGGGGCCAGGCTGCTCATCCTCGACGAGCCGACGGCGGTGCTCACGCCGCAGGAGATAGATCGCCTCTTCGAGATCGTCAGCAACCTCAAAGCCGAGGGCAAGGCGGTCATCTTCATCACCCACAAGCTGGCCGAGGTGATGCGGATCGCCGACCAGATCACGGTCATGCGCCGGGGCAAGGTGGTGGCCACCACCACGCCCGCCGAGAGCTCGCCTCCCGACCTGGCGCGCCTGATGGTGGGCCGGCCCGTCCTGCTGCGAGTCGAGAAGGGCCCGGCGCACCCGGGTGACGTCCTGCTCGAAGTCGAGGCGCTGAAGGTCGAGGACGACCTCCATCACCCGGCCGTGGAAGGCGTCGACCTGCAGGTGCGCGCCGGCGAGATCCTGGGCGTCGCGGGAGTGGAGGGCAACGGCCAGCGGGAGCTGGTGGAGGCCATCGTCGGCCTGCGCCCGGCCAAGGGCAGAGTCACGATCGCCGGCCGTGACATGTCGCACGCCACCACCCATCGCCGGCTGAAGGACCTGAGCCACATCCCCGCCGACCGCCAGCAGATGGGCGTGATCCTGGACATGTCGATCGCCGACAACCTGGTCCTGCCCGACTTCGACCGCCCGCCCTTCGCCCACTGGCTGATCCGGGCTCTGGATTCGATCCGTGCCTTCGCGGCCCGGATCATCAAGGAGTACGACATCCGGGCCGAGCGACCCGAGCAGCGCACCGGGTCGCTCTCGGGCGGAAACCAGCAGAAGGTGGTGGTCGCCCGCGAGCTGGCCACCGACCCCAAGATCCTGATCGCGGCCCAGCCCACGCGCGGCGTGGACGTGGGCTCCATCGAGTTCATCCACCGCCGGATCGTGGAGCAGCGCGATCGCGGTCTGGCCGTGCTCCTGGTCTCCTCCGAGCTGGACGAGGTCCTGTCGCTGTCGGATCGGGTGGCGGTGATCTACCGAGGCCAGATCGCAGCCGTGCTCGAAGGCGAAGCCATCGACCGCGAGCACATAGGGCTCCTCATGGCCGGCGCCGCGTGAACGCTCCGCTTCGCTCCGCTTCGCGGGAAGAACCTGCGCATCCTCCCGCGGGCCTACCTCCCTCTGACTCAGCGCGTCGTCCCCAACGTCTGGATCATCGACTAACACGGCCCGGCAAGCCGGGCCTTACGGCGAATCGGGTCGCCGCCTGATGCGGCTCGTTCTCCACTGGCTGCGGCAGGCTTTGGTGCCGCTGCTCTCGGTGATCTGCGGCTTCATCGTCGCCGGCTTCGCCGTCTTCCTGAGCGGAGCCAACCCCGTCGACGCGCTGGTGGCGCTCTTCCAGGGCGCCTTCCTGGAGCGCAACTCCGTCTCCGAAACGCTGATCGCCACCATTCCCTACATCTTTTTGGGCCTGGCCGTCGCCATCGGCTTCAAGGCGGGCCTTTTCAACATCGGGGCCGAGGGCCAGTTCTACCTGGGGGCCATTGCGGGCACCTACGTCGGGTACTCGCTGCACGGCCTGCCGGCGATCGTGCACATCCCGCTGGCGGTGGCCGCCGGCATGCTGGGCGGGCTCGGCTACGCGGTGATACCCGGCGTGCTCAAGGCGCGCTTCGGCGCCCACGAGGTGATCACTACGATCATGCTCAACCACATCGCGCTGGCCGTCAGCGATTACCTGATCAACCGCGGGCCCATGGGCGATCCCCACGCCAGCGCCCCCAAGACGCCTTTCATCCAGCACTCGGCCGAGCTACCCATCCTGATCCCCAACGCGCGCCTCCACCTCGGGCTGCTGCTGGCCCTGGCGGCCGTGCCCATCGTGTGGTTCCTGATCGAGCGCACCACGGTCGGCTTCCGCCTGCGCGCGGTCGGGCTCAACCAGACCGCGGCCCGGGCCGCGGGCATCTCGGTGGGCTGGACGATCGTGCTGGTGATGGCGATGTCCGGCGCGCTGGCCGGGCTGGCCGGCGCCGACGAGGTGCTGGGCGTCTCCCACTTCATGCCGCCCACCTTCTCGGTCGGCTACGGCTTCGACTCCATCGCGGTGGCGCTGGTCGCCCGCTCCAATCCCTGGGGCATCGTGCCCGCCGCCTTCCTCTTCGGGTCCATGCGCAGCGGGGCCGGGTTCATGCAGCTCCAGACCCAGGTTTCGGCCGACCTGATCTCCGTGGTGCAGGCGACCGTGATCATCTTCGTGGCCGCTCCGGTGATGGTGCGCTGGCTTTTCCGGCTGCGCGAGAGGCCTGCAATTCCCACGCCGCTTGCAGCTCAAGAAGGCGCGGCGGTGTGAACGAGTTCCTGCAGCGCGCCGACCTGGTGGGCCTGGCCGCCGCCACGTTGCTGGCTTCCACGCCGCTGGTGCTGGCGGCCCTGGGAGGCGTCATGAGCGAGCGCTCGGGCGTGGTCAACATCGCGCTCGAGGGCATCATGCTGACGGGCGCCTTCATGGGCTATGTGGCCGCGCTGGCCACCCACAACCTCTGGTTCGGAGTCGGCGTGGCGATCCTGAGCGGCGCCTTGATCGCCGGTTTGCACGCGGTGCTGGCGATCGAGTTCTTGGTCGACCAGATCGTCAGCGGGACGGTCATCAACATCCTGGCGGTCGGCATCACCGGCGTGTACTACCGCACCTTCATCCAGCAGCAGAACGTGGCCGGCCCGGGGACGCTGCCGGTATGGAAGATCCCTTTCCTGGCCAACCTGCCGGTGCTGGGACCGATCTTCTTCCAGAACCAGTTCGTGACCTACGCCATGGTCGTGCTGGTCGTCTGCGTCCACCTGCTGCTCTTCCGGAGCGTGTGGGGGCTGCGCACCCGGGCGTGCGGCGAGCACCCGCTGGCGGCCGAGACGGCCGGCATTTCCGTGCGCTTCATGCGCTACGGCAACGTCATGCTCTCGGGGGCGTTGGGCGGCCTGGGCGGGGCCTACTTCTCACTGCAGCAGGTGGGCAATTTCCTGCCCAACATGACCGGCGGCAAGGGCTTCATCGCGCTGGCCGCGATGATCTTCGGCAAGTGGACTCCCTTTGGGGCGTTCCTGGCCTCGCTGCTGTTCGCGGCCTCTGACGCGCTGGGCTCGCGGCTGCAGTTCTACGGCATCAACATCCCCTACCAGATCACCTCGACGCTGCCCTACGTGCTCACCATCATCGTGGTCGCCGGCGCCGTGGGCCGCGCGATCGCGCCCGCCGCCGTGGGGCGGCCCTATAAGAAGAGCTGAAAGCTGCGCTATAGTCCCTGCTACTGGGGATTTTCTGCAGCCCCCTCGGGGTGGCTGAGAGAGGGGAGGTCTGTGCGGTGCCTGAAACGGAGCTTCGTGAACCGGCGTCTTTGACGCACACCAATGGAAAATCCGAGGAGTCGCTCCTCACGGTGATCGCCAAGGACGACAGCTTGCACGGCAACCTGAACATCAAGGGCGACGGCCGTGTGCTGGGCGAGTTCTCGGGTGAGATCGACTGCGCCGGC
>Ga0209474_10003872_pt1 | contig 13025 bp, 12 predicted proteins | sample GraSoiAngelo_145_FD_185902 | JGI IMG/M metagenome (GOLD analysis project Ga0209474, IMG submission 185902) | Grasslands soil microbial communities from the Angelo Coastal Reserve, California, USA - 14_1009_05_20cm (SPAdes) (version 2) | ecosystem: Environmental > Terrestrial > Soil > Grasslands...
CGCGGTAAATTGACCGCCGACCCGCTAGTCACCTCGCAGAAAAAGTTTCATCAGCTGCGTATGCATACGACGCGCGAGCGCAATGCAGTGCTGATTTTCGTGGCGCCACGCGCGCACAAGTTCGCCGTAGTCGGCGACAAAGCGATTCATGAGAAATGCGGCGACGAATTCTGGCAACGCATTGTGGACGGAATGCGGGTGCATTTTCAAAATGAGAAGTTTAGCCACGCGATGGTCGAGGCGATTAACGAAATCGGCAAACTGCTGGCCGCACACTTTCCGAAGACGGCGGCAAATGCCAATGAGTTGCCGGATCAGATCATCGAACAGTAATTGGTAGGGACGGACCGCGCTCTGCCATCAAATGGTTGCTTGCAAAATTCTGGGTTGAGTGTTTATTCCAAGCTTCGCAGCGAGTTTTGAAATTACGCCGTCGGTCCCTGGGTCTCCGTCGCTGGATGCGAGGCCGCACTCGCCAGGGGAAACCCGGCGATTCGAAGGAAGAAGTAAGAACCCAGAAGGATGAAGTGCCGCCAGGCCTAAGTCGTTTTCTTAATTCATAATTCTTCCCTCATCCTTAAAGAATATGCCAATCCGTTACGGTCGTTTTGAAATGCCGAAAACTCTCGCCAAAGACGAGAGCACAGCCACAGATACCTACGCAAAATTTACTGCCGAGCCGTTTGAAGCCGGCTACGGTCACACCGTCGGGAACTCTCTCCGGCGTGTTCTGCTTTCCTCTTTGGAAGGCGCGGCCATTACTGCGGCAAAAATCACGGGGGCGCAGCATGAGTTCGCGACGTTACCCGGCGTCGTCGAGGACGTCACCGACATCGTCCTCAACCTCAAGAAAGTGAAATTCAAAGTGGACGGTCAGGATCACGAGCCGAAGAAACTTTCGCTCACCGTGAACAAGGAAGGCGAAGTGACCGCCGGCGACATCCAGACCATTCAAGGTTTTGAAGTGCTCAACCCGAAGCAGGTGATCTGCACTCTCGACAAAAAACATAAATTTGATGCCGAGTTTGATGTGCGCGTCGGTCGTGGCTTCGCCACCGGCGAGGAAAATAAGCGTGCCGATCAAGCTATCGGAATTATCCCGATCGATTCGATTTTTTCGCCGGTCACGCGTGTCAAGTATGCCGTCGAAAACACCCGGGTCGGTCAGCGCACCGATTACGACAAGCTCATTCTCGAAGTCTGGACCGACGGACGTTTGACGCCGGATGACGCATTGCTCCAGGCGTCGGCGATTCTGCGGCACCACCTCGATGTCTTTGTGCACTACAACGAAGAAGTAATCGAGTTCGACCAGACACCGGCTGGCGTGAGCGAAGAAAACATCAAGCTGAAGAAGCTGCTCAACATGAGTGTGAACGAGATCGAGCTCAGTGTGCGCGCGGCCAATTGCTTGAACAATGCGAATATCACCACTGTTGGTCAGCTTGCCCAAAAAACCGAGGCCGAGATGCTGAAATATCGCAATTTCGGCAAGAAATCGCTGAACGAAATCAAGGACAAACTGCAACACCTTGGTTTGAGCCTGGGCATGAAATTCGAGCCGGGCTTGATCGACACGCCGCTAAGCGGCGATGGCGCCGGATCGAGCGGTCCGCTGGCGAACAGTAAAACCTCGGATAAAGAATCACCTTCGGCGCGGCTATGAGACATCAAAAGAAAACGATTAAGCTTGGTCGCACCGCTGAGCACCGGAAGGCACTCCTGGCGAATCAGGTTTGTTCTTTGATCGAACATCAACGTATCAAGACCACCTTGGCCAAGGCCAAGGCCGTTCGACCGCTCGCAGAGCGAATGGTTACTCTCGGGAAAAACGGATCGATTCATGCGCGCCGCAGTGCTTTTGCGACTTTGCGCCAAAAGAATGTTGTCAAGAAATTGTTTGAGGACATCGCGCCAAGATCAGCAGAGCGCAATGGCGGATACACGCGGATCGTGAAGCTTGGCCAGCGCAGGAGCGATTCTGCTCCGATGGCGTTCATCGAGTGGGTCGATATAGCGGAGGTCGTCGAGGCAACGCCTGGTGAAGAAAAAAAGGCGAAACGGAAAAAGGCCGAACCAAAGCCAAAGCGAGCAGAACCAGAGCGCGCAGAGCCAAAAGCAGAAGAGCTGGCCGCGAAAGAAGAGTCGGGCGAGGCGTCGGTGCCGGCGGAGGAGCCCCAGCCGAAAAAGCGTCGCTGGTTCGGTCGAAAATCGAGCGAGTAGTAAGTGGCGTAGGCTTCCCAGCCCATCCTGACCTATCGGCGGGGGATACCACTTCGAAACCCAAAGCGTTAAGTAAAACTTGGCAGTGGCTCTTTCCGAGCGAATTTCCTCGTTATAACGATGAAACTCTTTTAACCGCCTCGCATGACGCCCAATCCCTACCTATTCATCGTCATTTTCATCGGTGTGGCGCTGGCCTTTCCGCTGGTCCCGCTCGCCTTGGCATGGACGTGGCGGCGGTTTTTCCAGCCGCCAAAGCCGGGCGCGGAAAAAAACGCGATTTACGAGTGCGGGGTCGAATCCATTGGTGAAGCGCACATTCAGTTCCAGTCACAGTATTATCTCTACGCCATCATCTTTTTGATCTTCGACGTCGAGGCGGTTTTCCTTGTGCCGTTTGCGGTCGCGTTTACCGGGTTACCGATCGGTGCGTTTGTTGCCATTCTGATCTTTCTACTTCTTTTAGTTGAAGGTCTCGTCTGGGCATGGGGCAAGGGTTGCCTGCAATGGGCGCGCTAGCGCGGCGCTGGTTAAGAGGGTTAAAAAGGTTACATTGTTAAATCGGGGACGGATGCGGCCAAGCGACACGATTTAACTTTTTAACATTTCACAGCCATGAGCGAGATCGACGAAAAACTTCGCACCGAACTTCAACGTCAGGGAGTCTGGGTGACTTCGATGCAGGAACTTTACAACTGGGGACGCAAGAACTCGATTTGGCCGCTGCAATTCGGGCTGGCGTGTTGCGCCATTGAAATGATCGCCACTGCGGCATCCCGCTACGATATCGCGCGCTTCGGCGGCGAGGTTTTCCGGCCATCGCCGCGACAGGCCGATCTGATGATCGTTGCCGGAACCGTGACCAAGAAAATGGCGCCACAGATTGTGCGGCTCTATAACCAGATGGCGGAAAACCTCGCCGCCATTGCGATGGGCGCATGTGCGATCTCCGGCGGGCCATTCAAGCAAGGATACAATGTCCTCAAAGGAATCGACCGCTACATTCCAGTTGATGTTTACATCCCTGGCTGTCCGCCGCGACCGGAAGCACTGCTGCATGCGTTCATGGAACTGCAACGAAAGATCGACGAACAAAAATTAACCGGCGCGAATAAGGCGGAGCATCTCAAAACCGATCAGCCCAGCGAATTTCCGGTGCCGAAATTTGGCGAGCATGATCTCGAGCCCGCGGCGAACTGCGCCGTGTTTCAACCGCCGGTGATCGAAAGAACATGAGCCGCTCGGCGTACAGGCCACAGGCCTATGTTCCGCCGCAATGATGGAATCGCTCGACCAAATCAAATCCCGCATCGAAGGCGCTGTGCCTGAGGCGAAGATCGAGATCGTGCAAAACGGCAGCCCGTCTCAGCAGCAGTCGCTGTTGCTCGACAGTGAACACGCGCTCGCGATTGGGAAATTCCTTCGCGATGATCCCGCGCTGCGCTTGGATTTTTGTTCAAACGTCACTGGCGTTGATTGGCTCGATCGGATCGTAAAGAAAACGATAAAAATAAAAACAGCCGTGGATGGCGTCGAGAAAGAGGTTGATCAGACGACCGAGGAGAAAATTCCGGGTTATCTCGAAGCGGTTTATCACCTTTACTCGATAGCTCTCAAACACGGGCCGGTGATCATTCGGATGCGCACCGCAGATCGCGCGGAAGGCGCGCGATTGCCCTCGCTCACCCCAGTCTGGCGCAGCGCGGAATTTCAGGAACGCGAGATTTTCGATCTCTATGGAATCCGTTTCGATGGTCATCCCGATTTGCGCCGGATTTTGATGTGGGACGAGTTTGAAGATTATCCGATGCGCAAAGATTATGTGCAGCCGGACGATTTTGAATGGGAACCGACGCCGCACGACGAAGTGTTGGCAAGAGCGAAGCAGCATTACACGCTGCGGCCGGAGCTTGACGGGGCGGAAGCGTTAAGAAAGGGCTAGCCCCAGTAATGAGCGCGACGCTGCAAACACTCGAAGCGATGGAGCGCCCACCGGTGAGGATGACTTCGCGGCTCGAAGGCGAGTTGCTCGAAGTCTCGATGGGACCACAGCATCCGTCCACGCACGGCGTGTTTCGAATGAACGTCGCGCTGGAAGGCGAAATCGTGCGCAAGCTTAAACCGGTCTTCGGTTATTTGCACCGCAACCACGAGCAGATCGGTGAGCACACAACTTATCTCGGCTCGATGCCGTACACAGATCGTCTCGATTACTTTTGTTCGATGAGCAACAACTGGGCCTACGCGCTCAGCGTTGAAAAACTTGCCGGCATCGAGCTTCCCGAGCGCGCTCAATATTTACGCGTGATTCTCGCCGAATTGACGCGGCTCCAAAATCACGCCTCGCTCCTCGGATTTTTGTTGAGCGACATGGGCGCGTGGGGCACGCCTCTAATGTACGCGTTCCGCGAACGCGAGAAGATTCTCGATTTATTCGAATCGCTCTCGGGTGCACGCATGATGTGCGACTACATGCGGTTCGGGGGTTGCCGCGTTGACGCTAGCGATGAGTGGCTCGCGCGCGCGAAACAGATTGTCGATCGTTTCCCGAAATTTCTCGACGAATTCGAAGAGTTGATCCTGGGGAACGAAATCGTGATAGCGCGTACGCAAAATGTCGGCACACTTTCGGCCGATCTCGCGATCAGCGCCGGAATCACCGGCCCAATGCTGCGCGCGTGCGGCGTGAACTACGATATTCGCAAAGTGGATGGCTACGGATTTTATCCACGTTTCAAGTTCCGAATTCCATTAGGCGAACATGGAGATACTTATGATCGCCTGATGATGCGCGCGCTGGAAATGCGCGAGACCATCGAAATTTTGAAACAGGCGCTCGCCCAGATTCAGCCCGGACCGATCGTGAATCCAAAGGTGAGGATCCGCGCGTTCCGACCGCCTGTAGGGGAAGCGTACGGCCGCATTGAAGCGCCTAAAGGCGAACTCGGTTTTTATTTGATCAGCGACGGCGGACCGAATCCGTATCGCTACCGCGTGCGTCCGCCAAGTTTCATCAACTTGACTGTGCTGGAAGACATGTGTTTGGGCCACAGCGTCGCCGACGTGATGGTAATTCTTGGCAGCGTCGATATTGTCATGGGCGAGGTCGATCGCTGACTTGAAGTTTAAGCTGCCGCCAAAGCTACACCCGGTGACGCTATCTATTTAGTTTCGGATTCAGGGGAGCTGCGCCGCATAGCCGTCATTATTCTACCAAACGCGCCGGAACGGTTGATCTCGAACTTTCCTGCATCGCTTGGGCGGGTGGCGAAATCTCAACGCTACGCGACGAGCAAAGGCGGTCATAGCGCTTTGTAATCAACAGAGATCACGCGGAAGGGCGGGAATGGATCGTGCTGCGCCGAGAAATAAAAAAGCTCCAGCATCGTCGCGCCGACCATCCATTGATACCCGACCAGCGTTTGGATGACATCAGTATCGTGCTCGTTACCGCGCGACACCAGTTTTCCAGTTCCGTACTTCTCGTCGAAATATTTGCGAATTTCGGCCATGCGCTGGTTGTAGCGTTCGATCGACCATTCGGGGTATTCGTACTGTAGCTCGACCGCGACAAGCGCTCTCTGCTTAAAAGTAAACACCGTGCGTTTTAATCCGGGATGAACGAGTCCTTCCACAGTCCAGACTTCCCGGTTCTCTTTTTTTTCTCGCGAGGCAATTTTGGCCTTTGCGCCGTGCAGCACCGCTTCCACGCGCTGCATCGAGTCGTTCCACCGAAAGCCGAACGGCGGCAACAGTTCTTCAAGGGGATATGCAGACCGTACCGCAAGAAAGAAAACGATGACCGCGATAAAAAAAATTCCGCGCATTGCCGGCTGATTGGAATTTGCGATACAGTTCGCCTTCGACCTCGTTATTTTCGTGTGCGTTGCCTGCATTCTTGATTCGCCACGCGTTCCACCTGGCGCTGTGGAGGCGGGAAAAATTGCGCCGCAGGCCAACCCGGTCAACTCAGGAGTGCGCACCGGAGGAAAATGCAGATCAGTTCGCCGCTGCGATTACGCATCGACAGCGGCCAAGCGTCGCAGCAAATCTGCTGGGGCAATCAATCTTTTTTTGTTCTCCCTCGACACGCGCGTTTCCTTTTTCTAGTCAAGAAAATTTTTTCACGGCCAAAAAAATTAAATTCATTTTTTTCTTGTCGATTTCGAAACGGGTTTCTAGTCTCAAGCCCGCTGGCGAAGGCGGGGACAAAGCGCATGTGAATAAGTTGTGAACATTTCTGAGAAATTTTACCAGCGAGAATGAACAACATCGAAAGTTCCCCCAGCAAACGATTGACTGCGCGTACGCAGCAAGTTGCCCGCAGAGTGGCATTGAAACGCACAACTCTCAATTTTCCCTCGTATTTACGAGTTTTTCACTTTTTTTCCCAAGATTTCTCGGGCGAATTACGCCGGAGGTCAGCCCCATCGCGGGCTGGCTTTTTCCGACGATTACCCCTGGCGCCAGTCAGTGTGGCAATTGTGTAACACTGTTAACAAGTTTGCTATGGACAAGAAATGTGCGCAGTTGTGGCAGCGGTTATCGGCTGCGCTCAAGCCGCAAATTAGCGCCGATAGTTTTAAGCGCTGGTTTTCCGCCGTCGAATTGATGGAAACCAAAGACAAAACGCTCACTCTGGGCGTTCCCAACAACATCTATCAGCTTTGGATCGAGAGTAATTATATGCCGGCGTTGCATAATGCCATTGTCATCACGTTTGGCAGTTCGCGCTCGGTAAAGTTTTCCTCCCTTTTGGGACCTGACGCGCTGACGGCGGAGGATAGCGCGCCGCTGAAAGAAGCTTTGCTGGAACCACCAGGAGACACAAAGCGAGGCGCAACCGTGCCCGGACTCAACCCACGGAACACGTTCGAATCTTTCGTGGTCGGCCCGAACAACGAAATTGCGCATGCCGCGAGTCTTGCCGTCGCGCAGACGCCGTCGCGCACGTATAACCCGCTGTTCATTTACGGCGGAGTCGGTCTCGGCAAGACTCATTTGATGCAGGCCATCGGCCAATACGTGTGGACGAAGAAGAAAAACATGAAGGTGCTATACGTCTCGAGCGAACTGTTCATCAACGAGTTCATCGATGCGATCCAGCACAGTAATCTGGTCAAATTCCGGAAGCGTTATCGCCAGGCCGATGTTCTTTTGATTGACGATATCCAATTTCTCGGAGGCAAGGAGCGTTCCCAGGAAGAATTCTTTCACACATTCAATACGCTTTTCGACGGGCATAAACAGATCGTCCTGTCCAGCGACCGGCCCCCCTCGGAAATCGCAAATCTGGAACACCGCCTGGTTTCGCGATTTGAATGGGGACTTACGGCTGAGCTCCAGCCGCCAGACATCGAGACCCGTTTGGCGATCCTTCGAAAAAAGGCGCACACCATGCAGATCAAATTGCGAGATGATATTTTCCAATTCCTCGCCACCCGCATCCGCACAAATGTGCGTCGCCTGGAGGGCGCGCTGATGCGGGTTGCCTCGTTTGCATCACTCAGTGGCAAGGAACTCACGCAGGAAGCTATGGAGCATTTGTTGAAAGACATTTTGCAGGAGGAAGCGCGGCATTCGGTCACCATCGAACAAATCCAGCGGCGCGTGGCGGAACATTTTGATGTGCGGATAGCCGATATGACCAGCAAGCGGCGTCCGGCCAGCATCGCCTTTCCGCGACAGGTGGCGATGTATCTGGCGCGCGAGTTGACCAAGGCGTCTTTGAATGAAATTGGAGACGCATTCGGCGGGCGCGACCACGGCACAGTGTTGCACGCGTGCAAACTGGTAAAGAAACGGATGGTCGAACAAGATAACATTCGCCAAACGATATCATTCATCGACAGTTCGCTTCAAAGGTAGGGGCGGTTCACCCGAACCGCCCGGGGCAATTGCGGTCAATCGCCTCTACCCCCAGGCCTGAGATTGGGGTTGCCGAATAAAATCCCAAGCGTTACATCTTAAACGCTTCTGCTCATCATGAAATTTAGTGTTACGAAAGAAAAACTGCTCGAAGGTCTGCAACAAGTTCAAAACGTGGTCAGTACTCGCACCACGCTTCCGATCCTTTCCAACGTTTTGCTGCAAGCAGGCGAAGACGAAATTCATCTCACGACGACCGATCTCGATGTCGGCGTGCGCGGCAGTTGCGAAGCGCAGGTGGATAAAGCAGGAGCGACGACTCTCCCGGCGCGCCGTCTTTTCAATATCGTTCGCGAACTCCCTTCGAGCGAAATTCAGGTCGATGTCGATGGAAAGAATGCCGCTTCCATCAGGAGCGGCCAAAGTTTTTTCAAAATTCTTGGGCTGCCTGAAGACGAATTTCCGCCGTTCCCGAAATTCGAAGACGCGAAGGTGGTCACCATTCGGCAGAAAGATTTGCGCGACGGCCTGCGCAAGACTTCCTATGCCATATCGACCGATGAGACCCGCTACGTGCTCAACGGCGTCTTGTTCAGTTTCAAAGACAACAAGCTTACGCTAGTGGCGACGGATGGACGGCGCCTGGCGATGGCGGAGATCGAACTGGAATTTCCCCGCAGCCACGAAGCGGACCTCATTATTCCGACCAAAGCGGTGACAGAATTGCAACGCCTGCTGACCGATGACGGCGACGTCAAGGTGAGCATGGGCAGCGGCCAGATCGCGTTCGATCTCAACAAAACGCTGCTCGTCTCAAAATTGATCGAAGGCAATTACCCAAATTACCGGCAGGTCATTCCCGGCGAAGCAAAGGAGCGAATAAAGCTCGAGCGCGAAATGTTTTTAAACTCAGTGCGGCGCGTTTCGCTTCTGGCCAGCGATAAATCGCACTCGATCAAATTGAATTTCAGCAAGAACAATATCGACATCACCGCCAACACGCCGGAGGTGGGCGAAGCGAAGGAATCAATCGCTGTTGCCTACAAGGGTCGCGAGTTTTCCATCGCCTTTAATCCGGAGTTTCTCATGGCGCCTTTGCGCGCACTGACCGAGGACGAAGTCTTTCTCGATCTCATCGACGAGATGAGTCCGGGCGTTTTGAAAATTCAAACGCCATTCCTCTACGTCCTGATGCCGATGCGCATCAGCTCGTAGAATACTTATTGAAAAACCGGGGGCACTGGGTTCGGAGTTCCGCCTTTAGGCGGTCTTCGCCTCGGAGCCGCGTAAACGCGGATCCCCAAACGCTGCTTACAAAGCCCGCCGTTGCGGCATCGCCGATTGAACCATCATCAGTTCGGTCACGTTCTCCGGCGTAAGCAAACCAACGAGGCGTTTCATCCGATCAAGCACGGGTACTGCCGGGCAATTGCATTCCTGCATGATGCGAAATGCGTCTTCAAAGCGTGTGCCCGTTGTGACCGTGGGAATGTCGCGTCGCATCGCGTCGCCCACGCGGAGGTCGGGATCGTTCTTGCGCAAGGCAGCAATGAGATCGTGACGCGTCAATAAACCGGCGACGCTGCCGGTTTCGTCTACGACTGGAAAATCGTGCTGCGAAGTCGCGAGTAACGCGTCCACTGCTTCGTGGAGGGAAGCGTTTTCAGAAAGCGTGCGGAATTCGCGCACCATCGCACTGGAAACTGGAAACCGGCGCGAGACATCTTTCATCTGTGCCAGGGCCGCTTCTTGCGACGCGCCGATATAAACAAAAAGCGCGATGAAAATCAGGAACGGATTCCAGAGCAACCCGACGAAGCCAAACACGAACGCAAAACCTTGCCCGACGGTCGCAGCGATCTGTGTCGCGCGCGCATAACTCATCCGCGTCGCGAGCAGCGCTCGCAACACCCGTCCGCCGTCCATTGGAAACGCGGGCAGCAAATTGAAAAGAACCAGCAGAATGTTAATGGTCAGCAATTGCGCAATCAGGCCGCCGCCCTCGACTGTCGAAGGATTAAGCAAGGCTTGCGATCCGCCTGCTATAAACAAACCGAGCGCGATCACGATATTCACCAGCGGCCCGGCCACCGCGATGATTAGTTCCTGCACAGGCTCTTCCGGCATCCTCTCCAGGCGCGCCACTCCGCCGATGGGCAGTAACGTGATGTCTGGCGTATTAATTCCGAAGGCTTTTGCCGCGAAAGCGTGCCCAAATTCGTGCAACACCACGCAAAGAAAAAGCAGCAGAACAAATATGACCCGGCTCGCCGCCACTGCGGAACCGCCCTGCGCGTAATAGCCGAAGGCGAGCCAGACAATCAGCAGCAAGAACGTGATGTGAATCCGCAATTGAATGCCGGCGATGCGGAAGATCGGAAGAGACCAGGCCATGTAATCGAATGTGCTCCGATATTAGATCGCGCGCTAGAGCAGATTAGCGCTTGCAGTCATAGTTCTGTCATTCCGAGCGAAGTCGCCTGCCAAGCCGTAGCTTTACGCGAAGGCTGGAGGAATCTCTGGATTCGGTTTGGAGGATCAGAGATGTCTCGGCTGCGCTCGACATGACAAACGAAGATTACAGATAGAATGGAACCGTTTGACGTTGTGATCGTAGGCGGCGGACCCGCTGGATCCGTATGCGCCGCGTTCTGCGCGCGCGCCGGTCTGCACACGCTTGTTCTTGAGCGGGAAAAATTCCCCCGGGAAAAAGTGTGCGGCGACTGCTTGAATCCATCGTGCTGGCCGGTGCTGGAGCGACTTAGTCTCGCGCAGCGAGTCCGGGATTTGCCAAATTCCAAGCTGGACTCGGTCGAGTTCATCGCCATCGGTGGGCGCAACGTGATTGTCGATCTTCCATCGGGGGACGATTGCGAGTTGTCGGTGAAGCGTAGCTTGTTCGATGCTCTGCTGCTAAAGCGCGCGCAAGATCTCGACGCGCACGTTCGCGAGGAAACCACCGTTAGGGCCTTAACTCACAACGGGAACTGGAAAATTGAAACTGCCGGCGGCGAAAATTTTTCCGCGCGAATATTGGTCGGCGCAGATGGACGCAATTCTACGGTGGCGCACTTGTGCAATTTGCTGCCACGTCCGGCGCGCGAACGCGTGGCGCTGCAAGCGCACATCCCGCTGCCGCAGAATTTTGGCAGCCGGATTGTCCTGCAATTTCTTCCGGAAGGTTATTCTGGCCAGGCTCCGGTGAATGAAACGGAATTGAATCTTTGTCTTGTCGGCACACCACCCACGATTTCCAGATTACGCCGATGGGCGGAAGGCCATTTTGAAATCACTGCGGACCAATCCTGGCGTACTATCACGCCGCTTACGCGTTCGCCGGTGCCTTGCGCTCACCAAAATCTTTTTTTCATCGGCGACGCGGCCCGCGTGGTGGAACCCTTTACCGGTGAAGGAATTTATTATGCCATGCGATCAGGCGAACTGGCAGCTATTGCCATTTCGAATATAATGCGAGGCGAAGATCAACAAGCAACGCTTCGCGAATTCGCTCGCGCCTGCGCCGAAACGTATCGCGGGCGACTCTGGATCAATCGCCTCGCGCGCATGGCCGTATTGTGGCCGCGTGTCGGGTCATTGTTTATTCGCGCAGCGCAAATTCAGCCGGCGATAATAAGTCTGCTCACGCGAAAAATTGTTTCGCCAGCCTGGCTGTACTAGTCCGCTTCAATGCTTTAACGGTTTAACGAATCACGTGAGCTTCGCCCATTGCCTCGCCGCTTTCACCGTGTTTGCCATCAACATCGCAATAGTCATCGGCCCGACGCCGCCCGGCACGGGCGTAATCGCGCTCGCCTTTTTCGACACTTCGTCAAATGCGACATCGCCTACCAGGCGATAACCGCGTTCGCTTGCTGTGTCTTCCACGCGGTTGATGCCAACGTCAATGACCACCACCCCTTCGCGCACGTGATCGGCTTTCACGAATTCCGCACGCCCGATCGCCGCGATAACAATGTCTGCCGAGCGCGTAATCTGCGCGAGCTCGCGGCTGCGCGAATGGACGACCGTGACCGTAGCATTCCCGTTTTTATTTTTCTGCATGAGAAGCAAGGCCAGCGGTTTGCCGACGATCATGCTCCTGCCAATGACCACGACGTGCGCACCGTTAATGTCGATGTTGCTTTCAAGGAGTAAACGCTGCACGCCAAGCGGCGTGCATGGCACAAAGCCGCTCGGATCATCGAGCACGAGCTTCGCGACATTTTCCGGGTGAAATCCGTCCACGTCCTTGCGCGGATCGAGTGCGCGCACGATCGCCGCTTCATCGATGTGCTCAGGCGGCGGCGATTGAACCAGAATGCCGTGAACGCTTGGGTCGCGATTGAATTCTTCAATGCGAGCGAGCAACTCCGCCTGCGTGGTCGATTCCGCCAGTTCCAGCTTTACCGAGTGCAATCCCAGCTCGCGGCACATCTTGTCTTTCGAACGCACATAGGCACGCGAAGCCGGATTGTCGCCGACGAGAATGACGGCAAGGCCCGGCGTAACGCCTTTTTCCTTCAGTCCCGCAATCTCGCGGCGAAGATCGACGTAAACCTTCTCTGCAATTGCACGGCCATTGATGAGTGTCGCCATGGTTTTTGTTGTCAGTCCGAGCGTAGTCGAGGAATCCCGTTGCGAAACCGGAGAGTGCTTCACGAGATACTTCGACTCCGCTTGGCTCAGGATGACAAAGAGTCAGCGCATTTCAACCAGCGCCATCATGACGTTCTGCAAGGCCCGGCGTTCGCCCTCAAATTCCTCAGGTGTAGTCGTCGATTTGACGTTGTGCGGGCTATTGATCAGCACGCGTACTTTGGCAAAAGGCCGCGGCACAATGAACCGATCCCAACTTCCCAACCGCCAACAGCGCGAATATTCCAGATTTATCGGCAAGACCGATGCACCGGATTTTTGTGCGAGAAAAATGATGC
>Ga0209474_10003873_pt1 | contig 13023 bp, 9 predicted proteins | sample GraSoiAngelo_145_FD_185902 | JGI IMG/M metagenome (GOLD analysis project Ga0209474, IMG submission 185902) | Grasslands soil microbial communities from the Angelo Coastal Reserve, California, USA - 14_1009_05_20cm (SPAdes) (version 2) | ecosystem: Environmental > Terrestrial > Soil > Grasslands ...
TTGACGCCGCTTGGTAGCGAATTGAGCTCGCTGACACTGCTCACGTCGGCCAGATTGAACCCCATTGGGCCCGGCATATAGTGGCCGCTCGAATCGAAGTTATTGTTGGGGGCATAGTGAAGACCCGTGACCCCGCTCCCCCCAACCAGGGTCGTCGTGGTGGTCGACCTGGTGGTGGTGGTGGTCGTGGTCGTGGTTGGTGGCCGCGTAGTGGACGTGGTGGTGGTCGTGGTTGGTGGCCGCGTGGTGGACGTGGTGGTGGTCGTGGCTGGCGGCCGCGTGGTGGACGTGGTGGTGGACGTCGTGATGGTGGTCGGCGGCCGCGTACTGGTCGTGGTCGTGCTGGTCGCGGCGGGGGAGGTGGTCGTGGTGGTGCTCGCGGGCCGCGTGGTCGTGGTAGTGGTCGGCGGCAGCGTCACGGTCGTGGTCGTCGTCGAGGCTCCTGCCGACGCAGTGTTGTGGGCCTCGAAGACCGCCTGCAAAGCCGTCGAGCCTTCGAGCGCCTGATCTGAATTCTGCGTACCCCAGGAGTAGGCGTAGTCAAACACGGGATTGGGAACGAGCGGGGCCCAGGTCGACATAATTTGTTGTTCCTGGCTCGCAGTCGGCAGAGTGTATTGGCCGCCGCCGTCGTCACTCCAGCCGCCGCCGCCAAAGGCCTGATACACTGGCACCATGCTCCCAATGGGAATGCCCGCTGCCTGTGCTGCGGTTACTGCGTGGTTGATCATACTATAATCGCAGCCGTTGGTTTCCGTTCGGCAGGGATAGGGATCGAGCCCATACAGGTCGATATGGGAATTGCCGGGATTGTAGGTGTTCATGTACGTCGGCGCCGTGGATGTATCGAAGTTCATCATGACGATGAAGGTCTTGGCGCCGGGTACGTGGGCGTGTATCCAGTCCGACTCGGCCATCAGCTTGGCCGCCGGGCAAAGAGGGGCCCATTGACCCGTGGGGTCCGGCTCGTCCATCAAGTAGAACCCGAACAAATTCGGATTCCCAATGAAGGGCTGGACGGCGTTGATGAACGACGAATCTGCGCCATTGCACAGACCTAGCCAAACCAGTCCCTTGACGCCGTTTGGTAGCGAATCGAGCTCGCTGACACTGCCCACGTCGGCCAGATTGAACCCCATTGGACCGGGCATATAGTGGCCGCTCGAATCGAAGTTATTGTTGGGGGCATAGTGAAGGCGCGTGACCGGCCCGCTGCCCCCACCCAGGGTCGTCGTGGTGGTCGACCTGCTGGTGGTCGTGGTCGCGGTCGGCGGCCGCGTGGACGTCGTGGCGGTGGTCGTGGTGGTGGTCGTCGTGCTCTTCCGGTGGTGACCATTGTTGAGTGTGTCCGCCCCGCTGGTACCGTCGGCTTGCCCCTGGCAGGCCGCGACCCCCTCTATCTCGCAGCGCCCGAGCACGCTCTTCCGACAGGCCCGGGGGTGGCCCCCAGCGCCGACGCACGCCGCGAGCTCGGCGCGGCACGCCCGCCGACACTGCCGCGAGACGGACGCCGCCTCCGCGGAGGTCCCGACGTGAAGCGCTGCGAGCAGCGCGAGCAGTGACGCGAATCCCAGAGCCTTTGGCCGTTGTCCCATCTCCCAGCCTCCTCGAGCCTCCCCGAGCCACGCCCCGGGCCGATCGCTCGCCGGCGACCACGTGCAACCATCGAACCACCCGCAGGCCGCGTGCGTTGTGCGCGGGCGCGCGAGCAGATGTGTACGTGGGACTGGCATTCGGCTCACCCGGTTCGCGGCACTCGCGCCGAAACTGTCCAGCAGCGTCGATCCGTCGACGCTGGCTACGGGACCCATGCGCACCCCGTATGCGGCGGGCTGGCTCGCGGACCGCAAGGTCCATGCGAGCCGGCTCACTACGCTAGCAAGAGAGAAGGTGCGAATGCCGCGAAGTAGTCGTGGATGCTCGTTCTTTCGATGTGAAGAGAAGTCCGTGGCTTTATGCCGAACGGAGGATGGGAGGGTCAAGACGTTCGCGAAAAAAAGCGGATACCATGCCGCCGTCCCGCGCATGCTCCGTGGCGCAACGAGTGGAGCGAGCGGTGGGGATTCACCAATGAGTGAATCTTCCCGAACCGCCCGGCGGCGATCAGTCGGTGGATTCGGCACTGAATTGCGGTTGGGGGAGGGTGCGCGATATTCGGATATTCGGGCCAGGTGGTGGTGCGGCTGTCGCGCCCGCCGAGATGGAGAATCAGTTCGGCGCGCGGATGGTCGTCTTCAGGGCGCGCAGTTCGTGTGCGCGCCGGCGAACCGTGGGCCCGTCGGCGTCGCGCCGACGAGCACGACGACTACGCTGCCACCCCAGCCGTGCCGCTTCACCGATGGGGAGTGCCGGGGACAGTGCGGTGGCGACGGAGTTTGCTCGGCAGCGGCGTCGAGCGGCTCGTGCGAGTGCCGGACGACGCCCAGCGGGCGGACGCGCCCACGTGCGACGGCTTCTGCACCGACCCGAGCAAGGCGTGCGTCTTCAATCAGTCGGGCTCGAGCTGCGTGCGCATTCCGTAGGCGGGGACGGTCGGCGCGACGCGAGCGCTCGAAGCGCCGGGAGACGCCACTGGCAGCGCCGCCAGCTGGCTTCATTCGGGGACATTCCCCCGTCTGCGGTAGCCCGAGTCCCACACGCTGAGGGGCGCAAGCCCGGTCACGAAGGCCGTTCGTCCCGGCCCGTCAGACGGGTTCAGCTCCTCCACGGAGGTGCTACACGCTTGACGCCTCGCACCCCTCTGCCGTCATGGGGGCGGAGGTGTAGGGCGGAGTGGCCAGGCCCCGGCCCCACCCGGCACGTCCTCCAGCAGCCCACACGGCGCACGCGCGATCATGAGGAAGCAGCCCGAGCATCGAAGCCGGTGCCCACGAGAAGATCGCGCACTCGCAACCGCCGACCAACGGGCAAGCTGATCCCCAGCTCCCGCCGCTGACCGCGCAGAGATCAGCGCCGGGCCTTGGGGTGCGGGTTCAGTCTCAGAGGCCCGTCAGGGTAGCGAGCAGGCCCGTGACGAACCTCTCCACCTGGTCCTCGACCTCCGCCTGATCGCGGGTCGTGGCACAGCCACCTTTCAGCTCGGCCTTGGCGAACGCCACCAAGAAACGATCATCGGCAGCCAAGAGGCACGCGGAGGCGACGCGCTTTCCCTGCACGAGCGCCTTCTCGTGGCAGCGAAGCTTCGCCGCCGCCTTCTTGCTCGCCGCCTTCAGCTTCGCGGCCGCGCACCTGTCGGCGCGTGTCGCTACGCCCTCCGCCGCCCGCACGGCAGCGAGCAGGCTCAAAGTCACGCCGACAACGACTACCAGCATCCGTGCCATCCCGCCTCCCAAAGCGGCCAGATATCACCCCGTCGGCTGGCAGGCAAAGCAGTGGTCCCCCTCCAGATCAACCCACCCTGATCGAGTGTTTCGGCCCGATACCGGTCGAGCGAGCGTGGTGGCGAGGATGATGTACTCACTCACGCCTGGAACATGGCGTTCAGAGCGTAGTGTATCGGAACCGGCAAAGATGGTATCAGGACGCGCCCAACTTTCGGAAAAGACGCGGCGAATAAGCGATGTGCGGCATCTACGGCATGGTGGGGGCCGGCGCCGAGACGGTCCTCCCGCGCATGAGCGCGGCGCTCGTGCACCGCGGCCCCGACGGCGACGGCTGGGCGGTGCGCGGCGCGGGCGGCGTCGGCTGCCGGCGGCTCGCGATCATCGACGTCGCGGGCGGCGCGCAGCCGCTCGCGAACGAGACGGGCGACGTGATCGTGGTGTGCAACGGCGAGATTTATAACAGCGCTCCGCTGCGCTCCGCGCTCCAATCCCGGGGGCATCGCTTTCGAACCCGCAGCGATGCCGAGGTGCTGCCGCACCTCTACGAGGACGAGGGGCTCGACTTCGTCCATGCCCTCGACGGGATGTTCGCCCTGGCGCTGTGGGACGCGCGCCGTGGCCGGCTCGTGCTGGCGCGCGACCGGATGGGCGAGAAGCCGCTCTACCACGCCACCACCGCCGCCGGCTTCCTCTTCGCCTCGGAGCCGAAGGCCCTCCTCGCTTCGGGCCACGCCGGACGCGAGCCGGATTGGGCGGCGCTCGCCGCCTACCTCCGCACCGGCTACGTGCCCAACCCGGCGAGCGCCTTCGCCGCCATCCAGAAGGTCCCACCCGGCGGCCGGCTCGTGCTGGAGGGCGAGAGTGCGCGCGCCGACCGCTACTGGGAGGTGGCCCCCTTCCTCGCCGCGCCGCCGCTGCCGCTCGGCCTCGACGACGCGGCCGCCGAGCTGCGCGCGCACCTCGTGCGCGCGGTGCGCGCCGCGCTGGTGAGCGACGTGCCGCTCGGCGTCTTCCTCTCGGGCGGGCTCGACTCGACCGCGGTCACGGCCGTCACCCGCTCCGTGGGCGGCGAGCTGAACACCTTCGCCCTCGGCTTCGCGGAGCGCGGCTTCGACGAGCGCGACCATGCGGCCCTCGCGGCGCGCGCGCTCGGCACGCGCCACCACACGCTCACCATCTCGCCGTCGCTCTTCCTGGAAGGGGTGCGGGATCTCACGCCGCTCATCGACGAGCCGCTCGCCGACCCGGCGTGGGTACCGACCTTCCTCCTCTCTCGCTTCGCGCGCACGCACGTGAAGACGGTGCTGGTCGGCGAGGGCGCCGACGAGCTGTTCGCCGGCTACCCGACCTATCTGGGGGGCGCGCTCGCGGCGCGCTACGCGCGCCTCCCCGCCGGCGTGCGGCGGGCCGTCGCCGCCGCCGCGCCCGCGCTCGGAGCGCCGCTGGGCAACACCACCGTGCGCTACCTCCTCCGCCGCTTCCTCGAGGAGGCCGATCGTCCCGCGCCGGCGCGCCACCGGGCGTGGACCGGGTGCGTCGACGCCGCGCGCCTCGCCGCGCTCGCCACGCCCGGCGGGCCGCTCGCCCTGCCGCCCGAGCCCGCCGCCCTTCCCGCCCGGAGCGCGATCGACGCCCTCCTCGCCCTCGACCTGACCGGCTACCTGACCGACGACCTCCTGCCCAAGCTCGACCGCGCCAGCATGGCCGCCTCGCTCGAGGGCCGCGCGCCGTTCCTCGACCACCGGCTGGTCGAGTTCGCCTCTCGCCTGCCGATCGAGCACAAGGTGCGCGGCCTCGCGACGAAGCGGGTGCTGCGTAGGGCGGTCGCCGACCTGGTGCCGCCGCCCATCCGCCGGCGCGTGAAGCGCGGGCTCACCGTGCCGCTCGCGGCCTGGCTCGCGGGCCCGCTCCTCCCCTTCGCGCGCGCCACGCTCGATCGCCTCGATCCCGGGGTCATCCGGCCCGAGGCGGTGCGCGCGCTGCTCGAGGAGCACGTGGAGCGCCGCCGCGACAACCGCCGCGAGCTGTGGGCGCTCATCGTCCTGCAGCTCTGGCGCGAGGGTTCCGGCGTCGCGTGAGCGGGGTGCGGTGGAGGGGCGTCCTCGCAGCGTTCGGCGCGACGATCGGGCTGGCCGGCTGCGGCGGGCGCTTCCCGTCGGGCTGGGCCTACGTGTCGGGCGTGAGCAGCAGCGCGGCGACGGTCGTGTGGACGGGCGCGGACGGGGGGCGGGCGAGCTGCCGCGCCCCGGGCGGCGCGACGCTGGGCGGGTCCGCCAGGCCGCGCGGCCGCGGCCTCCAGGTCGTGCGCCTGGAGGGGCTCGCCCCGTCCACGCGCTACGTCTGCCGCCTCGGGGCGGCCGCGGGGACGGTCCGCTTCCGCACCGCGCCTGCGGCGGACGAGCCCTTCACCTTTGCCGCCGTCGGGGACAGCGGCGACGGGAGCCCCGAGGCGGCCGCGCTCGCGCGGCGCATCCTGGCCGGGCGCCCGGCCTTCCTGGTCCACCTGGGCGACATGGCCTACCCGTCCTCCCGGGCGCCCACCCTCGACGCGCGTTTCTTCCGCCCCTACCGGCGCGTGCTCGCCCGCGTGCCCCTTTTCCCCACGCCCGGGAATCACGACCTGGTCGAGCGGAGCGCCTACCGCGACGTCTTCGCGCCCATCGCGGCCGGCGAAGCGCGGGGCGGCCCGCACTACGCCTTCGACTGGGGCGCCGCGCATCTCGTGTCGGTGTCGTCGCCCGAGTTCTCGGACGCCGAGGGCGGCGACCCCGAGTGGCTGGCGGGGGAGCTCGCGCGCGCGGCCGCGCGCCCGTGGCGCATCGTCTTCCTGCACGAGCCGCCGTTCACCGCCGGTGCAAAGTGGGTGGTGCCCGGGCTGCGCAGGCACCTCGAGCCGGTGATCGAGGCCGGGCATGTCGACCTCCTCCTCGCCGGCCATTCGCACCTCTATGAGCGCGCCGAGCCGGCGTGCGCCGTCGTGCCCGGCGCGCGCGTGCTCGAGGTCGTGAGCGGCGGCGGCGGCGCGAACCTGGACCCGCCCGCCGGCCACCCGAACTTCCCGCGCGTGCTCGCGGTGACCCACTACCTCCGCGTGCGGGTCACGCTCGAGACGATCGACGTGCGCGCCGTGGACCTCTCCGGCCACGTGCTCGACCATGCGCGCCGGCGGCGGGGTGAGTCCCCCGCCTGCCGCGCCGAGGGCTGGCCGGCGCCCAGGGACCGCTGATGCGCCGCCACGTCCTCGCCGCTGCCGCGCTCGTCGCGCTCGCCGTCGTGCTCGCGGCCCTCCCCATCGGCTCCGACGTCTACGAGGGGGGCGAGGCGCGCGAGGGGCTCGTCGTGCGCGAGATGCTCCGCACCGGCGACTGGATCCTGCCCCTCTGGAACGGGAGCGTCGTGCCCTCGAAGCCGCCCCTCTTCCACTGGCTCGCGGCGGGCCCCGCCGCGCTCACCGGCGCAGGCGTGACCGAGCACACGCTGCGCGTGCCGTCGATCGCGCTGGCGGGGCTGGTCGTGCTCCTCGTCTTTCTCGCCGGCCGCGCCTGGGGCGGGGAGCACGTGGGCTTCATGGCCGCGCTCGTGCTCGCCACCACGCCGCAGTTCCTGAACGAGGCGGGCGACGGGCGGGTCGACATGACGCTCACGACGGCGATCACCGGCGCGCAGCTCGCCTTCGTGCATGCGCTCGGCGGGGGCGGCGGGCCGACGCGGCTCGTCCTCGCCCTCTGCCTCGCGCTCGCCATGCTCGCCAAGGGGCCGGTCGGCCCGGGCCTGGTCGGGCTCACGGCGCTCGTCTCGGCGCTGACGAATCGGCGGCTGGGTCCCGCGCTCCGCCTGGTGCGGCCGCTCCCCGTGCTCGTCTTCCTCGCCGTCGCCGGCGGCTGGTACGGCCTCGCGTACCACCATCGCGGCATGGACTTCGTCGCCAAGCAGATCGTCTCCGAGAACGGCGAGGCGTTGCTCGGGAGCTCGCGCTTCCCCTACCGCTCGCCGCTCTTCTACCTGGCGCCGCTCGTCCTGGCCGGGTTCCCGTGGACGCTCGTCCTTCCCTGGGCGCTCGCGCGCGGCTGGCGGAGCGGCGACCTCGCGCGGCGCCATGCGGTCGCGTGGGCGGCGGTGGTGCTCGTCTTCTTCTCGCTCGCGCCGCTCAAGCGCGCCGCCTACCTCCTGCCGCTCCGGCCGGCGCTCGCGCTGGTGATCGGCTGGTGGATCGCCGAGGCGGCCGAGGAGGAGCGGCCCGCGGGGGCTTGGGTGGCGGTCGGGCGCGGGCTCGCCGTCGTGGCCGCCGCGGGTCTGCTCGCGCTCGCCGCGGCGGCGGGCGCGGTCCACTGGGGGCTGGTGCCGGGCGCGAGCCTGATCGAGCAGGGCGCGCGCCACGAGATCGACGCAGCGACGTATCTCCGGGTCGTCGCGGCGGCCTGGGCGGCGGTCGGCGCCGTCGGCCTGGCCGGCGCGCTCGCGGCCGCGCTCGCGGCGCGCGCGCTCGGCCGGGCGCGCTGGCGCGAGGCGGCCCTCGCCATCGCCGCCGCCGTCGCGTGCACGACGGTCGTCGTCTACGGGCTCTTCGTGCCGGCGCGGGCCGCACAGAAGTCCGTCAAGCCGTTCGCGCACGCCGTGCGCGACCGCCTCCGGCCCGACGATCGGCTGGCGCTCCTCGCCAGCGACGAGGAGATCCCCTTCATCTTCCACGTGGGCCGGAACGTCCCCGTGCTGGCCCCGGCGGGGGCGCGCCCGCGCGACGACGTGCCGGCCGGCTACTACATCCTCGACCAGGCCCGCTGGCGCGCGTGGAAGGCGCCCGCGGGCTGGGAGGAGGTGCTCGCGAGCCCGCACCTCTTCTCCACCCACCGCCACGATCTGGTGCTGGTGCGGCGCCGAAGATGACGGCGCTTGCTCTCGGCCCCGCCGTCGGGCAAACACGCCCGATGCGCGCGACGATTGCCGCGGAAGAGCCCCGCGCGGCGCTGGCTGTAGAGGCCGTCCCGCCGCTGCCGAGCCTCTCGGCCTTCTTCCCGGCCCGCGACGAGGAGGCGAACCTCTTGCCCATGGCGCAGGCGATGCTCCGCGTCCTGCCTGCGGTCGCCGAGCACTGGGAGCTCATCATCGTCGACGACGGAAGCCGGGACGCGACCGGGGCGCTCGCGGACGAGCTCGCCCGCGCCCATCCGAAGGTCCGCGTCATCCATCATCCGGTCGGCCGGGGTTACGGCGCCGCCATTCGCTCCGGCCTCCGCGCCGCGCGCCACGACTACGTCTTCTTCACCGACGGCGACCGCCAGTTCGATCCGGCCGAGATCACGGCGTTGATCGACAGGGTGGACGGCGCTGACGTGGTGGTCGGCTACCGCCACGCGCGCTCCGATCCGCTCGCGCGCCGGCTGAACGCCGCCGCCTGGAACCTCCTCGTGCGCGCCCTCCTCCGCCTGCCCGTGCGCGACGTGAACTGCGCCTTCAAGCTCTTCCGCCGCGCGGCCCTCGACGGCATCGAGCTCGAGGCCGACGGGGCCATGGTCTCGACCGAGCTCCTGGCGCGCATCTGCGGGCGCGGCCTTCGCGTCGTCGAGGTGCCGGTCGGCCACTTCCCGCGGCGCGCGGGTGCGCCCTCGGGGGCAAGGCTGCGCGTCGTCGCGCGCGCCTTCGTGGAGCTCGTGCGCCTCCACCGCCGGCTGCGCGCGTAGCGTCCGCGGGCGCGACTGTCGGCCCCCGCTCCTACCGCACCCGGAACGCGACGAAGTCGCGCGAGCGGCGGAGCTCCTCGAAGCGGCCGTCGGCCGCGAGCACGGGCGCGTCGCGGCGTGCGGTCACCACCGGCGTGCCGGCTCCGAGGCGGACCAGCGCGTCCGGATCGTCGACCGTGCGCACGTCCTCGCGGTCGGCGTAGAAGGCGAAGCGCGCCCGGGTCCCCTCGTGCTTCAAGCGAAAGCCGGCGAGGGGTGCCTCGCGCGGGCCGAGCACGGGCGCCAGCGCCGTCACCGCGGCGCCCGTGCCGCCGGGATGGAGCGGGTGGGGCCAGAGGAGAATGACGGCCCAGGCGAGCCCTGCGGCGGCCGCGACCCAGAGCCCGAGCGCGCGCGCCGCCGGCAGGAGCGGACGGAGCGCCAGCGCGGCCCACAGCGCGAGCGCCGGATGGAGCAGCACCAGGTAGCGCGGCGAGTGCTTGGCGGCGGCGAAGAGGAAGCCGTACGCCACCAGCGTCCACACCGTGAGCAGGCGAAGGCCGTCCCCGCGCTCCCCGCCCCGCCAGCTCCGCCACGCGCCGACCGCCGCGAGCGGCAGCCAGGGGAGCGTGGTGACCACGAGCGCGCGGGCGTAGACTGCGGCGCCCGGATGCCTCCCCATCTTCTCGCTCACGTCGGCGAGATAGCCGTGCACGAAGCGCCAGCCCCAGACCCACGTCTCGTAGACATGCCAGGGCAGCACGACGGCGAGGAAGGCGAGCCCGGCGACCACCAGGGCGCCGAGCGGCGGCCGGCGGTCGCCGGGCGTCGCCAGCCAGTACGCGGCGAGCACCGCGGGCGCCCCGAGCGCGAGCGCGCCCTTGCCGAGGAAGGCGACGCCGAACCAGACCCCCGCCCACCAGAGGCCATTTCCTCCGCGCGCGAAGGCGCGCGCCGTGGCGAGGAGCCCCGCGAGCGCGCCCAGCGCGAGCGCCGTGTCGAGCAGGAGCGTGCTCCCGAAGCGGACGAAGCCGGGCGTGAGCGCGAGGATCGCGCCGCCCGCGAGCCCGACGCGCTCGTCGAACAGGAAGGCGCCGAGCCGCCAGAGGACGAGACAGGCGGCGATGCCGAGCGCCACGCCCGGGAGCCGCGCGCTCCAGGTGGAGACGCCGAAGAGCTTGAAGGACAACGCCGCGAGCCAGACGACGAGGGGCGGCTTGTCGAAGAAGGGCTGCCCGGCCAGGTACTGCGTCCCCCACTCGCCGCGCACCAGCATGGACTTCGCGACGGCCGCGTAGATGACCGGGTCGCCGATCAGGTCGCCTTCGGCGAGCCGCCCCGCGAGGAGCGCGGTGGCGAGGAGGGCGAGCGCAACGCCCGCCCCCAAACGGGGCGCGTCGCCGTTCATGTGGCGCATGCGCCTCGGCCGCTACTGCGTGCGGGCGCGGATTACAACCGTGTAGTCCTCGCCCCAGCGTCGCAATGGTGTGACCCTCACCGAACCACGAGGACGGAGCAGGGCGCGTGCTCCACCACCTTGTCGGCGGTCGTGCCGAGCAGACGCCCCCAGATGCCCGAGTGGCCGCTGTGGCCGATCACGAGCAGGTCGGCGCCCACCTCCATCGCATAGTGCGGCAGCAATTGGGCCGCGTGCCCCGGACGGATCTCGCGGTGCACGACCAGCCCGGTGCCGGTGATCTGCTGCACCGCCTCGTCCTGGATCTCCTTGAAGAACCTCTCCGCGGAGCGCTGCTCGTCATCCACCTCGTCGATCGCGGCCGGATAGCGGGGCAGCTCCTCGATCGAGACGAGGAAGAGCTCGGCCTTGGCCGAGCGCGCCAGGTTCACCGCCACCTCCAGGGCCCGGCGCGAGCCCTGCGAGCCGTCGAATCCCACCGCGATGCGCCGGTACATGCTCTACCTCCCGTGCCCGGCCGACACCGCGACCGCGCCGGCCTCTTCCACCGCCGGCGACTGCTCTTTCACGTCCGGCTGGAAGAACGCCTGCGCGATCAGCGTCGGCACGACGGCGCTCCCGATGACGACCGTCACCAGGACCGTGTATTGCGCGCGGTCGATCAGGTCGTGCTCGAGGCCGAAGAGGGCCGAGATGGTGCCGAAGGTGAGTCCGGTCGCCATCATGAGCGTCGTGTAGTTCGCCTCGCGCGCCGCGAGCTTGAAGACGCGCGCCAGCGGCCAGACGCCGATCGACTTGGCGGCCAGCTTGACGGCGAGCAGCGCGAGGATGAGGCCGGCGCTCGTCACCATGGCCGGCAACGACACGAACAGGCCCGCCTTGATGAAGTAGAAGGGGGTCAGCATCGAGAAGGCGATGGAACGCATGCGGGTCACGAGCACGCGATCCTCGACGAACACGCCGGCCACCACGAGCCCGACCAGGTAGGCAGGGAGCACCGCCTCGCTCCGGGCCGTGGTCGCCAGCCCGCCCAGGACGAAGAGCACGAGGAAGAGGAACTTCACCTCGGGCTCGCTCACACGGGTCGCGCCGAAGGTGGCGATCAGCTCGCGCGTCAGCCGCGACATGAACCGGAGGGCGACGGCGAGCGCCATGGCGAACACGAGGAGCCAGCGATTGAAGTCCGCGAAGAAGGCCCCGAGCGCCAGGACCGTGCCGAGATCGGTCACGAAGCAGGCGGCGAGGATCATCTTCCCGAGGCTGGTCCGGCTGAGGCCCGTCTCCACCATCACGGCGTACACGACGGCGACCGAGGTGGTGGAGAGCGCGATGCCGCAGATGAGCGCGCCCTGGTACGTCCAGCCCGTCACCCAGTAGGCGAAGGCCCAGGCGCCCAGGAACGGGGCGAGGAAGGAGACGAAGCCGATCGCCAGCGCCGCCTTCAGGTGAACGCGCAGGGAGTCGGGATCGATCTCGGCGCCGGCGAGGAAGGTGAGGAGGACCGCCCCGAAGGTGGCGAGGAAGTTGACCCATTCGCTGGTCTCTAGGCCGAGGAAGTTGCCGCCGATCACCCCCATGCCGATCTCGATCAGCGCGACCGAGATGCCGGTGCGGATCGAGACGACGCTCGCTACGAAGGCGAGCAGCATCCACGCCGCAGCGACGAACCAGACGTTGGTCGCGTGCGCCATCATCGGATCAACCCGCTCCCTGCCGCCCGACGTCCTGGAGGGTCACGACTCGCCTTCGCTTGCCGCGCATGAGACTCTCCCGGACGTGCGCCAGCGGCGAAACGCGTCGTTCGGGCAGCTGTGAGGGAACCCCTACCATGCGCTCTCCGGTAGGGGTCATCAGCCCGGGCGGGGCGGTTATGCGGCGAACCCCATCGCCGTGGAAATCGAGCGCCCGCACATAGACTGGCGTCGACGCCCTGTCAAACCTGGCAAGGCTCGCTCGGGATCGCCGGCGCTGGACCGCGCTCGGCAGGTCGGTCCGCTCTCAGTCCTTCCCGGCCGGACGAATCGTCCCGGACGGGCTCACCTCGATGTCCTTCATCTGCCGGAGCCGCGTGACGAGGCGTGACGAACCCGGTGGGCGGTTGAATCCCCGCGCCTTCAGAGCGCTCGACAGGGCATCGAGCGTCACGGGCTGCCCCCGTGCGCCGGCGAGCAGCTCGCGCAGCACGGCGAGGATCTCGTCCGACGGCGCTGCGTGCGGTGCGTTCGCCGATCCCCGCTGCGCTCGAGCTGGCGTCCTCACCCGCCGCCTTCCCGTCCTTCGCCGTCGGGCGCCGCCGTCCGACGCCGGTTCCCGCCTCGTTCCTACCAGGGCGCGGTAGGAGAGGCGATGGAAGGCGACGCCGCGGCCCGCGGCCACGTCGCCGACGGCATCGAAGGCCTGGTCATCGGTGATGATGTCCAGCACGTCACCCGGCTGCGCGCCCGCCAGCCAGATGCCTGCCGTGACCGCGATGCGGAGATCGCTCCAGTCCTTCACCCCGAAGGCCGGCGCGGTGTGCAGCAGCTGCGCCCCGTGCCGGGCCAACAGACGGGCGGTGTCGTAGCCGATCACGCCCCAGTTGCCGACGCCCATGAGACGCGTCTGCCGGTCGAGGGTACCGAGCCCG
>Ga0209474_10003874_pt1 | contig 13021 bp, 15 predicted proteins | sample GraSoiAngelo_145_FD_185902 | JGI IMG/M metagenome (GOLD analysis project Ga0209474, IMG submission 185902) | Grasslands soil microbial communities from the Angelo Coastal Reserve, California, USA - 14_1009_05_20cm (SPAdes) (version 2) | ecosystem: Environmental > Terrestrial > Soil > Grasslands...
GACGGGTCGCCGAGCCGTCCGTCGTCGGCGCGTCCGGCGGTGGCGTCCTACCATTTCATCTAGATTCTCAGTCCTTTTGGAATCAAAACGCGATCGAGCATGTCAAAGCACCATTGCACGAGCAGCGCGAGGACAGCAGCGGGAATCGCACCCTCAAGAATGGTCACGTGATCGTTCAAGTTAAGGCCGCTTATGATCGGTTCGCCTAAACCACCAGCGCCGATCAACGCGGCGAGCGTGGCAGTTCCAATATTAATCACGGCGCTGGTTTTGATGCCGGAGAGAATTGAGCGCGACGCCATTGGCAGATAAATTTTCCAGAGGCGCGCGATCGGGCTGAGCCCCAGCGCAACCGCGGACTCCCGCAATGCTCGGGGAATGTCCTGCAGACCGGTCGCGGTGTTGCGCACGATCGGCAGCAATCCGTACAGAAAAAGCGCGGCGATAGCGGTGCGAATGCTGATTCCAAAAAAGGGAAGGGGAACAAGCAAGGCGAGTAACGCGAGCGACGGGATGGTTTGCACAACGCCGGCAAAACCAAGAATAATATGGCCAATCGCACCGCCGCGACTCGCGACAATGCCAAGCGGAATCCCGACGATGATTGAAAGGAGCAACGAAAATCCAGCCAGCTGGAGATGCCGAAGTGTCCAGCGAGCCAGCTTGCGCGGAAAAGAATCGCTAAAGTAGGAGGTGCCTGAGTGCCCTGACCATCGCGGCGCTAAGGCCCCTCCCACGTTGAAATACAAATCTGCGGCTCTTGCGTAATTCTTCGTCCGCTCAGCTTCCGCGTTGAGACGAATCATTTGCGTCTCATCCAGCGTGCCTCCGAGGCGTCGCAATGCCGCGATTGCGTCCGCACGCGTGGACGAGCGGAACAAGAAGACTGCCTCATATTTCGGAAAGAACTGAAGATCGTCTTCAATGACCACGAGATCGGTCTCTTCAATCTTTGCGTCCGTCGAATAGGCGTCCTTGACGTCAATGGATCCATTTGCGAGAGCGCTGTAACCAAGGGCATGATCGATACCGATGATATTTTGCTGTGGCAACCCGTAGCGCTCGCGTAACGGTCGCCACCCATCTTGTCGTTCCAGGAATTCATGCGTGAGCCCGATTTTGAGGTCGGGATATTTTTGTAGATCGCTGATCGCGCGAATACCGAGCCGTTGCGCTTCGCTGCGTCGCATGACCAGCGCGTATGTATTGTTGAAGCCCAGCGGAGCTGTCATGCCCACGCCGACTTTTTCCAGCGAATTTCGAATTTGATCGAGCGACACGCTGGAAGCGCTCTTTAGAATTTCTGTCGCGATGGTTCCCGTATATTCGGGATAAACGTCGATTTGGCCGGCCCTCAGCGCTTCCCAAAGAATAATTGTTCCGCCCATGCCCTGGCGGTGTTCCGCGGGAATTGCCGCATCGTTGAGGCTGCGCTTCGCGATTTCGCCGAGCACATAGGATTCCGTGAATTTTTTGGAACCAACGACGACATCGGCAGCGGAACAAGAATTAATCAGGAAAGCAGGAGCGCAGGAAAGGATCAGGAGGAAATCTGGCAGCCAGGAAACTGGGAAACAGCGGAATTGCTTTGGTTTCCTGGATTCATGATTTCCAGATTCGAACCTTTCCTGCTTTCCTGTTTTCCTGATTCGATTCATACACCGGCGATCCCGCGCTGCGCGTTGATGAACTTGGACACAAAAGGGTCGGCTGGTCTTTTCCGCAGATCGCTAATGGCGCCTTTTTGGACGATCCGGCCTTCATTCATGAGCACGATCTCGTCGGCGAAATAAATCGCTTCCGCCAAATCGTGGGTGACGAAAAGCACCGTCTGACCCAGGCGCGTGAAAATTTCCTTGAGATCTGTTTGCAACGAAGCGCGCACCAGCGGGTCGAGCGCGCCGAGCGGCTCATCGAGCAATAACAATTCTGGCGAAAGCATCAACGCCCGCATCAAACTGACGCGCTGACGTTGGCCGCCGGAAAGTTCCAGCGGATAACGCGCGAGCAAGTTTTGAGAAAATCTTGTCAGCTCGCACAATTCAAGGAGCCGGTTGTGCGTTTCTTCTTCGGGTTTTCCAATGTGACGCGCCATCAAAAGAACATTGGCGCGAGTGGTTAGATGCGGGAACAAGCCGCCTTCCTGGATCACATAACCAATCCTCCGTCGCAAAGCACTGACGTTATCGGGAGTAACCGGTTTGCCATCTAACTCGATCGAGCCGGAATCTGGTGCGATTAAGCGAATGATTAATCGCAGTAAAGTCGATTTGCCGCAGCCGCTTGGTCCGATGAGCACTGTGGTTTTACCCGACTCAACTGAAAGATTCGTCGAGTCTAGCGCGATTGCCTCGCCGTAGCGTTTACTTACGTCTTCGAGCTTAACCAACGCGCTCACTTAACGTAGTGCATGCATCGGACTTGCATTATCTACGCGGTCGGCAAGCGCGAGACATGCGCTACCCTGATGCCATGACAAAGTAGAAGACGCCAAACAAACGCGCGTCATCGGTCCACATTCGAACAAAGTTGAATCCGGCTTTGGCACCGAGCGCCGCAAATTCACGTGGCGTGTACTTATACGAAAACTCGGTGATGATTTTTTCGGCGCGCCGGAAATGGAACTTGTGTTCGTTGAGATGCACAAGCTGATCGGTTTCACTGATGAGATGCATTTCAATTCTGCCGGCGTTGGAATTGTAGATTGCAAGGTGCCGCCATTGATCCAGATCGAAGTCTGCACCCAATTCGCGGTTGATCCGCTGCAGCAAATTTAAATTGAATTCCGCCGTCACGCCGGCGCTGTCGTTATAAGCGGCTTCGAGCACTTCTCGATCCTTTTTCAAATCGACACCAATGAGCAGCCCGCCGCCTCCGCGGCAGACATTTGCGATCCGACGCAAAAACTGCATGGCTTCATCCGGATCGAAGTTGCCGATTGTCGAACCCGGGAAATACACAATCTTTCGCGCAGGTTTGCGATTGGGCGAAGGCAATACCACAGGTTGCAGGTAGTCTGCGGATACCGGCAGAATTTCCAAATTCGGAAAAATTTTTCGGAAGAGAGCAGTCGATTCGCGCAGTTGCTTTTCCGAGATATCCACGGAGATATAAACGGCAGGATTCTGGAGCGCCTCGATCAGAATCCGTGTTTTGGTACCGGCGCCGGTGCCTAGTCCTATTAATTCGACGTTTGGTCCGAGCTGCAAGGCGATGTCGGTGCGACTTCGATCCAGTATGTCGATCTCGGTGCGGGTGACGTAATATTCAGCCAGTTCACAGATCTTCTGAAACAACGCCGCGCCGCGCGCATCATAGAAATATTTGCACGGGATCGTGCGCGGATTCGACGAGAGGCCAGTAATAACATCCGCGAAAAAATCTGCTAATTCTGGCGCGGAAACTTGCGGCGGAGCTGTGATTGAATCTCCCGTCATTGTGGGATTGGAAAAGAAGCGGCGCGCCCGGCGGTCGCGCCCTACCAATTCATGCTAGATCGCGTGCGAGTCTGATCCCGGTAAACTGCCAGCGTTTTTCCGGTTGAAAGAAATTGCGATAGGTCCGGCGGATATGAGTGCGGGATGTGGCGCAGGAACCACCGCGCAGGACGTATTGGTTGCACATGAATTTGCCGTTGTACTCGCCGAGCGCGCCGGGCGCGGCGCGGTAGCCGGGATAGGGCGAGTAGGCGCTGCGCGTCCATTCCCAAACATCGCCGAACATTTGGCAAAGCTGCCGATCGTTTCCCGATCTCGACATCGGTCGTGGGTGAAAAGTTTGATCTTCGACGAAATTTCCTTCGACGGGACAATCCAAAGCAGCGCGCTCCCATTCGAACTCTGTGGGGAGCCGGGCGCCAGCCCAGTTGGCATACGCGTCGGCTTCGAAATAGCTGACGTGCGTGACAGGCTCCGATTGATCGACGGGGCGCAGACCGGAGACTGTGAAATTCCACCAAGCGCCGTCTCGTCTTGTCCAGTAAAGCGGCGCGTTCCAGCGTTGTTCGTTCACAGCCATCCAACCAAGCGATAACCAGAATTCCGGTCGGCTATAGCCGTTGTCCTCGATGAACGCGATGTATTCGCCGTTCGTGACCGGCCCCGTTGCCAGCGAAAACGCGGGAACGAGTGCTTGATGCCGTGGCCCTTCGTTGTCATAGGCGAATCCGTCGCCATCATGGCCTATCGCAGTCACTGTCTCTTCGAAATCGATGAACCGGTAAGAACGGCACTCTATTGTTGTTCGGTCTTCGGCGCGCATGGACTGAGGCGCCTTACCAGCACGGAAAACAGGATTGAGCGGGTTTTGCGCCAAGACGTGCTTAATGTCCGTGAGGAGCAATTCTTGATGTTGCTGTTCGTGATGGATGCCGAGGACGAGAATCGGCTCAATTTCACCAAGCACACTGTCGTCAGCATTTGAGAGCAGATCGTCGATGTGTGAGTCGATCGATGCGCGATAACGTTGCGCTTGGGTCACAGTCGGGCGCGAGATTAACCCGCGGAGATCGCGCCGGTGCATGTCGCCCGCAGCGTTGTAGTAGGAATTGAAGAGGTAAGCGTACTCTGGAATTTCGGCGCGATATCCGGGGACGAATTTTTTCAAGATGAAAGTTTCAAAAAACCACGTGGTATGTGCGAGATGCCATTTTGTCGGACTCACATCCGGCATGGATTGAACGACACAATCTTCAGGTTCCAGACCAAGACACAGCGCGTTGGTGAATTTTCTGATTTGATGGAAGCGATCGCGTAAGCGTTCGATCCGGGATTCACTCGCGGGGAAAAGAGATTGTTCCGCCGCCGCCGTCGTAGAGGCGGTTTCAACTGACGTCGCGCTCAAGGAGTTTCTCCCTCTTGCTCGCGTTCTTCCCGCCGCGCTTCGAGCATTTGATCGTGAGTTGCTTCCTCTATGCCCTCAATCACAAGATGCTCGCCAACGCTTTCCTCTTCCTCGGTGCCGGGACGCGGCATGTGGTGACCTTTGGAACCGGCGATGACGCTCCATTCTTCGGTCATCTCCGCGTTGTCGGGAGTTTCCTCAGGAGGTACGTTGTTTTCTTCGCCCATGAGTTCGTGTCGCGCCTGTGCCCAATCCGCCTCAGTAAACTCGTCAGGGTTGCGCTCATCGATCATAGCGATTTCTCTGGCGCGTTTTTCCACTTCCTCAGGTGATGGTGCGCCGATCCCATTGCCATGCTCGGAGATTTTCCCTGGAGGGGGTTGCGAGTGATGGTTCATAAGAAAGCTTCGAAAAGCACAGTTGTATTTTCGCCGTACACTTTGGACTACAGATTAAAGCCTTGCAATATAACTACGGAAGAGAAGCCACCGCCAGATGCATAGGAAAGATGTCGTTCAACTTCATGATGGTGCCGTTGTTGCATTTGAAGAATATGGAGACTCAACTGGGACGCCGGTGATATTCTGCCACGGGTGGCCGAGCTCACGCACAATGGCACAACTCACAGACGAACCAGCGCGCTCTCTCGGTATTCGCATAATTTCACCGGATCGGCCGGGTATCAGCGGCTCGACCATGCATCTCGATCGAAAGTTGAGCGATTGGCCATCGCTTCTTGTACGGCTTGTTGATGATCTTGAGATCGGCGATTTCCGAATCCTCGCGATCTCTGGTGGCGCGCCCTACGCGTATGCCACGGCGGTCGCGATACCCGAGCGAGTGCGGGCGATCGCTATCGCAGGCGGCGTGATTCCGTTTGCCGAGCTGAAGGATTTCAAAGGACTGCTGCCGCTCTATCGCTGGATGCTGGCATTTTATCGCAACCGGCCGCAACTGTTGCGGCAATTATTTCGCCTGGCGCAACCGTTATTGTCGTTCCGCGCGCCAATCAGGCTTCGTCCGCTGATTTTGCAGATGCTGCTCTTGCGCCCGTGCGACGCTGCCAGCTTGCGCGACGACGCAGCTTTTGAAGCGATTTTCGAGAGCCAACGGCGTGCCTGGCGCGGCTCGGCGGAAGGAGTAATGATCGATGCACAAATCTACGCGCAGCCGTGGGGATTCGCGATCGAAGATGTACGCGTGCCTGTGCGATTGTGGCATGGAATAGAAGATCGCGCTTTCGCCGTTCGGCTGGCGGAAGAAATGGCGAACCGTTTCCCGAATTGCAAGGCGCGATTCATTCAAAACGAAGGACATTATTCGCTGCCCATTCGCCATATGCGGGAAATTCTCGAGGACTTGATTGCCGTTTAGCCGAAATTTGCATTCACGTGAAGCATCCCAGAACGAGCAATTACGCCTGCTCAAGTTCGGGTTCATTTCGGAGGAAAGACTTCGCGCTTTTCAAAATCAAACACAGTGTGCAGGATGCCGCTGCGGAGATCACCCAATTCTACAAGGTCTTTCATTCGGCGCGCTGGGTGGCAGAGCGCTTCGTTATTCGCCTCAATCCCTTCGTTGTCGAACGAGGCGTTTGCCGATCTGAACAATCGCTTCAGGGACATCCTGCGCGCGGGCGAAATTGTCCAGCGCGTTGCGCCAGGAAAAGAAGACGATGGATTCGAAACTCTCGACTTGCGCCGGCTGATTTTCACGCCGATTCGCAGCAGATTTGGCCGCTTGCGTCAGCTGATTGACGCGATCAATTCTTCTCGAACGGCGTAAGGTCCTGCCGGGGACGGGAAGCAGATTCGCGCCCATGTTTCCTCCGCAATACAGCAAGATCGGCGCGCAGTTTCGCCTCCATCATTTTGTCGAATGAAAAATTTTCGGCCGCGTAGCGGAAGCCGTTGGCTGCGCAATGCGTCGCCAGTTCCGGATCGGAAATGAATTCCAGGATCGCCGACGCCAATGCCTGAGGATTCCCCGGTTCAATCAGCAGACCGTTCTCGCGGTGGCGAACAATTTCTGGAATATCGCCCACGTTCGTAGCGATCACGGGTCGTCCGCTGGCAAACGCCTCACGCAAAACAATTGGAGAGGCTTCGGTGCGCAGCGACGCAATTACTATCATGTCGCATGCTGCGTAAGCGTCCGGCGTGTCCCAGCGATAGCCAGCCATGATGATCTTGTCGGCAAGTCCGGCGCGATCGATTGCGTTGCGCACATTGATGCCGCGCTTCAAAATCCCGGTACCCTGACCAACGATGACAAAACGCGCATCAGGACGTTTCTCCAAAACCCGAGGCGCTGATTTGACCAGTTCGAGTTGACCTTTGTCCGGACGAATCATCCCCACGTTGCCGATCAGCGGGACGTCATCGCCGACGCCGATCTCACGGCGGAATTTTGTGCGGTCACGCGGAGGCTTGAATTTTTCCAAATCGACAGCTGAACCGATGACTTCAATTTTTGTGGGATCAATCCCGTGGTGTTCTACCAATTCGCGTTTAATCACCGAAGCGTCGGCAACGACTTGCGAACAGCCGTGTTTGAAAACAAACGCGCGACTTCGGCTGCCGATTGGATCGGTGATGCAGCGCGCCCGGCTCAATGGAATTCCGCAAACGAAAAGTGGCAGACAAACCCAGTGATCCTTTGAGCTGTACGTCTTGAGCAAATCGATTTTGTTCTTCCGGCAAAACTTCCAGAGGCGCAATGAGCAAAGCGGGTCAACGCGGCTGCGGAGCGGCATTGTGACCAGCCGCGTGCTGAGTTCAGACGCCTTCGAGTGGACCTGGCTGTCTGGATTGCAGATCAACCATGCCTGATGCCCGTGTGCGTTGAGCCAATTAATTTCCAGACAAGTGCGATATTCCTGTCCGCCCCAACTGCGGCTACTCTCTACGTAGAGAATGTTCACGTCGAATCGCCACAGCGCTGTGTCGTTAGGCATCTACGCAGCCGCGGCGCGTTTTTCGAGAATGTAATCGTGGATCGTGTTTACAGTCCGAAGCGCTTTTCCGGCTACATCGGAATTCGGGACGCCGACGCCGAACGTCTTTTCCATACTGACAACCAGCTCCAAGGCGTCGATGGAATCAAGCCCTAGTCCATCCGGACCGAAAAGCGGCAGGTCATCACCGATCTGTTCGGGAGTAACTTGCAGCATCAGATTTTTGACCAGCATCTCCTTGATTTGGGCGCGCAAATCCGGCTCAGACATAAACGAGCGGGGATTTTGCCGTAAATTGCGTGTTCGGTCAAACGTGCAGAACGTCAGACCTTTTCACGTCGGCCATAGCGATGCGAGGATGCATCGAACTCCAAAGCACTTCGCGCGAAATCAACGCTGCCTTTGTTCGCGTAAGCTTTTGGCGTGCGCACGCGCGTTCTAGCATCGATGTCGAAAAGCTAGACCTGATCGGCTTTATCGCCGGGAGTGACCGCTTCAGTTGCCTGCGGCTTTGTAGTCGTAGCGCTCGCAGGGCTCTGGTTGTCACCTCGGGCGACGGTCGACTCAGCTGGTTTTACGTCAGGCTTGGCAACTTGTGTATCAGACTTTCCAGCCTTGTGCAGTTCGTCGTTGAACTCGTCCTTGGCTTTTTGAAACTCCTTTACCGCCTGACCCATTCCGCGGGCGAGCTCCGGCAATTTTTTTGCGCCGAAGAGAACGAGGATGATCAGCAGGATGACGATCAAGTCCGGCCCGGCCAAGTTCATAAAGCTGGCGAAGAGGCTCATTTCAACTGGCAACATCAGACCGTTTCTCCGAGTTGCAAGGATTTTCACCGACGCGTACGAGCCGCCGGCGGCGAGTGGTTAAGGTTGACAGGGAGAGCGCTATAGGAAAGCATTCCCCCGTATGCGTCCCATCTGGAAAGGCAGCATCAGCTTCGGGCTGGTTTACATTCCAGTCGCGGTTTATCCCGCCACCCGAGAGGAGAAGCTTAGTTTCCGGCAACTTCGTTCCGGTGATCTCAGTCCGATCAGATACAAAAAGGTGGCGGAAGCGGACTCAAAGGAGGTCTCAGCCGACCAAATCGTAAAGGGCTTCGAATACGAGCGGGGTCATTATGTTGTAATGAAGGACGAGGACTTTGAGAAGGTGCGTATCGAATCTACGCACTCGATCGACATCACCGATTTTGTCGATTTGGAGCAGGTCGATCCGAAGTTTTTCTACAAGCCGTATTTCCTTGAGCCGCAAAAGGGTGGCGAGAAAGCTTACGCCGTCTTGCACAAGGCGCTCAGCGGAACCGGAAAAATTGGTGTTGCCAAGGTGGTGATCAGCAATCGCGAACACCTGGCTGCGGTAAAACCAGACGGGTTGTTCCTGATTTTGGAGCTAATGCATTTTGCCAGCGAGATCCTGAGCGCCGATGTCTTGCAAAATGGTTCGAATGCTGCGGTGAGCGAGAAGGAATTGAAAATGGCGCAGGCGCTCATCGAAAGCATGAGTGTTGTGTGGGAGCCGGAGAAATATCGCGATGAATACCGGACCGCGTTGATGGAGATCATCGAACAAAAGGCACAGCACAAGGAGATCGCGGCAAAGGCGCCCGCTGCCCATGCACCAACCAACGTAGTTGATCTTGTAAAGGTGTTACAAGACAGCTTGAACCGGACGCAAGCGGTAAAACAGAAACGCTCCACGCGAGATGGCGCTCGCCGGTCCACTAGCACGCTGGTCAAACAGCGGCGACGCGCAGGCGCGCTCGGTTAGCATTGTTTGGCGCGCGGTTGCAAATTGGGAGGCTGGCGTTATAGTCACCGCTCTTTATGGCCAAAACAGCCTGGATCAATCGTAATGATCGCAAACGCGCAACAGTGAAAAAGTACGCTGCTTTGCGCGCCGAGCTAAAGGCGAAAAAGGACTACGCCGGCCTGGCGCAACTGCCGCGTGACGCGAGTCCTACGCGCGTGGTGAATCGCTGCGAAGTCAGCGGACGCCGGCGTGCTTTCATTCGCCGGTTCAAGATGTCGCGTCTGACCTTTCGCGAACTGGCTTCGCAGGGGTTGATCCCTGGCGTAACGAAGTCCAGCTGGTAAACTACCAGCGGTCTGTTTCGGTTGCTAGGGTGGCCGTCTGACTAATGAACATACCCGTACTATTTTTATTGTCAGCAGCCTGGCTCGCGGAAAACGCTCCGCCGCATTGGGATCCGCCGATGTTGATTGTCGGAAAGCTGACAGCGATCACCGCGCTTGTGGCGCTGAATGCTTTTTTTGTCGCATGCGAATTTTCGGTTGTGAAAGTGCGCACGACTCAGCTCGACGCGCTCTTGGATGAGGGCAATGCGCGCGCCCGCTTTGTTAAGCATGTTCGTGGGCACCTGGATGCATACCTTTCGGCGACGCAACTGGGTATCACGCTCGCAAGCCTGGCGCTGGGCTGGATCGGGGAGCAAGCGCTGGCATCGATCATCCAGCCGGCCCTGGCTGTTTTCCACATCTACTCGCACGCGGTGGCAACATCGATTGCTGTTACTCTTGCCTTCGCCGGCATCACATTTTTGCACATCGTTTTCGGAGAGCTCGCACCCAAATACATCGCCATCTCGGATCCACTGCCTGTCGCCCTTCGTCTGATGCGACCGCTTGGCGGCTTTTATATTTTGTTTAAGCCTGCCATCTGGCTCCTCAACAAATCATCCAATTTCCTTTTGCGCAGAGTGCTGCGGCTTCAACCTGTTCGCGGGAGCGAGCTCGCGCACAGCGAGGAAGAACTCCGATTGATTCTCGAGCAAAGCGAAAAATCCGCTGATGTTACTCCGCTAGGCCGTGAACTCGTTTTCAATGTACTCGATCTGCGCGATCGCGTGGTGCGGGATATTATGACGCCACGCGGCGAGATTGTTTACCTCGCCGTTGAGGACGATTTCGACACGAACATAACAAAGGCGATCGAATCCCAGCACACGCGCTTCCCCCTGTGTCGTGAAAATCTGGATAACACGATCGGCCTCATTCATATCAAGGAACTGCTTCCCATGATGCGTGATCCGCATCCCGATTTGATGAAGATCAAACGCGAATTGCTTCCAGTCCCGGAAATGATGCCGCTGGAAAATCTCCTGAGATTATTCCTTAACAAGCATGCGCACGTGGCAATCGTGGTGGATGAATTTGGGGGAACTGTGGGGCTTGTGACGCTGGAAGATGTGTTGGAGGAACTCGTTGGAGACATTCAGGATGAGTTCGATTTCGAAAAGGAAGAGTTTCGCAAAATCAGCGCAAACGAATTCAGTGTGGACGGAGCGCTGGGCTTGTACGAGCTAAACGACCTGGCGGAGCTTGATTTGGAAAGCCCCGATGTAAGTACGGTCGGCGGTTACGTGACTCATTTGCTCGGGCACCTTCCGAAGATCGGCGAGCAGGTTAAGATCGATGGTTATTTGGTTACCGTTTCCGAAGCCGATAACCGCCGCGTGAAGCAGCTGCATTTCAAGAAGGTGAGCGAACCCACCGCCGCCGCCACGAGCTCCAGGAACACGTAGCGGAGGAGTGTTCGGAACAGTTGCTAAACCGCGCCGGCTTGCAATTGGGCGCGTAAGGCCGGCCTGCGCTGCAACTGCCGGGTAACCGACGCAATTGCGCGCAACGTGGAGGGACTGATGTGGTGCTCCATGCCCTCGACATCATGATGGATCACCCGGTCATCTACACCGAGCAATCTGAGAAACTCAGTGAGTAGCTTGTGTCGTTGGGCGATTCTGCGGGCTAGTTTTTTACCTGCAGCCGTTAAAATGAGCCCGCGATACTTCTCATATTTTAGAAGCCCGTCGACATCGAGACGTTGAACCATGTTGGTAACGCTCGCCTGTGAGATTTTTAAGGCAGCCGCGATATCTATCACCCTGGCGTATCCCTTGGAATTGATGAGTTCGAGGATCCGCTCCAAGTAATCCTCAGCAGCCGTGGAAGTGGCAGGCGCCGACTGAGACGGCTTTTTGTTTCGCATGCCGGCGAACATAAAAGCATCAGCACAACAGTCAACAACCAAAGATTGCCTCTTGACAGAATAATATACGACGATAGCTAAATTAGCTCTACCTAAATACTCATATCTGCAGCAATTTATGGCGCAGCCGGAAATAGCAGTTACGACAAGACCTCGCGCGGCCTGGCGACGGACCGGCGCTCAGGTTTCCCTGCCGGAGGTGCATCGCACCATCCTTGTGCCACAGACGGCGTCCTTTTGGCGGAAGCTCATGGCATTTTCGGGACCGGGATTCCTGGTCGCCGTGGGCTACATGGATCCGGGCAACTGGGCGACCGATTTGGCCGGGGGCGCACGGTTCGGCTACTCGCTTCTATGCGTCATCATGATTTCCAATCTGATGGCGATACTCCTTCAGCATTTGTGCATCAAACTCGGCGTCGCCACAGGCCGCGACCTCGCCCAGGCCTGTCGCGACCATTACCCGCGCCCGATCGTCTGGTTCCTCTGGGTTCTGTGCGAGATTGCTATCGCTGCGTGCGATCTGGCCGAAGTAGTTGGCTCGGCAATCGCGCTGCAGTTGCTGTTCGGCATTCCATTGGTGTCGGGCTGCTTCATCACCGCGCTGGATGTGCTCGCCGTTCTTTATCTCCAAAACAAAGGTTTTCGTTATGTTGAAGCGCTTGTCATCACGTTAATCGCAACTATCGGCTCGTGTTTCGCACTGGAGCTAATTTTCTCCAAACCGAGCATTGTAGGGGTTGCCCTTGGGTTTATCCCTGGACCACATGTCGTGACAAACCAGGGAATGCTTTATGTCAGCATCGGTATCCTTGGGGCCACCGTCATGCCGCATAACCTGTATTTGCACTCGTCCATTGTTCAGACCCGAAAATTCGAGCAAACCACGGAGGGCAGGCGCGAAGCTATTACGTTTGCAACCATCGATTCGAGCGCGGCGCTCATGTTCGCGTTATTCATTAATGCTGCGATCCTGATTCTTTCGGCGGCAGCTTTCCATTGGTCCGGGCATCAGAATGTAGGCAAAATTCAGGACGCGTACAAACTGCTCAGTCCATTGCTCGGCGTTGGCGTCGCCAGCATACTTTTTGCGGTCGCGTTGCTCGCGTCCGGGCAAAACTCGACCCTTACCGGCACGCTTGCCGGCCAGATCGTGATGGAAGGTTTTCTCAATATCCGAATTACACCCTGGCTGCGTCGCCTGATAACGCGGCT
>Ga0209474_10003875_pt1 | contig 13021 bp, 12 predicted proteins | sample GraSoiAngelo_145_FD_185902 | JGI IMG/M metagenome (GOLD analysis project Ga0209474, IMG submission 185902) | Grasslands soil microbial communities from the Angelo Coastal Reserve, California, USA - 14_1009_05_20cm (SPAdes) (version 2) | ecosystem: Environmental > Terrestrial > Soil > Grasslands...
CCCAGCGATCGTTCGTCCAGTGCATCATCAGGTCGCCGAGATTCACCACGAGCGAGTCGGCGACCGGCTCGACGTCGACCCATACCCCGGCCCGGGTCAGGACCTGCAGGCCGCCCGGGACGTTCTCGGATTTCAGGATGGTCAGCGCGCCGTAATCGGAGTGGGCGCCGGCCCGGAGCTGGCCGGCCGCCGGCGCCACGGGCTGGTCCGGATAGTTGATCACGCGGAGCCCGCTGATGTGCCGGTCGGTCTTGTCGCGGAAGAAACCCTCCGGCAGGCCGAGGGCGAGGGCGAAGGCGCGCATGAGATCGGCGGCCAGCCGCTCCATCGCGCGATAGTACGCGGTGTAGATCCGGCGCAGGTCGGGAGGCTGCGCGGGCCACACGTTGGGCGCGAACGACGGATAGGCGGCGGCGCACGTGTAGTACGGGTCGTCGGGGACGTCGACGGGACCGATGGCGAAGAACTCCTTCAGGTCGGTCGTGGCCGTGCCGACGCCGTACGCGAGATTCTCCTCGCCGACGCCGATGTAGCCGCGGCTCTGCTCGGGCGTCGGCCGCCGCACGCGCTGCTTGTCCTCGACGGGCAGATCGAAGAACGCGCGCGAGACGTCGTGCATCGCGCGGACGAGCCCGGCGTCGACGCCGTGGCCGACGACCGTGAAGAAGCCGATGTCCTCGCAGGCGCGGGCGATCGCCCGGGCGATGGCCGGCTGCGCGGCGGCGGCGCCGGTCAGGAAGGGCCCGAGATCGATCACCGGCACGGACGTGGGCATCGCGGTCACACGAAAACGGAGCCGCCGTCCACGATCAGCGTCTGGCCGGTCATGAACGCGCTGTCCGCGGAGGCGAGGAACGCGACCGTGCCTTCGAGGTCCTCGGCGATCGCCTCGCGCTTGAGCGAGCGCGAGGCCAGCACGGCCTCGCGCTGGAACTCGAGCATCGCCGGGTTCGCGCGCAGCGTCTCGCTCATCGTCAGGCCGGGCGCGATCGCGTTGACGGCGATGCCGTGCGGTCCCAGCTCACGGGCCAGCGCTCGCGTCATCGCGATGACCGCACCCTTCGACGTGACGTAGTGGAGCAGGCCGGGCGTTCCCTTGGCGGCGATGGCCGAGGCGACGTTGACGATGCGGCCGCCGCCGCGGGCCTGCAGGGCCGGCAGCGCCGCCCGCACGCAGTTCCAGATCCCCTTGACGTTGACGGCCATGACCCGGTCCCACTCGGCCTCGGCGATCGCCTCGAGCGGCGTCGGCGTCAGGGTTGCGAAGACCGCGGCGTTGTTGACGAGAACGTCGAGGCCGCCGAAGCGCCGGCGCGTCTCGTCCACCATGCGCTGGCAGTCGGCGAACACGGCGACGTCGGCGCGCACCCCATGGCTCGCCGCCGGCGCGTCGAGGCGCTTCAGCGCGCCGGCCGGGTCGGCGATGTCGGCGATGACCACGCGGGCGCCCTCGGCCAGCAGTCGCCCCGCGTAGGCAAGGCCGAGGCCGGCGGCGCCGCCGGTCACGATCGCGACCTTGCCATCGAGACGGGCCGTCATCGCGTCAGTTCTATCACGCCAGTCGCGGCAGCGCGGCATCGAGGCCCGTGACGCGACGGGCGTGGGCCAGCAGCCGCGCGGCGAACGGCGAGGCGTCGAGGCCGCGCGGCGGCGCGCCGTCCGAGCGTCGACGACTCTCGCCCGCGCGCACGAGCTGTCGCAGGCCGGCGGCGACCTGGTAGTAGCCGAGCCGCTCGACGGGGATCGCGCGCCGGCGGCGGTAGCCCGCGAGATAGCGGGCGGCCAGCAGCGGCTGGCCGACCCGGGCCAGCCACCGGAGCGGCCGCGACGTCGACACCAGGTCGACCGGCACGAAGCGCAGGATGCCGAGCGTCGAGGCGACGTCGAATACCGGATCGGCCAGCAGCGCGTTGGGCCAGTCGAGGACACCGGTGGCGGCGCCGTGCTCGACCAGGACGTTCTGCGGGTGAAGGTCGCCGTGGCAGACGGCGAGCGTGTCGTCGGCAGGCCGGCGCTCGCGCAGCCAGGCGAGCAGCGGGGCCAGCCCGGCCAGCCCCGCCCGATCGATCCGCCGCGCCAGTGAATCGAGATAGCCGTCGAACGTCGCCTCGGCGCCGAGCGCGCGCCGCAGCGGCGCCGCGTCGAGCGCGTGCAGGCGCAGCTGGAGATCCACGAGCACGCGGTCGAGGCCGAGCCAGCCGGCCGCAAGCAGCGGCACGCCCGGCACCCGCTCCATGAGCAGGAACGGCGCGCCGAGCGGCGCCGGGTCGGCCGAGGCGAGCAGGACGCGGGGGGCCGGATAGCCCTGATCGGCGACGGTGTTCTGGACGGTCTGTTCGCGCAGCACCATCGCGGGGGCGTGATGCGGGCGCAGGACGCGCAGCACGAGCGGCCGCGCGAACGCCGGCGGCCCGCCGCGCAGCCGCAGCGTGACGATCTCGGTGTCGAAGCCGCCGCTGAGCGGCGACGGCGGCTCGGCGAGCTCGAGGGCGGGAGCGTCGAGCGCGCCCCGCAGGTGCGCGACGAGGGCCGCCGCGAGCGCCGCCGGCCGCCGCCCGCTCACCGGCCGGGCCGGGCTCCTAGCGCGCGCCGGCGGCGACGGCGCCGTTCACCAGCCGGACGTCCGCCGGCCCCGCGCCCAGGCCCACGCCGCGGCCGCGGAACTGCTCGACGAGCGAGCGGTTCAGCTCGGCCTCGGCCGCCCCGACGTCCGGCACCCGCACCCAGGGATGGATGCCGATGCGGATGCCGGTGTCGGCGATCTGCGCGATTCCGACCTGCGGCGCCGGGTCCTTGAGGACGCGTTCGTTGCGCGTCACCACGTCGGTGGCGGCCGTCAGCGCCGCCGTGACATCCGCCGCGTGCGGCACCGTGATGGTCAGGTGGAGCTGCCGCGTGTTGCCGAAGTTGTGGAGGATCTCGCCGACCAGCTTTCGATTGGGAATCACGACGCGCGAGCGATCGGCATGCACCAGCGTGGTGGAGAACAGCTCGATGGCCGCCACGTCGCCGCGGACGCCGACGATCTCGACGTACTCGCCCACCCGGAACGGCTTCGTGAAGATGATCGTGAGTCCGGCCACCACGTTGCTGAGGACGCCCTGCAGGGCGATGCCGATCCCGAGACCGGCGACACCGATGCCGGCCACCAGGGGCGCGACCTGGAAGCCGAGCTTGTCGAGGGCCACCACGCCGGCGAAGAGCATGACGACGATCTTCACGACCCGCACGATGAGCACGCGCATCGGCGGCTCCATGGCGCGGCCGCGCAGGCGCAGCTCGATCAAGCGGCCGATCCAGCGGCCAACCAGCAGACCGGCGACGAGGATGACGAGCGCGCCCAGGACCTGGAAGCCGTAGCGGACGCCGAGATCGACGATCAGGCTGTGAATGTCCATCGGCCACCTCCGTGGCGCGCGGTACATTAGCACGCCCGGGCGTGGGCGGCGGCGGCCGGGCGCGGGCCCGCGCCCGGCCCGCGCTGCCGCTCACCGCGCTTTCAGCTCGATCTCGATGAAGACGAACTCGAACGCGTTCGGGTTGCGCACGTCGTGCTCGACGCCGGCCGGCCGGAAGTACGGCGCGCCGGCGACCAGCGCGGCGGTCGTGTAGCCCGACGGTCCGGTGCTCGCCAGCGGGCCGGTCGTCATCGGCACGACGGTGTAGTCGTACTCGTGACGATGCCAGCCGGTGGCGGCGCCCGGCGCGAAGCGCCACTCGGTCACCCGCACGCGGTCGTTGTCGATCTGGACGGTGGGAACGGCGCGCAGGTCGTCCGGCATGGTGGCATGATAGCGCGCGAGGGTTGGGGGGCGGAATGGCAGACGAAGAGAACGCTCCCAGCGAGATCCGCGGCGACGCCGGCGACGTCGTGGCCGGCACGGTCGTCATCCGGCAGGGCGGCGCCCGCGCCGTGCGGGCGCGCGAGGTCTCGATCCGCCAGGGTGGCGCCGGGCGCGTCGAGGCCGATGAAGTCGTGGTGACCCAGGGCGGGATCGGGCTGGCCAGGAGCACGGCGACGCGCGTCACGGCCGGCGGCGCCCTCGCCGTCATCACGACCGAGGCGCACCTCGAGGCGGCCACCGCCACCGTCGTGCTCGCGCGACAGCAGGCGCGCCTCGAGCAGGCGGCCGCCGCGGTGGTGGCGGCGCCGACGGCCCACGTCAGCGACAGCGCGATCGGTGTGCTGCTCGCGCGTCACGTCGACGCCAGGAACGTGCGGGTGCTCTTCGGGCTGCGCGAGGCGCTCGCGTTCGGTGCCGCCGCCGGCGCCGCCCTCGCCGTGTTCCTCCGCTGGCGCGCCCGCTGATTCAGCCGTCGAGCATCGCGGTCAGCTCGGCATGGATGGTGGCGCGGGCGCGGCGCGTGTGGACGGCGCCGTAGCGCTCGAGCAGGCCCTGGCACAGCAGCGGCAGCGCGATCGTGACGTCGGCGAAGAGCATGACGTTGTCGCCGTCGGCCGCCTCCTTGCCCCAGGAGATGCACTCGCTGGCCACCGAGGCCCCGCCGAGTCCGCCGAACACCGCGTTGTCGGTCGTGATCTGGATCGCGGCCAGGTGCGGACACGCCTGCACGTCGCCGCGGCTCGCCTTGACGCTGGTGGCGGTGATCTGCAGGAAGTCCTTGGGGACGCCGCCGCCGAGGAAGATCGCAGCCGTGCCCGGCCAGCTCGTAGTCGGCGAAGAAGTCCACGACCGGGCCCTTGGCGGCGGCAGTGCGATAGCCCTCGGCCAGCGGCCCGTCCGGCGCCGCCGGCACGAACAGCGGCACGCGGTGGCGGAAGCAGGTCGCGGCGATCGTGCCGCCGAGCCCGCGCACGTCCAGCCAGCGTCCGAACTCGTGCATGAAGCGGGCGCCGGTCAGCGTCGGCCTCGACCAGCGGCGCGCGAGGTCCTCGAAGAAGCCACGGGTGAAATCCTCCATCGCGTCGTAGTCCTCGGCGCTGACCACGTGATCGTAGAAGCGATAGAGGCCGCGCGCCCACAGGCCGGCGTCGTCGGCGTGCTCGGGATCCACCTGGTAGAAGTGCGCGCCGCGGGGCTCCAGCAAGTCCTCGGTGACGTTGGCCGACGTGGAGGCGATGACGTCGACGTACCCGCGCTCGACGAGCCAGGCGATCAGCGGGGCCAGCCCCGCGCTCGCCAGGGAGCCGGCCAGGCCGAGACAGATGAGCCCGTCGCCGTCGATCATGCGCTGCCACGCCTCGAACGCCTCGCCCAGCTTGCGGCCCTGGAACGCCGAGTGGCGCATCCGGCCGAGCAGCCGGCTCACCGTGTGGCCGCGGCCGCCGTCCTCGTGGTCCGCGACGAGCCGGATCGGTGCCCGCCGCGCCCCCGCCTCCTCCACGCGTTTGTCACTCACGGATTCGCCCTCCCCGCTAGACTCTAGCCCGATGAGCTCGACCGTCGCCCGCCTGTTCGACGCCATGGCCGACACCTACGACGACCTGGAGCCGTGGTACGAGCACCTGTACGACGTGCTGCACGCGATCCTGCGCGAGACGATCGGACACGCGCCGGCCGGCGGCGGCAGCGCGCTCGACGCCGGCTGTGGCACCGGCTTTCAGGCGGCGCTACTCGCCGAGCTCGGCTGGCGGCCGTACGGCGTGGACGTCTCGCCCGGGCTGCTGGCGGTCGCCCGCCGCCGGCTGCCCGGCGCCGTGCTGGCGCTCGGCAGCGTCGAGGCGCTGCCGTACGCGGACGCGCACTTCGACGCCGTCGTGTGCTGCGGCAGCACGCTCTCCTTCGTCGACGACCCGGCCCGGGCGCTCGTCGAGCTGGGTCGCGTGCTGCGGCCGGGCGGCCGCCTGCTGCTCGACTGCGAGCATCGTCCGAGCCTCGACCTGGCCTGGACCCTCGGCAGCGCGCTGGCCGGCGACGCGCTCGGCTACGGCGTCACGCCCCGCGAGGCCTGGCGCGCGCTCAACGCGCGCGACGGCCTCCGCCTGCCCTATCCGGGCTACGGCCCCCTGTGGCTCTTCACCAATCGCCAGCTCGCCCGGCTGCTCGGCGCGGCCGGCCTTCGCACCGTCCGCGGCTGGGGCGTCCACGCCGTCACCAGCCTCATCCCGTCCACCCTGCTGCATCGCCCGCGGGTGCCGCGCGCCGTGGCGGCGGCCTATCGCGCCCTGCGTCGTCTCGACGCGGCGGTGGCGTCGACGGCGCCGGCCCGGGCGCTGGCCAACAGCCTCGTCATCCTGGCCGAGCGCGCTCAACCGAGCGCGTAGACCTCGACCTCGGCCACCCGCCCCTTCACCTTCACCGCCGGCAGCCGGCGCAGCGCGAGGCCGTCGCCCAGCCGCTCGCGCGTGGTGCTGCTCACGAGCACGTCGGCCGCCAGCTCCTTCGTGAGTCCCTGGATGCGGGAGGCCAGGTTCACCGGGTCGCCGACCAGGGCGTAGGCCAGCCGCTCGCTGCTGCCGATGTTGCCGGCCACCACGGTGCCGGTGTGCACGCCGATGCCGTGGTGCAGCAGCGGCTTGCCGGATCGCGCACGGGCGGCGTTCCAGGCGGCCAGGCGCGCGCGCATCTCGAGGGCGGCGCGCACCGCGGCCTCGGCGTGGCCGCTCTGCGCGACCGGTGCGCCGAACACCGCCTCGATCTCGTCGCCGATGTACTGCAGCACGAGCCCGCCGTGGCCGCGGATGGCGGCCTCCATCTCGGTGAAGTAGGCGTTGAGATCGCGCACGACCTCGCGCGGATCGTTGGCCTCGACCCAGGTCGTGAAGTCGCGCAGATCGGCGAAGAGGATCGTCGCCTCGCGGACCTGGCCCTCCAGCGCCACGCGGCCGGCCAGGATCTCGTCGCGGATCTCCTGGCTGACGTACTTGCCGAACGTCTCGCGCAGGAACTCGCGCTCGCGCAGGCCGCGGACCATCCGGTTGAAGCCCTCGGTCAGCCGGCCGATCTCGTCGGTGGAGACGACGGGACAGTAGACGTCGAAACGGCCACGCTCGACGTCGATCATCGCGCGCTCCAGATTCCCGAGCGGCCTCGCCACGCTGCGGGCGACGAACCACGCGAGCCGGATCGAGGCGAGGATGCCGACGACACCGAGGAAGAGGATCCCCATGACGAGGTTGCGCAGGATGACGTCGGCGCGGGCCGGTCCGGCCGCCAGCGCGCCCACCGCGTGGTTGTAGGCCATGATGCCCAGCATGGCGATGGGAACGACGCTGATCAGCAGGAAGATGACCAGCAGTCGGGTGCGCACGCTCACCCGGGGGGCCCCGGGGACCGCGGTGACTCCTCCCTCGGGGAAGAACGCGGGCAGCGTCTCGCGCCAGTGGTGCTCGACCAGGAAGAAGACCGTGGCGACGGCGAGCGATCCCGCCATCAGGGTGCCGAACATCATGCGGGCCGAGTACCGTGGGTCGAAGGAGCCGTCGATGAGCGGCCACACCACGCCCCAGATGACGGACGCCAGCATCCACCCGATCGCCGAGACGCCGGCGAACATGAAGGGCACCTGCAGCGCGCGGCGGCGCCCGAGGTCGCTGGCGGCGCCGGAGCCGGCGCTCTCCCGCAGCGGCGCCGACCAGCGCACGTTGATCTTGTAGCCCACGGTGACGAGCGCGGCGAAGGCGACCACGAAGTAGACGAGCTCGCCCGGGGTCGGCATCCGCGCCAGCTCCAGCGCGGTGTAGTCGACCCAGTGGAAGTAGACGAACACCAGGATGGCGCCGCCCAGGTTGACGGGGGTGATGAGCGTCATCATCCGCCGTCGCATCTCGCCCCAGTCGTATCGCGTCTGCGCCATCGGCCGCCCTCCCGGTCCTGGACGTTGCCAGGATTCTACGCGCCGGGTTTAGAATACGGGGATTCGCGGACAGGAGGACGACGTCGAGCGATGGTAGTGCGCACGAAAGATCTCCGGGTCGAGAACATCCGGCCGTTGCTGCCGCCGGCGATCCTGCTCGAAGAGCTGCCGGTCGGCGAGGCCGCCGCCCAGACGATCAGCCGCGGCCGCCAGGAAGTCTCGGGCATCCTGTGGGGCGAGGACGACCGGCTGATCGTCGTGGTCGGGCCGTGCTCGATCCACGATCCGGTCGCCGCGATGGACTACGCGCGACGGCTGCGCAAGCTGGCCGACGAGCTCGCCGCCGATTTGCGCCTGGTGATGCGCGTGTACTTCGAGAAGCCGCGCACGACGGTCGGCTGGAAGGGCCTGATCAACGATCCGAATCTCGACGGCTCGTTCTCGATCAACGACGGGCTGCGGCTGGGCCGCCGCCTGCTGCTCGACCTCGCCGAGCTCGGCCTGCCGGCCGGCTGCGAGTTCCTCGACCCCATCACGCCGCAGTTCATCGCCGACCTCGTCACCTGGGGCGCCATCGGCGCCCGCACCACCGAGAGCCAGGTGCACCGTGAGCTCGCCTCGGCGCTGTCCATGCCGGTGGGCTTCAAGAACGGCACCGACGGCGGTGTGCAGATCGCGATCGACGCCGTCCGCGCCGCCGCCCACCCGCACCGCTTCCTGGGCGTCACCGAGCAGGGGCTGGCCGGGATCGTCTCCACGCGTGGCAATCCGGACTGCCACGTGATCCTCCGCGGCGGCGCCACCGGCACCAACTACGACGCGATCAGCGTGCAGAAGACGCTCGCCGCGCTGCGGGACGCCGGCATGCCGGCCCGGCTGATGATCGACGCCAGCCACGGCAACAGCGAGAAGGACTACAAGCGCCAGCCCGTCGTCGTCCGCGAGGTGGCCGCCCAGCTCGCGCAGGGCGAGGCCGGGATCAGCGGCATGATGATGGAGAGCTTCCTCGTGGACGGGCGACAGGACCTGCGCGATCCGACCCAGCTCGTGTACGGCCAGAGCATCACCGACGCCTGCATGGGCTGGGAGACGACCGTCCCGGTGCTGCAGGAGCTCGCGGCCGGCGTGCGCGCGCGGCGCCGGGCGCCCGGCTAGCTCGTCACGCTCTCCAGCACGAGCTTCACGAAGCCGTCGAACGCGGGCTTGTCGATCCAGCGGACGACGGCGATGAGGTCGCGCTCGGGGTCGATCCAGATCACGTTGCTGCCGGCGCCGCGGGCGGCGTAGCTGCTCTCCGGCGCGCTCGGGAACTGCGCGCGCCCGGTGTTGAGCCACCACAGCAGCCCGTACTGCGGATTGACGGCGCACGGCCGTCGCATCTCGGCCAGCCCGCGCTGATCGAGGAGCTGGCGGCGTCCCCACGCCCCCCGCCGGTGCACGAGCAGCGCGAAGCGCGCGTGATCACGCGTGGACATCCAGAGCCCGCCGCCCCAGTGCGAGCCGCCGGGCACCGAGGGCAGCCGGCGGCCGTCGAGCTCGACCCACGAATTGCGGTACGGATGCCACTGCCACTCGGCCGAGGCGCCGATCGGACCCATCACCGCCTCGCGCAGCACGTCGGGCAGCGCGCGCCGGAAGCGTTGCAGCAGCGAGAGGCTCAGGCGGTTGACGCGAACGTCGTTGTACTCCCACAGCGTGCCGGGCGGCTTCAGGGGGCGCGGCTGGCCCTTCTGCGAGCCGCCGAGGTCGCTCTGGCGGAGGTCGCGGTTGTGGTCGATGGAGTCCGGTTTGTCCCACAGCGTCCCCTGCCACTCGCTGGTCTGCTCCAGCAGATGCCGCCAGGTGATGCGTCGATTCTGCTCGGACGCGAAGTCGTCGTCGATCGCGGTCGCCGCCACCGGCTCGTCGAGGTCACCGATCAGGCCGCGCGTGACGGCGACGCCGGCCAGCACGGCCAGGTAGCTCTTGGCGATGCTGAAGGACATGTCCACGCGCTGCGTGTCGCCCCACTCGGCGACGAGGTGGCCCGCGCGCAGGACGAGCCCGTTGACGTCCTTGCGCGGGCGCACCGGCCCCAGCACCTGCGACTCGGGCGGCTCGTCGGCGACGCCGATGAACCGCCCTGACTCGGCGATGAAGTCGCGCGGCCAGGTGCTCTCGTGGCCGCGATGCCACTCCATCGCCGCCTCGAGGCCGTCCTTGCGGAGGCCGAGCTCGGCCGGCGGCTTCGCCGCCCACTCGCGCGCGGTCGGCACGTAGCTCACGAGCGATAGTATAGTCGGGGCCATGAGCCTCGACACCGAGCGCACCCGCGAGTTCGTCCAGCGCGCCTGGGACGGCGACATCGTCCCGGCGCTGACCGAGTACATCCGCATCCCCGCCAAGTCCCCGATGTACGACACCCGGTGGGCGGAGCACGGCCACATCGAGCGCGCCGTCACGCTGATCACCGAGTGGGCGCGGCGGCGGAAGATCGAGGGCCTGGCCATCGAGGTCGTGCGCCTCGAGGGACGGACGCCGGTGATTCTCATGGAAGCCCCCGGCGCCGGCGGCGAGACGGTGCTGCTCTACGGGCACTGCGACAAGCAGCCGGAGATGGTGGGCTGGGCGGCGGACGGCGGACCGTGGACGCCGGTACGCCGCGGCAACCGGCTGTTCGGCCGCGGCGCCGGCGACGACGGCTACGCCGCCTTCTCGGCGCTCACCGCGATCGAGGCGCTGCAGGCGCAGGGCGTCCCTCACGCGCGCTGCGTCGTGCTGATCGAGGCGTCCGAGGAGAGCGGCAGCCCCGACCTGCCGGCCTACGTCGAGAAGCTCGCCGAGCGGATCCGCCCCGGCCTCGTCGTCTGCCTGGACTCCGGCTGCGGCGACTACGACCACCTGTGGGCGACGACGTCGCTGCGCGGCGTGGTGAGCGGCACGCTGACCGTCGAGGTGCTGAGCGAGGGCGTCCACTCCGGCGGCGCTGGCGGCATCGTGCCGTCGAGCTTCCGTCTCCTGCGTCAGGTGCTCGACCGGATCGAGGACGCCCGCACCGGCGAGGTCCTCGTCCGCGAGTGCCACGTCGACGTCCCACCGCACCGGCTGGAGGAGGTGCGCGCCGTCGCCGCCGTGCTGGGCGAGGACGTCTGGCGGAAGTTCCCGTTCGTCCCCGGCATGCAGCCGGCGACGAAGAACAACGTCGAGGCGCTGCTGAACAACACGTGGCGCCCCGCCCTGGCCGTCACCGGGGTCGGCGACATCCCGGCGCTGGCCGACGCCGGCAACGTGCTGCGGCCCAGGACCTCCCTGAAGCTCTCGCTGCGGCTGCCGCCCACCTGCGACGCGGCGCTGGCGGTGAAGCGCGTGAAGGAGACGCTGGAGGCCGAGCCGCCCTACGGGGCGCGCATCACGTTCAGCACCGGCGAACGGCCGGGCAGCGGCTGGAACGCGCCCGCGATGGCCGACTGGCTTCGCGCCTCCGTCGAGCGCGCGTCGAACGCCTACTTCGGCAAGCCGCCGATGTTCGACGGTCTCGGTGGCTCGATCCCGTTCATGGACATGCTGGGCAAGCGCTTCCCGCAGGCGCAGTTCCTGGTGACCGGGGTCATGGGCCCCGGCTCCAACGCCCACGGCCCCAACGAGTTCATCGATCTGCCGACCGGCGTGAAGGTCACCGCCTGCGTGGCCAACGTGCTGGCCGATCACGCCGCGGTGCCGGCGCGATGAGAGGCATCGTCGCCTACGGCGCCTACCTGCCCTACTGGCGGCTGGAGCGCAAGGCGATCGCCGAGGCGCTCGGCGTGCCGGCCGGCTCCGGTACCCGCGCCGTGGCGTCGTACGACGAGGACACGACCTCGCTCGGCGTGGAGGCCGGGCGGGCGGCGCTCCGCGGGCTGTCGATCGCGCCGCAGGCGTTGTACTTCGCCACCTCCGCGCCCGCGTACCTGGACAAGACCAACGCGACCGCGATCCACGCCGCGCTCGATCTGCCCGCCTCCGCGTTCGCCGTCGACGTCGCCGGCTCCGTGCGCGCCGCGGTGGGCGCGATGCGTGCCGCCCGCGACGCGCGCGCGCCCGCGCTGGCGGTGCTGAGCGACGTCCGCACCGGCCTGCCGGGCGGCGGCGACGAGCGCGACGGCGGCGACGGCGCCGCCGCGTTCCTGTTCGCCGACGACGCGCCCGAGGCGCGCGTGCTGGCCGAGCCGCTCGGCGCCGCCTCGGCGACCGCGGAGTTCCTCGACCGCTGGCGCCTGCCCGGGGAGGCGGCCTCCCACGTCTGGGAGGAGCGCTTCGGCGAGCACGCCTACGTCCCGCTCGGCGAGGCCGCGCTGACCGAGGCCCTCAAGCACGCCGGGGTGACGGCGCCCGCGCTGGCCAGACTGATCGTCGCCGGCCCGCACGGCCGGGCCGTCAAGCGCGTGGCGGCGGCGGCCGGCGTGAAGAAGGAGGCGATCGCCGACGATCTCGTCGCCAGCATCGGCAACGCCGGCGCCGCCCAGGCGGGGCTGATGTTCGCCGACGCGCTCGACCGCGCGCAGCCCGACGATCTCGTCGCCGTCGTCTCGCTCGCGGACGGCGCCGATGCCAGCATCTGGCGCGTGAGCGCGGCGACGAAGCGACCCGCCGGCGTGGCCGCGCGGCTCGCGGGCGGCGGCCGCGTGGGCTATCCGACCTTCCTGGCCTGGCGCGGCTTCCTGCAGCGGGAGCCGCCCCGCCGGCCCGATCCGCAGGCGCCGGAGGCGCCTCCCTCGCTGCGCGCCGAGGCGTGGAAGTTCGCCTTCACCGGGAGCCGCTGCCAGGCCTGCGGCGCCCGCCACCTGCCGCCCCAGCGCGTGTGCGTGAAGTGCCACGCGGTGGATCGCATGGCGCCCGAGCGGCTGGCCGACGTTGCGGCGACGATCGCGACGTTCACCGTCGATCGCCTCGCCTACTCGCCCTCGCCGCCGATGGTCGTCGCCGTGCTGGACTTCGAGGGCGGCGGCCGGTTCCAGTCGGAGATGACGGACGTCGATCCCAAGGCCGTGAAGATCGGCGATCGCGTCGGCATGACGTTCCGCCGCCTCATCACCGCCGGCAGCGTCCACAACTACTTCTGGAAGGCGCGACCGCTCGGAGGAGCCGCCCGTTAGAGCCCGCGCTCGTCGCGACCACGCGGAAAGCACGGGGCTGCTGCTCTACGGCGCCCAGGATGACGAGCCGCTCGAGTGCCGCCAGGCCTTGCCGCTCGGCGCCGATCCCAGGGGCACGCTCGGCGCGATCGCGCCACGGCTGTTAAAATGAG
>Ga0209474_10003876_pt1 | contig 13020 bp, 6 predicted proteins | sample GraSoiAngelo_145_FD_185902 | JGI IMG/M metagenome (GOLD analysis project Ga0209474, IMG submission 185902) | Grasslands soil microbial communities from the Angelo Coastal Reserve, California, USA - 14_1009_05_20cm (SPAdes) (version 2) | ecosystem: Environmental > Terrestrial > Soil > Grasslands ...
CCGGCTTCATGCGTGTAATCCGTGATAACCAGCCGCAGCGCTTCTTCGGTCCAGGTGACCTGCTCCGGTTTCAATCCGTTCTCGCTCAACTGACGCGGCAACAGGTAACGTTTTCCGATCTCGAGTTTCTCGCGCTCGGTGTAGCCCGGCAGATCGATCAACTCCATCCGATCGAGCAACGGTCCCGGAATTCCGCCAATATAGTTCGCGGTCGCGATGAAGATGATTTGCGAAAGATCGAACGGCACGTCGAGGTAGCGATCGACAAAAGCGTTGTTTTGGCGCGGATCGAGCACCTCGAGCAAAGCGCTTGCAGGGTCGCCGCGAAAGTCGGTGCCGACCTTATCGATCTCATCGAGCATCATGACAGGATTGCGCGTGCCGGCACGACGCAGCTCCTGAATGATGCGTCCCGGCATCGAACCGATGTAGGTGCGGCGGTGGCCCCGAATCTCCGCTTCATCGCGAATACCGCCGAGGCTCATCCGCACAAACCTCCTGCCCAGAGCATCCGCGACCGATTGACCCAGACTGGTCTTTCCGACTCCAGGCGGACCGAGCAAACATAAGATTGGCCCGTGTCCCTGCGGGTTTAGTTTGCGTACCGCGAGATACTCGATCAGACGCCGTTTTACTTTTTCCAGATCGTAATGATCGCGATCAAGGATCTCCTGCGCCTTATCGAGATCGAGATTGTCTTCGCTCAACTTCGACCATGGCAGTTCCGCGATGGTCTCGACGTAGCTAACGATAACTGAATACTCGGGACTCGCCGGCGGGATAATGTCGAGCCGCTTCAGCTCGCGCTCGGCCTGCCCCATCACGTCGACTGGTGGTTTTGCTTCCTCCAGTTGGGTCCGCAAGCGCGCAACCTGTTCGTCCGCGCCGGTATCGCCTTCGCCAAGTTCGCGCTGGATCGCTTTCAATTGCCCGCGCAGATACGCTTTGCGCTGCGCGTCGCTGAATTGTGATTTCACATCCTCCTGCAATTTTTGTTGGATCTGGGCCACCTCGAGTTGCGCTGAGACATGAGTTTGCACAGCGCGCAGCCGTTTGCGGACATCAAGCTCTTCGAGAATTGCCTGCTTCTGCGCCACTGAAATATCGAGATTGGGTGCCAGGAAATCCGCGAGCTGCTCCGGGTCATCAATATTGCGGATAACGGCAGCAGCTTCCTCCGGCACGTCCGGTCGCAACTGCGCAAGCCGCGCTGCGCTGTCGCGCAAATTTTGGAACTCGGCCTGCCATTCGCTGCTTTGCTCCGGTACGATCGATTGCGGCAAATCGATCTCGGCCCGCAAATAGGGCTCCGTCGCCGCGATTTTTCGAATGGCAAAGCGTCGCAAGCCTTGCACGACGATCACGAGCTGGTCCTCTGCCTGCCGCAGCAGTTTTAGAACGATGGCTGCCGTCCCAACATTATACAAATCCTGCGGCGCGGGCTCCTCCTTTTGCTCATCGCGCTGCGTCAGGAATCCGACGACTTTCGTGATCGGCAAGGTTTCATCCAGCAACTTGGTTGATGCAGGACGACTGACGGTCAGCGGAAGAACTGCTCCGGGAAACAACACGAAACCGCGGATTGGCAGGACCGAAAGCTCTTCCGGGACGCGCGGCGCGCCGGGACTCGCCGCCGCGCCATCCATCTGCGCTCGCTTATCGGCAGCAGGCGGTGCACTACCTTGAGGTTGGAGGACGGAAACGCCCTTCTCTTTTAGCGTTTCAGCGGCAGATAAATCCATAAGAGACCGTTTTCCTGTTCGGCGCGCGCCTGCTTCACGTCCACTTCGGCCGGTAGCTCGACCTCCCGTTCAAAAGGGCCGTAATCGATTTCCAAGGCAAGCATTTGCACGGCGTGATCAGTCGGTTCCGGCGCCTCGCGCGAACCTCGCACTGTGATACGCCGCGGCTCGACCCGCAGATCGATCAGCGATTTGTCGATACCGGCCAGATCGACACAAATGCTCACGGCCGTCTCGCAGCGGAACGCATTGATTGCCGGTCGCCAGGTGTGGGGCGTCGCCTGCCACAGCTGAATGCCGCGCACGGTTACGTCGCCTAGTGTGCCTTGCAACCAACGCAGTTGAATATGTCGAATTGTGTCCATTTCCTCATGCACGTTGTCAGTAATTAAACTTGCACCGTATCCTCAACAGATGCGAACGAGTCATGAGATTTACCAAACCGTGCGTCGCGATGGCGAAGTGAGCATTTCACGTTTGCCAAAGAACGGTGCCACCTCTTAGCTGGCTGCGTGCTGCAAAAAACAAAGTACGCGCGCAGCGATGATGTGCGGATCGCTTATCAAATTACTGGCGACGGACCGTTCGACGTTGCCACTTATTGCCAGATAATTGTCGGCGACTGGCAAGTTCTGGCAGTTACTGGCAGCTCCACCTAATGAGCTTCCCTGGTGACAGAGGGAAAGCGTTGGGATTAGGAAACCTCCGTTCTTTCCGTTGAACTACGGGGACAGCTAAATTGAGAAAGAATAGATGGATTGGACGAATATGAGCAAGTTGCTCGTCCTGATCCACTACATTTCCCGAAGCGCCGGCTTTGCTCTCGACAGTCCGCGTAAAATGAACTTATCAATTGGTTGGTTCTTAGGTAACATCACCGGATGTCGGCTGAGGTTAAAAAGGAGATCGAGCTTGAGATCGCGCACGTTCTCTTCCTCGACATCGTCGGCTACTCGAAACTCTCGGTTAACGAACAACACGCCAGAGTTGATGAACTCAACGGGATTGTTCGCTTGTCCGAGCAATTCCAAAAAGCTGAAGCGGTCAATCGGATATTAAAAATCCCGACCGGCGATGGCATGGCGCTAGTGTTCTATCGGAGTCCCGAGGAACCGGCGCAGTGCGCCTTTGAGATCAGCCGCGCGCTGAAGAACAATCAGCGCCTGCAGGTCCGGATGGGCATTCACAGCGGACCGGTCAGTGGTGTGGTGGATGTGAACGAACGGACGAACGTGGCCGGCGCTGGGATCAACCTGGCCCAACGAGTGATGGATTGTGGCGACGCCGGCCACATTCTTCTGTCGAAACATGTCGCTGAAGATCTTGAAGAATACGAGCAGTGGCGACCACTTCTGCATGATCTTGGCACCTTCGAAGTGAAACACGGTGTCCGGGTGAGCGTGACCAACCTTTACTCGGATGAAGTTGGTAATCCGCGGCTACCCAAAAAGCTTGAGGCGGTTAAGAAACATCACGCCCATGTGCGGTGGGCGGCAGTGGCGATTGGGCTACTGTTACTTGGAGCAGTCGTCGCGGCCTTCATGATTGTTTCGCGTAGGCCGACTACGTCGCTAACTGCCATTCCCGAAAAAAGCATCGCCGTGCTGCCATTCGTGGACATGTCGGCGGGGAAGGACCAGGAGTACTTCTCCGACGGTATCTCGGAGGAACTGCTCAACCTGCTGGCGAAGATTCCGCAGTTGCAGGTGACGGCGCGCACCTCGTCGTTCGCGTTCAAAGGCAAGGAGACGGGCATTCCGGAGATCGCGCGCACGCTGCACGTGGCGCACGTGCTCGAAGGCTCGGTGCGCAAGGCGGGCAACTCGGTACGGATCACGGCGCAGTTGATCAAGGCCGGCACCGACACCCACCTTTGGTCGCAGACCTACGACCGCAAGCTTGACGACATCTTCGCGATCCAGGACGAGATCGCGGCCGACGTGGTGAAGCAGCTCAAGGTCACACTGCTCGGCGCGGCGCCGAAGGCGCGCGCGACCGATCCCGAGGCGTACGCGCTTTATCTCCAAGCCGTCCAGCTCGGACGGCAGTTCACAGCCGAGCCGTTCCAGCAGTCCGACGCGCTTTACCGCAAAGTGCTGGCGATCGATCCGCGCTACGCCCCGGCGTGGTACGGGCTGGCTCGCAACTTCGGCAACGAGACGGGCCAAGGCCTTCTGCCCGGCAAGGAAGGATTCGCCCAAGCCCGCGAGGCGGCCGTGAGGGCGCTTGCGATCGATCCGGACTACGCACCGGCCCATGCTCAGCTCGGCTGGATCGCGATGTACGGCGACAGCGACCTCGTCGGTGCCGCGCAGCACTTAGAGCGAGCGCTCGCGCTCGATCCGGCGGACCTGAGAGTGCTTACCACGAGCGTCACGCTGCTCCAGTCTCTTGGACGCCTCGACGAGGCGCTGGCGCTGGAGGAGGCCGCCGTCCGCCGCGATCCGGTGAACGTGACGACGCTCTTCAACCTGGGCTACCACCAGCGCATGGCCGGCCGGCTCGACGCGGCGATCTCATCGTTCCGCACCGTGCTGAGCATGAGCCCGAGCAATGGAGGCGCCCACTGCCAGCTCGGCATAGCGCTGCTGCTCAAGGGCGATGCGAAGGGGGCGCTGGCGGAGATCGAGCAGGAGACGAGCGAGATCTATAAGATGATCGGCCTGCCGCTGGCCTACCACGCGCTCGGGCGCAAGGCCGACTCGGACGCCGCGCTCGCCGCGCTGATCGCGAAGTACGAGAAGGACGGGCCCTCCAACATTGCCTCCGTCTACGCCTACCGCGGCGAGGCCGACCAGGCGTTCGAGTGGCTCGACAAGGCGGTCGAGTACGGCGATGGCGGCCTCGGCGAGATCGTGACGGATAACCTGTTCGACAAGATCCACGCCGACCCACGCTGGCTGGCGTTCCTGCGCAAGATTGGCAAGGCGCCGGAGCAACTGGCGAAGATCGAGTTCAAGGTGACGCTGCCGCAATGAGCATGGGGATAGATTCGACTGGGCTCACCACAAGCTTACACGGATTACGCAGAATGGGTCTGATTATTAATATGCGTTATCCGCGTAACGCTTGCCCCGAAAGAATGATGTAGGGGGCGTGGCAACTCGGTAAGCTCAGCGCCAAAAAAACGGTAAGCTCAACCATGCTGTTCTACGGAAAGGAGCGACGTTCGACATAAGATGAACTACTGGGAGATCATCGCGGACAACCTCAGCAAAGCCGGTTGGAGTTGGGGCTGCATCTGAGCCGGCGATTCTCGGCGGTTCCAGTCGGAGAATGATCGGCTGCCCCGCTTAATTTCGCGTTTGCCTACGCGTACCTATTTTGCCGGGTCGTGATTTTTCTGCGCAAGCCTTCCACCGCAACTAAGCCAATCGCGAGGAGGCCAAGTCCTGACCCGCCCTCTGGAACTGCAGTCGTGACAACAGTAAGGTTGTAGGTGAAATCTTGGCCAGTCCCCTGAATTACTATCATGGCAGGGGAGTGCTTCTGAACTAATGGATCGCCGCTTGTCAACTGCGTCGTTCCCATGCCAATCAACGTTAGACTATCTTCATCGAACGTAGCCGACTTTAAGGTAAAAAACGTACCAGTAGCAAAACCGTTGGCACCGGGGATCGGTGCGTTCCAGGCGGGCCCCCCAGCGCCGGGCAAGACATCGAGAAGGGTCACTGATGAGCCGCTGCCAGTCCATCGGATTGCCAGGTTGAAAGTAGCTTGCGAGCCCATGACGGGGACAAAGTCATCTGTTGCGCCAGTCACGGACAATGGCCCGTGCGGGAAAAGTTGGCCGTTGAAGTCAAGCTCGTTAATTCCGCCGTCGTTAATTCCGCTGCTGCTAATTCCGCTGCTTTCAGTGATGGTGCCGCTTCCCGTCAACACAGTTTGCCCACCGACTCTACCGTCAACGATAATCGCCTCGACTTGCTGCGGCGCAATCGATGCGACAGTGGCAAACGCTACGAGGACCGACCATACGAATTTTGATATTTTCATGCTTTCCAGCTTCCAAAGTTTTTGCGTAAATTGCAGATGCGAACAGGAATTCCTAAGGGCATTTCCAGCTGGTATGAAATTAGCGCGGCCGTTGTCAATTATTTAATGCGCAATTTCGCCACCCCCGCTTATTTCCAGTACCCTTTGCAACACGGACCCGAGTAAGGGGCGACATTAACGGTGACAAATATAGAAATAAATACGCGCCGATGGGGATCTGTTGATCTTGCGTGAGTGCGGTTGATTTGTCGCGCGAGTCGCCATCGACTAAGGTTTTGTGATGCCTATTTCTTGTCGCCAGTTATCGCCAGTTAATTGTCTGCTACTGGCTGATTTTGGCGCGTTCTGGCAGCTTCAGGAAACAGGATCTCTTCCGTGCACACGAGAACCGTTCGGATTAGGAAACCCTTGTTCTGTCCGTTGAACTACGGGGACTGAGAAATCGAAAAAGAATACAACGATTGCATAAGAATGAGCAAATTGTGATCTCGGGTGCGCGCACACCTGGCAGGCGTGAGTTTTGAGCTGGACGGTCAGGCAAAACCACAATTGTTGATTGGCTTTGTTTTCGGATAATTTCACGACGTGGCCGCCAAAATTAAGAAGGAGATCGAGCTTGAGATCGCGCACGTTCTCTTCCTCGACATCGTCGGCTACTCGAAACTCTCCGTTAACGAACAACACGCCAGAGTTGATGAACTCAACGGGATTGTTCGCTTGTCCGAGCAATTCCAAAAAGCTGAAGCGGCCAATCGGATCTTAAAAATCCCGACCGGCGACGGCATGGCGCTGGTGTTCTATAAGAGTCCCGAGGAACCGGCGCAGGGCGCCTTTGAGATCAGCCGGGCGCTCAAGGACAATCAGCGCCTGCAAGTCCGGATGGGCATTCATAGCGGGCCGGTCAGTGGTGTGGTGGATGTGAACGAACGCACCAACGTGGCCGGCGCAGGGATCAACGTGGCCCAACGAGTGATGGATTGTGGCGATGCCGGGCACATTCTTCTGTCCCATCATGTAGCCGAGGACCTGGCGGAATATGAACGATGGCGACCGTATCTGCACGACATCGGCACCTTCGAAGTGAAACACGGTGTGCGGGTGAGCGTGACCAACCTTTACTCCGATGAAGTCGGCAATCCACAACTGCCCAAAAAGCTCGAGGCGGTCAGGAAACATCGGGCGCATGTTCGGTGGGCCGAAGTGGCAATAGGGCTACTCGTACTTGGAGCAATCGTCGCTGCCTTCATGATTGTTTCGCGTCGGCCGGCTACGTCGCTAACTGGCATTCCCGAAAAAAGCATCGCGGTGCTGCCGTTCGTCAACATGAGTGAGGACAAGGCGAACGAGTACTTCTCCGACGGTATCTCGGAGGAACTGCTCAACCTGCTCGCGAAGATTCCGCAGTTGCAGGTGACGGCACGCACCTCGTCGTTCGCGTTCAAAGGCAAGGAAACGGGCATCCCCGAGATCGCGCGCACGCTGCACGTCGCGCACGTGCTCGAAGGCTCGGTGCGAAAGGCCGGCAACTCGGTGCGGATTACGGCGCAGTTGATCAAGGCCGGCACCGACACGCACCTGTGGTCGCAGACCTACGACCGCAAGCTCGACGACATCTTCGCGATCCAGGACGAGATCGCGGCCGACGTGGTCAAGCAGCTCAAGGTCACACTGCTCGGCGCGGCGCCGAAGGCACGCACAACCGATCCCGAGGCGTACGCGCTTTATCTCCAGGCCGTCCAGCTCGGACGGCAGTTCACCGCCGAGGCGTTCCAGCAGTCCGGCGCTCTCTTGCGGAAGGTGCTGGCGACCGATCCGCGCTACGCCCCGGCCTGGGACGGGCTGGCCACCAACTTGGCGAACGAGGCGGGGCAAGGCCTGATGCCCAGCAAGGAGGGTTACGCCCAAGCCCGCGAGGCGGACATGAAGGCGCTCGCAATCGATCCGGACTACGCGCCAGCTCACGCCGGTCTCGGCTGGATCGCGATGGACGGCGACAACGACCTCGCCGGCGCGGCGCAGCACTTCAGGCGCGCGCTGGCGCTCGATCCGGCGGATCTGGACGTGCTCCGCAACAGCGTCATGCTGCTCGCGGCCCTTGGCCGCCTGGACGAGTCGCTGGCGCTCAACCAGGCCCTCGTGCGCCGCGATCCGGTGAACGTGAACACGCTCTTCAACCTGGGCCTCTTCCAGCGCAGGGCCGGCCGGCTCGACGCGGCGATCGCGTCGCAGCGCACCGTGCTGAGCCTCGCCCCTGGCCGGGGCGGCGCGCACGCCCAACTCGCCACTACGCTACTGCTGAAAGGCGATGCGCAGGGCGCGCTGGCGGAGATCGAGCAGGAGACGAGCGAGAACTGGAAGTTGATCGGCCTGCCGATGGCGTACCACGCGCTCGGGCGCAAGGCCGACTCGGACGCCGCGCTAACCGCGCTGATCGCGAAGTACGAGAAGGACGGGCCCTACAACATCGCCTATGTCTACGCCTACCGCGGCGACGCCGACAAGGCTTTCGAGTGGCTCGACAAGGCGGTCGAGTACGGCGACCCCGGCCTCGCCGATATCGTGACGGAGAACCTGTTTGCCAAGATCCACGCCGACCCGCGCTGGCTGGCGTTCCTGCGCAAGATCGGCAAGGCGCCGGAGCAACTGGCGAAGATCGAGTTCAAGGTGACGCAGCCGCAATAAGCATGCGGATGGATTCGACTGTGCTCACCACAAGCTTACACGGATTTACGCGAGATGGGTCTAATTCTTAATCTGCGTTATCCGCAGCCTGCCCGCCGCGGCGGGTAACCTGCGGTTGTACGTCGCATAATACTTGATCCGCGCTTCCGAAAACTCTGCCGCGAAGAGAAACCGAAGAACGGATAAATAAGGGCACGCGGTAACATTACTGGTTTCGGCGTCAAGCCAAAGCCGCAACTTGTTTATAAGCGCGGACGGGATGCGCTATCGCACCAACAAATACTGCTAAAGTGTTGTGTCACCCTTGCGGCATTAGCTGCTGTTCGCCGTCAACCACGTCATCGACATTGTTGTTCTTAGATTTGTTCTTACTTACAGCCAATGACACTGTCGTTTCATAGGCAAACGGTGAGAGAGGGATTTCAGTATTACCCGAGCAGTCGCTGCTCAACGTTCAGTGGAAGGGGAAATGTAGCGAAACGGAATTACAACGCGCCGTTCGTCGCGAGGAAAAACGTACAAATCAAATTGTATGATCCAGCGATAACACAGCACTGAACGGATTCAGAAAGAGAACGAGAGAATTTCAACCACGCCCTTTCATCTGACCCCCTCTTCGCATTTCAATCCGCTGCTGACCCATGAAAATTCTCAATTGTGCCGTGCAGACTTTGAAATTGACGTTTCTTGCCGCTGGGTTTACCGCTCAAGGAGGAGTCATGATGCGCCATCTCTCAATCGCCATCGGCCTGGCCGCAACCCTCGTACTTTCCTCTTCGTCCTCATTCGCCGCGGAGGAAGCCAAGTTCGGCTCCGAGCAGGAAGCCAAGGCGATGCTGGAGAAAGCCGTCGCCGCGTTGAAGGACGACAAGGCGAAGGCCCTCGCGATGTTCAACAAGGGCGAGGGCGGCTTCAAGGACCGCGACCTCTACGTCTTCTGCGCGAACGCCTCGGACGGCGTCATGACCGCGCATCCCTACCTGAAGGGCGAGCTCCTCCAGGACATCGTCGGGAAGAAGGGCTTTCCCCTCGGAAAAGCGATCATGGAGAGGGCCGCGGAAGGGAAGATCCAAAGCGTGACCTACTGGTGGCCTCGCCCCGGAACCGAAACGCCGCTCGAGAAGCACACCTTCTACACGAAGGTCGGGGACCAGATCTGCGGGGTCGGGTACTACAAGTAGTAGATGTCGGACACGTTCACGCGGCTGAGCTTGTTCGCGGCATCGAGCGCGGCGACCTTGTCGCACTCGGCCAGCGTGGGGTAGTTGAAGACGGCGTCGAGCGGGCTCTACCAAGCGATCGTGGCGAGCCCGGCTTAGTTCTGTCCCTTAGACCTCGTCGTTTTTGTGTCACCCTTTGTGTCACCCGGCTGCATGAAAATGGGCAGATTCCTGATGAAGTGAGATGACGAAGCTTCCCGTGCAAGCTACTAGCAACAGGTAGTTTGAGTAGTTGAGAAAACTGCTGATGAAGTCTGATGAAACGCGGGTTTTGTCTTAGGAAATCTCCGTTCTATCCGTTGAACTACGAGGACGTTTCCGAGATCAGATGTCAAAAGAGAAAGATCTTATATTAGGGAGCCAACATGAAAAAGCCAGAGATCAGCCAACACCCAAAAGGGATCTGCGGCTGAGGGAGGAATCCTCAAACTCGGCGATCCTTGGCTTCCGGTACAAAACTTTCTTCAGTGCCAAGGCCATGCAGTCTGCCCTGAGACAAATCTTGCTTCGGACTGTGCCTCAACTAGGGTTCCACCTTTGCGCGATATAGATGCACGACGGCGAAACAGTTGATAGTTTGGAGCGCACTTCCGCCGCTCACCTGCCCGTTGCCCACGGCGGCGATCTTGTCGACCTCTATGTCGGTCCTGAACGAAGGGCGGAGATCAAGGCGGAGTCGAAGGGACTGCCGTCCTGGGACTTAACGCCCCGACAGCTGTGTGATCTTGAGCTTCTCCTCAACGGAGGTTTTTCGCCTTTGCGCGGCTTTATGACCAAGGGCGATTACGAACGCGTTTGCGACGAGATGCGGCTGGCGACAGGTACTCTTTGGCCGATTCCGATCACCCTTGAAGTGAGCGAGGATTTTGCGAAATCGCTGACTCCGGGACGCAGCAAAATTGCTCTCCGGGATCCCGAAGGCGTAATGCTGGCGCTGTTGCACGTGGAAGAAGTGTGGAAACCTGATCGTCGCCAGGAAGCGCAAACGGTATTCAATAGCACCAGCCCGGCTCACCCGGGGGTCGACCATGTGCTTAACAAATCATATCCATTGTACGTCGGAGGCCGGCTTGAGGGCGTGCAAAAGCCCTCCAGTTATGATTTCAAAACGCTGCGTTTGGCGCCTTCGGAATTGCGGCAGCAATTCGCCCGGCAAGGCTGGCGCCGAATTGTCGCCTTCCAGACCCGCAATCCCATGCATCGCGCCCACGTCGAATTGACCTTCCGCGCATGCAAACAAGCCGAAGCCAGCTTGCTGATTCATCCGGCAGTGGGACTAACAAAGCCAGGTGACGTCGATTACTTTACTCGAGTCCGGTGTTACCAGGCAGTTCTGACGAAGTATCCGCGTGGAACGGCCAAGCTTTCCCTTCTACCGCTGGCTATGCGAATGGCGGGGCCACGAGAGGCGATTTGGCACGCTCTCATCCGAAAGAACTGCGGTTGTTCGCACATGATCGTCGGGCGCGATCACGCCGGGCCGGGCGCAGATGCCAATGGAAAAGCGTTCTACGACCCGTATGCGGCCCAGGAATTATTTAAGAAATACGAACCTGAGATCGGGGTAACGATGATCCCCTTCCACAACATGGTTTATGTAGAGGATAACGCTAAGTACCTGCCAGAGGATGAAGTTCCGCGCGATGCCCGGCTCCTTAAGCTTTCAGGCACGGAATTACGCCAGCGGCTCAATGAAGGGCGTCTGATCCCGGACTGGTTTACCTATTCTGAAGTCATACTAGAACTGAGGCGAAGCTTCCCGCCTCGCCACCAACAGGGGTTCACCGTTTTCTTCACTGGCTTGTCCGGCGCCGGCAAATCAACCATTGCCAATGTCCTGCTGATTAAGCTCCTCGAAATCGGGGGCAGGCCGGTCACGCTTTTTGACGGCGATCTCGTTCGTAAGCATTCGTCGTCCGAACTCGGTTTTTCCCGCGAACATCGCGACCTTAACATCCGACGCATTGGATACGTCGCTTCCGAGATCACCAAAAATCGAGGCATCGCCATCTGTGCGCCCATCGCTCCGTACGATGCCATGCGGAAAGAAGTCCGCGGCATGATTGCGCCGCTGGGCGGATTCATCATGGTGCATCTCTCCACTCCGGTTGAAGTTTGCGAAGAACGCGATCGCAAAGGTCTCTACGCCAAAGCCCGGGCGGGCATTATCAAGGAGTTTACCGGTATCTCGGATCCCTACGAAGAACCAACTGATGCGGACATCACCATCAATACGGCTGAACTCGCCCCCGACGAGGCAGCCCAGGAAATTATCCTTCATTTGGAAAGCGAAGGCTTCATCGGGAATCCGAGTAACCCGCGTGTCAGTTAAAGATTTCAAACCGGCGCGACTGCTTTCTGCCGGTCGTTCTCGCGACATAAACGAGGACCAGGCACCGCGTTGTAGGACAGGCATTTTTGCCTGTCGCACCATTCCATCCTGGCAGGCGGGAGCGCCTGCCCTGCAACGCCCGCGATCGAATGGGGGCTACACGTTTATTTAAAATGAGCTGGACCAAAAGTCGCTTGTTACCAAACGATCAAAGACTACTGAGACGGACCCGCTGTCTTTGTCGGAATTAGCGGCGGTCCGCTCATGCTCTTGAGAACACGACCGACATCGCTGTTGGTGGAAATGACGGCCGTAGTGTCGTGCTCGAAAGCGGACCGTGCCACGTCGAGACTGCGCAGAAAAAGGTAAAGGTCCTGGGCATCGGGTGCACTGTAGGCATTGGCGTAAATACGCGCTGCCTCCGCGTCGGCCTCGCCTTCAATCTTTAACGCGTCGCGGTTGGCGCTGGAGATGATCGATGCCACTTCGCTCTCTTTTTGTCCGCTGATGTTGGCAGCCTCGCCGTGACCTTCAGAACGAAACCGGGCCGCGATCTGGTGGCGTTCGCTCGACATCCGCTCGATGATCTTCTCAGCTACTGCCGGGTTGTACTTGCTGCGTTTGAACCGCTCATCGAGTAGTTCGATTCCAAAGTCGGCGATCTTTTGCCGGGTGCGTTCCGTAATTTGTTTCTCGATCTCCCCTCGCCCAAGTTGAATATCTGGAAGTTTACTTGGCAGAATCGTGCCGCTCTTCTCCAGTTCCGGATCGCGCAATGGCTGCCGTCCCTTAGTTACTCGAATAATCTCGACCAGATCATGGGTAGCTACTGCCGTCCGCGTTTCGCTTCCGAGAATATCGTCCAGTCGGGAGAGGGCGCTGCGCTCGTCATTTAACCGGTTGTAGTAAAGAAGCGGGTCGCTAATGCGCCAGCGGGCGAAGCAATCGACGATGAGATAAAGCTTGTCCTTGGTAGGGCACTCCGTCGGCGGACCGTCCCAGGCAAGCACGCGTTTATCAAACCGGTTTACTTTATCCAAAAATGGCA
>Ga0209474_10003877_pt1 | contig 13019 bp, 12 predicted proteins | sample GraSoiAngelo_145_FD_185902 | JGI IMG/M metagenome (GOLD analysis project Ga0209474, IMG submission 185902) | Grasslands soil microbial communities from the Angelo Coastal Reserve, California, USA - 14_1009_05_20cm (SPAdes) (version 2) | ecosystem: Environmental > Terrestrial > Soil > Grasslands...
GCGCACCCTATTTGCATCGTGCATTGCGGCGGCCCAGTCCGCGGGCGAAGTCGATTCAACGTTTGATGCCACTGAACTGGCCGAATTCCTATTGGCGTCCTGGGAAGGAGCAATTCTACGAATGAAGGTCGAACAGGGGCCCGCAGCTCTTGAGCGCTTCAAAACAATTGTATTTGAAACCGTCTTCAAGACACCCGGAACTCTTAACGTCAGGACGCGGCGAGTATCCGGCCGATCAAGAAAGCGCGGTGTTAAGCGAGCCCCGACTCGGGCAGCGGTGAATCTCAAAGCAGATTGGAGATGATATGAAACGACCTTTGTTGTTGAGGTCAGTGACTATGATTGCTCTGCTCTTGGCGGCGGCTTCCCTGCTAGCGGACAAAACAAAAAGTGAGGAAGCGTTTGATCGCCTGGCGACGCTCAAGGGACAATGGAGCGGGGAACAAGAGGGCATTAAAATCAGTTTGATTTATACGCTGACCGCAAACGGCAGCGCATTGATGGAGGAGTTTCGACCCGAGAGCGGCGCGATAATGATTACGATGTTTACGGTCGACGGTGATCACCTGATCGCCACCCACTACTGCTCGGCGAAGAATCAACCACAGATGATGACGTCCGCCATCACCGATGTGCAGAAGCCGCTGGCATTTTCCCTTGCTCGCATTACCGGATTGAAATCGCCAGACGATTGGCACAATACCGGCCTGACAATGATCCAGGAAGACAACGATCATTTGACTCAAGAATGGACTTATCAGTCCAAGAAGAAGAGCGGGAAAAGGACCTTCCGATTTACGCGTGTTCGGCCAGAGCAAGTTCACGACGCTGAGTGAATGAGATCACGAGCGACACATGCGGTCGATGGCGCGAGAATGAGATCGCATATTGGTGCGCTCGCAACCGCTTGTCTGTTTAATTTAGCAGTCCAGGCAGATCTCGCCCCAGCGCAGCAAAGTTTAGTTGACGGCAAGATCGCGCGAGATGGCGCTGATCTTTTCTACACCATAGCCGGCGCTAGTGGTGATTACGTGCTCGTGTTAAGCGGCGGCCCCGGCGAAGACATTCGTTCGATGCAAGGTATCGCTGACGAGCTGGGCAAGAAATATCGATGCATTATGTGGGAACAACGCGGGACGGGTAGATCGAAGCTGCCAAAGTATGACTCGTCGACGATCAACCTGAACGCATATATTGAAGATATCGAGGCGCTCCGTAAGCAACTGCACGCCGAAAAGCTTATTGTTGTCGGAAACTCGTGGGGAATGATTCTCGGCCTGGCTTATGCAGGGACACACTCCGACGCAGTCCGCGCAGTTGTCACGATTGGTTCGGGTCCGATCACGTTGGAATATCTCGGTGTGTTTTCCGACAATCAGATTGCAAGACTCGGTGCATGCGAACTCGAGGTTCACGACTTTTGGAAAGATCCAGCGCGCCAAGCAGCTGACTCCGACCGCGCCGCATTTGAACGCTTACGCGCGGCAACACCGGCTTACTTCTATGACCGCAAGAAAGCGTTGCAGATGGCCTCGGAACTCAAGCCTGAGGATTACAATTTCCGCGTTCCGCCTGCTTTTCTTAAAGCTGAAGGAAAGTATGACATCCGGCCGAAGCTCAGAACGATCGCTGCTCCGGTTCTTCTCCTTCAAGGGCGACAGGATCTGGCAGGCGAAGCGAATGTTTGCGAAGCGCACTCGCTAATCAGGAATTCGACGCTCGCGTTCATCGACAAATGTGGCCACATGCCCTGGCTGGAGCAGCCGGAGCAAACTTGGAAAATTGTCGATGAGTTTTTAGCGCACTTACCGAACAGCTAATGCCAGTCCGGCTCGGACCTCGCGCTGAATCCGTGCAGTTCACTCACCTCGATGGTGCTGGGGAATTTGAGCCAGGCAGACCAACCCGGTCATTTGGTCGATCACCCATTCGTACGCCGCTTACGATGCAAAATCAGACAGACCCAAACTTGACGGCTTTAAGCCGTCAAGTTTACGCGCGTGACTGCTTAATCAATTACAGCAGTCTTTTGATGCGCCTTGTCTTGAGACTCGCTTTGATACTCGTCCTCGCGGCGCGATATTCGCACCGTCTCGCCGCCCGCTGTGATCTCTCGCTGAATCCCACATCCGCGGAAATCAATCTCATCAGCGCGATGACCCTTCGGACTGCTTATGAACGGACCGGCCGGTGCTGTTTGAATAGTGCCATGTGCTGCTGCACGCGTCTGGACTCGTCGCGAGTAATTCCTCTTACGCTAAGCGTTTGCTCTCCATAACGCATTGCTGAGCCAAAATCACCGGCTTCTGCACATGCAACGGCCAACGTGTCGATCGTACTAGCATCCGCCCATTTCATAATCTTACATGCGACCTTCGCATCCTGAACTGCTTGTTGCCCGTTTCGAAACGAGGCGTCAGGACAGGTTGATCTAAACCACGCACGTTCCTGAAGCGCTCTGGCATAGCTGTCGAGGTGAGGGTGAATCGCAACAACGTGATCTAGTTCTCTTGAACTATCGGCGTACCTTCCCAGCCGAGCGTTTGCCTCCGCGCGCAGCAAGGCGGCTTCGACAAACGCCGAATATTTTGCAAGCACCCGATTGCAATCCTGAATGGCCAGTTCGTACTTGTGCTGCAACACGAACAACCTCGCGCGCATAAAATATGTGAGCCATAATGTCGGATCTATCTGAAGCGCCGTATCAATAGTCCGCGCAGCAGCTTGCAGATCGCCCGTTATCATTTGAGTCTGTGCCTCGAGGTCCAGGTTGATCGCCTTTGAATTTGCAAAGCGCTGGCGAGCAAGCTCGATATCTGCGTCAGCGGTCATTGCGCCGCCGATCAATGCACTTAAAAACAATACCGCCTTCGTAGATCTCATTCGCAGAACGATTCCCATTTTGAAAACCCATACGATTGATTTGCAATACGAATCTGACGCCGAGGACACCGAAAGTTCGAGCCGGACCGGCGTAGCACGCGAGGCGCGTTCGCTTCCGGGAAAGCGCCGGCCCAGATCGGGAACTCATGTTGCATTCCTGCCGCGATAAATAGCGTTGCGTCGATTCCTGCAATTCCGGCATTGCGCACCAGACGAATGGAATCATCGAGAAGTATCTCGTCGCCGCCAACCACACAGAGCAACGGCGGGAGCCCGGCGAGATCGGCGAACACGGGCGAAGCCAAAGGTTGAGATGGATCAGCGCCGTTCATGTAATGCCTCGCCATCTCCAACAAACGGGCCCGCGTGCATTCGATATCGACTGCGGCGCGGCTGATCATGCTCTCGCCGCTGCAAGTCAGATCAGCCCAGGGACAGAGCGCGACGATGCCGGTGCACATTGGCAGGAGACGATCACGCAAGGCGATGGCAGTAGAAACGGCTAACCCGCCGCCAGCGGAATCACCTGCCAATATCATCTTCGATGGTTCGCCACCACGATCGAGCAACCATTGGTAAGCATGCACCGCGTCATCGATAGCGGCTGGAAAGGATGTTCGGACGCGAGACGATACCTTGGCACGAGCACGCGCGCCCCGGCCGCGAGGGCGAGATGGCCTGCCGTCTTTCGTCGGGTGTCGGGAGAGCCGAGCACAAATCCTCCGCCAAAGAAGTAAAGAATGGTCCGATCTGCTCCCCGAACTTCTGCCCATAGACCATCGACCTCAGGAGCCGGCGTGAAGTTTACTCCGGCCGGCTTGCTCGTGAAATCTTCGGAGCGGGTATCGGCTTCGCGTGCCTGCGAAAGTGGCATCGCAATCTGCTTCGGATAACTCTTTAGCAATGCCCAGAATTCTTGTGCTTGTTTGCTGATCACAGGAAAGGCCGAATCTCAACAATTGACGCTTACTTCTTCGAGCCTTTTCTGGCGACCCGCTTTTGCATAATGGCAGCGTGGCGAGAGATCCCTTTCAGGTGGAGAAGCGGCGGACGCAAAGAGCGATCGGTAATCCAATCAAAAGTGGATGCCCAATCGGGCCGGTAACATAAGTGGCGATATTGAACTGCGGATGACCGATTGCCGAAAGCGGAATAACCACGAAGTACATGAACAGGAATACTAATTCGCCGTAGAAGAGACCGCACAAGACCGGGCGTTCGACTAACAGACGAAGTTTTCTGCTGGCGAAGTAATAAACCGCCGCCGCGCCGAATGCGACAGCGAAATGACAGACAAGGCCAACGGCAGCGGAGATCCATCCCATATCACGAGAATACATTCCAAAGATGCCTCCAGCGATACGCTGCAGGATGCGAAACGGAGTGGATCCCATCAGGCTGAACCCGATAAACGCTTGAGTAAGATCGAACACGCCGGCCAACAGTCCGCCCCAGAAGATCCCCGCAAACGAACCCTTCGAGAAAATCTTCATGTTTTTGAGTCAGGGAACGACGCTCAACCAGCCTTCATCCCGTTTCGGCTCGGCGACAGGGCAAAGAGGTCACAATTATTGTTTCAAAACTCTCGATTCTTCCAATGAGAGCGTCTTCACATCGGCGACGACGAGGCGCGGGTCTAGCGTTCCCGAACTGTAGATATTTCGAATGCGACCTTCCCGATCGATTAAAAACACACGAAGGGTATGGTAAAGCGGACCTTGCGGATCAGCCGGGTTAGTTCGTTTGTCCACGGCCTGATCGTAAGCCGCGAGAATCGAATCTAACTCTGCGCGCGACTTCGCCGTGGCGAAGGACCATTCACAGCCTGATTTTTGATCACGAACATTTTCGGAGTGGTCGGCGAGACGCTGCGGAGTGTCGTACTCAAAATCAAAACTCAGACTAACAAGACGCATACTCTTTGCCAGTGTTTCATCGTCGACGCTGAGATCGTGGATTTGGTTTAAGACGCCGGTTGCGTAGGGACATGCTTTCGGCGCCGCGCAACGAGTGTAGATGAAACTCAACACCGTGATACGCCCACGCGTGAGGTCATGCAGGCTTACGGATTTGTTATTCGAATCGAGAAGCGCGCCATCGGCGGCAGGTTTTATAACTGGCAAACGATAACTGCCCGCCGCGGGTGGATCGTAGTCGTAGTCGCTGTCGCGAGACGGATTGTTTTCCGCGGTGACTGATCCGACCACGGGGGATAAAATGGCGAGCGCGACCGCCAACAAACAATTGGAGGGACGGGCGCTGTCCCGTCCGCGCATCTTGGACGACACGGAGGTCATCCCTCCACCAAGAGATCGCAGCATGTTCGCCTAACGAATGCTAGCGACAGTCGTGCGGTTCGCGCCAATTTTCGTCGAGCCAAAGAGCATGTGATGCGGGCGCCCCAGCTTGAGCGCGGTGAAATCGAGATCGAACGCCGGCTTTAGCTCTTTGCCATCCCAGGCGTAACCGCGGAGAAACTGCTCGTTGTCGGCGCCCTGCTTGTCCCATCGCGCCAGGAGCGAACTGGTAAAATAAAGGCGTTTCCCGTCCCAGCTCTGCGACACCATGTTCACCTGCTTGCCGATCGGTTTCTCGTAAATTTGTTTCGGTTTCTGCGGATCGGAAACGTCGAAGACGCGGCACTTGCCGTCGCCGAAACAATCGACGAACAATGTTTTGTCATCGGCGCTGATGCTGATGTCGACGGGGAGGACACCACCTTTGACGTCACTGATCGGCGCGACCTCCTTCGCCTGCCATTCGCCGCGATCGTCCGCGTAAACGAGCCAAAGCTTCGATGTCAGCGCCGTTGCGGTGAAAGCGTAGTTGTGTTTGTCACCCCAAGCCCAGCGGATTTCAAGCGGCGCACCCGGCACTTCGAAAACCTTTTTCGGCTGGCGTGCATGAAAATCCCACATCACCATCGTCTTCCCGAAATGCTTCATCGCCTCGGGATCAGCGGTCAATTTGCCGAAGTCCATGGTGTAATTGTTCCAGCCGGTGAAGGATGAAGTGAGCAGTGCGTTCTTCCGCGGCAATACTCGGGCGTCATAGCCGTAGCCATCCGCGAAATCCGCTCCTGACGCTCCACGCGCATCTTCTTTCGTCGGCAGCCAATGCGTTGTGATGTAGTTGCCGTCGTTCCCGTATTCGACCAGCGCTGTCTTTCCCCCTTTGTCCTTCGCGTTGGAGAGACACGGAATGAGCACGCGTCCGGGCAACGCATATGCGCCATGCGGCCCGACGGCACCGCCAGTACTCTCGGCGAAATTGTCGATTGTCTTGGTCAACTTCGGTTTCGCTGGATCGGTGTGCACATCGAAGATGAAAACGCGGCTGCTTTCGAGGCCGGCGAGCCAGAGCTGACGACGATCGTCGGTGAACCCGCCGTGATGCGCCTCATTTCGTCCATCGACGGAAAAGCTGCTGATGACTTTGCCGTAGGAGGGCGAGCCGGGTTTTACATCGACTGTAACGAGTTTGTCCGAGCCATCGCCCATCGCTTCGACCCCGAGTGTCCAAACATAGACAAACTCTTCCTGGCCATCGATGCGGGCTAAGTAAGGCGAAGAGCAGGTTTCATCGGCGCGCAAAACACCCGCACTGAAGATGAGAGTGAGCACAAGCGCAGCAGCGAAAATTGCGGGTAAAAATTTAGCACGGTGTAAGCGATTAATAAGCGGTGTTTCCATTTTAGTGGGATTTATTGATTGGCAGTAGTCAGCCAGCGTTGCCCTCGAAGCTAGCCGCGAAGCTGCCTCGTCTCCCAATTTGCCGCCGCTGCTCATGGAGTTTCGTTAAAACAGTGCGACCGACGATAAAGCTCGGCATCCTGTTCGACAAATTCTTTCGCTTTACGCTAATCCGAGAGAATGGCTTTCAAAGCGCGCATAAGAACTGGTCACGATCTGCTCCCGGCTGATTTATCCAGATGAATCCGCACTGAAGATCAGGCGTGGCGGAGGTTGAGATCTCGTCGCGGCTTCCCGCTCCCAATTTCCATGCGGGATTGGGCCGAGGGCTCTTCTCGTTTTCTCGCCACGCAGCCGGTTTATCGGTTGTTCCAGCAATCGCCACGACAACGCCGCAGTGAATAGCGTTGCAATACCGAACACGACCAAACGCAGAGAAGGTATCGTGATCAGGAATCGCATTTGCGATGGCAGCCAGCGATTGAAAACCATCGCCACCAGAATGCGGCAAATGTAAAGTCCATAGCTGATTCGTCCGGCGAACACGAGACCGGCATTACTCAGGAAGCGCGCGATGTTTCCATCGAAACCCGCCGCCGTCCGGGCAACCAAAATCACAAACGCACAGGCCTCGAGCGGTTCTACCAGGACCGATTTCAGCTTCGTCGGGTCGCTGTTTCGCAAGACCGCAGCCACAGTTAACATCGACAAACAGAGCAACGCGAGCAGCCAACCGCCGCGCGATGCGCTCAGTCGCCCGCCACACCAGCCCAGTGCTGCGCCGGCCGCGAGCGAGTCGAGGCTGCCGAACGGCAACACCCATCGGGCAATGATCGGGACTGAAAAAACTACGCAACCGATTCGAAACGCGATACCGGCAAACGCGACCGCAATAATTGCGGACAGCACCCATCTGCGCGGCGACAACAAAATGAGCAGCGGCCAAAGAAAATAGAATTGCTCCTGCACGCTAATCGACCACAGATGCGAAATCGCCAATGGCCATTCATTGTTCCAGGCAATCAGCCAATCCACCGTGCCGGTGAAAACCCACGGCCAATAGTAACGGATTGCGCCGAGATTGAGCAGTAACGCAATCGCCGCGAACATAAAGTAGGCCGGGCCGATGCGAAGCAGGCGCCGCCAGTAAAATGCGGCCATCGTCCTGCCGGCCGATAACTCCCCCACGTCCATTCGATCTCGCGCGCGCCGCAGTGACGCGGTAATAAAGTAGCCGCTTAGGACCAAAAAGAGGCGGACACCGGTTGCGCCCAGACGGATCCAGTCCGGCAACGGGAAATTCGGAACGTCCGCGCTGAAATGATCCACCATGACCGTGAGGACCGCGAGCGCTCGCAGTCCGTCAAACTGCGGCTGATAACGCTTTGGCGCACGATCGCGCGCCAAGGTCCGCTCCGACGTGAAAACACCTGCCTGAGTCGATCCAACACGAGTCCCACCCCAGTACGCAGCCCAGCCCATCAAGTATGTGACAAGCCTGCGGCGATTTCGTTACCAAATTTTTGCCAGTCGATTTTACGAGATGTATAGCCCGTGCGGCATCGTACCCTTCGTTCATCACTTGCACCAGCGAACTGTATCGCCATCAGTATTGCTGCTCGTGCATAAAAAGTGCGTTGCAGTAAGGTCACCGACATCGTCATGGACCCGGCTACTTTTTTAACCGAGCTAAAGCGACGCAGGGTCTACAGGGTCGCCGTCGCGTATGCGATCGTGGCGTGGCTGCTGATCCAGGCAGCTTCCATTCTCTTCCCCACTTTCGAGGCGCCTCAGTGGGTGATGAAAGTATTTGTCACCGCGGTAATCCTTGGCTTTCCAGTTGCCCTGATCCTGGCGTGGGCATTTGAACTGACTCCAGAGGGACTTCGGCGTTCGGAAGAAGTAACGCCGCAAGAATCGAAGACGCGCAAACCTGGCAGCAAATGGACCGCTGTAATCGTGATCGCCGCCGTGCTCGCGGCTGCACTGCTTGCGCTTCAATTTGTACGAACACGAAGATCGCCGGCGATCGAGTCGCCAAAACAAACTGCGCAAAGTGCGACGCTGGACAAATCAGTTGCGGTGCTGCCATTCGAGAACCTCAGCTCGGACAAGGAGAACGCCTTTTTTGCGCAGGGCATTCAGGATGAAATTATCACCACGCTTTCGAAGATCAGCGGGCTGCGCGTAATCTCCCGCACTTCCACCGCTCGCTACAACAGCGCTCCGGAAAATCTTTCCGAGATCGGACGCCAGTTGCGCGTGAGCAATGTACTCGAAGGCAGTGTGCAGAAGGTCAGCGACCGCGTACACATCAATGTCCAGCTGATCCAAGCCGATACGGACGCGCATTTGTGGGCGCAAAGTTACGACCGGCAGTTGACCGACATCTTCAGCGTAGAAGCCGAAGTGGCGAAGAGTATCGCTGACTCGCTTCAGGCGACTCTTTCACCGCAGGAAAAGGCGCGCGTCGAAACCAAACCCACCACAAATGCGGATGCCTACGTCATTTACCTGCGGGCCCGCGACTATCAGACGCGACCTGATAATTTACTGCAAGACTTCCGGTCAGCGATCAGTCTTTACGAGCAGGCGATCGCGCTCGATCCAAAGTTCGCTCTTGCGCACGCCCGGCTCTCCGCCACCACGAGTAACATTTATCATTTCTACGAACCAACCGCGCGATGGAAGGAAAAGGCACATGCCGAAGCCATGGAGTCGCTGCGGCTACAACCGAACCTGGGTGAAGGACATCTCGCACTGGGGCTTTACCATTACTACATGGAAGGCGACTACGACGCAGCGCTGCGTGAACTGAGCCTAGCGGCGGAGGCGCTTCCCAACGACGGTGACGTGGGCCTCTACACCGCCGCAATTCAAAGACGTGGCGGGCATATGATGCAGGCGCTCGCTACTTACCAGCATGCGGAAGAGATCGACCCGCGCAATTCCGTGATGCTCTATGATGCATCGCAGACCTACTTCGGTCTGCGTGATTGGCGCACCGCCGCCGAGCGAATGGATCGCGTGCTCGCGCTCTTCCCTGATTCTTTCAACGTAAAGATACAGCGCGCCTACATTGAGTTTTTTTGGAAAGGCAGCACCGCGCCAATTAAAGCTGCCTTGGAATCTCTGCCGCCTAATCTCGATCCTGACGGCGTCGTCACGTTCGCGCGGTGGGACGTGAGCTTGATGGACCGCGATGTCGTTGCCGCAGGGAAAGCCTTAGCCGCTTGCCAGCTCGACACCATCGCTTCACAGACGGGAGTCCCACTCCCAAAAAGCTATCTTCAAGCCTGCGTCGACCTGTTACGTGGCGACTCGGCGAAAGCGCGGATGGAGTTCGAGACCGCTCGACCGTCTATCGAAAGAATCGTAGTTAACAGTCCGCAGGACGGCACGCGACGCGCGCAGCTCGGACTGCTCTATGCCTTCCTCGGACGAAAGGAAGACGCGCTGCGGGAAGGACAACGAGCGATGGAGCTGAAACCCATCACGCACGATGTGATCGAGGGTGCGGTAGTCGAAGATTTCTATACTTTGACGTGTGCCCGCCTCGGGGAAGCGGACAAGGCGATCAGCCGAATCGAGCGCCTCCTCACCACACCTTTCGCGGTCGATTATGCCGACGAAAGCGTCACACTTTCAGACCTACGGCAGCGTTGGGAGTGGGATCCGTTACGGAAGGATCCGCGGTTTCAAAAAATCCTCGCCAGCCCTGAACCAAAGACCTTGTACAACTAAGGATCGCCTCGAGTTTCGTCAGCCCGCGAATCTCGCCCTGCGGGTGACCTTTACTGTTATCTACCCGGCCGCTCCCGCTCAAAGCTAGGTTCATGCGAGTGCGCATCACACTCTTTGATAAACGTCGCCAACCTTGGCAAACTCAGCGGCTTTTTGTTCCAGACCATGCTGAATCGCTTCGCTCCCGGCCAAATGTTCTTCCCCAGCGTGGCGACGAACGTCTTGGGTGATGCGCATCGAGCAAAAGTGGGGGCCGCACATACTGCAGAAATGGGCTGTCTTAGCGCCTCTTGCGGGAAGGTTTGACGAAGCTGATGCCCACCATCTTCGCCCGCTACCTCGCGGGCTTGACCGTCTATGTCACCTCACCACAGTCGGCTCCGTTCGTCACGGTTTAGAATAAATTTCTGCTCCGCTGTGCTGAAATTCTTCGGCCTTCTGCCGCAGTCCATGCTCGATCGCGCTGCTTTCGTCGATTGCGTTCTCTTTCGCGTAGCGCCTCACATCTTCTGTGATCTTCATGCTGCAGAAATGAGGTCCGCACATCGAGCAGAAATGGGCACTCTTCGCCCCTTCCATGGGAAGGGTCTCATCGTGAAACGAGCGGGCAGTCTCGGGGTCGAGGGAGAGATTGAATTGGTCTTCCCAGCGGAATTCGAAGCGCGCCTTACTAATAGCGTTGTCGCGGTATTGCGCGCCGGGATGGCCTTTGGCTAGGTCGGCGGCGTGGGCAGCGATTTTGTAGGCGATGACGCCGTCTTTCACATCCTTTTTGTTTGGCAAACCTAGATGTTCTTTCGGCGTGACGTAGCAAAGCATGGCGCAGCCGTACCAACCGATCATGGCCGCGCCGATCGCGCTGGTAATGTGATCGTACCCGGGGGCGATATCGGTCGTTAGGGGACCTAACGTGTAGAACGGCGCTTCGTCGCACCAGGACAATTGTTTCTCCATGTTCTCTTTGATCATGTGCATCGGGATATGACCGGGGCCTTCGTTCATCACCTGCACATGTTGTTTCCAGGCGCGCTGGGTCAGCTCGCCTTGCGTGTATAATTCAGCAAACTGGGCCTCATCATTTGCGTCAGCGATACTGCCGGGCCTCAGGCCGTCGCCGATGGAAAAGCTAACGTCATAGGCAGCCATGATCTCGCAGATCTCGTCCCACTGAGTGTAGAGAAAACTTTCCAGATGATGCGCCAGACACCATTTGGCCATGATCGAGCCGCCCCGCGAGACGATCCCGGTGGCCCGGCGGGCCGTCATCGGGATGTACCTTAATAGTACCCCTGCGTGGACGGTAAAGTAATCCACCCCCTGCTCCGCCTGTTCAATCAGGGTGTCGCGATAGATTTCCCAGGTCAGTTCTTCGGCACGGCCTCCGACTTTTTCGAGCGCCTGATAAATCGGCACCGTGCCGATGGGCACCGGCGAGTTGCGAATGATCCATTCCCGGGTGGCGTGAATGTTTTTGCCGGTGCTCAGGTCCATTACTGTGTCCGCGCCCCACTTTGTCGCCCAGCGCATCTTTTCGACTTCTTCCTCAATCGACGACGCCACGGCGCTGTTGCCGATATTGGCGTTGATTTTTATCAGGAAATTGCGGCCAATGATCATCGGCTCGCTTTCCGGGTGATTGATGTTAGCTGGAATGATGGCGCGTCCGCGAGCGACTTCAGCCCGCACGAAGTCGGGAGTTATCTCATCCGGGATATTGGCGCCAAACGATTGGCCGGCATGTTGTTGACGAAGATCATTGCGAGCGACTTCTTCTGTAGCGGCGCTCTGCAAGCGCCGATCTTCTTGGTTTCGGCGATCATAGACCGCCGCTACGGAATTCGCACGGCCGAGATTCTCTCGGATTGCAATGAATTCCATCTCCGGCGTGACGATGCCCTGACGCGCGTACCAGAGCTGGGTGACGGCGTGGCCCTTTGCCGCTCTTAAGGGTCGGCGAACGAAGTTGGGAGATGGAAGTTTGAAGTTGGAAGTCGTGTCGCCATTGCGAGCTTCTGACTTTGACGTTCGGCGTTCGGGGTTGGGCGTTGGGCGCTTGCTTTTCGCATCCGCAGCATGGGTTTCGGACAGATATCCATCATCGATTGGCTGAACGGCCCGTCCGTTGATTTCTTCCACGTCGCCGCGCTTCAGGATCCAATCGCGGCGCACGGGCGGAAGCCCTTGTATTGGATCAAGCGTCGCGCTTGGATCGCCCCATCGCCCGCTGGTATCGTAAACACGTACCGGCTCGTTGGTTTCAATCTCGCCGGTCATTGTTTTGGTTGGCGCTAACGAGATTTCGCGAAAGGGGACGCGGAGGTCGGAATGGAGCTGACCGGCGATGTAGACTTTTTTGCTGTTTGGCAGCGCCTCCGAGGGCGATGCGTTTTCGTTGTTAGTTCGGGACAGGACGGCGCGTGTCTCTCCATTCCGGGGGGCGTGAGGATTTCCGGGATCATCGATCCCGGCGACGTCGATTTTGGGGGGAACGCTCATTGGCGGTGCGGAATCACATTTTTGTAGGGCGGGCGCTTCGCCTGCCGCATTCATTAATCCATGGCAAGCGATGCGCTTGCCCTTCAACAGCCAATAAAAAATTGCGCTTCATAAAACAAAAACCATGCGGACATCGCATGGCCGGACTCCTCGCTCCCTTCGGCGGCATTACCCGCATCAGGTTCAAGGGGTTCGTCTCTCCGA
>Ga0209474_10003878_pt1 | contig 13018 bp, 10 predicted proteins | sample GraSoiAngelo_145_FD_185902 | JGI IMG/M metagenome (GOLD analysis project Ga0209474, IMG submission 185902) | Grasslands soil microbial communities from the Angelo Coastal Reserve, California, USA - 14_1009_05_20cm (SPAdes) (version 2) | ecosystem: Environmental > Terrestrial > Soil > Grasslands...
CCGTACTCACCCGTCTCGATGTACTTCTTGGCGTTGTCCCACGCGCCGCCGCCGTTGTTGAGCAGCGTCGCCATCAGGATGCCGCCGATCGTCCCGACCATGAGGAACGCGGCCACCGTCTCGGCCCCGAGATGGAACAGCTTGAAAAACAGCCCGACCGCGATCGGCATCGCCACCGCGAGCAGGCCGGGCGCCACCATCGCCTTGAGGGCACCGATGGTCACGATGTCCACGGCGGTGCCGTAATCGGGACGCGACGTGCCCTTGAGGATGCCGGGGTCCGCCTGGAACTGGCGCCGCACCTCCTTGATGACGCTCACCGCCGCCTTCGTCACTGCGCCGATCGCGAGCGCCGAGAACCAGAACACCAGCATCGCGCCCAGCAGGCCGCCCACGAACACCTCGGGCTTCGAGATGTCGACGGCCTGGAGCGGGGAGCCGAGCAAGGCCACCTCGTCCAGGTACGCCGAGAAGAGCAGGAACGCCGCCAGCGCCGCCGAGCCGATGGCATAGCCCTTGGTGAGCGCCTTGGTCGTGTTGCCGACCGCGTCGAGCCGATCGGTGCGCTTGCGAATCGCCTCAGGCTGGTGCGACATCTCGATGATGCCGCCGGCGTTGTCGGTGATGGGGCCGAAGGTGTCCATGGCGAGGATGTAGGCGGCCGTGCCGAGCATACCCATCGTCGCCACGGCGGTGCCGAACAGCCCCGCATGCGCCAGCCCGCTCGAGGCACCGAGCCGGTAGGAGGCGATGATCGCGGCCGAGATCGTGAAGGTGGGCAGCGCCGTGCACTCGAGCGCCACGGCGAACCCCGCGATGATGTTCGTCGCCGGGCCCGTGACCGAGGCGGCGGCGATCGATTTGACGGGGCGGTAGCGGTACTCGGTGTAGTACTGCGTGATATAGACGAACGCGATCGAAGTCGCGATCCCGATCACGCCGCACAGCGCGAAGTGCCACCAGGCGACCGGGTGTCCCGCGGGATTGAGCAGCCAGTACGTCCCTCCCACGAACCCCAAGGCGGCGAGCACGGCGGTCCACATGTAGCCGCGATTGAGCGCGTGCATCGGATCCTCGTCTTCACGGGCCTTCACGACGAGGACGCCGATGATGGATGCGACGAGCCCGAACGCCCGCGCCACCAGCGGAAACAGCATGAGACCAACGACCTGCGCCGGGCTGAAGACGCCGGGGTTCGCCAACGCGAGTCCCGAGCCGAGAATCATCGCGCCGATATTCTCGGCCGCGGTGGACTCGAACAGGTCGGCCCCGCGACCCGCGCAGTCGCCCACGTTGTCGCCCACCAGGTCCGCGATGACCGCCGGGTTGCGCGGATCGTCTTCGGGGATCCCCGCCTCCACCTTCCCGACGAGATCGGCGCCGACGTCGGCGGCCTTGGTGTAGATGCCGCCGCCCAGCTGCGCGAACAGCGCCACGAACGACGCCCCGAAGCCGTAGCCCACGATCATGAGGGGGATCTTGGTCGGCTCGAAGTGCAGGGCGTCGAGCACGCTGTAGAGCAGGCCCACGCCGAACAGGCTCATCGCCACCACGAACAGCCCGCTCACCGCACCGCCCCGCAGCGCGATCTGCAGCGCCTTGTTGAGGCTGGAGCGCGCCGCGCTGGCGGTCCGGATGTTGGAGCGCACGGCGACGTACATCCCCACGAGACCGGCCACGCCGGAGCAGAGCGCGCCGAACAGGAAGGAGAGGGTCGTCGTGAGCGCGAGCGTGGCCGCCGCGGGCTCGCCGGGATGCGGCTTGCGGAAGAACGCGTACAGCAGGTAGATGAGCACGCCGAGCGCGATGCTCAGGAGACCGATGGTGCGGTACTGGCGCCGCAGGAACGCTTGGGCGCCTTCCTGGATCGCGTCGGAGATCTTCCGCATTTCGGGGGTGCCGTTGTCCTGCCGCAGCACGAAGCCGCGCAGACCCCAGGCGACGGCCAGGGCAAGGACGGAGAGCCCCAGGACGAGAGCAATCAGCATAGTGAGTTGTGGCTCCTTGGAGCCCGCCATCGAGGCGGGCTAGTTACCGATTCGCAGGGGGACCGTTACGACACAGGTCACGTTCCGCCCGGCCCGAGTATGGGCTGGGTAGAACTGGTACGCCATCATGCGCTGCTGGAACTCCCGGCCGTACGCCGCATCGGCGATCGGCGGGTCCACGTCCACCCGAGTGACGCGGCCCTCGATTGAGACCCAGAACTTCACGTGGTACGTGCGGCCGGCCACCGAGCCGGGCACTCTGGTCAGCGGCGGCAGAATCGCCGTCCGCGGCGAGGCGGGGAAAATGTAACTCGCTTCGTCGCCCGTTCCAGACCCTGCGCCGACGCCGACCGCCCCCCCTGGACCCGCTCCCCGCCCGCCGCCGCCCCCACCGGTGTTCCCCCCCCCGCCAGCGAGCGCGGCCATCGGCGTCGGGAGGGTTGCTGCCGGGAGCTCGAGTGGCGGCAGCTCGATGTGGATGCGCCGCAACGCGGACAGATCTGAGAGGGTGAGGCGCGGCGGCAGTGCCATGTCGACGGCGGCGGGCGCCCCCGCCGGGATGGCGAAGAAGTTCACCCTCGCGTCCCGAGAGGCTCGCCACCCGCCTCGCGGTGGCCCGAGGATCTCACGCCCGCCGACGACGAGCCCGCCGACGACCACCGCGTGGGCAAGCACCGCCACTGCGGCCCCGGGTCCCAGCCGACGCCGGCCAATCGCGTCCCGAGAGGCTCGCCACCCGCCTCGCGGTGGCCCGAGGATCTCACGCCCGCCGACGACGAGCCCGCCGACGACCACCGCGTGGGCGAGCACCGCCACTGCGGCCCCGGGTCCCAGCCGACGCCGGCCAAGCGGCAAGCGGAGCCCGGGGAGCGGCGGCCGGTCTGGGGAGAGTGCGTTCACGGTGCCTGGGGTATACCCCGACAACGCGTGTAGGGGCGCAGCATGTTGCGCCCCTACACCACGGCGCGACCGCGACGCCCCCGGCTATTTCTTGGCCGGCTCCGGAGGCGTGAAGCCAATGACCTGGACGCCCGCGCCGTGCGCGATGTCCATGGCCTGCATCACGTCGAGGTACTTGCGGTTCGGCGCCGCCTTGATGAACAGCAGCTTGGCCGGGCGCGGGTCATAGATCTGGTGAAAGGCCTGGTCGAGCTGGGCGACCGCGTACGGCTGCCCGTTGATCGCGTACGACCCGTCGGGTCGCAGCTCGAGCACGATTTGGGCCTGTTGCGGCGTCTTGCTCTTGGTCTGTTGCTTCGGCGGCACCTGTACGTCGAACGCCTTGCGGGACATCGGCTGCGTGATCATGAAGATGATCAGCAGCACCAGCAGCACGTCGATCAGCGGCGTGACGTTGATCTCGGAGCTGAGCCCCTCGCCGCCGCCGGTGGACCCCATCGCCATCGGTCAGCCCCCTTCTTTCTTCTTCGTGAGCGTCTGCTTCTGCTCGGTGATGGCCCCGACGACCCGCACACCCGCCCCGCGGGCGATCTCGATCGCCTGCTGCACGCGGCCGAACTCGATGTTCTGGTCGGCCTTGAGAAACAGGATCTTGTCCTGCGTATGGGTCTCGTAGACCGTCTGGAGCCGCTCGGGCAGCTGGTCGTCGGGGATTTGCTTCGGCCCGGACCCCAGGTCGAGCCAGAACTTGCCGTCCTTGTCGATTCCGAGCTTGACCTCGCCCTCCCCTTCCGGGCGATTCTCGGGGTTCGCGGAGCGGGGGATCGTGGCCTGGAAGCCCGCGGCGATCAGGGGCGTGACGATCATGAAGATGATCAACAGCACCAGCATCACGTCGATCAGCGGCGTGACGTTGATGTCGGCCTTGACGGCCGCCCGCGCGCTAGTGGCTGACAGGGCCACTGGTCTGTGACGCCTTCTGCGTCTGGAATTCCTTGGTGAAGATCGAGCGGCCGAACAGGGCCACTGGTCTGTGACGCCTTCTGCGTCTGGAATTCCTTGGTGAAGATCGAGCGGCCGAACTCCGAGCCGACGCTCTTGATCAGGTAGTCGATCAGCTCCTTCGAGGTGTAGGTCATCTCGACGGAGAGGAAGTCGATCTTGGTGGTGAAGTAGTTGTAGAGCCAGACCGCCGGAATGGCGACGATGAGACCGAACGCGGTCGTGATCAACGCCTCCGCGATACCGGCGGACACGGCCCCGAGCGAGCCGCCACCCCCCGATGCCGCCATGCCCGTAAACGCGTTGACGATACCCATCACCGTGCCCAGCAGGCCGACGAACGGCGCCGTGGAGCCCGTCGTCGCCAGGATGCCGAGGCCGCGCTTCAGCTCGGCCGACACGATGAGGATCTCACGCTCCACCGCGCGCTCCACCGAGTTGATGTCGGCCGCGGTGATGGTGGCGCGGTCCCGCAGCAGCGGCTTGACCTCGGAGAGCGCCTCACCGACCACGCGCGCGACGTGGCTCTTCTTTTGCTTCTCGGCGAGCTTGATCGCGCCGTCGAGCTGCTCTTCTTGCAAGAAGCGGGAGAACTCGGGCGCGAACCGCCGGGTCTCCCCCTGCGACCGCAGGATCTGGTACAACTTCTGGAAGGCGCTCGTCCACGAGAAAATGGACATCGCCGCCAGGATGACGACGATGGCCTTCGCGAACAGGCCCATCGAGATGAAAAGATCGTAGAGCGAGAGACTCATGGCGCGGGGGCTCCTTTGGGGTCCTTACTGTTTGAGCCGGAAGTCGATCGGAATTTGAATCAGCACGCGGACCGCCCGGCCGTGCACCCGCGCGGGGCGGAACAGCGCTTTGAGAACGTAGCTCTTGGCCGACTGATCGAAGCCCGGGTTGGGACTCTGGAGCACCTTGACGGAAGCCGGTTCGGCCCGCCCCAGCGTATCGATGATCGCCTGGACCAGCACGCGACCCTGAATCTGCGCCTGCCGCAACAGCTCCGGAAACTGCAGCGTGGGGCCGGAAAGCACCGCCGGCTTCTCCTCGACGATCGCCTCCATGAACACTTCGTTGCCCGTCGGCACCATCCCGGTCGCGAGGCCGCCCTCGACGCCCGTGCCCGAGTAGTCCTTCGGATCGAAATGCTCCTGGAGATTCACCGGCGGGATATTCGTCGGGATCACATCCGGCGCGACGACCGTCTGGAATCCCTTGAGCGGGACATCCAGCTGCACGGGTTGCTGCTCCGGCGGCTTCTCCTGCTTCGGCTGGTCGACGAACACCATCGCGGTGTCCACCTTGACGCTGTTGTCGGCCTCACCGGCGCTGAGCGTCGCGTACACGGCCCCCGCGATCACGACGGTGTGCACCACCAGCGACACCGCGCCCACTCCGAAGACTCGCTTGCTGCTCTTCCTGCGCTTGGACTCGATGAGATTGTCGAACACGGGTTGTCGTCCTCCAGTGCCCGTTGAGGTAACTGCTTATGAAATACCGCCGATAGGCCTCCGCCCGCTAGTGGAGCCCCCATTACAAAACGATGACAGCCGGGTGAGGAGGCGCCTTCACCTCCGCAGGGTGAGGCGCCACGGCATCAGGACCCGCACGGCGCGGCCCGGGACCCGGCCCGTTCCCTCAGCGAGCCGACGCGAGGGTGAAAGCAATCGGCAGGCACACCAACACGCGTACCGCCCGGCCGCGCGTGCGCCCCGGCCGGAACAGCGCGCCGAGCACGTAAGCCCGCGCGGCCGCCTCGAAGCCGGCGTGCGAGCTTTCGAGCACCAGAGAGCCAGGCTCGGCCCGGCCGAGCGTGTCGATCACGACCTGGACCACCACGGTTCCCGTAATCCCGCCGCGCCGCAGCCCCTCCGGGTATGCGAGCGGCGGACCGGCGAGCAGCGCCGGCGGCTCCTCCACCGCAGTGGGGCTCCACGGACCATCCGGCGCCCTGTCCACACCATCGTCGCCCTGCGCGTCGCGGATGGCGCGCAGCAGCACCTGGGGATCGAACGGCGCGCGGGCGTCGATCGGGGGAAGACCGATCGGCGCTGGTTGCGGCACATCCACCGGCGGCTTCGGCGGTCCGGGTATCTGGCCGGAGGGGTCCGCGTGCGAACATCCACCGGCGGCGCCGGCGGTCCGGGTATCTGGCCGGAGGGGTCCGCGTGCGACGCGTCCGGTGTTTCATGCGGCCACGAAATGACGATCGGCGGGCCGTCAACCCCGGATACGCGGTGCGGTCGCAGCGTCGCCAGCACCACGGCGGTGCATACCCCCGCATGCATGAGCACGGATACCGTGAAATGATTCCTCGATGCGATCAATCGGTCGAACATGGAGACTCTCCGGAGAGAGCGGTCTCCATCAGAATAGTGTCCGTCGTTTGCGGCGGGATAGCTCGAGCGTGACGAACCGATGACGGCGGCGTTAGGACTTCGTCGCGGGCGGCTCCCGCGGGAGCGTGACCGTGAACGTGGTTCCCCGCCCCGGGCGACTGACGACATCAATGCGGCCACCGTGCGCCTCGGCGATCCATTTGCAGATGGCGAGTCCCAACCCGGCGCCGGAGCGCTCACCGGTGCGCGTGCGCGCCGAGTCGGCGCGCCAGAAGCGATCGAAGATGTGGGGGAGGTCCCCCGGGGCGATCCCGATGCCCGTGTCGGCCACGCTGAGGCTGACCCGGCCGTCGGCGACGCCCAGCTGCATGCGCACCGTCCCGCCCGGGGGGGTGTACTTCACGGCGTTGGTGAGGAGGTTCAGAATCAGCTGGCGGATCCGCGTCGCGTCGACCGAGACGACCATCGGCTCGGGCGGCGTCGCGACCTCCACCCGCACCCCTGACTCCTCGGCGAGCAGCTCGCCCGTCTCCCGGACCTCTTCGACGATCCCCCGCAGGTCCACCGGCTCGCGGTGCAGCGGGGCGATGCCTTCGTCGGCGCGCGCCAGGGTGAGCAGGGCGTCCACCAGCTCCGTCATGCGCTTGATCTCCTGGAGCGTCTCCTCCAGGGTCGCGAGGGTATCCTGGGGCAGGTTGGGGGTCGTGATCGCGCGCTCCACCCCGGCCCGCAGCACGGTGAGGGGGGTCTTCAACTCGTGGCTCGCGTCGGCGGTGAAGCGCCGCAGGGCGGCGAAGCTGCGCTCCAGCCGGGTCATCATCTGGTTCAACGTCGCGGCCAGCCGGCCGAGCTCGTCCTTGACCAGGGGCTCGGCGAGGCGACGGTGCAGGCTTCGTCCGTCGCTGATCTCGCGGACCTCGGTAATGATCTGATCCACGGCGGCGAGCGCGCGCCGCGAAATCCACGACCCCATCAACAGTGCGAGCGCGAGCCCGAGCGGCAGCACCAGGGCGAAGGTGGAGAGAAGCTCGTCGGGCCCGAGCTCCGCGGTGCGCAGATCCGCCCCGGCGAGAATCGCCCCGAACTGCGGTCCGGCGCCCGTGACCGCATCGACCACATAGTGGATCTTCGGACCGTTCGGCTCGAGTCGGAGCGTGCCGCTGGACCGTCCGGAGAGCGAGGCGCTCGCCAGGCTTCGCAGCTGCTCCACCTGCTGGAACGTCAGCGCCCGCGCGTCGGACGAGGCGAACAGCAGGCTGCCGTCGCGCGCGGTGATGACGAGGAAGCCGGGGACCGCTTCGAGCAGCGCGGCCAGATCCGGGATGAGCACGGGGTGCTGCGCCGTGTCGGCCCGCACCAGCGTCCCCCGCGCGCGGTAGCTCTCGGCGAGAATGCCCGCCGTCAGCGACGCCTCGGACCGAATCCGCTGGTCGAGATCCTGGTACGAGGCGCTGCGGCGGTCCAGGTACAGCACCCCGGCGAACGCGGCGAGCGTGAGGGCGAGCGCGCCCGAGTACCACGCCGTGAGCCGCCCGCGCAGGGTCTGCACGTCACGCTTTCACGACGTAGCCGACCCCGCGCACCGTGTGGATCAGCTTGGGTTCGCGGCCGTGGTCGATCTTCTTGCGCAAGCGCGTGATCACGACGTCCACGATGTTCGTGCCGGGGTCGAAGTGGTAGTCCCAGGCGTATTCCGTGATCAGGGTGCGCGACATCACGCGGCCGTGGTGCCGCATGAGGTACTCGAGCACGGCGTATTCCTTGGGGGTGAGCTCGATGACCTTCCCGCCGCGCCGCACCTCGCGGCTCCCGGTGTCGAGTGTGAGGTCCGCGACCTTGAGCACCGGCGGCGCGATCGCCTTGGGGCGCCGCCCCAGCGCCTCCACCCGGGCGAGCAGCTCCTCCAGCGAGAACGGCTTGGTGACGTAGTCATCGGCGCCCATCTTGAGCGCCTGTACCTTGAAATCGACGGCATCCTGCGCGGTCAGCACCAGCACCGGCATCCCCTCGCCGCGATCGCGCAGCGTCCGCAGCACCTCGAGGCCCGACAAGGCGGGCAGGCGCAGGTCGAGCACGAGCATGTCGTAATGGCCGCCGGTCGAGAGGCGCAGCCCTTCGGCGCCGTCCCCGACCAGATCCGCGTGGAAGCCGGCCTCGGTCAGCCCCCGCTTCACGTACTGTCCGACGGTCTTGTCGTCTTCGACGACGAGGATTTTCATCCCGTGGGAAGGTACACCCTGAAGTTCGATCCCACGCCGATTTGCGACTCGACGTCGATCCGCCCCCGGTGCTCGGCGATGATGCCGTAACAGATGGACAGGCCGAGACCGGTGCCGCGTCCATGGGGCTTCGTCGTGAAGAACGGCTCGAAGATCTTGGGCAGATCTTCCCGCTTGATCCCGGTGCCCGTGTCGATGAACTCGAGCAGGATCTCATCCGCCCGATCGGGGTTGATGCGGCTGCGCACCGTCAGGGTGCCGCGCGAGTCCATCGCGTCCATCGCGTTGAGCATCAGCGCCATGAAGCTCTGGATGAGCCGCTCATGGTCGCCGAGCACCGGCGGCAGACCGGATGCCAGCTCACGCACGACGGTCAACCGTTTGAACCGCGCGTGGTGCTTGAGGAGAAACAGCGTCTGCTCCACCACGCCGTTGACGTCCGTAGGCTTCTTGTCCCCACCCTTCGGCCGCGAAAAGTCGAGCAGGCTCTCCACGATTCGGCGGCAGCGTTGCACCTCGGCGTCGATGATCTTCAGGTACTCGTCATAGCCGTGGCGGTCGCCGGGCGGCAGGTCCTCCGTCCGGAGCGCCAGCGCCTCGCAGCACGCGAGAATCGTCGCGAGCGGGTTGTTGATCTCGTGCATGACGCCCGCCGCGAGCTGCCCCACGGCGGCGAGCTTCTCCGTTTCCGTGAGGCGTTGCTGCGCCTGGCGCCACTCGGTGATGTCTTCACCGATGGTGATGACGTGCGAAATGTCGCGCCCGTCCTGCCGCATCGGGATCTTGGTGATGCGGTAGTAACGCGCTTCGCCGGTCGCCTGCGACTCCATTTCGACCTGCTGAAGCTCGCCGGTGTCGAACACGCGATCGAACTCGCGCTTCAGGAGATCGCGTGGCTGGCGGTCGAGCACATCGAAGATCTCACGACCCACCGCGTCCTCGCGCGCCACGCCTTGGGTCCCGGTCTCGCGCTTGCGGTTCCACGCGCGGATGCGGTAGCCACGGTCGATCACGTACAGCCCGACTGGAAGCGAGTCGACGATCTGGGCGGCGAAGCTCCGCTGCGCCTCCATCTCGTGCGTGCGCAGCGCGACCTCGGAGGCGAGGTCCTGCGACAGCTCGGTGGCGGCGAGGATGGGAGCGAGGATGCGGGCCACGACGACGACTACGTCATGGGCGATTCCTTCGTAGCGTCCCGTGGGAATGACGACCTCGAGCAGGCCGAGCGGCTCGTCCTCGTGGACCAGCGGCAGCCGCACGATCGAGCCCCCGGGCACCCCCTCGCGCTGCGGGCCGCGCCGCATCCACTCGGCCACCGGCGGGGCATAGCCCGGCTGCTCCGCTTCGTCACCGGGGGTGGTGACCGGCGTGAAGCGAGTGCCGTCCGGTGCGCGGAGCCAGAGGCGGCAGCGGCGGAGGTTGAGGCCGCGCCGCAGCGCGCTCACCACGCCGTGCAGGGCCTCTCCGGACGCGAGGCCCGCCTGCAGCACCGACGCCACCTCGGCAATGACCCGGATACCGGGATGCTCGGTATCGAGGGAGGGGACCGCCATCGCCCGCAAACCTAGGGATGGCGCTCCCGCCGCGCCAGCGGCACGTCGAAGCGCAAGCCCAAGAACGCTCGGACGATGGTGGAGGTGCCGAAGAATGCCGTGGGGCCGAGCACGATCCCGAACTGGCCGACCCGCAGGCCCGGGAGGACGGAGACCGCGCCCCACGGAGACCCGATCCCGAGCGGCGAGTGCGCGCCGGCGTAACCCGTCGTTTCAACGGTCACGTCGAGTCCCACCCGGCTCGGTGCCGTGTCCGCACCGAACTCGGCGATGGTCAGGGCGCGACTTCGGGCAGCGAGGGTGGCCCCGAAGACAAACCCCTGGGAGCCGCCGACGATCGCCCGCTGGTCGATGAATTCACCCAGGCGCGCACTCAGCGACAACGCCGCAATCGGTCCCGAGCGCATCCCGCGCCCGTACCCGACATCGAAGCCTTGGATTTGCCACCCGCTGCCGACCGTATAGGCGAGACCGAGCGTCACTATCCCGCCGCGCGTCTCCTGCGCGGCGAGTGGCGTAGACAAACCCGCGAGGCATATCAACATTGTGACCATGGACCGACGCACGTTTGTTCTCCTGACCGGGGCCAGTTCGGCGGCCCTCATCCGTCCGCCTGAGCGCCAGTCCCTCGGTCCGCCCGGGGCGGACGGGCGGACAGGCGGACCGGCCGTCGGGCGGCTCCGGTTCGAGCTCGACGATCATCACCGCTGGTCGCTGTGGTACTACGGCGAGGGCTCGCCCGTTCCCCTCGTCCGCGGCGCGGAGATCGTGACCTGGGTGGGCGACCGGCCGCTCACCCTCGCGGAGCTGGAAGATAGCACGGTGGGAAACCGCCGCCCGCCGGGCGGCGACGCCGTCGTCGTGCGCGGCCGGGCCGCCGGCGTGTGGGTCGAAGCCGAGCTCCTGGCCGCGGGCGGCGCCAGCACTCCCCAGGCGTCCGTGACGGTCACCGTCTTTCCCGACCGCGTCCTGCCCACGGTGAGGGGCGTGCGCTTCCTCCAGCTGTCCCACGAGGAGGTGCTCGCAGGAGACGGACCGCTCGTGGCGCTCGTGAACGGAGCGCACTCGGCCGACCCGAGCCGCGTGGTCACGGTGGGGACGCCGGAGGCGGACGGGCTCGCGAGCCATGCCGCAGCGGGGCTTACCCGCGGGACGCGCGGCCTCGCTATCGCGTTCGACGCGGGCGAGCCCGGGGAGGCCCGCGTGCAACTGTCACGGGACGGACTCGAGGCGGTGAGCGATTGGCTCCCGGCCCGGCCGCTCAGGCCCGAAGGCGACGTCTCGCGCATGCGCCTGTGTTTCCATCCGGAGGGCAATGGCCTGGAGGCGCTGCGCGCGCTGTTCGTGCCCTCCTCGCCCGTCGATCAGGAGCGCCTCGCACAGGCCGTCGCGCCCGCGGGCTGGTGCACACGGGGAGAGTGGTCGGGCACCGTCGCCGAACCGGACGTGATCGCGAATCTGGACTTCAGCGCCGCGAACTTCGACAGGCGCTTCTTCCGGCACATCGAGCTCGATGACGGCTACCAGCGCGCCGTCGGAGCGTGGGATACGAACGACCGGTTCCCGCACGGCCACGCCTGGCTTACCGACCAGATCCACGCGCGCGGCTTCAAGGCGGGGCTGTGGGTCGCGCCGTTCGGCGTGGCCGAGGCCTCCGGCGTCCCCACAACGCAGACCGACTGGCTGCTGCGCGACGCCAGCGGGCCCGTGGTCTGTGAAACGCGCGAGGCGTGGGGCGGGAAGGTCTACGCGCTCGACGGCGCGCACCCCAAAGCACAGCAGTGGCTGTTCGATCTGGCCCGTCGCGCCGTGCGGGAATGGGGATACGACTACCTCCGCATCGACCAGTTGCGCTGGGCGACGGTCGGTACGGCGCACTACGGCGGGCTGACCCACGCGGAGGCGTACCGCGCCGGGTTGGGCGCGATCCGCGACGGTATCGGCACCGAAGCCTTCCTGCTCGCGAGCGGGGCGCCGTTGCAGCACGCCGCGGGACTCGTCAACGGCATGCGGATCGGACCGGACGTCGACGCCAGCTGGTCGGGCATCCAACCCCCGGCGCGCGCCACAGGCTTGCGGAGCTTCTACCACCGCTCGACGTGGCTGAACGATCCCGACTGCCTCGTGGTGCGCCCGCCACTCTCGCGGGCCGCGGCCGAGGTGTGGGCCTCCGTCGTCGCGGTCACGGGGGGGCTCTGGGCCTCCGTCGTCGCGGTCACGGGGGGGCTCACCCTCCTCGCCGACAACCTGCCGAAGCTCCCACCCGATCGCCTCCCGCTGCTGCAGCGCACGCTCCCGGTCGCGGCCGTGACGGGCCGCGCAATCGAGACGGGCGGCGCCGAGCGCGACATCGCGCCGGCGGTCGTGGCCGGCGACGACCGCTACCCGATCGGCGGGCCATGGCGCTTCCGCACGGGCGACGATCCCAGCTACGGCACGCGTGGGTTCGACGAAGAGGCGTGGGAGACGATCCCCGTGCCGCAGCGCTGGGACGCGGCGGGCCACCGCGACTACGCAGGGTTCGCCTGGTACCGCACCAGGTTTCAGCTCCCCAAGCCGAGCGACGGAGCGACGGAACGACGAAACCTGTTCCTGGAGCTCGGCAAGATCGCGGACGCCGACGAGACGTTCGTGAACGGACTGAAGGTCGGCCAGACGGGCGAGCTGTCCCCGGGCGGCCCGGGCGACGCGCAGGCCTTCCGCCGGTATCGCGTCCCGCCCGAGACCCTGAACTGGGGGGGGGAAAACGTGCTCGCGGTGCGCGTGCTGGGGAGCGGCGGCATCTGGAGCGTGCGCCGCAACCGCCCGCCGCGTGTCTGGGTGGCCGAGGGCGCACCCCGGTGGTGGACGATCGTGGTGGTCAACTGGGAGGACGAGCCGCTGGACGTGTCCCTCCCGCTCGCCGCGCTCGGCGTGCAGGGAGCGACGTTCGACACCTACGATGTGTGGCGGGACGCCCCCGTGGCCGACGTGAAGGGCAGCCTGACCCTCACGCTCGAGCCGCGCACCGC
>Ga0209474_10003882_pt1 | contig 13007 bp, 7 predicted proteins | sample GraSoiAngelo_145_FD_185902 | JGI IMG/M metagenome (GOLD analysis project Ga0209474, IMG submission 185902) | Grasslands soil microbial communities from the Angelo Coastal Reserve, California, USA - 14_1009_05_20cm (SPAdes) (version 2) | ecosystem: Environmental > Terrestrial > Soil > Grasslands ...
AAAATTCCAGGTCTGGATAGCAGTCACATAGAGACCTTTTTCTTTCGTTTCGCCATTGAGATGCCAATTCTCAGAGATCAAGTTGGGCGTAACCAGTCCTACGACGAGGACTATCTCTACGCGTTCAATCCCTTGAAAATGCGCCCGCTCGTCTGGCTGCCAAACTCAGTTGGGCGATTGTTGATCGCGCCGATTCCCACTTACCTATTCAATAGAATCACGGAAGGGGTGTATTATGAAATATTCGACGATCCCAGCTTTGCTGATGCGTTTGGGAATTCATTTCAGAAGTATGTGGGAGATGCTGCACAAGTCGTCGCGCGACAAGGTGTGTTGAATGTCTTGGGGGAGGAAGAGTACTTTGTAGGGAAAGATCGCAAGGACAGCGTTGATTGGATTGTCTTTGACGACAATGGAGCGCTTTTTGTCGAGTGTAAGACAAAGAGGCTCCGCTACGGAGCTAAAATATCGCTCGCGGTGACCGATGTACTAAATGACGATTTGGAGAAGATGGCGGGCTTCGTGATCCAGGTATATCGCACGCAAGCTGATTGCGCTTCGGGGCATTATCCACATTGGACTCAAGCAAATCGACAAATCTTCCCAATGATCGTGACTTTGGAAGATTGGTATGCCTTCGGCGATCGCATCATAGTTCAAGAGCTAGATAGACGGATTTCGGCTGGTCTGGAGCAGCGGGCTATAGACACTTCAATCGTAGATACGAGCCCATACACGATTTGCTCCGTCGCGGATTTCGAGAGAGCAATTCAGATTATGGCTGGGACAGGAATTCAGAGATTCATGCGCGGAAAAACGTCGGGAGAAAAAAGGCTTTGGACGTTGCACTCGTATATGGGAAGCGAATTTCCTGAAGAATTTCGCAGCGCGAGGCGATGTCTACTCGAGGAAGATAACCTGCCGTTTCAAACCCGATAGTCCGCGCGATCCGAGGCAGCCGCCTTATCCCCCCGATCTGCTAAGCGGCGCCGGGCACGACGGCGGTCACGGGGGCGGGTCCGGCGTCGCGGAGGTGGCAGGCGACGAATTGCCCGGGCAGGACCTCCTGCATCGGCGGCTCCTCCTTCGAGCAGCGGTCGAAGGCGTAGGGGCAGCGGGTGTGAAAGCGGCAGCCCGAAGGCGGGTTGATCGGGCTCGGCACATCGCCGCGCAGGATGATGCGCTTTTTCTCGGCCTCGGGATCGGGCACCGGCACTGCCGATAACAGCGCCTCGGTATAGGGGTGCTGCGGCCGCGAAAACAGCGAGGCGCGGTCGGCGAGCTCGACGATCTTGCCGAGATACATTACCGCGATGCGGCGGCTGATGTGCTCGACGACGGCGATGTCGTGGGCGATGAACAGATAGGAGAGGCCGAACTCCTTCTGCAGATCGCCGAGCAGGTTGATGACCTGCGCCTGCACCGAGACATCGAGCGCCGATACCGGCTCGTCGCAGATGATCAGGCCGGGGTTGAGCGCCAGCGCGCGGGCGATGCCGATGCGCTGGCGCTGCCCGCCGGAGAATTCGTGCGGGAAGCGGTCGAGCGCCTCGGGCCGCAGCCCGACCTTGCCGGCCAGCATCTCGACGCGATCGTTGAGCGCGCGGCCTTGCGCGACGCCATAATTCTTCAGCGGCTCGCCGATGATGTCGCGGATCCTGAGGCGCGGGTTCAGCGAGGAGTAGGGGTCCTGAAAGACGACCTGCAATTCGCGGCGGTAGGGCCGCATCTCATGCCGCGACAGCCCGTCGATGCGCTCGCCGTTGACGCGGATCTCGCCGGCGGTCGGTTCGATCAGCTTCAGGATCGCCTTGCCGGCGGTCGACTTGCCGCAGCCGCTCTCGCCGACGAGCCCCAGGGTCTCGCCTTCGGCAATGTCGAACGAGATGCCGTCGACCGCGTGCACCTGGCCGACGGTCTGCTGCAGGATCCCCTTCTTGACCGGGAAGTGCTTGACGAGGTTCTTCACCGACAGCAGCGGCGTGTCGCTCGCCGTGGGATGTGAATCGGTCCGCTGCATGATGATTATGCGTCCTTCGACACGCGCCACGGCTTCGCCGTGGTGCTGCTCAGGATGAGGTGAGTTGTTGATGGCATTCGCCGTATCACCTCATCCTGAGCGCGAGCGAAGCGAGCAGTCGAAGGACGCAACTTGCCGATCCAGTCTGTCCCCGGCATGCCCGCCTGCTCATGCGCGCGCCACCTGGTCGGAGTGGAAGCAGGCGGCGTAATGGCCGGCCTCCTTTTGCTCGAAGACCGGCATCTCGCGCCGGCAGATGTCGGTGGCGAACGGGCAGCGTGCGGCAAACGGGCAGCCTGGCATGTCTTCTCGCAGGGACGGCACCGTGCCCGGGATTTCGGCGAGGCGCGGCAAGCGCTGATCGGCCAGGCTGGCGCCGAGCTTCGGCACCGAGGCGAGCAGTCCCCGCGTATAGGGGTGGAGAGGCCGGCGGAACAATGTGCCGACCGGCGCTTCCTCGGCCTTGCGCCCGGCATACATGACGACGACGCGCTGCGCCATCTCGGCCACGACTCCGAGATCGTGGGTGATTAGCACGATGGCCGCGTCGATCTTCTGCTTCAGCTCGCGCATCAGATCGAGGATCTGCGCCTGGATCGTCACGTCGAGCGCGGTCGTCGGCTCGTCCGCGATCAGCAGCTTCGGGTTGCAGGCGAGCGCCATCGCGATCATCACCCGCTGCCGCATGCCGCCCGACAGCTGATGCGGGTACTGCGCGATGCGGCGCTGCGCTTCCGGGATATGCACGAGGCGCAGCATCTCGACGGCGCGGCGCAAGGCCGCCTTGTGGTCGAGCCCCTGATGCAGGGTCAGCGTCTCGGCGATCTGGCGGCCGATCGTCAGCACCGGGTTCAGCGAGGTCATCGGCTCCTGAAAGATCATCGAGATGTCGTTGCCGCGCACGTCGCGCATTTCGGCTTCGCTGAGGTCGAGCAGATTGCGGCCGGCGAGGCGGATTGCGCCGGATACGATGCGGCCGGGCGGCGACGGTACGAGGCGCAATACCGACAGCGCCGTCACGCTCTTGCCGCAGCCGCTTTCGCCGACGATCGCCAGCGTCTCGCCCGGCATGACATGAAACGACACGCCATCGACGGCGCGGACGATGCCGTCGCGGGTGAAGAACCAGGTCTTCAGATCGGCGACATCGAGCAACGGTTGGCCGGCAGGAGCAGGCCTGGGCGGCGGGGCGGCGGCTGTCGCCGGTACGGGCTCTGCAACCGCCGCCATCGCGCCTCTCACAGCCGGCGCGAGAGGCGCGGGTCGAGCATGTCGCGCAGCCCGTCGCCGAGCAGGTTGATCGCCAGCACGGTCAGGGACAGCATGATGCCGGGGAACAGCACGATGTAGTAGGCGACCTGAAACAGGCTGCGCCCCTCCGCCATGATGTTGCCCCAGCTCGGGATGTTGGGCGGCGTGCCGGCGCCGATGAAGGACAGGATCGCCTCGGTGATCATCGCCGAAGCTGTGATGAACGTCCCCTGGACCAGCAGCGGCGGCAGAGTATTGGGCACAATGTGGCGCCACAGGATCAGCACAAAGCCGGTGCCGCTGGCGACCGCCGCCTCGACATAAGGCTGCTCGCGCAGGGTCAACACGATGCCACGTACCAGCCGGGTCACCCGCGGCACCTGCGCAACGGTGATCGCGAAGATCACGTTTCCCATGCTGGCGCGGGTCAATGCCATCAGCGCGATCGCGATCAGCACTTCGGGAATCGACATCAGCCCATCCATAATGCGCATCACGACCGCGTCGACCCAGCGGGTGAAGCCGGCGACGACGCCGATCGCCAGGCCAAGCGCGGTGCTGAACAGCGCGACGCTGATCCCGACCGTCAGCGATACGCGCGCGCCGTAAACCGTGCGGCTGTAGACGTCGCGGCCGAGCATGTCGGTGCCGAACCAGTATTGTGCGGATGGCCAGCGCAATCGCTTGATCGGCGACAAGGCCTGCGGATCGACCGTCGCCAGATATGGCGCGGCCACGGCCATCAGCGTCATGATCAAGAACAACACGCCACCAAAGATCATCGTCGGATGACGGCGCACATAGCGCCAGGCGCGCTGACGCCAAACGGTCGCCGGGGCGGGGAGGGCGATATCGGACTGGACTATTGCCATCGATCAGCCGCTTTCCCTTGGCGTCCCGGCGAAAGCCGGGACCCACTTTTCAACCGTCCGAGTGCCGGAAGGGTGGATCCCGGCTTTCGCCGGGACGCGGTAATGGGTGATTGCCGAGAGATTTCCGTCACGACGTCAGTAGCGGATACGCGGATCGATCAGCGTGTAGCTGAGATCGACCAGCAGGTTGATCAGCACATAGGCGGCGGAGAAGATCAGGATGATGCCTTGGATGATCGGGTAGTCGCGCCGCAGGATCGCATCAACTGTCAGCCGCCCGAGCCCGGGGATCGCGAATACCGTTTCCGTCACCACGACACCGCCGATCAATAACGCGACCCCGATGCCGATGATCGTGACGATCGGCACCGCCGCGTTTTTTAGCGCATGCCCGACAAGCACCTGCTCGTTGCTGAGGCCCTTGGCCTGCGCCGTGCGGATGTAATCCTGGGCGAGGACGTCGAGCATGCTGGCGCGCGTGATGCGCGCGATCAGCGCGGAATAGACCATGCCGAGCGCGGCGCTCGGCAGGATGATGTGCGACAGGAAAGGCCAGAAGCCGCCGGTGATGCTGACATAGCCTTGCACCGGCAACAGATCGGCGGAAATCGCGAAGACATAGATCAGCAGGTACGCCAGCACGAACACCGGCACCGAAAAGCCCAGCACCGCGAAGACCATGACGACCCGGTCGATCCACGAACCGGCCTTCCACGCGGCGAGGACACCCATCGGGATCGCCGCCACGACCGAGACGATCAGCGTCGCAATCGTCAATGCAACGGTCGGCTCGAGCCGCTGCTGGATCAGCTTGGCGACCGGCAGATTGGTGAAGATCGAAATGCCGAGATCGCCCTGCAGGAGGCGCCACACCCATTCGCCGAACTGGATATAGACCGGCTGGTCGAGCCCGAGCTTGGCGCGGATGCGGACGATGTCCTCGACCGTCGCGGTGTCGCCGGCGATGATCGCCGCGGGGTCGCCCGGGCTCAGATAGAGCAGCGCGAAGACGAAGATCGCGACCACCGCCATGACCGGGATCGTCGCGAGGATGCGCCGGACGATATACGCGAACATCGGGCTCAGCGCCTCGCCGTAACTCCCTCTCCGCCCCCGGGGGCGGAGAGGGTGGGGGTGAGGTGGGGGATTCCAGAGCGTTCGCCGGCAAGGCCCACCTCACCCTCCCATCGCTGACGCGATGGGCCCCTCCCTCTCCCCCCTAAAGGGCGGAGAGGGGCTATCGCGACGCCGGCTGTCATTTTTTGTCGACGTTCCACAGGAACACCACTGGGGCGATGATGATGCCGTCGAGGTTCTTGCGATACGCGGTCGGCACGACGAACTGGCCAGTCGGCACGTAGGGCACCTCCTTGTAAGCCTCGGTCTGGACCTCGTCGGCGAGCTTCTTCTGCATCGCCGGGTCGGAGGCCTTGAACCAGGCATCGATCAGCTCTTCGAGCTTGGGGTCCTTCGGCCAGCCGAACCAGGCCTTGTCGCCATTGCCGCGCAGCGGAATGTTGAGAGCCGGCGACAGCATGTCGGGCGCCGAGGTCCAGGTGTGGAACAGGTTCCAGCCGCCTTTGTCGATCGGCTCCTTCGACGCGCGCCGGGTGATCAGCGTCCCCCAATCATTGGCCTGAAAATCGATATTGAGCCCCGCCGCGCTGAGCCGCTCGCGCGTCACCAGCGCCTGACCGTGCACGATCGGCTGGTCGGTCGCCGACATCAGGACGATGCGTTCGCCCTTGTAGCCGGCCTCCTGGATCAGCTGCTTGGCCCTGGCCGGGTTCGGGCCTTTCAAGAGAACGTCGGCCCCGGCGTTGCTCTCGAACGGCGTGCCGCCGCAGATGAAGATCGCGGCGCAGGTTCGCCAGTATTTCTCGTCGCCGGCGATCGCGCGCATGTAGTCCTTCTGGTCGACCAGGTTCAGCACCGCCTCGCGCATCTTCGGATTGTCGAAGGGCGGCAGCGTATGGTTGAACCGCAACACGCCCATATTGCCAAGCGGGTCGACCGTCGTGACCGCGACGTCCTTGTTGGCCGCGAATACCGGCAGGATGTCGGCTGACGGCTGCTCGTACCAATCGGCTTCACCGGCGTTGAGCGCCGCCGCGGCGGTCGTCGTATCGGGTATGTAGAGCCATTCGACGCGATCGACTTTCACGATTTTGCCGCCGGCGGCGAGGCTGGGCGGTTCCTTGCGCGGCACGTAATCGGCGTTCTTGACGAAGACGGCCTTGCTGCCGGGGACCCATTCTTCCTTGACGAATTTGAACGGCCCCGAGCCGATCGCCTCCGGGATCTGCTGGAAGGCGTCGGTCTTGGCGAGCCGCTCCGGCATCATGAACGGCACGTTGCTCGACAGTTTGCCGAGGGCATTGAGCAGCAGCGGAAACGGCGCCTTCAATGCGATCGTAAAGCTCTTGTCACCATCGGGGGTCATCGAGGCGACCGCTTCCATCATCTTCTGCCCGAACTGGTCGCGCTTGGCCCAGCGCTCGATCGAGGCGATGCAGTCGGCGGCGCGCACCGGCTGCCCGTCATGCCATTTAAGACCGTCGCGCAACGTGATTTTGTAGGTCAGCTTGTCGTCGCTGGCGGTCCAGCTCTCGGCCATCTGCGGCTGGACCTTAAACTCCTTGTCGAGCGCGAACAGCGTGTCGAAGACGAGATAGCCGAAATTGCGGGTGACGTAGGCGGTCGTCCAGATCGGGTCGATGCTGCGGAGATCGGCTTGGGGGATGAAGCGGAGTGTCTTTGCCGGCGCCTGTGCCCAGCCAGCCCCAGGGGCCGCGAGCAGCGCAATCCCGACCAGCGCGCCCGCCAAACGCAACTTTGCGGCAATACCGGGCATCGATCCCCCTGTTCGTCCTGTTCTCTCTAATCGAGCTTACGCGATCCCTTTGGTAAAGCGAAAAGTCTCGCGAGCCCCCAGGCCTAGGGGGCTCACGCAAGGGACGTGCCGAAGGCCCCTCACCCCAACCCTCTTCCGGCAATCGGGGAGAGGGAGGCTATGGGGTAAAGCGGAGAGAGGCCTTTGAGCGAAGCGAGGTGGAAAAGGGGCTAGCGCGGGTTGGCGGCGGCCAAGTCTGCGGCCGATTGCCTCGCCATCCGAACGGCGCGGCGCGCCGGGCGGACAGCCCGGGGGGCGACAGTCTTAGCCGGCTGCGCGGGCGCGCTGAGCAGCAACAGCCGCCGGCAGGCGTCGTAGACCGTCTCGGGTGACAGTTGCCGCAGGCAGGCCAACCCTCGGCGGCAATCTTCGGGGTTCGACAGGTAGCAGGGCGAGCACACCATCTCGCGAACCACCGCGACGGCGTTTGGGCCGATCGGCCCCCATTCGCGGACATCCACCGTGCCGGAATGGATCCCGACCGTCGGCACGCCGAGCCCGGCGGCAATATGCTTCGGCCCGCTGTCGTTGCCGAGAAACAGCGATGCGCGGGCCAACAGGGCCGGCAGATCGGCGAGCGGCAATTTCCCGATCAGCGAGGTGACCGCTTCGGGATGGCGCAGGCCGCTCAACAGCTCGTCGGCGACGGCCTCCTCGCCAGGGGCGCCGACGAGCACGATCTGCGCGCCGTCGGCCTCGATCAGGCGATCAAGGACCGAGGCGAAGTATTCGACCGGCCACTGCTTCATCGCGTTGCCGGCGGCCGGGTGCACGCAAATTAGGGCCTTGCCGGCCAGCTTATCGAGCTTGCGTGCAAGCGCAGGCGGCAGGTTTCGCGGCGGCGCGGCGATCACCTGGCGATCGCTCTCGCAGGCGGCGGCGATCGCATCGACCAGGTTGATCAGATCGTCGGCGGTATGCTGGCGTTTGCGCGCAAACGCCTGATCGCCGCCCCAATCGATCGCAATGTCCAGCCAGGCGAACAGGTTGCGATGGTCGAACCCGGCGAGATAGCGCGCGCCGGTGTGCTGCAATACCGTCCGTGTCTCGGGGTGCTTGCGCAGATCGACCGCAAGATCGAATTGCTCGGGCAGCAGGCGCTCGCGCAGTTTCCGCCAATCGGTGTCGGACAGTTTGAGTTCACCCAGCGCCGAGCGCGCGTGGAAGAAATCGAACTCGATCGTCTCGGTGACGCTCGGCTCCAACGCCCATACGGATTGCGAGGCGCGCGAGGTCAGGACGGTGATCCGTGCATTCGGGAAACACTGCTTCAGGCGGCGCAGCGCCGGAAAGGCGATGATGCAATCGCCGATATGGTCGAGCTTGACCACCAGGATTTTGCGGATTTCGTCGCGCTGCAACACCGGCCCGCCAGCGACCAGCACCTGGTTCGGCTCGCCGTCGGGCGAGAAATCGTCCTGGTTCCGCGCCAGATGCGGGCTGAGAAACGGGTCGCCGGCGAGAAACAGGTCACGCCATTTGCTGTCGAAGACGGCGGCATCGTACTCGTCGGGCATGCCGGCACGGCTGACCGCCTCGTGATGAATGAGACGAGTATGCGGGGTGAACACCGCATTGAGCCCCTGTTCGCGGATCCGCAGGCAGTAATCGAGATCGTTGTTGACGACGAGGTGCGCCTCGTTGAAGCCGCCGAGGCTGTCGAAGGTTTCGCGCGGGGTCATCAGGCACGCGCCGGTCAGCGCGATGACGTTACGCTGGGTGCGCGCCAGTCCGAAATAGCCGGGCTGGTCTTCCGTAAGGTAGCGGAAGGCATGGCGGCCCTGGCCCATCGCCGCCAGGAACAGGCCGGCATGCTGGACTCGCCGGTCGGGGTAGAGTAGCAGCGGACCGACCGCGCCGACCTCCGGGCGCTGCGCCTCTGCGAGAAGCGTGTCAAGCCAGTCCGGGTCGAGGATCTCGATATCATCGTTCAGGAACAGCAGGAATTCGCCCTGGGCCGCGGTGACCTCGAGATTGTTGAAGCGCGACCAGTTGTACGGCTCGGTCGTCGAGACGACCCGGTCGGCATTGCGCTTCAACCATGTGCGCCATTTCCGGTCGGCCGGCGGGATATTCTCGATGCAGACGATCTCGTAATTCTTGTAGGCGGTGAGCCGGCGCAATGTCTCGATGCAGGTCTTGATCATACCCTGAGCCGCGCAGGTCGGGATGATGATCGAGACGAGCCCTTTGGTGGTCAGCGCGCGTTTCACGCGGTAGGTGCCGGTAATGAGACCGGGATGGACCTCGCCAGCGATGGCGCGCCGTTGGAGCGCCCGTTCGAGCGCCGCTTGGTCATGCTTTCCGGCATCGTCATTCGTTTCGCCCCGCTCGCACAACACCGCGGGGACGTGCCGGATCGCCTTGGCCTGCTCGGTGCAGCGCAGCGCCAGATCGTAATCGCCGTAGCGCAGCAGCTCGTCCGTCGGGCCGGCGATCGCGCGGACGAGATCGGCGCGGGCGCCCCATAGCCGGCCGACATAATTGGTCGACAGCATCAGATCGGGCGACCATTGCGGCTTGAAGAACGCCTCGACCTGACCGCTCGCCGGGTTCAGGCGGCGCTCGTCGCTGTAGAGAAAATCGGCATCGCGATGGACTGCCGCTGTCAGCGCCATTTCGAGGAGCGCGTCGCAGCCGAGCTCGTCACCGGGAGTCGCCACCGTCAAGAACGCCGCATTTTCATCGTCGGGGAGTAACGTCTGCGGCGTTAGGCTGCGTACCGTTTCGACCCGGCCGGCAAGGCTGTCGAGCGCCGCACGTAATCCCCGTTCGGCTGACGCGCCCGGCTCAGCGGCAACAATCAGCCGCCAATTCTGATAGACCTGGGCGCGGAGCGAGGCGATTGTTTTGCAAGCGCCGCGGAGCGTGGCCTCGCCGCCGCCGATCGCCATCGCAAGCTGGAATCTCGGCTGCCATTGACACCGTTCGAGCAGCCGCTGGCCGATATCGATCTCGGCGCGCGGCATCTTGCGGCGCAACGCCCACGGGCCGGATGTCTCGGACAGCTCCTCGACTTGGATGCCGAATTCAAGCCGCGCCGTCTGGCCGGATTTGTCGCGCAACGTCACCGATACCCGGTGGTCGCCTTTCGGCAAGGCGCGGTGCGGCACCAGCGCGAGAAAACCACTGGCGAGGGCGTTCTCCCAATCCGGAAAGCTCGCCTGGATGTCGAGGCGCCGCACGCCGTAATCGGCATTCGCCATCGGTCTGCCGTCGATCGCGATCTCGATCGCCGCGACGCCGGCTCGCGCCAAGGCCCAGCCGCTGATTTCGAGATTGCCGCGCAGCGGCATCCCCATCGACCCGCCGACCAGGGCCGGCTCGTCGAGATGCAGTTTGCGTTGCGCGTCGCCGGCGATACCACCTGCCGCGCTCGCTGGTGCCCGCGCCACCTCGGTGGCGCGCACCGGCAGAGCGATCTCGTGGATATCGCCGTCGGCGCGGCGCAGCTGCAGCGTGACCAGGTGCTCATCGCGCAGGGCTCGGCCGGTCTGACGGGCGAAGGCGAACCCGGATTGGCGGGCATGCGGCAGGCTCGGGAACAGGTTGCCGACATCGGCCCGCTCCATGCCGAGTTCAGCGTCACCGATTTCCTCACCGTCGAGCAGCACCTTGATCGTGGCGGCTGGCGACGGACACACCGCCCAGCCCTTGAGAGCGATCTCGCCGGCTGTCGTCAGCGCGATCTCGTCGCAATGATGGTGAAAATTGTCGCCGGGTTCGGCAGGGCGGGTTCGTGACAGCTTGGGAATTTCGATCCCGGCCGTCTCCTCGCGCATGATCCCGGTCCGGGCCAATGCCCGTACCGTTACGGTTTTCCGTCCTGCGCCGAGCCGGCCGATATCGCTGACCAGCATAAAGCCGGAGAAGCGGGCATTCGGGTAATCCGCCCTGACCGTCTCGACGTCATCGCGCACCCGACCGAATTCGGCCTCGCCGATGCGCTCGCCGTCGACGAAGACCTCAACCGACTCGATCTGCACGAGACAGACGACCCACCCCTCGACGCGCAAGATGCCGCTCCGGTCGACGGTCGCATCGTCGAGATAGAGCTCCATCGGCGGCCGATCGAATATGGCGGGCTCGGCGGGGCCTCGCGAGAGCGGGTCGACCGCCGGAACTTCCACCTCCTGCGGCGGGATATCGACACGCAATGGCCGCCGGCCGACTTCGCCTTCGGCGGTGCGTACGGTCAGCAACGGCTCGATCGTGCCGCCGGCCGCCCTCGGCAGATCGAAGCTCAGGATGAATCCAGAATTCCCGGCGTGATCGCGGCCGGGATAGAGCCTGCCGATATCCGGACGCGCAAGACCATAGGTCGCCCTGCCGACGATGGTCCCGTCGATCGCGGCGGAGATTTCGCTGATCGCGGCGGTCGCCAGGGCCCAGCCGTTGATCGACAGTCGCGAGCCGCCATCCGGCGTCCCGGCAACCCCGAGCGACTCGACCGCGACGAGGATCGGTGCTTTGACGTTCCCATCGGGCGCCGCGGCGGCTGCCGGCGCATCGCCGTCTCGCTTGGTTTTAAAGCCGCGCGCTGCGCCGATCAGCAGATAATGCAATAACGGATTGGCCGGCTCCTCGCCGCGCTGCTTGCACTGCTCAAGATAAAAGCCGGTATCGAAATCGGGATGCGGATCGCGGCCTTCGTGCGCCCCCTCCTCGAGATAATGGACGAGCGGATCGACATTGCGCTCCGCGACATCCGGATAGCTCTTAACGTAATGCTCGGGGTCGAACAGGCCGGATTTTCTTATTGCTTCATAATCGCTGAAAAGCGCTTCCATTCTGGCCCCTGTACGGCGAGCACGCGCAACGCGGACGGCACAGGCCGGTCCTGGTTAAATCGGGAGCGGGCGTTGCGGGTGTCGCGCCGATAAATACCTTTGCGGGCTGCCGGATTCAAGCGATCCCCGAATTTACGGCTGAGGGTTTAATAAATACATCGCTTCCGTTTGCGCGCGGCCAGCTTGTTGTAAGCCGTATGGCCGCTGGCGCCCGACGCCGGCAAAACCCAGCAAATACCAAGAATTATCGGCCGAAGTTCATACATTTCGGCAGGGATAGTGCGCGTCAAGGTTGCGTATTCTCCGCTGCAATGCCCGAGCGCTTCGGGCATCCCGATGCAGAGGACGAGGTTCGCAATGTTTATTGCTGCAAAGAGGCCCTGGATCAAGCGGCTCGGCTTGGCCGCTGTCGCCGCTCTTGCGATCGGCACCGCCGGTCTTTTATCGGCTCCGGCTCAGGCACGGATGTTTGTGGGCGTCAGCGCGCCGTACGGCTGGGGTTACTACACCCCGGCCTATTATTACCCCTATTACTATTACCCGCGGCCTGTTGCCTATCGCGGCTGCGGCTGGGGTGGGCACTGGGTGCCGGCGCATTGGAACCGCTGGGGCCATTGGGTGCCCGGCCACTGCCGCCCGAACTACTATTAAACATCGTCAGAACGGGTTCTCCGCGCCAGCGGTCCAGCTCGCGAGCACGGTCATCTCGGCCGGGTCGAGCGCCACCAGATCGGCGCGATAGCCCGGCCGCAGATGGCCGAGCCGGTCGGCGATACCGAGAAACGCCGCCGGCGCCATGCTCGCCAGGCGGAGCGCATCGGGCAGCTCGAGATCAAGCAGCTTGACGCAGTTGCGCACCGCGCTTGCCATATCGAGCGCGGCGCCGGCGAGGGTGCCGTCCTCGGTCGCCAAGCGACCGGCGCGCGCGAGGATCCGCTTGCCGCCGAGCATGAACTCGGTCCGGCTGCCGCCGACCGGCGGCATCGCGTCGCTCACCAACATCGCCTGGCCGAGGCCGCGCAACGCGAGGCGCAGCATTGGCGGCGCGACGTGCTCGCCATCGGCAATCAGCCCGTAGAATGCGCCGGGCGTTTCGAGCGCGGCGGCGATTGGGCCGGGCTCGCGGCTCGCCAAGGGCCGCATCGCGTTGAACAAATGCGTAAAACCGGTCAGGCCTTCCG
>Ga0209474_10003884_pt1 | contig 13003 bp, 9 predicted proteins | sample GraSoiAngelo_145_FD_185902 | JGI IMG/M metagenome (GOLD analysis project Ga0209474, IMG submission 185902) | Grasslands soil microbial communities from the Angelo Coastal Reserve, California, USA - 14_1009_05_20cm (SPAdes) (version 2) | ecosystem: Environmental > Terrestrial > Soil > Grasslands ...
GCAAGTCTCGCGCGAATGGTCCATTGACGCGATGGAGTTGATCGAACAACCCGACCCAATGCCACGTTCCGGCCAAGTTGTTGTGCGGATGCGTGCTGCATCTCTAAACTATCGCGACCTTCTCACGGTGGAAGGGAAGGGCGGATCATTTGGACTACCACTGATCCCTTTCTCTGACGGTGCTGGCGAGATAGCGGCTCTCGGAGAAGACGTAACCCGCATCGCGGTGGGCGAGCGAGTGTGCCCGATGTTCTTCCAGTCGTGGTTCGATGGAAGACCGTCGGCCAGCAGTCGCCGTTTCGCCCTCGGTGGAACGCGTCCGGGAGTATTGCAAGAGCTGATGGTCCTCGATGCGGAAGGCGTAAGCCGCATGCCTTCGAATCTGATGTTCGAAGAAGCCGCCACGCTGCCCTGCGCCGCACTCACCGCCTGGCGGGCACTTTTCGAGGAAGCCCACGTTTGCCCGGGCGACACCGTGCTGGTGCAGGGCACCGGCGGAGTGTCGATCTTTGCGGTACAATTCGCCAAGCTTGCAGGCGCAGCCGTCATCGTGACCTCCTCGAGCGACGACAAGCTCGAACGGGCGAAAACGCTCGGGGCGGACCATACCATCAACTATCGCTCGGTTAGCGATTGGGGAAAGGCTGCTGCGCAATGGGCTGGCGGAGGTGTGGACCACATCGTCGAAGTCGGCGGCAAGGACACCTTGCCGCAATCAATTGAGGCGCCGCGGATAGGCGGGACGATCCTGATGATTGGCGTGCTGTCGGGCTTCGCGCAGCAGATCGCGATTCCAAGCCTATTCGGCAAGAATTTGCACGTGATCGGTCTGTCTGTCGGGAGCCGGAGAATGTTTGAACAGATGACGCAGGCAATTGAGCGCAATCAGATGAAGCCTGTAATTGACCGGACAGTTGCTTTCGATTGTGTGCCGGAGGCCCTAAAACTCATGAAACAAGGCGGCCATTTCGGTAAGATCGTGGTTCAATTTCCCACCCCTGACTAACGGGATGCGTTCGTCCGTTGGCTCGCTTTCTGACTACTTTGCGCGAGGACACAGCCAACGCTGGATAAACAAGGCCTCCTGCCGGCGAGTTCTTTCATTTCGGTGATATAGAATGTTGATTGGCGCGCCAAAAGAAACCAAAGACAACGAATTTCGTGTCGGCTTGACGCCCGCCACCGTTGCGGAACTCACGTATCGCGGCCACGGAGTCATTGTTGAGAAGTCGGCCGGCATTGGGGCCGGCCTGACCGACGATGAATATTGCAATGCCGGGGCCAAAATTGTCGACACAGCGCAGGAAATATTTGCTCGCGCTGAAATGGTCGTCAAGGTGAAGGAGCCGCAGGGTGGCGAGCGCAAGATGTTGCGGCACGGCCAAATTCTGTTCACTTATCTGCATCTCGCGCCTGATTTGGTTCAGACACGGGACTTGATCGCCAGCGGCTCCGTATGCATCGCCTACGAGACCGTCACCTCGTCGTCCGGAGGGCTGCCGCTTCTCACACCGATGTCGGAAGTCGCCGGGCGGCTCGCGCCGCAAGTCGGCGCCCACGCGCTTGAAAAGGAGGCCGGCGGGCGCGGCGTTCTCCTGGGCGGCGTCCCCGGCGCTCCCGCCGCAGATGTGCTGATCATAGGCGGTGGCGTCGCCGGCACCAACGCCGCGACCATCGCACTCGGCATGGGCGCTCAGGTGACGATCCTTGACCAATCGCTCGACGTTCTGCGACGCATAGCGACTCAGTTCGATGGGCGCGTGCGCACGATCTTCTCGACACGCGCCGCAATTGCCGACCTCGTCACTAAGGCGGACCTCATAATCGGCGCGGTGCTCGTGCCGGGCGCTTCGGCGCCCAAACTCATTACTCGCACAATGCTAAAAACGATGAAGGTGGGTTCCGTATTCGTCGACATCGCCATCGACCAGGGTGGATGTGCCGAAACATCGAAGCCGACAACACATTCCAACCCGACCTTTGTGGTGGATGGTGTGGTGCATTATTGCGTTACTAACATGCCGGGAGCGGTTGCCCGCACGTCGACGTTTGCGCTGAACAACGCCACGCTGCCTTTCATCTTGCAGCTTGCCGACAAGGGTTGGCGACAAGCTTTGAAGGACGACATCCATTTTCGTGATGGCCTAAACGTCTGCGAGGGCAAGATCACCTGCGAGCCGGTGGCGGAGGCCCACGGGCTTGGGTTCACGCCGGCGGAGGCATTCCTCGATTGAACGGAGTCGGATTGCCCGCGGGCTGCGTGGGGAGCTCGGTTTTACGTAAAAGGCGCGACTGATGCCTGGACGCGATCGCTGGCCACGGTTGGACTACGCCGGGCGTGCTTTGCATTAAAGGCAGCATGGGCTGCCGGCTTTTGATCCTGCAATCTTGGCACAAGCGGCTTGTCAACAGCTCCAGAGGCGTCTATGTCAAGGCCCGGCAGCTAGCACCCGCTTGCCATGACTGCCAATTCATAAAACCCAACACATAGAAGAATTTAGGAGGATTCCATGAAATTCCGTCCGCTTCACGACCGCGTCGTGGTCAAGCGCATCGACGCCGAAGAGAAGACAGCTGGCGGCATCATCATTCCGGACACCGCGAAGGAAAAGCCCTCCCAGGGCGAGATCATCGCAGTTGGCCCGGGCGGGCGCGATGAAGCCGGCAAGCTGCTTCCGATCGATCTCAAGGTCGGCGACCGCGTGCTGTTCGGCAAATGGTCGGGCACTGAAGTCAAGATCGACAACCAGGAGCTCCTGATCATGAAGGAGAGCGACATCATGGGCGTTCTCACCGATATTCCTGCCGCCAAGAAGAAGGCCGCTTAACGCGCCTGATCCCCTCGCAACAATTTTCAAGGAAACCCAGCCATGAGTAGCAAAGAAGTCAAATTCGGCGTCGATGCCCGCGATCGCATGCTACGCGGCGTCGATATCCTCAACAACGCGGTCAAGGTGACGCTCGGCCCCAAGGGCCGTAACGTCGTGCTGGACAAATCGTTCGGCGCCCCCCGCATCACCAAGGACGGCGTGACCGTCGCCAAGGAAATCGAGCTTGATGACAAGTTCGAGAATATGGGCGCCCAGATGGTGCGCGAAGTTGCCTCCAAGGCGGCCGACGCTGCCGGAGACGGCACCACCACCGCAACCGTTTTGGCGGCTGCAATTGTCCGCGAGGGGGCCAAATCGGTCGCCGCCGGCATGAACCCGATGGATCTGAAGCGCGGTATCGACCTGGCGGTGGACGCCGTGGTCGCCGACCTCGTCAAGAACTCCAAGAAGGTTACCTCGAACGAGGAAATCGCCCAGATCGCCACCATTTCTTCCAATGGCGATGTTGAGATCGGCAAGTTCATCTCAGACGCCATGAAGAAGGTCGGCAACGAAGGCGTCATCACGGTTGAGGAAGCCAAGTCACTTCAGACCGAACTCGATGTCGTCGAGGGCATGCAGTTCGACCGCGGCTACATCTCGCCGTACTTTGTCACCAACGCCGACAAGATGCGCGTTGAAATGGAAGATGCCTACGTCCTGATCAACGAGAAGAAGCTCTCGTCGCTGAACGAGCTGCTTCCGCTGCTCGAAGCGGTGGTGCAGAGCGGCAAGCCGCTGGTCATCATCGCCGAAGACGTTGAAGGCGAGGCGTTGGCCACGCTTGTGGTGAACCGTCTCCGCGGTGGTCTGAAGGTCGCGGCCGTCAAGGCTCCGGGCTTTGGCGATCGCCGCAAGGCCATGCTGCAGGATATCGCAGTCCTGACCGCGGGCCAGGCGATCTCGGAAGATCTCGGTATCAAGATGGAGAACGTTACGCTGGCCATGCTTGGTCGCGCCAAGAAGATCATGATCGATAAGGAGAACACCACCATCGTCAGCGGCGCCGGCAAGAAGGCCGACATCGAAGCCCGGGCCAACCAAATCAAGGCGCAGATCGAGGAAACCACCTCGGACTACGACCGTGAGAAGCTGCAGGAGCGTCTGGCCAAGCTCGCGGGCGGCGTCGCGGTGATCCGCGTCGGCGGCGCGACCGAGATTGAGGTCAAGGAGCGCAAGGATCGCGTTGATGACGCGATGCATGCGACCCGTGCGGCTGTTGAAGAAGGCATCGTACCGGGCGGCGGCGTCGCCCTGCTGCGCGCCTCCGAACATCTAAAGGGCCTGCGCACCAAGAATGACGACCAGAAGACCGGCGTCGATATCGTGCGCAAGGCGCTCTCGATGCCGGCCCGCCAGATCGCGATCAATGCGGGCGAGGACGGTTCCATCATCATCGGCAAGATCCTCGAGAAGGATCAGTACGCCTACGGCTTCGATTCCCAAACCGGTGAATACGTCAACCTGATTTCGAAGGGCATCATCGACCCGACCAAGGTGGTTCGTGTCGCAATCCAGAACGCAGCGTCGGTTGCGGCTCTCTTGATCACCACCGAAGCCATGGTGGCCGAACTGCCGAAGAAGAACGCGGCTGCCAGTATGCCTCCGGGCGGCGGCGGCGGAATGGGCGGCATGGGGGGTATGGACTTCTAAGTCCAAACCTTCAGAGCACGACGATAACGCCCGGCAGCGATGCCGGGCGTTTTTCATTGGGTGACATCGTTAGCGGAAGCACGGTTCTTTGAAAATTCGCTCAGCCCGTTCGCATCATGAAGTCGCAAGCCGATCCGGGTTAACGCAAAAGCCAAACGGGCATAGATGGCGTCTTCTGTAAATGACCACAAGTAGTCAACGCGCGCAATCATGCGCTTGATGGTAGATGTGGTTAGAATGGCAGAGTTCGCGGACTCACGGCGCTGGCGAAAGAGCACGGTCTGGTTATGCCGCCCTATAAATCATTTGCGGGTCGAGCACCCAAAGTGGACACCGGTTCCGTTTGTTCAAATTAGAGGTTTGTCCCCTGTCAAAGCACGCCATTAAACCTATAGAGTGTCAGCTTGGGGCGAGGTCCCCCACCGAATTTTTCAGGTGCCCCAACGCAAAGGACTGTGATGGAGGCAAGGTTTGGTAAAGCTACGATTTCTGCTCTTGGCAGCGCTCGGAGTGCTGCAAGCTACCTAATCGAACTTTCAATAATCGCCGCGAGTTACGTTGCCCTTGCCGAATCCGCGCTATTGCTACCCGCAATCAATCCGTCCGCGACACCGTTGTGGCCGCCAACGGGTTTCGCGCTCGCGCTGGTCCTAGTGCGCGGTTACCGGATTTGGCCCGCGATTTTAGTGGGATCTCTTTCTCCTTACCTCATGGGCGGCCGATCGCTGTTAGAACTGGGCTCAGTCGGCCTCAGTACCCTCCTCGCTGCGTTTGCCGGAACCTGGCTGATTAATCGGTGGTCGAACGGTCACCAGACTTTCGGTACCCCCTCCAGTGTCGCAAAGTTTGCAATCATTTCCTTTGCGCCGACCACGATGATTAGTTCAGGCACCGCCGTGGCAGGATTCATATTGGCCAACAAAATAAGTTTTTCCGATTCTGTCGTCACCTGGTTCACCTGGTGGCTTGCCGACGCCGCCGGGACCTTAATGATTGCTCCGGTCGTTGTGCTCTGGGCGATAATGCCTGTACTTAGTTGTTCCAAATGGAAGCTGTTGGAATCGGCCGCAGTCTCTATTTTGGTGAGCCTCATCGGGATCGTTGCTTATAGCCCGCTCATCGGCAGTAACCTCATCGTCGACGACCTCAACCTGCTGCTGCCTTATCGCAGCCTTCTTGGGTTTTTGGTTTTAGTACCGTTGATGTGGGCTGGTTTGCGCGGTAATCAACGCAACATCGCCACGGCAGCGCTCATTTTCTTCGGAATCGCCGCGTGGGGTTTCTCGGTGGGTAGCGACCCATTTCCGAAAACGGATCTGAATGGAGCCCTGTTATCATTACTCGTGCTTTCAATCAGCGTGTCAGTGCCGCCGCTCGCTTTGACTGCAGCAATTGCCACGCGCCAAAACACCGAAGCCCATTTGCTTTCTGTGCAGGACCAATTGAACCTTCAGGTGGAACGGAAAAATGTGGCGCTCAACAGCGCTAAACGCCACTTCCAAATTCTCGTCGAAGGCGTTGTCGACTATGCAATTTTTGCGCTCGATAAAGAAGGGCACGTTACGAGCTGGAATAGCGCCGCACAAAAAATCATAGGCTACACCGTGGACGAAATTATCGGGAAGGATTTTGGGATATTTTATCGACCGGATGAGCGTCGGGGGGGCGCACCAAACCGCACATTGGATTTGGCTATTGAAAGAGGTAAGCACGAAGTTGAGGGTTGGCGCATCAGAAAAAATGGCACCCCGTTTTTCATTACCGGCTCGGTCTTTTCGAACAATGATGACGAAGGAAATCTGCTCGGTTTTATCAATATACTCCGGGACGCAACCGAGCGACGCGACGCGGAGGAGAAACTGGTCCAGGCACGCGAACAGCTCGCTATGTCACAGAAAATGGAGGCAATGGGCAAACTGACTGGTGGGATTGCGCACGACTTCAACAATCTGTTGATGATCATTGGAGGTAGTGCTCAGATCTTTGCGCGCCTACTTGATCCGAAATTGCCAAAAGCAATCGAAGCCATACAGACCGCGGCCAAACGCGGGGAAAGTCTCACGCGCCAATTGTTGACATTCTCTCGTCATCAGCATCTTAGCCCGACAGTTGTCGATTTGAACGCTTCCATAAAGAACATGCGGACCATGATTGAAAGCTCGCTGCGCGGGAACATTGTGTACAAGGAAAATATTGGTGACGGTGTTTGGCTGGTTAAAGTGGACTTGGCGGAACTAGAGCTTGCGACTGTCAATATCGCTGTTAATGCCCGCGATGCAATGCCAAACGGCGGCACGTTCACATTGTCGGTCAACAAGATGATGGTAAATGAGGAGATCGGCGGTAATCACCTAGAAGGAGCCTTCCTTGCGATAGCGTTTAGCGATACGGGCACTGGCATTCCGCCAAACCTTCTGTCCAAGATGTTCGATCCATTTTTCACAACCAAAGAGGTCGGCAAAGGAACTGGGCTCGGTTTGTCGCAGGTTTACGGTTTTGCGCACCAAGCCGGCGGAACGGTGACGGCAGACAGCAAGCTCGGACAAGGAACAACGATTACAGTCTATTTACCGTCTTGTGCGGACGAGCAAATCACCAGCAAAGAGGTGTCGGCGGATAAAACAAAACCACAGCATTCGCAACGGCAGACGGTCCTCGTTGTAGATGATAGCGCTGATGTTGCGGAAGTGACATCATCGCTATTCGAGCATCTGGGCTATGAGACCATTTATCAAGATTCGGCCGAAGCGGCATTAAAACTGCTTGAAGCTGGTACGAAGATCGATCTCGTCTTCAGCGATATCGTCATGCCAGGGACCATTGATGGCGTTGGGCTGGCGAGAGAAATCCGTTCGCGGTATCCCAATTTGCCGGTGGTCCTTACGACCGGTTACAGCGATGCGGCAGAAGCAGCTCCCTCAACATTAAGAATATTACGTAAGCCGTTCGATACCGAGGCGCTAAGAGATTTTATCCATGATATTGCGCCTCCGATATTATTGAAAGCATCCGGTGTGCCGGTCGCGTCAAGCACGACTGGTGCTTTACGCAGAAGTTGATCGACCGTGGCCAACCGCGTCATCGCGGCCAATGGCGTCGCTCTGAGGCGGTTCTTCCCCAAAGACGTTTGCATGAAAGGCGTACGTCCCAGGCGACACTGCTGAGGAAACGGACGGGTAACGAACATTCTTGTGCCGAGCGGCAAGGGACCGGGCAGCCGCGCTGCCGTCGAGAAAACCCATAAATTCGCGCCGCCTCATTGAGATGCCCCGAACCCTTGCGGGGCTGCTCCCAAGTTTGCCGAGTACCTAGGATGCATGAGTCTGCTGCCGAGCCGATTGTGGTGAAGAATCGTCCAACTCGCAAGTCTTTGACAACAATCGTGCCGGTGGCGGAGCGCGAGAAAGAATGGAATTGATCTGTGCGTCGTTACTCACGAGAGCGCATCTTTTCGATGGACCCGAGACGCAAGGCGGCGGCCACGTCGACCTCTCTGACAGCTCAAACTCACAAACCTGGATAACATCATCTCCGGCGCCGGACACCTCGGCGATGGCGTGATGATGCTTGTCAACCAAGGCACAATCATCGCAAGTGGCATCAACTCGCTCGATATCGATACCGGGCTGAACACCATCGTTAATTCCGGAATGCTTGAAGCGAGCGGTAGCGGCGGTTTGGTTATTGACAGCAACCTGGATAATCCCGGCGTGCTATGGGCCAATGGTGCAAATATCACGCTGCATGGCAGCGTAACCGGTACCGGCACAGCATTGATGGACGGCACAGCCACTCTCGAATTCAGCGGCGTTGTGTCGGGATTTAATGAAGATGATCACTTCGATCTGGCGGGGTGTTGCTTTTGTGGCGGGCACAAGCGCGATCTATGTCGCAAACCAGGACGGCACCGGCGGAATGCTCTCGGTCACCGACGGGACCGAGGGAGCCCAAACCGTCCACATCGCGCTGCTTGGGCAGTACTCGGCTGATGGCTTTACAATCACGGCCGACGATAGCTCCGGAACGCTGCTATCGTATCGGGATCACATCTGATCCAAGCAGCAAACCGCAAACGCTAACAGAACGGGCCGGGTGATACCCCCCGTTTTGACTCGAGGGTCAGCGCTCTACTGTTCGCGCTTGCCACGTAGAAGACACGGCCTACACTGCATATGTCGATCCGGGCAGTGGTGGCCTGGACGCGCCGATTGCTTCACGCGGTGTCAAAATGATCAATACCAAACTCGGTGATAGTGACTTGCTGCTGGTAATCGACGTGCAGAACGATTTCTGTCCCGGCGGGGCGCTTGCGGTGACCGATGGCGACGCGGTGGTGCCGGTCATTAACCGCCTCGCCGAAGGTTTCGGTCATGTCGCGCTGACCCAGGATTGGCATCCTGCCGGCCATAGCTCGTTTGCGAGGGCGCATCCCGGTTCGGCTGCCTTTGACACGATCAGCATGCCTTATGGTCCGCAGACGCTATGGCCGGATCATTGCGTGCAGGGTACGGCGGGGGCGGCGTTTCATCCGCAGCTTGACACAAGGCGCGCCGAACTCGTGATCCGTAAAGGTTTCCGCGCCGAAATCGACTCCTACTCCGCGTTTTATGAGAACGATCGGCGTACTCCCACGGGGTTAGCAGGTTATTTGCGCGACCGCGGCTTACGCCGGATTTTCCTGGCCGGACTTGCTACCGACTATTGCGTGTATTATTCCGCCCTTGACGCGCGCCGGCTCGGTTTCGACAGCATAGTTATCGAGGCGGGATGCAGGGCCATTGATTTGGCTGGTTCGCTGGACGTGGCATGGACCGCGATGGCCGACGCCGGCGTGCAGCGCGTTGGTGATCTCGCCTAAAGCCAGGGGGTAATTATGCCGTCCGAGTGGTCCGGTTCGGCATGCCGCCAACCGCGATGATGTCGGCGCTTAATTGTTCGATCGTTGTGCGGCGACGCATCGCAGTCTGTCGAATGAGCTTAAAGGCCTCGGTTTCCGAGAGACCATGGCCGCGCATCATCTGCAGAACCGCGGCGAACACGACGCGCCGCGAACGTATCCGATCCTCCAGCCTCTCGACATAAGCTGCCTCATCCAATCTTCGCAGCGCCGAATCGAACGCGACGACCAACGCGGTGTAGAGCCCCGCCGAGCGCAGCGGTTTGATTAGAAAAGATGCCGGCCTCAGGTCGAGCAGCCACTTCAGACGACTGGGCGTCTCGGTTCCGATCAATGCGATAATCGGTGCATTGATCCTCCAGGGCGGGGCCGGCTCGGACCTGATTGGAATGCTGTCGGCATCCACGATGATAACCTCAGTCGCCTCATTCGGTGGCAGCGCTTCGGCTGGATCACGTTCCGCAACGATCATGCCCAAGCGGCCAAGCTGACGGCGCAGCATCGACATCTCTCGTTCGTCCCTCATCACCATGAGAGCGCGACGGCCGCGAACGGAGAAAGGCGATGCCCTCGTCATTTCACAACACGCAAATGGTTGAACTTCGCGATCGCATCATTGCTCTTTTCCGCCCCGGTGCCAATCGCCGCGAGATCGAGGTTCGACAGATAGGGGTCGGGGCGCTCGGGGGCGTCCGCTTCCCAGAAGATCCGGAACTGGCATCCATGCACGGAGCGGGCCAAACGAGGGGTGAGGAAACAGTGATTGTTATCGGGATCGACCCAGATCGGGCCTTGCGGGGAATCGTAGCGATGGTTCGCCGCGGCGCGCCGTACGGCGGCCACTTCCGCGGAGCCGGCACGACGGATGGCACGGGCCAACAACATGATGCAGACATAGGTGGATTGCCCATCAACCGAAGGGTTTGAGTCGGAGCCGTGACGCGCTTTCCAGCGCGCAACAAATGCGCGGTTCTCGGGCTGTTCTATGCTCTCGAAATAAGCGGACGAGGTGATGCATCCGATTGAGGCCGCCGATCCGATCAGCTTGAGCTCCGGCTCGCAAAGGCTGCAGCTCAGCATAGGAATCGTGAGCCCCGCGCGCGTTGTAGCCGCGTGAAGCGCGCGGATAAAAACATAGCTGGATTCACCGACTAGCGTATTGAACACGACCGGCGGCTTGCGGTCGATGATCTCGCCAACAATATGGTCCACCGCGGTCTCGCCGAGTTCGAGCAGCCGTTCGGCAAGAACGCGTCCACCCGCGCTGGTGACGATTTCGCGAAGCACTCGGTTGGTTTCCCAGGTCCAGACATAATTGGAGCCTGCACAGAACACATCATTGGAAAGCTGATCGAGCATATGCCGCACCAGCGGCACCACGGTGTGATTGGGAGCGGCGCCGACGTAGATGACGTTGTCGCTGCTTTCGAACCCTTCGTACCGCGCTGGATGCCAGAGCAGCCGCTCAGTGCGTTCGACGATGGGGATAACTTGCTTGCGCGAGGCCGAAGTGTAGCAACCGACGATATGATCGACCCGCTCTTCGCGTATCAGATCGGCGCAGGCCGTATGATACGCGGCAACGACCCCGCCGGGGTCGCGCAGATGTGGTGCAAAGGTGAAATCAAATTCATCGTCCTCGTTGATTTCGTCGACCGCCATCAACGCGCTGTTCTGCATCTGACATCCCATCATGGCGTAAGGCCCTGACTGGGAAAATACGAGGCCGAGGGGAATTGATGGCTTTTTCATCGCAGAAGCCCAGTGGGAAATCATATAAGCGCAACAAGATCGCTCTGTCGTGTTGTAACATTAAACTGGTCTGGCGTGCTTGGGGCTGTTTCCGCTTAAAAAGTAACATGCTTCGCATTGACAAGTCTGGCGACGCTAAGACACAATAACTCGGTACATGAACGCGTGCATGACGAAAGTGGTCCCGCAGCCGATGTTGTCTGCGTGACGACCTCCAAAATCTCGTACTGCGACGCAAGTCTACGCGAGCATTGATAGCAGGGCATTGATGCCATTCGGGGTCTTTTCGGGCCGCGGGTGGCTTTTTTCATTTGTCTTCCGAAGGAGAGGAATTGGGGGAAGCATGCCAGTTCGCCTGCCGAGCTTGGAGCAGATCGACAAATTGGGCTCGGATTTCGGGCTCGTGCTCTCCGTTGATGAGGTCGCGGCCTTTCAACAGGCATTCAAAGGACCGCTGGCTTCATATGGCCGGCTCGAAGAATTGGTCGCGCCTAACCTGGGGCCGGTCGCACCGCGCTCTCCAGGATATCGGCCCTCGGCAAGCGAAAATCCGTACGGCGCCTGGTACTGGAAGACTGAGATCAGCACCGGCGCGAAAGGGCTATTGGCGGGCAAAAAGATCGCGATTAAGGACAACATATGCGTCGCCGGCGTTCCGATGATGAACGGTTCGGCCCTGCTCGAAGGTTACGTTCCAGAGCTCGATGCGACCGTGGTGACGCGAATTCTCGAATCCGGGGGCACCATCGCGGGCAAAGCGGCCTGCGAAGACCTGTGCTTCTCCGGCGCAAGTCATACTTGCGCGAGCGGGGTGATACGCAATCCGCATGATCCCAGCCGCAGTGCGGGCGGTTCATCCGGTGGAAGCGCCGCGCTGGTCGCCGCCGGTGAGGTGCCAATGGCGCTCGGCGGAGACCAGGGCGGATCGATCCGCACGCCCTCGAGCTGGTGCGGCGTCTACGGCCTGAAACCGACCTGGGGGCTCGTCCCCACCACCGGTTCGATGCCGATCAGTTATTCCCTCGATCACTGCGGCCCGATATGCGCCAGCGTCGAAGATGTGGCACGGCTGCTTACGGTGATCGCCGGCCACGACGGCTGGGACACACGGACGATTTCGGCTCGTACCGGCGATTACATGGCCGCCCTTGGCCAGCCGGCCAGAGGATTGCGCATCGGCATCCTGCGCGAGGGATTTGGCCATCCCGAGAACGATCCCGCAGTCAACGACAGGGTGCGGCAGGCGATCTCCTCGCTCGCCAAGGCGGGGGTCGAAAGCGAAGAAGTCTCAGTGCCATGGCACCTCGACGGGCCTCCTGTGTGGAGCGGCATCATCCTGGAGGGCGCGGCCGAAATGATGCTGAAGGGATTTGGCGTCGGCAACAATATTCAGGGCTATTATCCGCTTTCGATGCAGGAAGCTTTCGCCCGCGGCATGGGAACGCGGATCAACGACGTCTCGCCCACCGTCAAACTGGTGCTGATGCTGGGAGAATATATGCATCGCAATTATCATGGGCGTTATCATTCGAAGGCCCAAAATCTGCGGGTGCTGCTGCGGCGCGCCTACGAACAGGCGCTGGAGAAATTCGACGTGCTGGTGATGCCCACTATCCCCTTTACCGCAACTCCAATTCCGCCGCCCCACGCGCCACTCGGCACCGCAATCGATACCGCGCTCAACATGCAGGCAAATACCTGCTCGTTCGACGTATCCGGCCATCCTGCCTTCACTGTGCCTTGCGGCCTTGTTAACGGCTTGCCGGTTGGCTTGATGATGGTGGGGCGCCATTTCGAGGAAACGACATTGATACGGCTTGCTTCAGCGATT
>Ga0209474_10003887_pt1 | contig 12999 bp, 11 predicted proteins | sample GraSoiAngelo_145_FD_185902 | JGI IMG/M metagenome (GOLD analysis project Ga0209474, IMG submission 185902) | Grasslands soil microbial communities from the Angelo Coastal Reserve, California, USA - 14_1009_05_20cm (SPAdes) (version 2) | ecosystem: Environmental > Terrestrial > Soil > Grasslands...
TGTCGGCCTGCACGGCTGCAGCGGCATGTTTAGCCGATCCACCGGAAACATTGCCCCGATCTACCGCGAATGGGCCGCCGAGCTGAACCGGCATGGCTATGTCTTTCTGCTGGTCGACAGCTTCCGTCCGCGCAACGCCAACGAGCTGTGCTCGGTTCAAGGGTTCGATCTCGAGCTCTACCGCACCCGGCCCAAGGATGCGTATGGCGCGCTCGCGTATTTGCAGGCGCAGCCCTTTGTTCGCGGCGACCGTGTTGGGCTGGCCGGTTGGTCGCAGGGCGGCGGCGCGACGCTGTTCGCAATCGGCGCACAGAGCCTCGGACGGCCGGCCAGTTTGCCGCAAGGCGATTTCCGTGCCGCTGTCGCGTTCTATCCCGGCTCCTGCAATATCGAGCGGCAACCGGCGGATTGGACGACTCGGACCCCGCTTCTGGTGCTGATGGGCGCCGAGGACGTATGGACGCCGGCGGCGCCGTGCAAAATCTTTCTCGATCGCGCGATCAGCAGCGGCGCCCCGATCGAGATGCAGATTTACCCCGGGGCGTATCATGGCTTCGATGCGCCGAACCAATACCGCCTCGAATTGCCGCACTACCGCACCCGCGCCGGGGTCGTGCCGATCGTTGGCACCGACCCGGCCGGCCGACAGGACGCGCTCGCCCGGATCCCGGCCTTCTTTGCGAAGTACATCAACGCGCCTTAGTAGGTCGCGAGCATCCAACGGGTAGGTTGCCGGCTCAGGAGGGCAGCCCTAACGTGCCCGCCCGACGGTTTAGGAGAAAAACCTGTTGCGAGTACCCGTTTTTATCGCGGCGGCGCTAACCGCTTGCCTGGCGGTCTGCGCTCCAGGAACGAGCCGTGGCGCGCAGCTCTTCACAACGCTCGATTTCCAATTCGAGGACGGCTCGGTCCTGCCCGACGTGCACATCGCCTATGAGACGCATGGCACGCTATCACCGGCGCGCGACAACGCAATCCTGCTGATACCGGGCGCCATCGGCGATCGCCATGTTTTCGATTGGGCGATCGGGTCCGGCAAGATCTTCGATACCGACAAATATTTCGTGATCGCGGTCGATCCGATCGGCGGCGGCGAATCCTCCTCGCCGGCCGAGGGCATGGGGCAGGATTTTCCCCGCTACACGATCCGCGACATGATGGAAACCTTGTACATGCTGGTGTCGCGCGAGCTCGGCGTGAGCCGCTTGCGCACCCTTGGCGGGTTGTCGATGGGATCGTTTATCGCGCTCGAATGGGCGATCCATCACCCGGAGACGATGGCCAGCCTGATCCTGCTAGCGCCCAGCCCGAAATCGGATGCCGGTTTTCGACTGACCGTCGATCTCGTCAACACGGTCATCGCGCTCGACCCGGAGTGGCAAGGCGGCCGCTATTCGCGCAACCCGGTCGAAGGTCTGCGCCATGCCGGCATGCTGTTTTACCCGTGGCTCGTTTCGGCCGCTTATCTCGACCGCATCTCGCCGCAACGGCTCGCGAAGGAACTCGAGGCAACAGCCCGCACCTTCGCCGAGTGGGACGCCAACGCGCTGGTGCTGCGCTATGCCGCGTATCGCGGCCACGACGTCTCGGCACCGTATGACGGCGACATGGTCGCGGCGCTGTCGCAAGTCACCGCGCCGACGCTGGCGCTGGCGAGCGCCAGCGACCGGCTGGTCGGGATCGAAGGGGCTCGCCGGGTCGCCGACGGGGTCAAACAGGGCCGCTATGCCGAGATCCCGACCGATCTCGGGCATCGCGCCTTGCGCGCGCCGCCGGACAGCACCGAAGCGGGCTTCCTCGACCGCCAGCTTCGCCCGTTTCTGGCGGCACCGGGCGGCCGAGGCAAATAGGCCGGTTCAGCCGAGGCGCGACAGGATCGGCCGCGACGCTTCGGCAGCGGCCTTGACGCCGATTTCGGACAATTTGGCGGCGCTGCCGATCAACGCATCGAAGCTGCGCCGCGCATAGCCGAGATTGACCTCGACGGCTTCGGCGAACGTCTTGACGCCAAGAATCGCGGTTGCGCTGTCCGCCGCCGCGGCCATTTCGGAGCGGGTGAAGGTGGTCATCTCCCGGACCAATGCTTCCAAGCCGCGCGCCGCCGCCGCTTGCGCTTCGGCCAGAGCCGCCCAGGATTGCTGGCCATAGGCGAACAGGTCCTCGGGTGCTGGCGCTGCCGCTCGGGTTGGCGCAGTTGAAGCAGTGGTATTAGCGAACGCCGGTGCTCCGGTAGGTGCGGCTTCCGCCACCGCGGCGGCTGCTTCGGTCGGCGGGATCACCGCATGGCTCGGCACCGATTCGCGCGCTACACGTTTTGGTTTGATATCGCTCATTGCATCCCCGTGTCCTTATTCCCGCATGTTGCGGCGCACAATCATACGGTAATCAGCTTGGGTTCTTACTTCAAGTGCGCTTGTGCGCTGCACAAAGGCAAAGGTTGCGACAGGTGATCGCAGCATGGCGGATCGCGCGAGGCGGCACCGTTGTTCGCCATGCGACACCTGATCCCGCCCGCCGCAGGATCGACAGCAAAGCAATGGCATTTTCGGTGGACAAGCCTCGGCACCGGGAGCCCAATACAGACGAAAGATTGTACGGCCTCTGGTTTTTCAGCTTTTCTTTAACCGTATAAACATGAATAAGAGCTTCAATCTGCGCGTTTTATCGGGGGGTGCGGCGTGCGGGTCATGATGTCGAAGGGAATGGCGCGTTTCGTGTTGTCCGATAGGCGGTGGCTAGGCCGGCTCGCCGGCGTTGTCGTGACCGCCTTCGTCATGCTGGCATCCTATCCGGCCATTTCCGCGCCGGCTTACGAAGCGATCGTCCTCGACGCCCAAACCGGGCAGGTGCTGCGCGAACTGAGCGCCGATACGCCAACGCCGCCGGCGTCGCTGACCAAGATGATGACGCTTTATCTGGCCTTCGAGGCGCTCAATCAGGGCAAGCTGCGGCTTGATCAATATCTGCGGGTGTCCGCCGAGGCGGCAAGCCGGGCTCCCAGCAAGCTCGGTCTGGTGCCGGGCGAGGCCATCTCGGTGCACGATCTGATCCTTGGCATCGTGACCAAATCGGCGAATGACGCGGCGGTGGTGATGGCCGAAGCGCTGGGCGGCAGCGAACCGGCCTTCGCCCAGCAGATGAGTTGGAAGGCGCGTCAGCTCGGGATGAATTCGACGGTTTATTACAACGCCTCGGGCTTGCCCGATCCAAACCAGCGCACGACGGCGCGCGACATCGCCCGGCTGGCGCTGGCGCTCTATCACCAATTCCCGCGCGAATACCGTTATTTCTCGACGCGGGCATTTGTGTTCCGCGGCCAGGAGATGCGCAATCACAACCACCTGATGGACTGGTATCCCGGCCTCGATGGCATCAAGACCGGCTACGTCAACGCCTCGGGGTTCAATCTCGCGGCCTCGGCGGTGCGCGATGGGCATCGCCTGATCGGCGTGATCATGGGCGGTCAATCGGCCGGCTGGCGCGACCGGCAGATGGCCGGGCTGCTCGATCAGGGCTTCGCGGATCTCGGCACCGGCCAGGCCGCCTCGCGGCCTGTCATCGCTTCGGTGCAGCCTTCCGCATCATCGCATCCGGCTCAGACGCAGGCGCCCGTTTACGCGACAACGCCGAGCGCCGCACCGGTTGCACCCGTCGCAGCGACGGCGGCGCAACAGCGGCCCAACCCGGCACCGGTCATCGCTTCCGCCGCGCCTCAGGGCGACGCCGCCGGCGCACCCGGACGGCCTGGGGTTATCGGCAATGCCCTGCGCCATCTAGCGCCGGTCGGCAAGGCAGAGGCCGCGCCCATGACGCGCGAGACGCCCGGCGAGGATTGGGGGATTCAGCTCGGAGCATTTCGCGCCGAAACAGCCGCCGAACAGGCTCTCCGCCACGTCGCCAGCATGTCCAGCGTCAGGGGCAAGCCGCACGAGATCATCGCGCCGGGGCGACACGATCCGACCCGTCTCTATCGCGCCGTACTGATGCACTTCACGGCCAAAGGGGCGCAGGCGGCCTGTGCCGAACTGCACAAAAAAGGGATCGCCTGCAGCGTCGTCCGACCGGGCGGACAGAAAGTCGCGAGCCGGTAATTCGGCTCCAGCCTAATCCTTCCCCAGGTTCAGGCCACTTGCGGCGAGTTCCGTCGCCAGCTGCTCTTTTAGGCGGATCAACCCATCTTCGGTGCTCGCTTCGGCACGCGCGGTGACGACCGCCTGGGTGTTCGAGGCGCGCAGCAGCCACCAGCCATCCGCGGTGCGCACCCGCACCCCGTCGATCTCGACCATCTCGGCTCCGCGTTTGCGTAACCGCTCGCGGACTTCCTCGACGATCGCGAATTTACGTTCCTCCTCGCAGGGCAGGCGCAGCTCCGGGGTATTGAACACTGGCGGCAGCCGGTCGAGCATGTCGCCGAGCGTCTCGGGTGCGCGGCCAAGGACGCCGAGCAGCCGCACGGCGACATAGATGGCATCGTCAAAGCCGTACCAGCGATCGGCGAAGAAGATGTGGCCGCTCATCTCGCCAGCGAGCGGCGCGCCGATCTCCGCCAGCCGCGCCTTGATTAGCGAATGCCCCGTTTCCATCATGACCGGCCGACCGCCGGCCTCGGCAATTGCGTCAAACAGCACCTGGCTCGCCTTGACGTCAGCGAGCACCGGTGCGTCCGGGTAGTGCTTCAGGACGTCGCGCGCCAGCACGATCATCAGCTGATCGCCCCACAGGATGCGGCCGCGCGCATCGACGACGCCGATGCGATCGCCATCACCGTCGAAGCCGATGCCGAGATCACAGCCTTCGGCTTTGACCGCCTGCTGGAGCTGCACCAAATTCTCGGCGACCGTCGGGTCCGGGTGATGCGCCGGGAAGGTGCCGTCGATCGTCTCATTGAGCAGAACGTGGCGCCCGGGGAGTTTTTTGGTCAGCTCGACGACAACCTCGCCGGTCGCGCCGTTGCCGCAGTCCCAGGCGACCGTCAGCGGCCGACTGGCGTCGTAATCCTTAGCAAGGCGGACGACATAATCGGTGAAGACGCTGTGCTGGGATACCTGCCCACGCGTCGCGGCCGGCGCGCCTAGCGTCAGCGCGGTTTGGCCGAGCTTCTGGATGGCGTCGCCGAAGAAGGCCTTGCCGCCGAGCACCAGCTTGAAGCCGTTATGGTCAGGCGGGTTATGCGAGCCGGTCACCATGACCCCGCCATCGACCCCAAGCGTTGCCGCCGCGAAGTACAGCATCGGGGTCGGCCCGCGGCCGGTGCGGACCACATCGGCGCCGCCCTCGGCGAGACCGTCGACCAGCGCGGCTTCCAATTCGGGTGAGGTCAGCCTGCCGTCATAGCCGACCGCCACCCGCTTGCCGCCCGTCGTCGCGAGCGTCGCGGCGAAAGCGCGCCCGAGGGCATGCGCATCCGCAGTGAACAAAGTTTTTCCGACGATGCCGCGGATGTCGTATTCGCGCAGGATGGTCGGATCGAAGCGGTGCGGCATCGTCGGCTCGGATCAGAGATAGGTTTGCAGCAGCTGGCGCAGCGCGGCGCCAAACTCGGGATGCTGCAGTCCGAGCGCGACATTGGCTTCGAGATAGCCGAGCTTTTCGCCGCAATCGTACCGCCGCGCGGTGGCGCGCAGCCCATGAAACGGCTGGCCGTCGCTGATCAGCTTGTCGAGGCCGTCGGTCAGCTGGATCTCGCCGCCGGCGCCGGCCTCCACTTCGCCCAGGTGGCGGAAAATATCGGGCTGAATGATGTACCGGCCGATGATCATCAGGGTCGAGGGCGCGACCGCCGGCTCGGGTTTTTCGACAACGCCCTTGGCGCGCACCAGCTTGCCGGCGTCCGAAACGACATCGAGCACGCCATAGCGGCGCGTCTGCTCGCGCGGTATCTCCATGACGGCGACCATGTTGCCGCCGGTCGTGGCATGTGCCTCGACCATCTCCTGCAGGCAGGGCGGCTCGCCGACCATCAGATCGTCGGCGAGAAGCACCGCGAAGGGTTCGTCGCCGACAAGATGACGGGCGCACCAGACGGCGTGACCCAGGCCCAGCGGGCGTTGCTGCCGGGTGTAAGCGATTTGCCCGGCAGCGGGGAGCGAGGCTTGCAACTGATCGAGGAGCTCCTTTTTTTCGCGCTCGCGCAGCGTCGCCTCAAGCTCAAAGGCGGTATCGAAATGATCCTCGATCGCGTTCTTGGCGCGGCCCGTGACGAAATAGAACTCCTCGATGCCGGCAGCCTTGGCCTCTTCGATCGCGTACTGGATCAGCGGCTTGTCGACAACCGGCAGCATCTCCTTCGGCATCGCCTTGGTCGCCGGCAGAAAACGGGTGCCGAGCCCGGCTACCGGAAACACCGCCTTACGCACCGGTTTTGGCATCTAACTCCTCGATCACAACCATGGGTCGCGGGCGGCGAGACTATTGCGGCAGCCATGTACAAACAAGGATGGACCCGTTCGGTTGCCTAGCGGTTCAGCAGCACGTCTCGGGCGCGGTTGATTTTGGTGGCGAGGTAATCGGTGCCGCCATGATCGGGGTGGAGCTGCTTCATCAGGCGGCGGTGCGCCGCCCGGATCGCCTCGGCATCGGCGCCCGGCGAGAGGCCGAGGATCTCGTAGGCTTCATCGACCGTCACATCGGTGCTGCCACGCGACGGCGGCGCCGAACCGGTCCCCGATGCGCCCCGGGCACCGGCGAACTCCGCGTGCCAATCGGGGTCGGCGCGGTCGAGATAGGCTTCGACGAGGCGGGCGCTCTCCTCATCCTCGGCGCGGCATTCGCGCAGCAGAGCCAACAGATCGGCGCGGCCGAGCTCTTCAAGGCGCAGTCCGGCAAACCGGCCGCGCAATATCGTGCCGGTCATCGTACCGGTGTCGTGATCGAGGCTCATGCGCACGAAGGCGGTCTCGACGGTCGAGCTGCTGCCGGCCGACGGGCCGCGGAACCCGGCGAACAGCGTGCGCACGCGGCGCAGCGCCGGCAGGCCCAAGGCGAACAGCATCCACAGCAGATTGAGGCGGCCGGTGATGACGATCGCCACGGCCGCCACCCCGGCGACGACGATGCCGGTCCATTTCAGCATGCGGGCGAGGCGGGCCGGCTCGGCGTTGACGAACAGATAACCGAGCAGCAACAGCCCGCACAGGATCGCAAAACCGCCGAGTAGGTAGAGCATTCAGCTCCGCAATTGGCTGGTCAGACGCAATACCTCGCCGCCCTTCTTCTCGCCATAGGCGGTCAGCGCGCGGTAGCCGCCGGCGGCGTAGACCGCGACCGCGCCGAGCAGATCCTTCAGCCGGTCGGCGCTGGCCAGATCGAAGCGCAGATAGGCACCGCGCGACAGCTTGGCCATCTGCTGAAAGGCTTTGGCGGCGATCGGATCGTTGCCCTCGTGGAACAGGAAGATCGGCACGCCCTTGAGGCCGAGCTCGCCGGCGAACTGGCACAGCCGGTCAACACTTTCCTCCATCGCATCGCCGACGAAAACCAGGGCGCCCAATTTCTGCTTCTGGTTCTCGGCGATGGCGTGCGTCAGCACGCGCTCGATCTGGGTCTCGCCGCCGAGGCAGGAGACGGCGCGCATCGCCCGGTGCAAATCGGCGGCATTGGTCATCCAGCGGCTCGCCTTGCATTCGTTGAAGCCGCGGTAATAGACGAGCTTGACGTCGAGCCCGCCGAGGGCGGCGGTGGCCTCGAACATCTCGCCCTGGATGCGGCAGGCGCGGTCCCATGTCGGTTCGCGGCTCGCGGTGGCGTCGAGCGCGAAGACCAGCCGGCCGCGGCCACCGGCAGGCCGCACCGCCGGCGCGCGCTGCAGATCGCGCAAGAAGGCGTCGACCTCGGCCGAGCGCGATTTCTCGGGAAGTTGATCTTTGTCAGCGCTCATCCGCGCACCTCTTCCCCGTACCCGGACTTGTTCCGGGCACCCACGCCTTGAAGCCGCCGAATGGCAGGAAAAGACGTGGATGGCCAGGACAAGCCCGGCCAAGGGGTACTTTGGATATCAGCTCGCGTGGTCATGCCGGCCGCAGCCACACGGAGGTGTCGTGGAACACCGCGCCACCGCCGGGCAGGCCGGGGTCGGCGCTGGTCAACAGATTGATGCCGATGCCCTCCTCGAAGGCATGGTTCGGCCACAAGCCCTCGGCGATCACGACCCGCTTCTGCATGCCGTCGAAGGCGCGGGCATGGACGACGACGCTACCCTGTTTATTGCCGATCCGCACCCGGTCGCCATCGGCGAGACCGAGCGCGGCGAGCGCCTTGGGGTGGATCATCGCGGTGGGCCGACCTTCGCGGGCGAGGCTCGACGGCGTGTTGTTGAAGCTGGTGTTCAGGAATGAGCGGGACGGCGCCGGGATTAGGCGGAATGGCCGCTCGTGGTCGCCGTCGTCGATCGCCGCGACATGGTCGGGGAAGGCGGGCATTTGCGCGTGGTCGCGGCCGAACGCGGCCCAATCGGCGCGAAAGTGGAATTTCCTGTCGGCATGGGGAAAACCGTCGAGGAAATGGCCGGTCTCGAAACCCGGCCAGCAATCGTGCCAGACGCCTTCCTCGAACTGATCGGGCGCCGGCAGGCCACTGGCGCTCAGTGTGTGCTCGATCATTTCCAACGCGCTCATCTCGAAACCGGGATGGCGGGCGCCGAGACGCTTGGCGAGGGCGCACTGCACCTCGTGGTTGGAGCGGCATTCGGCGTAGGGGGTCACGACCGCCCGGCCGATCTGCAGAAAGGTGTGGGCCCCGGCGGTGTAGATGTCGTCGTGCTCGAGAAAGGTCGTCGCGGGTAGAACTATATCGGCCATCGCCGCGGTTTCGGTCAGGAACTGCTCGTGCACGCAGACGAACAGATCGTCGCGCGCAAAGCCCTGACGGACACGGCCGGAATCGGGTGAAACGACCATTGGGTTGGTGTTCTCGATGAACAGCGCCGTGACCGGCGGGCCGTCGCCGAGATCGCGCTTGTCGCCGCAGAGGATCGAGCCGATCCGCGACTGGTCGAGGATGCGGGTCGAGGGGTCGAGCAGGTCCGAGCCTTCGATCAGCCGGCGGTCGAGTTGCGCCAGGCCGTGCTGCGAATAGAGCGCGCCGCCGCCCTCGCATTGCCAGGCGCCGGTCACCGCGGGCAGACAGCTGACCGCGAAGACCTGCATCGCACCGTTGCGCGAGCGTGAGAAGCCGTAGCCGAGGCGGATGAAGCTCCGCTTGGTTTGGCCGTACAGCCGGGCGAACTCGACGATCCTGTCTTCCGGAATGCCGGTGATGCGCGCCGCCCATTCCGGGGTGCGGGTGCGGAGATGTGCTTCAAGGCCTTCCGGATCATTGGTATAGCGCGCGAGATAGGTGCGATCGGCGTAACCTTCCTTGAACAGCACATGCATGACCGCGCAGGCGAGCGCGCCGTCGGTGCCCGGCAACGGCGCGAGATGCAGATCGGCGATTTCAGCCGTCGCGGTGCGGTAGGGGTCAACGACGACGAGCCGAGCGCCGCGCTCGCGCCGCGCCTGCGCGATATAGGACATCACGTTGATCTGGGTTGAGGCGGGGTTGCCGCCCCATACGACGATCAGGTCGGAACGAGCCATCTCACGGCCGTCGACGCCGCGCTTCTGGCCTACGCCCGCGTACCAGCCGGCATCGACCAGCGCGACGCAGATTGTCGAATGCTGGCGCGAATACCGCATCGCATGGCGCAGCCGCTGTAGCCCGTCACGCTGCACCAGCCCCATCGTGCCAGAGTAGTAATGCGGCCAGACCGCCTCCGAGCCGTCGCGCTGCACCGCCAGGGTCAGCCGCTCGGCTACCTCGTCGAGCGCGTCGTCCCAGGAGACCGGGACAAAGGCGTCGCGGCCGCGGCCCTTGTCGCCGATCCGGCGCAACGGCACCGACAGCCGGTCGGGATGGTGCTGGCGCTCGGCATAGCGGGCGACCTTGGCGCAGACCACCCCCTGAGTGTAGGACTGGCCCTCGGCTCCGCGCACCCGGCCGATCGTCGCCTCGTCGATGCGCTCGACCGCGAGCGCGCAGGCGCTCGGACAATCATGCGGGCAGACGCTGTAGGCGGTGTCGAACGGCAAGAGGTGCTCCGGCGCCGAGTTTACCGCAGAATATAAGGCGCAGGGCGCCGGATCGATACGCCGCGCCGCCGAGGAGAAGGCGATGAGCTTCGCGTTGACTGCAGAACAGCTGGAGATCCGCGAGGCGGTAGCGCGGCTGTGCCAGCGTTTCGGCGACGATTATTGGCTGAAGAAGGACAGCGAGGGCGGCTTTCCGCACGAATTCCACCGGGCCATGGCCGAGGCCGGCTGGCTGGGCGTCGCGATGCCCGAGGAATATGGCGGCAGCGGGCTCGGCATTACCGAAGCGGCGCTGGTCATGCAGGCGGTGGCGCAATCGGGCGCCGGGTTTTCGGGCGCCTCGGCAGTGCACATGAACATTTTCGGACTGCACCCGGTCGTCGTGTTCGGCACCGACGAGCAGAAGCGGCGGTTTCTGCCGCCGCTGATCGCCGGCAAGGAGAAAGCCTGTTTCGCGGTCACCGAGCCCGATGTCGGGCTCGACACGACACGCCTCAAGACGCGCGCGGTGCGCGAGGGCAACGGCTATGTGATCTCCGGGCGAAAGATCTGGACCTCGACCGCCCAGGTCACCGAGAAAATGCTGATCCTGACGCGGACGACGCCGATCGAGGAGGCGGCGCGGCCCTCCCAAGGCATGACGCTGTTCTATACCGACCTCGACCGCAGCCAGGTCGAGGTGCGCGAGATCCCGAAGATGGGCCGTCGACTCGAACATGCTGTTTATCGACGGGCTCAAGGTGCCGGCGGAGGACCGCATCGGCGAGGAGGGCAGGGGGTTCCAGTACATCCTGCACGGCATGAACCCGGAGCGTATTCTGATTGCCGCCGAGGCGGTCGGGCTCGGCCGCGCCGCGCTGGCGCGCGCGGCGCGTTATGCCGGCGAGCGTGTCGTGTTCGGCCGGCCGATCGGGCAGAACCAGGGCATCCAGCACCCGCTCGCGGAGCGCTGGATCGAGCTGGAAGCCGCGGAGCTATTGACGTTACGAGCAGCAGCTGCCTACGACGCCGGCGAAGAGGCGGGGGCGATCGGCGCCTTTGCGAACGCGGCGAAGTATTTCGCGGCGGAAGCCGGCCACCACGCCTGCGAGACGGCGGTTCTGACGCATGGCGGGATGGGCTATGCCCGCGAATTCCATGTCGAGCGGTTTTTCCGCGAGATCCAGATCGCCCGCATCGCGCCGATCAGCGGTCAGCTGATCCTGTCCCACATCGCCGAGCGGGTATTGGGGCTGCCGAAGTCGTATTGATTCTTCTTCCGAAGGGGATTGCTTCGTCGATCCGCTCCTCGCAGTGACAAGCCCTGGCGTCATTGCGAGCGAAGCGAAGCAATCTCCTTCAGCGGGCTTGTCACTTCTCCGCGGCGAGCAGGTCCTTGATGCCGCGCAAGGCGAGCGCATAGCCGGCAACGCTGAAGCCGGCAACGATCCCCTGGCTGACGCCGGCGGTCTGTGAGGCAGGGCCGCGGCGGATCGGGTTTGAGATATGCACCTCGATGGTCGGGAACTTCACCTGCGAGATCGCCGCCACGAGAGCCGGATAGCCGGTACCGAAAGCTGCCGGGTTGAAGATAGCCGCGTCCACCCCACGGTCGTTGGCCTCGTACAGCTTGTTGACGATCTCGCCTTCGATATTGGAATGGAAAATCTCGACCTCGAGGCCGAGCTCGGCGGCATAGCCGCGGATCCGCTCGTCGTATTCCGGCAGGGTCATCGGGCCGAAGATCTCGGTCTGCACCTTACCGCGCATGTTCATGCCGGCGCCGTGGATAACGAGGACTCGCGGCATTGGGTCTCCTCCTTCTCAGGAATGCTCAAAGTGACGTTAAAGGAGCGCCGGAAGCGCTGACAAGCGCACTGATCAGACGATCTTGAAGGGCATCTCCAAGGTCGTCGTTTTGTCACTCGCGATGTCGTGCAGTTTGTACTCGACGACGTAGTCGCCGGCCGGCGCGCTAGACATGTTCAGCGTCAAAATCACCATGAATTCGAGGTTGCGGGTGTGGGTCTCGGTCGCGATCCGCATGAAATTCTCTTTTCCGGCGAGAATTTTTCCATCCCGGGACTTGATCAGGAAATCGACGACAAAGCCCAATTCGAACATGCCTTTGCCGAGGTCTTTCCAGCCATAGCCGACCGGTTCGGCATAGACGACGATCTTCTCGCCGTGCTTGAACTCCTTCGACCCACGTTCCTGGTAAAGACCAAAACCGCGCGGCTCGCCGTTGATGAACAATGCCCGGCGGATCGTCAGCGGCGTCTTCTCCCAGGCTTCGATCATGGCCGCCTGGCGGCGGTCGATTTCCTCGAGCGACTGGGCGTGGACCGCGCCGATGCTCAGCAGCATAGCAAGCAGCAATAAAACCAGACGCATTATCGTCGTGCTCCTTATGGCCGACTGGCGGAGTCTTAACGAGACTGCGTGCTCCCTCGCCCGTCCGCAATCAGGACCTACGGTTTAATTCGGCGGCGGCTGGGGCCAACATGACAGATTTGCGACATCAGCGTATCGTTTCTGCCGTTTTTGCAGGCATAAGCCTTTCTCCCGGGCATGTTCAGGAGCTTGGCTTCGATGGCTCTCTCCATTCGCCAGATCCATCCGGTTTTCGTCGGCGAAGTCTCGGGGGTGAATTTGCGGCTGCCCTTGTCGCGGGACGAGGCAACTGCAATCGAGGCCGGGATGGATCGTTACGCGGTCCTCGTCTTCCACGACCAGAACATCACCGACGATCAGCAGATCGCGTTCACCCGCAATTTCGGCAAGATCGAGAACTCGGCTGGCGGCAATGTCACAAAGCCGGAGGAGCATCGGCTTGACTCGCTGATGAACGACGTCTCGAACCTCGGCCGGGATCATAAGCCGCTGCCGCGCGACGACCGCCGCCGGCTGTTCAACCTCGGCAATCAGCTGTGGCATTCCGCTAGCTCGTTCC
>Ga0209474_10003890_pt1 | contig 12997 bp, 12 predicted proteins | sample GraSoiAngelo_145_FD_185902 | JGI IMG/M metagenome (GOLD analysis project Ga0209474, IMG submission 185902) | Grasslands soil microbial communities from the Angelo Coastal Reserve, California, USA - 14_1009_05_20cm (SPAdes) (version 2) | ecosystem: Environmental > Terrestrial > Soil > Grasslands...
GAGGACCGAACGCGTCGCGAAAGTTGTCACCGCGTCCGTCGGTGACGGCGGGGAAACAAAGCGCGAAAGTAAGAAAGAGCGCCGAGGATAATTTCATCTGGTTAATTGGCTGCGATTTGGATTTGCCATAACGATTTCTGGCCAGTGGCGGAGATGCTGTTTTTTTTGGTGCAGGAGTCAACTCAATCTGGAAGAAAAAGAGCGCAGTAGAGGCTTCAACGATTGACGTAAAGCAAACTTCAGACTTTCTCAGATGTTATCACCAGGTCTGCTCTCCGGCGGTTGGATCGATAGTTTGGACCCGCAACTACGTCGCTTGCGTTCGTCGGAGCGCGATGTGAATCTGAAACGAGCGCCGCCGCCGAATGATCAGGCTGCGACCGGTGCGCGGTAACCGAAAAATTCGCGTTCCTTGATGATCTGCACTACTTCCGGCGGAACCATCCGTTCCCAGGTGCCATCTCCAGACTGCAATTTGGCCAATGCGTCGGGCGGATAAATCCGCAAGTACTCAGGATGATAATCGGTGATCTCTTCGATGTATCGATTGTCGATTAAATAACGAAATAGCGAGCGCAGATTCGGGGCGACTTCGACCTGCGTTGCGCTGACAATCTTTCCGCTGACTTCGTCGATCATTGGATAAACGTAAAGCTTGAGTCCTCCTTTAAACATCCGCCCCAGCGCTTCCAGAATTCCGCCTTCGAGGTTCAGATAGTATTTTTCGTCAAAGATCTCCATTAAGCTCGGCACGCCCATCACCAAGCCGATCATCTTGTCTGTATAACGAGAAAGATACGCGGCGAGCCGGTAATATTCGCCGAATCTCGAGATTAAGACTGTCCGTTCGAGCGCGCCGAGAATATCAACTCGAGCGAGAAAATCAGCGTGATTCAGTTGTCCCTCAGCGAGCAGATTCTCAAGAGTCATCTCCATGAGCAGGACCAGATCTTTTTCTGGGCAAGCCGACTGTGCCAGAATAGCGCGGTGCGCGCCATCCAGCATGTCGTTCGTGGCGTAGGTCACGGGCCGAAAGCTACCCCGCTCGACCAGGATCGCTTTTTTATGAAACACTTCAGCGGGCTGTACCGTCTCGCCGTCCGCCGTGAACATCACCGCGCTCGTCAAACCCTGACTGACTAACTGCAAACTCATCAACCGGTTATCGACCCCTTGGAAAGCCGGTCCGGAAAATTTGATCATGTCTACTTCGATGCGGCCGGGAGCGAGATTCTCCTGAAGCGATGAAATTAGCTTTTCCGGTTCATGGTGGTAAAAAGCGCCATCGAGCAGGTTCACGCCGATGACACCGAGCGCTTCCTGTTGTTTGACGTTGGCTTCATCAAGCAGCCGCACGTGGATGATAATCTGGCTCGGTGGGCCGCGTTTCTCGGACTGAAATCGCACGCCGAGCCATCCGTGAGATTCATTGTGCTGTTTAAAACTGCGCGCTGCCACGGTGTCCGCAAAAACGAAAAACGTTTTTCCCCCTCCGAGTTTTCGATCAAGTCGTTCCACCAGAAGCGCGTATTCGTGGTCGAGCATCGTCTGAAGACGGACACGACTGACATACCGATCGGCCGGGCCGTAAATCGCGTCGCTAAATGTCATGTCGTAGGCCGACATCGTTTTGGCGATGGTGCCAGCCGCGCCGCCCACACGAAAAAATCGCCGTGCGACCTCTTGGCCCGCGCCGATCTCGGCAAAGGTTCCGTACTTGCTTGCCTCCAGATTAATCCGGAGAGCCTTTTTGTCGGTGCCGATTTCCATCTCGGGGTTCATACGCAACTCAAGATGTAGGCATTTGCTGTGTTCTCAACTTTGCAAATGCTGGAGCAGCTTCGAAAGCGCTCCGGATCGCTCGAGTTTTGAAGATCGCAGAGTCCCGCTATAAGCGCACCAATTCCGCGCTCTTTGCCGGAATCCATCCGCGTAAATTATTCGGTAGCGCCGCGTAAACCCAGTCACCGCGCGTATTCAGGATCTTGATCTCGCTGCCCGCGGGTAATGCCAGGACGCTGTTGGCAGTATCGGCCGTCGCGAGTCGCGCCTGCACATCGCTACCAATGACAACCGCGAGGGCGCGGCCTTTGCTGCCATGGCCAATTTCGTAGCTCGCGAAAATTGCCAGGGCAAAGGCTGACAATGATAAGATCGACAATACGGTCAGACGAACTGATCGTCGTCGTGTGAAGATCAGCCCAACAATACAAAAAGCTCCCGCCCAAAAAGCGACCGATGCCGCGGTGCTGTATTGGTTGACGCTTGCAAATTGCAGATAGCGTTCCGGCCAGCTCTCCTGCATCTCCAGGGCGCGCGCTTCATCGCGCGCGATCTGCAAATTAGCGGCGGCCTCGGGATGATGCGGTTCCAGCGCGAGTGCACGTTTGTAATTCAAGATCGCCCGGCCAAAATCGCCCGTGCGAAAATAAGCATTGCCGAGGTCGTAAAACAAATTTGCGCTCAATGGTCCTGAGCGAACAAGCGTTTCATAACCAGCGATCGCTTCTTTGAAATGTCCCTGCGCGTATTCTTGATTCGCCTTACCAAAATCCGTTTGTCCGAATGCCGATGCGGCAACAAAGGTGCAAATAACCGCGCAGCAAAGATCGACGAGAAGTTTTCTGGACTTCATACGTGCAAATGTTCCACCAATTCCAGGACGTCACGGCGGTTCTCTGAAGAAATCCGTTCCGAACCGTTGTGGGCTCCGCTATATTGGAACTCGTCGCTTTGTTCGAACAATCGCCGCAATCGTTCGCGTGAATCCGCATTTAATCGGAACGTATTCGCCGCTGTCTCAGCGTCGACCGTGTTTGGATCGACATTGCGTGCCAGCGCGGCTTTCACTCGAACGACCCTGGAAGCCTCCGCGTAATATTCCCGTGGCGATACATCATTGCGGCGCAACTTGCGCAACAGTTCAGCAGCTTCATGCTGTAACGCCGCGATGCGTCGCGCGTCACGGTTGTCGATCCTGGCTTGTCGAATTTTCCATCCGGCGAACCCAAGTAAAGCGAGCAACGGAATCAGCTGCGCTATCCAGAAAATTGGACGGGCGTAAAGTGGCGTGAACGATTGCATTCGCCCCCGCTCATTAAGTTGATACAAAATGTCCTGCTTCGCCGCCGCTGCTGAGGCTGCAGCCGGCATCGTTGACGCCGCCGGCTGCGATGCCACCGGTGCGGGAGCCGGTAGCGCGCCGCCTTGAACATTAATAGCGATCGGATCGCTGCGCAGCGTTACATATTGCTCTTTGGCTGGATCGAAATACGAAAATGCGAGAAGGGGAATGGTCGGCTTCTTTTCATTCGGCGAAAGGACCATTTCGAAAGTCTTCGTGCCGCTAATTCCAACCTCGTCATCATTCTTGAACTTGGAAGATGGCGGATATTTGTGCCAACCGCGGTCATCTTCCACGGCCGGCGCATTAACGCGATCGAAATTACCCCGTCCGGAAATTGTCGATGTGACAGTAATCGGATCGCCTACTTGCACACTCTTTGGCTTTGCATCTGTCGTCATTGTGAAATTCCCAATCGCACCCGAAAAGCTCGGCGGGGCGTTTTGCGGCAACGGTTTGACCTCGAATGCCACCGGTTCACTGTTGATCTCAACCTCGCGCCGCTCGCCGAATTGGCTGAATGGTTCGGAAAAAAACGGGTCGGAGAATGGGTCGTCGAGATTAAACAAATCAAAAGGTGAACGGGAGCGCGGTGTGTTTGGTCTTCGCGCTGTCAAAACTTGTGCCTTCGCTTTGATGGGCCCGATTTCAAATTTTCCCGCGCGCGCGGCTGCAATCGCCGTCTTAAAAGTCACTACATCATAAGACCGCCCGTTAATTGTCTCCAGATTTTCACCAGATTGCTGCAGTTTTTGCGCTGTAAATCCTTGCCCGCTAATCTCCGGCCCTTCGAGCAGCTTTGGGTGCGCACGTGGATCGAATCCAAGCCGGAGCTCGACCGGCACTATTTCGCCAACATAGGCAGTTTTCTTGGGCACAATTAATTCGGCGAATACAAGTTTGGTCGCGTTTGCCGGCTGCGCAGGTTGGCTAGAACGCACGGAGCGACCAGGCGAATCAGCAACGTTTAGCCTCAGCTCCGGTGTGCGAAGCAAATTATTGCCCACGCGAATTGTCTGAGGCGGAATGATGAAGGTGCCGGCCTGCAGCGGCATGACCGTATAGTCGTAGATCACGCTTGAAGTGACATTAAAGTTGTTCATCTCGAAGTGCTGGGACGTCCCTGTTCGATGAATCTCGAGGCCATTCACCGCAATGTTTTCCGGCGCATCCGCACTACGTGCGCCGGTGACTCGAATTTGTAACTGCACCGTTGCTCCGACGGCGGCTTCGGAATTGCTCAAGACTGCGGTTACACCCGATGAAGCTGCGGAGGCGCTGTGAGTTTCACAGAACGTGACCAGCGCCACAAAAACCGCAATACAAGACCGTGATCCGGACATCGACATTTCAATCAACCATCAACTGTGCCCACCTACCAGTCGTTATAGACACGGCGCGCGGCCCTGCGTTCATCAAGTTGCACGCGCGCTTCTTCGTCCTTCATCGACTGCAAAAGCGACTCTGCTTGACGTTCGGTCATTTGATCTTCCTTTTCCGGTTCGGCCTCGGCGATCTGCGCATTCTTATCGGGTGATTTTTTTGACTCGTCCTTGCCAGCTCCTTTTACTTCACCGGCCAATTTTTTCTGAGGCGATTCTGTTGGAATAGCAGAAGGCGTTGGATTTTCTTCCGCTCCTTCGCCGCTTCCAGGGGAGGGCGATGGCGAAGGCATGTCGTTTCCGTGGTCGCCGGGAGAGGGAGAAGGCTGTTCGCCTTCACCTGACTGTTCCTGGTTTTGCTTTTTCTCGCCCCGAGACGGGGAGGGTGATGGTTGGTTGCCCTGTTGTTGTTTCGATCGTTGCGGCTCGTTCTTCGCTTGGGATTGCTCCTTCTTTTCCTCCTCTTTTTGATCCTGACCGCGACCGGATTGGTTTTGTGATTGTTGATTTTTTGATTCCTGCTGTCCGTCTTTTTGTTGTTGCTGGGACTGGCTCTGCTGCTGCTGCTGCTGCTGTTGTTGTTGTTGTTGTTGTTGTTGTTGCTGCTGCTGCTGCTGCTGCTGATCTTGCTTGGATTGCTGATTCTGCTGTTTGTCCTGTTTGTTCTTCTGCTGAGGCGACGGCGAAGGCGAGGGCTGTTGCTGCGGTTGCTTCTTGTTCTTTAGTTCCTCGATTTTCTTCTTCACATAATCGTAGTTGTCCTTCGCTTCTTTATTTTGCGGTTCGAGCTTGAGCGTCTGCTGATAATGCTCGAGCGCATTTGTCCAATCGCTCAGCTTTTTGTCGTCGCTCTTCTGTGTTTCGCCGCGTTCGTAGAGCGTATTTCCGAGGTTATAATGACTTTTGCCTTGCAAGCCGGCGTCGGAGGAGAGCAAGGCCTGACTAAAGGATTCCAACGCTTTTCCATATTCTTCCGACTTGTAAGCAGCCGCGCCGGAATCGAACTGTAACTTATCCTCCGCCCGAGATTGCGGATGCATTTTTAGGGTTTGCTGAAACTGGCTATAGGCATCGCTGAATTTGCCGTCGCGATATGCGTCCAGTCCGGGAGTCGTGGCGAAACCGAAGTGGCAAAGGGCGATCCATAATGCTGCTGCTGCGGTTGCGATTTTTGCGGGAGCGCGAGCGAAAACTCTTTCGCGCGTACGCTTGCGCTCACCAATCAAGATCGACAAGGCAAGCGTGATAAGCGCTGTTCCCAGCGGCCATTCGTAGCGCTCAATTGGCCGCCGCGACAGGCGCACGTCCATCTCGGCCGCTTGCATTTTCGCGAGACCTTCGGTGTAGATCTGCTGCATCGTGCGCGGACCATTTTCCAAATGCAGATAAAATCCACCCGCGGCCTGAGCGATCTCGCGCAACCGTTTATCGTCTAGCTTTGATTTTACAACCTGCCCTGCCGAATCTTTAACGAAAGCCGTCTCGCCATCTTCACCGTTGACCGGGATGAGCGAGCCAGCCAGCGTCCCAACGCCGATGGTGAAAATGCGCACGCCAGCATCGGCGGCAGCCTTTGCGCTTTTCATCGCATCACCGCTCAACTCCTCGCCATCGGTGAAAATGACGAGCGCACGATTTCCCATTGCACTTTTCCCGAAACTTTGCGTGGCAAGGCTGATCGCCTCGGAGATATTTGTCCCCCCTTCGGGAATCGTCTTGGTATCGAGATCGTTGATCGATTCCATCACGGCTTCATAATCGATCGTGAGCGGTGCCTGCAAAAAAGCGCGGCCGGCAAATGCAATCAGGCCAACGCGATCGCCCTGTAACTCATTGATCAGATCCCTGGCGGCAAGTTTGACCCGTTCAAGTCGATTAGGCTGCACGTCATTGGAAAGCATGCTCCGTGACGTATCGATCGCGATGAGTAAGTCGAGTCCTTTGCGTTTTACATCCTCAAACGTATAACCCCAGCGCGGCTGCGCCAGACTGATCACGGCAAGGGCAAGACCGAGCAGCTGCAACGCAAATCTCAGGACCCGACGTGGACGATTTACCGTTCCCGCAAGCTGAGGCAGCAATCGCGCTGAAACAAACTCGCGCAAACGAATGATCCCGTGGCGCTCCGCACGAATAAACAACGCGACCAGCGCCGGAATCAAAAGCAGTCCCCAAAGCCATTGCGGTGCGCCAAAGCTCATAGGATCGATATCTTCTTCACGGCAATTTCTTCCAGACCGTTTGCGACAACAAGATCTTAGCGACCAGCAAACCGCAACCGCTCATCAGGCAAAGCGGGAAGAGATCGCGATACTGCTGGTATTTTTTCACACTCACAGTTGATTTTTCCAGCTTGTCGATGTCGTGATAGATCTGTTCCAAGGATTTGGTATCTGTCGCCCGGAAAAACTGTCCATCGGCAATTTTCGTCACTTCCCTCAAACCCATTTCGTTAAATTCAACGCGCTGGTTTTCATAAAGCATGTTGCCCAAGGCGTCCGTCAACGGCCCTTTGGGCGTAAAGATAGGAGCCGGTGCGATTCCATTGATTCCGGCGCCAATGGCGTAGAAGTGAATTTTTAGCGCTTTCACTGCTTCGGCGGCAGTATTCGGCGGGATTTTGCCGGCATTATTTTCTCCGTCAGTCAGAAGGACGAGCACGTGGCTTTTTGAGCGTTTGTCATTCAGCCGATTCGCTGCCGCCGCCATGGCCGACCCGATAGCCGTGCCGTCTTCGACCAAGCCAATGCGCACTCTCTCCAAATTTTGCAAAAGCCAATCGTGATCCAGCGTCATTGGACTTACGACATATGGCCGCCCGGCAAAGGCAATGATACCGATGCGATCGTTGGGACGGCCTTCGATAAATTTGCGTGTTACTTCGCGGATCGCATCCACGCGCGTCGCTTCCTGGCCGCCGATCGTAAAATCTTTCGTGAGCATCGATCCGGAGACATCAAGCACGAGCATAATGTCGATTCCGCTCGCGTCTATCTGAGTGAGACTCTTCCCAAGCTGCGGACGCGCGAGGGCAATAACGAAAATCGCCAGCGACGCGAGTAGCAGTGTCCGAAGAATTTTCCCGGCGCGGGCTGCGCTCTGTTTTCCAATGGCGCGAAAAGCAGATGTCGATGAGAACGTCAAGGCGGCAGCCGGACCGTGTTTCCCGCGCAAATACGCAAGCAATGGAATCGCGAGCAGGAGCAAGAGCAGCCACGGACGCCCAAACGTGAGGGCACTGTTTGCTCTCCACCAATCAAAAAGTTGCAAGTTGCCCTCCTTTCACAAATCGGGTTGCTTCTTCGAGTAACAACCGGCTGTCGGCCGCAGTCGCTTCATGACGCGCGAACTTGATCAGATCGCATCGATTCAGAAAATCTTCGAGCAACAACTTCTCATCGCTCGAAAACTGCGGCCTCTTTGCCAGCGCGTTTAAAAACTCCATCGATGTCTGCCGCGTCACGGGCAAGCCATGCTGTTCGGTTACGTAGCGACGAAGAATGTCCGACACGCGGATGCTAAACTGATACGGATTAAGCCGGTCGATCTGATCCCGCATCTGCTCAAGCGCTTCGAGCGCGCGGTCACGCGGCAACTGAGGCGGTCGCGGTCGTTTACGTTTTTGCGCGATCAACCAAACAACCAACCCGGTGATTGCCAGGGCAAAAAACGTCCCGACGAAAATCAGCCACGGCGGTATTAGCGAATAATCGACAGGTGGGGCAATATCGTGAAATTCTTCCGCCGCCAAAATGGACATGAACAAAATCGACATCGTCACTCACCGAATAGATAAACGGCGTTCGCGTTGTTTGAAGAACGAGCGGAGCGCTGGCAAATAATCCCTTCCTGTCTGGAGCGCGATCGCGTCGATATTATTCCGCCGGAGCGTGCGCGAGAGATCGGTTTCGTGTTCGTCGACCAGTTCGCTAAAGCGCCCGCGCGTCCGGCGATCGGCGGTATTGATCTCAATCTGTTCGCCGGTCTCGGCATCTTCCAGCGTGATGATGCCAATGTTTGGCAACACCTTCTCCCGTTCGTCGCGAATATGGATTGCAATGAAATCGTGACGCCGTCCGCTCACCGCCAGCGCCCGCGAGAAATCCGGCGCTTGAAAATCCGAGATAAAAAATACGACTGCCCGCCGAGTGACGATGTTATTTAAGTAATCGAGCGCCAGCGCGGGTTCTGTGCCGCGTCCCTGCGGTTGGAAAAACAAAATCTCCCGGATGAGCCGCAAGGTGTGCGACCGGCCTTTCTTGGGTGGAATAAAAAGCTCGACCCGATCGGTAAAGAGAATGAGCCCGACCTTGTCGTTGTTCCGGATCGCGCTAAAGGCGAGCAAACAGGCCACTTCCGCCGCCAACTCGCGTTTCGATTGCGTGGTGCTCCCGAAATTTCCTGAGGCACTTACATCGACGACAAGAATCACCGTAAGCTCACGTTCCTCGGTAAATTTTTTCACATACGCGGTACCCAGCCGAGCAGTCACATTCCAATCAATCGTGCGAATTTCGTCGCCGGGCTGATATTCCCGCACATCTTCAAAATTCATCCCGCGGCCTTTGAAAACACTGTGGTAATCACCGGCGAACGCGGTCTCGACCAAGCCGCGTGTCTTGATCTCAAGTGTGCGGATCTTCTTAAGGATCTCGGCCGGAGTTTGTCGCCCTTCTTCCATCGAAGGTTATGGCACCGGAAGTCCTGCAAAAATTCGCTCAATAATTGTCTCACTCGTGACCGACTCGGCTTCGGCTTCGTAGCTGACGATGATGCGATGCCGTAGCACATCGGGGCCGATGCTTTTCACATCCTGCGGTGTGACGTAACCGCGCCCGTTTAGGAAGGCGTGGGCGCGTGCACCAAGCGCGAGATAAATTGTCGCCCGGGGCGATGCGCCGTAACGGACGAGTCCTTCCAGCCTCAAGTTATAGGAGGCGGGCTCACGCGTCGCCCAGACAACATCGACAATGTAATCTTTTACCCGATCGTCGATGTAGATGCTGTTTACCACTTCGCGTGCGGCGATGATCTGCTTTGGGTCGATCACTGGATTCACGCGCAGATCGGGGGCCGATGTCGCCATCAAATCGAGGATCTGTCGCTCCTCCGACTTTTGCGGATAGCCAATATTCAACTTCAACATGAAGCGATCCAATTGCGCCTCCGGTAACTGATAAGTCCCTTCCTGCTCGAGCGGGTTTTGCGTCGCCAAAACCAGAAACGGATCGGACAGCGGATAAGTCATTTCGCCGATCGTGACCTGCCGTTCTTGCATCGCCTCCAGCAACGCGCTCTGCACTTTTGCGGGCGCGCGATTGATTTCGTCGGCCAGAATTAGATTCGAAAAAAGTGGTCCGAGCTTCGTCGTAAATTCGCCCGTGCGCGGGTTGTAAATGAGCGTACCGATCAAGTCCGCTGGCAAAAGATCGGGCGTAAATTGCAGTCGTTGAAACCCGGTTTGAATACACGAGGCCATCGTTTTTACTGTTAGCGTTTTGGCCAGCCCGGGAACCCCCTCGAGCAGGATGTGACCGTTTGCGAGCAGGCCCAGCAAAAGACGATCAACCAGGTACTTCTGGCCAACCACTACATGACCAACCTGCTGGCGCAATGCCGGGATCCATTGGCCCAGTTCTCGTACTTCCTGGGTAATTTCCTGGGTTGATTTCATTCGTGTGATGTCAGACAGACGCGAAATAAGAATGTTCGATTAAACAGCCGTCCAACGTGCGCCGGATCGACAATTACTTCCGTCGCTTTTCCTGACGTGGGCGGCACGTCAGAATGACGGGAAGCCCAGGGTATGGTTGCGCTTTGCGAATGCGCGTTTCGAGGTAGCGGTGGTAAGTTTCGCTCAGTAAACGAGGCTCGTTCACAAAAAGGACGAACTCCGGAGGTTCGACTGCGGCTTCCGGGTTCCCGCTCGCCTGCGCCGCGTAAAAGAGTTTCAAGCGTCGACCGGAAATCATCGGCGGCGGATTAGAAGCAAACGCCGACCGGAGCAGTCGATTTAGAATCCCGGTGCCGATGTGCTCCCTGGCTGCGCGGCGAACTTTTGCGATGAACTCAAATAATTTCTCGATGTTTTCTCCGGTCAGCGCAGAGGCAATCAGAACCGGCGCGTAGTCGAGAAAGAAAATTCGAGCGCGCGTTTCATCGATGAGCTGTGCCATCATCTTCCTTTCGCTGCGTTTCGGTCTGATCAAATCCCATTTATTCAAAACAACGATCGCTGCCTTGTGCGCTTTTTGGATCAGGCCCCCGATCCGTTTGTCTTGCGCGGTTACGCCCATTGTAAGATCGACAATGAGCACGCACAGGTCGGCGCGACGAATGCTCCGTTCCGCTCGCATCGCGCTGAAAACTTCAACCGAGCTCGATTGTTTGCCGCGTCTGCGGATCCCAGCAGTATCGATGAAGAGAAACTGTTGACCGTTACGTTCGTATGAGATGTCGATGGCATCGCGGGTTGTCCCCGGCAGTTCGCTCACAATGGCGCGTTCGCTGTGCACAATTGAGTTGATCAACGAAGATTTGCCGACGTTGGGGCGACCGATAATCGCGATGGAAAGGGATTGGTGACTAGCGCCTGGTGACTGGTCGGTCGTTGAAGGGGAGGGGAGAAGTTGATCGATTGTTTCGATCAATTCGGAAATACCGCGGCTATGCGCCGCGCTGATCGAGAGACTCTCTGAAAATCCCAACGATGCGAAATCAATCGCGAGATTCTCGTGTTTCTCAGTGTCGATCTTGTTTATAACCAAGACGACTGGCTTTTGTGATTTGCGCAGCATTTGCGCGAGTTCCTGATCGAGAGGGGACAATCCCTGTTTGGCATCGACGAGAAAAAGCAGGAGGTCGCTATCATGAATCGCTTCTTCGACGGCATGCCGCACTTGCCTGGGCAATTCCGATTCGCCTTTGCCCGCAACCCCGCCAGTATCCCACACAACGAACGGCTGCGTTCCACGCGTGCAGACGGCCGAGATTCGATCACGGGTTATGCCAGGTTGATCGTGCACGATCGCGATCTTGCGACCAATCAGGCAATTGAATAATGCCGATTTGCCCACATTCGGCCGGCCCACGATGGCGACATTCGGCGATTTGTTCGTGCCGCTCATCGCGCAAGAACGACGGGATTCAATCTACTTTTGCGTGTGCGTGCCCCTCGGCCTGCAACTGCCGCACCCCATCCATAACGTAAATGATTCCGGAGATAAACGTAAACACGCCAGCGGCGATAACGACGTAAAGCAGGGAAAGAAAATGAAGCTGCAACATTACCCACGCGATCGCTCCCATTTGTAAAACAGTAGCGACTTTGCCGGTCCAACTTGGTTTCACATGCACTTTGCCGTTGAGCAAATGCAGTATACCCGCGCCGACGAGAATCACGGCATCGCGCGTGATAACGAGAACGGGAAACCACGCTGGAAATCTTCCGTACTCAGGGTCGATATCGCTCCAATTGCTGATGCTCAATGTAATGATGGCGCTCAAGAGCAAGCCTTTATCAGCAATCGGATCGAGAATCGCGCCGAGCGCGCTCCGCTGTTTGTAACGACGCGCGACATATCCATCGAGCCCGTCGCTTACGGCTGCGACCAGAAAAATTGCGATTGCGGTAAAACGCTGCCATTCGAGCGGCTCGCCGCGTTGGATGCTTTGGCCATAATAGATAGCCATCGTGACGAAGACCGGAATCATCAAAATCCGAACCACCGTGATTTTGTTGGCAGTCGTCATAATGGGCCCGCGTGACGATCAAAGGTGAAAGCCTCCGCCGGACTTGCAAGCAATTTAGCCGGGTTGTCTAACAAGACGGAGCTCAGCTACTGCTAGCGGGAGGAGCGTGACTTCCAAATGGTGTTTCATAAAGCGGGCAGTGAGTCGGCCACCGGTTGCGCTGCACGGCATGGTTAGGCCTATTTATCACGAGGTAGTTTTGCGTCGGGAATGCGCTTGAGTGTATAAACGCCACTAGGAAGCACCAGCCCTTCGGGGCGGCCGGGGCCGTCCTGGGACAGTGTCCTAAACTTCAAAACGTGTGACGTAATCGCGATGATTTCCTCAATGACCTGAGCGTCCTCCAACTCGCCGACAAAACGCCATGTTTCGATCAACTTGGCGTTCTCGATACGCCACCTTCCGTGTGAATTCTGGCCACCAAGCAGCTCATAATCCTGAGGATCCGTCATCCACGTGCCATCGGCGAAGTACCGCGTGTCATGCCGAGAACCACGCCACGTTCCGACTAACCGTTGGGACAATACGGCGTCGTCCGGCAAAGTTCCGGCGATCGCGGCGAAGGTCAGCGCCAAAAAGACCAGGGCGGCTCGCATAGGTCTAACAAGACAAAGCTCAGCCGCGGCGAGCAGGAGGCAGACGTCGCACAAGCCTTGAAATGGGCTCCGGAGGGAAAGCGGAATTTCACCCAAGCAAATATAATCTCGGCGGCAGCGGATACGGACTTAATCAAGTTTCG
>Ga0209474_10003891_pt1 | contig 12996 bp, 13 predicted proteins | sample GraSoiAngelo_145_FD_185902 | JGI IMG/M metagenome (GOLD analysis project Ga0209474, IMG submission 185902) | Grasslands soil microbial communities from the Angelo Coastal Reserve, California, USA - 14_1009_05_20cm (SPAdes) (version 2) | ecosystem: Environmental > Terrestrial > Soil > Grasslands...
GAGGCCGGTGGTCTCATGTCCTACGGGCCGGATATGGCGTGCTGTACCGCCAAGCCGCGGACCAGGTGCAGAAGATCCTGCAGGGTGCCAGTCCGGCCGATATCCCGGTTGAGCAGCCCGCGAAATTCGAGCACGTCATCAATTTGCGGACGGCAAAGGCCCTCGGCCTCACGATTTCGCCGACTTTGCTCATGAGCGCCACCGAGGTCATCGAATGAAGCCGGAGCCGGCGGCAGTGAGCGCCGAGCTGGTGACGAACCTCAGCTCAGATCGGCGGATATTTGAACCATTCGGGCGGCGGGCCGGCATCATCACGCGGGCGCGGCGGCACGAGGCGGTCAAACCCCGCCAGGAGCCGCCGCAGCAGGTGGCGCGCGTAATCTGCCCAGGGAAGCCGGGGCACGGCGGCGCGGACGAGCGCGGTTGCAGCGGCTGACATCATGGTCTCCAGAACGGCTTGTTGATCTCGCGCCAGACATCGCCGGGCGTGACGCCGATGTCGCGCAGCATGCGGTCGTCTAGCATCGCGAGCTGCGCGCGCTCGCGGCTGCGCTGGCGCCATTCGCGCAGCGTTGCGACAAGCCGGTTGAGCGCTTTGCGGAGCGGCCGGCGGACCGCGCGCCGGCGCAGGTTTGGTGGCGCGACACGGCCGATGCGGCCCATCGCCGTCTCGAACGGAACAACCTTCATGTGACACTCCTGTCTTGAAAACCGGGCGCCGATGCCGATCGGCACCTCTCGGTTACGCCATGACGGTGAAGCTAGGGACGGCGGCGTATCGGCTCTATCCGGTTCTTGCGGTCTCGTTCACACCGCCGAGCTTCACGATGGCCGCATGATAGCGATGCGATGACGCGATTGTTTCGGTCCCGGCCGTACCGTCAAATCGCGTTCCGGCGAAAGCCGGGACTCACTCCTGAAGCGCTCGTGCATCGGCCCAGTGGGTCCCGGCTTTTGCCGGGACGCCGGGTGAAGTAGCGTCCAGAAGGTTGTTCGGGAGGAAGGCATGGCCGGCGAGACGGTGCGGCTGGCGGAGTACGCGGCGGGGCTGCGGTACGAGGATCTGCCCGACGAGGTGGTGGCCGCGGCCAAGGACGCGATCATCGACACGGTCGCTGCCTGCATCTGCGGCGCCGCGTTGCCGTGGAGCCGTATCGTCATCGATTATGCCGAGCGCACCGGTCCGGGCGGCACGAGTCGCATCCTGGGGCGCGGCAGCGCGGTGCAGGCGCCGGCGGCGGCGCTCGCCAATGGCGCCTTGGCGCATGCCTTCGAGCTCGACAGCCTGACCCGGCCCGGCGCCGGCGCGCATCCCGGCGCGACCGTGCTGCCGCCGGCTCTCGCGGTCGCGCAACAGATTGGCGGGGTGAACGGCAAGGCGCTAATCGCCGCATTTGTCGCCGGCAACGAAATCATGATCCGCATCGGCCGCGCCACCGGCCACACCAACGAGGCGCGCGGCTTTCACGCGCCGGGCACGACCGGGCCGTTCGGCGCCGCGGTCGCGTGCGGCCATCTGCTCGGGCTCGATGCGGCCAGGATGACAAATGCGATCGGCATTGCCGGCTCCTTGACCGGCGGGCTTCTCGAATTCGCCAAGGGCGATGGCGGCACCGTCAAGCGGCTGCATCTCGGGCGCGCCTCGGAAGCCGGGGTGCTGGCGGCCAGCCTGGCGGCGGCCGGGTTTGCCGGGCCGAAGACCGTGCTCGAAGGCCAGTTCGGTTTTCTGCGCGTGTTCTGCACCGAGTTCGACGAGGGCGAGCTGACCAAGGGGCTCGGGCGCGACTTTGTCACAACATCGACGGTGCTGAAGCGCTATCCGGTGCACGCGACAGCGCACGCCGCGGTGCGGGCGGTGCGCGACTTGCAGGCCGAGCACGGCTTCGCCGGCAGCGATATCGAGGCGGTCACCGTCACCGGCAACAAACGCATGGTCGAGCGCCACGCGATCGCCGAGCCCGCCGATCTGATGCTGGCGCAATATTCGATCCCGTTCTGCGTCGCGCTGGCGCTGTTCCGCGAGGCGCGCGACCCCGAAAGCTATGACGAGAGCGCGCTCGCCGAACCGCAAATCCGGGCGTTGACCCGCCGCGTGAAGCTGGTGCCCGAAGCCGGCGGCGGGCATGGTGTGATGGGCAGCACGGTAACGGTGACACTGGCCGACGGACGGCGGTTCGAGCGGCATGTCGACAGCGGGTTGTTGGAGCCGGGCGAATTGCCGGACAAATTCACCCGGCTGACGCGCGGCGCGCTGGGCGAGGCCGGCGCGGCGCGGCTGTTCGCGCGCTTGCAGAAGGTGGAAGACGAGGCGAGCCTCGATTGGCTCGGTGCGCCTGAATAAGGACCGAAGGCAGTAAAAACGCTTTAACGCAGAGGACGCAAAGCACGCGCAAAGAGCGCGATGGCGCCTTCGCGTACTTGGCGATCCCTCAGCGACCTTTGCGCTGAATGGGTCTTTAATTACGGGGTGGCGGCCTGGTAGCGGCCCTTCCAGCGGCCGCCGCGGCCGCGCCAGAACTGGATCGCAGAGCCGATTGTCGCCGCGGTGTAAAACAGCGCGATCAGCGGCAACAGCGGCGCCAGCACGACCGGGCAGCGGTAGAAGCGCAGCATCGGGAGATAGGCCAGGCTCATCGCCAGCCACGCCGCGCCGCCGAGCGCCATCGCAGTCGCGGAGCCTGACAGCAGCAGCAAGGGCGGTATCACGAAGATGATTGTCAACGCGACGACCATGCCGATCAGCGCAATGGCGGAATAGCCGAGCTGGGCGAAGGCGCAGCGCGCGATCATGTCCCAGATCGGCCGCCAGGAGCGGTATTCGCGAATGCTGATCCACACCCGCCCGATCGCCTTGACCCGGCGCGCTAGCGCGCAATCGTCGATGATTTCGTGGCGAATGCTGTCGACCCCGCCGATCGCCTGCAATGTCGCGCGGCGGATCAACATGCAGCCGCCGGCCGCCGCGGCGGTATGGCTGCGCGGATCGGCGACCCAACGCGGCGGGTACAGCATAAAAAAGAACAATACGAACGCCGGGATCAGCAGCCGTTCCCACACGCTTTGGCAATTGAGCCGGACCATCAGCGAGGCGAGATCGTTGCCGCCCGCTTCGGCACGCGCGACCAGCGCGGCAAGATTACCCGAGGCGTGGACGATATCGGCGTCGGTCAACAGCAGGTAATCGGGCACGTATGCCTGGGCCGCCGCGATGCCCTGCCGCACCGCCCATAATTTACCGCTCCAGCCCGACGGCAACGGCGCGCCGCCGATGACGGTCAGCCGGTCGGCGGCGCCGGCCTGGGCTGCCGCGTCGCGTGCGACGGCGGCGGTGTTGTCGCTGCTGTGATCATCGACGACGATGATATGCAATGTGCCGGGATAATCCTGTCCCAGCAACGAGCCGACGGCGCGGCCGATCACCTCGGCCTCGTCGCGCGCCGGAATCACCGCGACGACTTGCCCCCACCCGTCCGAGGCTGACGCGCCGGACTCCCTCCCCCGCAAGCGGGGGAGGGTTGGGGTGGGGGCGCGCGCCGGACTCGCGGCGCCGTCATCGCGCACCCGCCAGAACCGGCCGCGCAACGCGATCAAATACAGCCACGCCACGGCCGCCACGATGCCGATGATCGTCGCAATCATCCGTTCTACCTGCCCGATCGCCGCGATATGAGCAACACGGCCGGAGCTGACAGCATCCCCTAGCGAAAATCTGCAAACGCCCTGTTCCGTCGTCCCGGCGAAAGCCGGAACCCACTCCTCCACCGTTTGTGCCCCTGACCTGTGGGTCCCGGCTTTCGCCGGGACGACGGTTTAGGACGGACTGTAAGAACCTTCGTTTAACCGATATCTGACTGCTGAGTGAATGTGCCCAATACCGGCGTCTTTGCCCAATCGGTGATTTGCTATGTCTAGAGACAATCTTTCTCGCGAAACCGCCTCGATCCTCTCCGGCTTCGGCATCGCACCGGAGACCTTGAACGCGGGCGATTTCGCGGTTGCATCGCCGATCGACGGCTCCCGGATTGCGTCGCTGCGCCGCCATCCGAAGGGCGATCTCGACGGCATGATCGCCGCCGCCGAGCGTGCCTTCCTGATGTGGCGCGCGGTGCCGCCGCCGCGCCGCGGCGAGCTCGTCCGGCTCTACGCCGAGCAACTGCGCGAGCACAAATCGGCGCTCGGCCGGCTGGTGTCCATCGAGGCCGGCAAGATCCTCGAAGAGGGTCAGGGCGAAGTGCAGGAGATGATCGACATCTGCGATTTCGCGGTCGGCCTGTCGCGCCAGCTCTATGGCAAGGTCATCGCCAGCGAGCGGCCGGGGCACCGGATGCTCGAAACCTGGCACCCGCTGGGGCCGGTGGGGATCATCACCGCGTTCAACTTCCCGGTCGCGGTGTGGTCGTGGAACGCCGCACTGGCGCTGGTATGCGGCGACCCGCTGATCTGGAAACCGTCGGACAAGACACCGCTCTGCGCGCTCGCCTGCAACGCGCTGTTCGGTCGCGCGATCAATCTGTTTGGCGCGCGGTTCGGCGATCTGCCGGATGAATTGCGCATCGGTTTGAGCCAGGTCGCGATCGGCGGCGCCGTGCTCGGCGAAGCGCTGGCCGCCGACCGGCGTGTGGCGCTCGTCAGCGCCACCGGCTCGACCCGCATGGGCGCGATGGTCGGGCCGCGGGTCGCACAGCGCTTTGGCCGCTCGCTCCTGGAGCTCGGCGGCAATAACGGCATGATCGTCGCGCCTTCGGCCGATCTCGATCTGGCGCTCAGGGCGATCCTGTTCGCCGCGGTCGGCACCGCCGGACAGCGCTGCACGAGCTTGCGGCGTCTCATCGTGCACCAGGACATCGCCGAGACGCTCGCCGAGCGGCTCAAGCGCGCCTATGCGCAGGTCAAGATCGGCAACCCGCTGGAGCCCGGCACCTTGGTCGGCCCGCTGATCGGCGAGGCTGCCTTCACCGAGATGCAGCAGGCGCTCGACGAGGCGAAGCGCGACGGCGGTCGTGTGTCCGGCGGCGAGCGCGTTTTCGCGGAGAAATGGCCGAACGCGTATTACGTGCGGCCGGCGCTCGTCGAAATGCCCGGGCAGAGCGAGGTCGTGCGGCGCGAGACCTTCGCGCCGATCCTCTATGTCATGCGCTACCGAGAACTCGACGCGGCGATCGCGATCCACAATGCCGTGCCGCAGGGGCTCGCCTCCAGCATCTTCACCACCGATCTGCGGGAGGCCGAGCTGTTCACCTCGGCGGCGGGCAGCGATTGCGGCATCGTCAACGTCAATATCGGGCCGAGCGGCGCCGAGATCGGCGGCGCCTTCGGCGGCGAGAAGGAAACCGGCGGCGGCCGCGAGGCCGGCAGCGACTCCTGGCAAGCCTACATGCGGCGCATGACGACGACGATCAACTACTCGCGCGACCTGCCCCTGGCGCAGGGGATCAAGTTCGAAATCGAAGCGGCGCCCTGATTGGCGCGAAGCCAGCCGGATACTATATTATGACCATCATGGTCAGGAGAAACGGCGTGAGCGGACAGGTTTCGGTAGCTCAGGCGAAGGCAGAATTCGCATCGCTCGTAACTCGCGCGGAGTCGGGTGAAAAGATCATCGTGACCCGCAACGGGCGGCCCGTGGCATGCCTGGGACCGCTGCCTCGGCCAAAACCGATCAAATACGGCGACCTCAAGGGCCTCTACGTCGCCGACGATCTGAGCCTGCCCGAGGATATCATCGAGGAGTTTTACCGAAAACGGGCGAAGTAGTGCCTCGCCTGCTTCTCGACACCCACATTTTCATCTGGATCCGCACGGCGCCCGAAAAGCTGAGGTCAGCCGAACGGCGAGCGCTCGACGGCGCGGCGCTTCGTCTTATCAGCGCTGTATCGCTGTGGGAAATCGCCCTCCTCGCCTCGGCAGGGCGAATTGCCGCGGCCGAGAGCCTCTTTGCGGTGCCCGAGGAGTTCGAACTGCTTCCCGTTCTGCCGGAACACTGCCGCCAATTATTGGATTTGCCGCAGCACCACCGCGACCCCTTCGATCGGATGTTGATCGCGCAAGCGCGGGTCGAGGAACTGACTCTGATAACGCGTGACCGATCGATCAGCGCGTATCGCTCCGCTGGGCTATCGTTGCTGTAGCGCGAGCTCACGATCTATTCGGGCGCCACCATCGCGGCAGTGATGGCGCGCAGGCTGGCGGCTTCGTCGAGTTGCACCAGCAGGCGCTGCAGCCGCTCGACCTGAGCGGATGGCAGGGCGCGAGAGGCGCAATCGGCGAATTTGCCGGCGAGCGCGTCTTCCGGCAGCGGGTTGTCGGGGCCGCGGCCGAGCGCCGCGCCGACCCGCTCGGCGAGCGTCTTGCCGTCCTCGAAGATGATGCGCACCTCGGCGCCGAGATGCTCACCGCTTCCCTCGCCCATCTCGGGATGCGGCGCGGCGTGGATGTGCTGCATCAAGGCGCGCGCCGCCGGGTCGCGGAACGCCTCGCCCTCGAAATGCTCGAGCCGGATGCGGCCGTGCATCAGCGCGCGGGCCAGGCAGTATTGCACGCTGAACTTGGCATCGAGCCCGCTCTGCGGATCGGGACGGTCGGTATGGGCGAGCCGGCGCGGATGCGTCCAGGAATCGATCCGCGCCACCCGCTCGGGCGCGATCTCATGTGCCGCGCGCAGCAGCAACAGCGCGTCGATCGCCGGATGGGTGCTGCCGCAGCACGGATGCTGCTTCACCCCGAGCCCGGGCCGGACGATGTCATAGGGCTGTCCCCAATCGCGCAGCATGATCTCGGCGTCGAAGGTGCCGGCGCCGTTGAACACCAAGAGAAAACCCTGCTTGTGTTCGAGCGCGGCGGAATTGGCGGTGAAGCCATCGCGCGCCAATAATGCCGCGAAGAGGCCGTTTCGCGCGGTATGCCCGACATGCAATGGCTTCGTCATCGTGCCGAAATTGGCCTTGATGCCGGAGGCGAGCGAGGCGGCGATCGCCAGCGCCTGCGCGGTTTTTGTTCGGTCGAGGCCGAGCAGGTGGCATGACGCCGCCGCGGCGCCAAACACGCCCAGGGTCGCGGTCGGGTGCCAACCCTTTTCGTAATGATGGAAATGGACGCCGCGGCCGATCCGCGTCTCGGTCTCGAACCCCGCGACATAGGCTGTGATGAAATCGCGACCGGTACAGTCGACGACCTCGCCAAGCGCGAACAGCGCCGGCAGGATCGGCGCCGAGGGGTGGCCGCCCAATGAATTGCTGACATCATCAAAATCGAGCGCATGCGCCGCGGTGCCGTTGACCAGCGCGGCATCGAGCGCTGTCGCGCGGCGGTGGCTGCCGAAGATCAGGCAGTCGCCGCCCGCCTGCCCGAGGCCGAGCACTCCGGCGGCGATCTGTGCGCACGGTTCGGCGGCGCCGGCCAAGGTGACGCCGACGGTGTCGAGGATCGCCGCCTTGGCCCAGCGCACCGCTTCCGGCGGCAGCCCGTCGTAATGGATGGCGCCGATGCGCTCGGCGATGCCCTCAATGATCGTCACTTCCCGGTCCTTTGAGAAAACACTTCACCGCAGACGTCCTCCACGTACTCCGTGGTGAAGCTTTGGTTTACGCGACCTCGAACAGGCCGGCGGCGCCCATGCCGCCGCCGACGCACATCGTGCACACGACGAGCTTGGCGCCGCGCCGTTTCCCTTCGATCAGCGCGTGCCCGACCATGCGGGCGCCCGACATGCCATAGGGGTGGCCGATCGAGATCGCGCCGCCATTGACGTTGAGCTTGTCGTGCGGAATGCCGAGCCGGTCGCGGCAATAGATGACCTGGCAGGCGAAGGCCTCGTTGAGTTCCCAGAGATCGATGTCGTCGATCGTCAGCCCGTGCTGCTGCAGCAGTTTCGGCACCGCGAAGACCGGGCCGATGCCCATCTCGTCCGGGGCGCAGCCGGCGACCGCGATGCCTCGGTAGATGCCGAGCGGCTCCAGCCCGCGGCGTCCGGCCTCCTGCTCCTCCATCAGCACCGCGGCTGAGGCGCCGTCGGAGAGTTGCGAGGCGTTGCCGGCGGTGATGAAGCGGCCCTCCTTGACGCGCTGACCGTCCTTGAATACCGGCTTCAGCCCCGCGAGGCCGTCGAGCGAGGTGTCGGGGCGGTTGCCCTCATCCTTGTCCAACGTCACCGATTTTTTCGAGGTCTCACCGGTGTTGCGGTCGCTCACCAGCATGACCGAGGGCAACGGCGCGATCTCGTCGTCGAACCGGCCGGCCTGCTGCGCCGCGGCGGTGCGCTGCTGCGAGCGCAGCGCGTATTCGTCCTGCGCCTCGCGCGAGATACCGTAGCGCTCGGCGACGGTCTCGGCGGTCTCGATCATCGTCATGTACAGCGCCGGGATGCGCTCGACGAGCTCGGGATCCTGCGCCCGGTAGCGGTTCATGTGCTCGTTCTGCACCAGCGAGACCGACTCGACGCCGCCGCCGACCGCGATCGTCATGCCGTCATGGATGATTTCCTTGGCGGCCGTCGCGATCGCCATCATCCCGGACGAGCACTGGCGGTCGAGCGACATTGCCGCGACGGTGTCGGGCAGTCCGGCGCGGATCGCGCTCTGCCGCGCGACGTTCGAACCCTGGCCGCCCTGCTGCAACGCCGCGCCGATGATCACATCGTCGATCTCGGCCGGCTCGACCCCGGCGCGCCGCACCGCCTGGGCGATTGCGTGGCCGGCGAGCGCCTGCGGCTGGGTGTCGTTGAAGACGCCGCGATAGGCCTTGCCGATCGGCGTGCGGGCGGTCGAGACGATGACGGCGCTACGCATGGGGGGTCCTCCTGGCTCGTTCGCCGGTTATAGGGCGATTTTGTGCTTGCTTAAACAACGTATATCGAGGCATGCGGCCAGCGACGATCCACGCAGGAATATGAATCAAGGCGGCGCTCGGCGACGACCCTATCCGCGTCACACGCGTGAATACGTCATCGGACGGCCGCGCCGCCGGGAGGTATTTCCCGCTCCGCTATAGCGCTTGACGTAATGCAGCTGGTCTGCTTTCCGCGATGTCGCGCTGAACCTTCTGAAGGATCTCATCGAGCGAGAGTTCCCGCGCCGACTCCAGCAGAGCGGGCGGCCGCGGACGCTCCACGGGCTGCGCAGCCGGAACAGCCTTCTTTTCCTCCGCGACGACCTGGCTGAGCATGAGAAGGAGTTCGTCTTTGGAGAGTTCTGGCTGGGTGCGCGCGTCAGGCGTCGGGCCTGCCAGGGTCTTCGCCATTAGTTCGCACTGCCGGGCGAGATCAAGCAGCCCTTCATGCACCGACGACCGCTGCTGCCGATCGGCCAATTGCCGGTATCGGTCAGCTTGGGCGCGGTAATGCTCGATCAGTTCCTTGCGGGGAACCGTGATCGGGTCGCGCAGGAACGGGGCTGGCGCGGGCTTGGACATCGTGCACGAAGATAGCCCGGATATGATTGAGATTTTATTGACCGAGCGTCAGCGGTTTGACCGCCGCTCTCCCGCAACGGCGAAATCGGCATGCCGGGCGGCGCTCCGCAGCGGAACCGCGAAACCCGCGCGAATGTTCGGGTTTCGATGGTGGGCGCGACAGGGATTGAACCTGTGACCCCACCCGTGTGAAGGGTGTGCTCTCCCGCTGAGCTACGCGCCCGGTTCCGTTGTCCGGCCCGGGCATTTAGGAGGGCGCCCGGAACCCTGTCAAGGCGCGGACCGTCTTATGAATTGGCGCGCCGCGGCTCGGTTGCGAGGAGATCCCAGAGATGGCTGTTGAGTGTCGTTTCCCGCCGCCGTTGCGGCGCTGGGCTTTGGGCGCTGCCCTGGCCTTGCTCGCCAGCCCGGCGATCGCAGCCGACAAGATCACCTTGCGGGTCGAGGTGTTCGGGATGGGCGGCCTGCATGTTGCGACCGACCGCACGGTGATCGAGGAAACCGGCAGCACTTACGCGATCACCGGCGATCTGAAGACCACCGGCCTGGCCGGGATGTTCAAGGAATTCCAAAGCCATTCCACGGCGCGCGGCCGGCTCGCCAGCACCGGCGCACAGCCCGAGGCGTACAATGCCGACGTCAAACGCGACACCGGCGAGCGTCACGACAAAGTCGATTTCCGCGCCAGCGCAACCGCCAGCGGCAGCTCGACGATGCCGGCGAAAGCCGGCACCGGCACTGGCGGTGCCGTCACTGCGCCGCCGCGCGATACGGTCGATCCGCTGACGGCGTATTTCCTGGTCGAGCGGCGCCTCGGGACGGGCGGCAATTGCACGCTCAGCGTGCCGGTCTTCGACGGACGCCACCGCTACACGCTGCGGTTCACCGATGCCGGCGGACAGAAATTATCGGCCACCACCGGGCAGCATTACAGCGGCGAGGCGACGGCGTGCAAAATGACCCGCGAGAATGTCGCGGGTCCTCCGGCCGAGAAGGTGGAAATGCCGCAGCGCGGCACGATCTGGTATGCGCGCCTCGCGCCCGGCGATCTGATGCTGCCGGTCAAAGTGGAATTGGTGACCGAAATCGGGTCGGTGACCGGCCATCTCGCGGAGATGCACGGCCGCGGCGCGGACCTCAAATTCAAGGATTGAGCCCGAGCCTTTCCAGCGTCTGCGGCAGATCGGCGAAGCGGTCGAGCAGCGCGGCGGCATCGAGCGTCGCCGGATCGACCCGCGCATAGCCGTAGCGCATCAAGACCAAGGGCAGCCCGGCGGCGTGCGCGGCGGCGGCGTCGTTCTCATTGTCCCCGATCATCGCCGCGCGATTCGGCTGCCCGCCGAGCTCGCCGATCAGATAAAGCAGGTGACCGGGATCCGGCTTCTTGACCGCAAAACGGTCGCCCCCGGCGATTCCGTCGAACATTTCCAGCAGATCGAGCCCGCGCAACACCGCTGTCGTGGCACGCTCGGCCTTGTTGGTGCACACCGCCGTGCGATAGCCGCGCCGCCGCAGCTCGATCAGCGTATCGCGTACCCCCGGGTAGGGCCGGCTCAGATTCGCGGCGTTCGCCTCGTAGAGCGCGAGAAAGTCGGGCAGCGCCTCGCTCGCTTCCGCCGCATCCGCGCCGCGGGCGGCAAAGCCGCGGGTGACCAAGGCCGGGATGCCGTCGCCGACCATCGCCTGCACCTCGCGCGGCGAGAACGGCCCATGCCCATGCTCGCGCAGTACGTGATTCAGCGCGTTCGCCAGGTCCGGCACCGTGTCGATCAGCGTGCCGTCGAGATCGAAGACCAGCAGAAAATCGGCCATGGCCAGGGAGTCTGCGCCGCCGCGTTCATAATTCGCAATAATCTGTGTGTTGGCCTTTGGTAGGCATCATGCAACCCTTGCGCCTATGATCGCGTTTCGTTCCCTGTCGAGCTTTTCGCCGAGCTTTCTGTGGACCTCTGTGCGACCTGTGTCATGAGTAAAGCCCGTTTTGCCGCCATCATCCTCGCCGCCGGCGAGGGCACCCGCCTCAAATCGGCGGTCCCGAAGGTGCTGCACGAGATCGCCGGATGGCCGATGATTCGGCATGTGACCGAGGCCCTGCAGCCGCTCGACCCGGCAGAGATCGTCGTTGTGATCGGGCCCGGCATGGAGGCGGTCGCGCGCGCGGTCGCGCCGGCCAAGACCGCGGTGCAATCGCCGCCGCGCGGCACCGGCGATGCGGTGAAGGCCGCCCGCGCCGCCTTGGAGAAGCGCCTGGCCAAAGGCGACATCGCCGATGTCGTCATCTTATTCGGCGACGCGCCGATGCTGCGCCCTGAGGCGATCGCAGCGCTGCTCAAGGAGCGGCGGCGCGCGCCCGCCGCGGCGATTGTCGCGGCCGGGATGCGGCCGGCCGATCCCGGTCCCTACGGCCGCTTCGTGCTCGACCCGGATGGTGGCCTCGCGCGTATCGTCGAGGCGCGCGATGCGACCGCCGAGGAACGCCAGATCGGGCTGTGCAATGGCGGCATCATGGCCGTCGATTCGCGCCATCTGTTCGATCTGGTCGACCGGATCGGCAACGACAACGCCAAACGCGAATTCTATCTGCCCGATATCGTCGCGATCGCCCGCGCCCAGGGGCTTTCCTGCCGGGTCGCCGAATTGCCGGCCGAGGAGGTCGGCGGCGTCAACACGCGCGCCGAGCTGGCCGAGGCGGAAGCGATCCTGCAACAGCGGCTGCGCCGCCGCGCGATGGAGGACGGCGCGACGCTGGTCGCACCGGAAACCGTGTTCCTGTCGGCGGACACCAGGCTGGGACGCGACGTCGTCGTCGAGCCGAATGTCGTGTTCGGCCCTGGCGTGTCGGTCGCCGACAAGGTCCGCATCCGCTCGTTCTCGCATCTCGAAGGCGCGACGATCGCCTCGGGTGCGATCATCGGCCCGTTCGCCCGGCTGCGCCCCGGCGCGGTCTTGGAAGCCGAGGTGCATGTCGGCAATTTCGTCGAAATCAAGGAGACCCGGCTCGGGGCCGGCGCCAAGGCCAATCACCTCAGCTATCTCGGCGACAGCGAGGTGGGCGCCGGAACCAATATCGGCGCCGGCACGATCATCTGTAACTACGACGGGTTCAACAAGCACCGCACCGTGATCGGCAAGGACGCGTTTATCGGATCGAATACGGCACTGGTCGCGCCGGTATCGGTCGGCGATGGGGCCTATGTCGCGACCGGCAGCGTCGTGACCAGCGATGTCCCGAAGGATGCCCTAACGATTGCGCGGGCGCGGCAAGTCGACAAGCCGGGACGCGCCCGCGAGCTGCGGGAGAAGCTGCGAGGAAAGAACAAGTAGTGCCCGGCTCCCCCAAACCGTCGTCCCGGCGAAAGCCGGGACCCACCCCTGCCGTGGATACCAGCTTTCGCCGGTATGAACGGAGGTCGCGGGTGCATTCCGTGATGAACAACCGAAACCACTGTTCCGGAAGCTAGGCTGATGTGCGGCATCATCGGGATCATCGCCAAAAAACCGGTCGCGGCGGAGCTGATCGGCGGGCTCAAGCGGCTCGAATATCGCGGCTACGATTCAGCCGGGATCGCGACCCTGATCAACGGCCGCATC
>Ga0209474_10003892_pt1 | contig 12996 bp, 12 predicted proteins | sample GraSoiAngelo_145_FD_185902 | JGI IMG/M metagenome (GOLD analysis project Ga0209474, IMG submission 185902) | Grasslands soil microbial communities from the Angelo Coastal Reserve, California, USA - 14_1009_05_20cm (SPAdes) (version 2) | ecosystem: Environmental > Terrestrial > Soil > Grasslands...
GGAACGTTAGTTATGATGACCACGGACGTTTGCATCTGAATCATTCTGGCGCGTTCGACCTCGGCGCCGCCACTTACGTCCATCTCCTCCCGGGCGAACAGCTCGGGATTGTCGTTCTCACCAATGCATATCCTATCGGATTCGCGGAAGCGCTCGGCACCACTTTTGTTGACCTGGCGCTTTACGGGAGATCGACCGAGGACTGGTTCGCGCTCTACAAAAAAGTCTTCTCCAATCCGGCGGTGCTGGGCCTCGGTCCTGGCTTCGATTACACGAAAGCGGCGTCGTCGCCCGCGCCAGCATTGAAACCGGAAGCCTACACCGGTACCTACCAGAACGACTTCTTTGGCGAGATTTCGATCAATGAACAGGGCGGCGCGCTTGCCATGATCATTGGGCCGCGAAACAAATCTTTCCCGCTGCAACACTACGATCGCGACACCTTCACGTACCAGACCGAAGGGGAAAACGCCGTCGGCCTGAGCGGCGTCACCTTTACCGTCGGCGCGGATGGCAAAGCCACCGAGATGTCAGTGGAAAACTTGAACATTCACGGGGAAGGCACCTTCAAACGTCGCCCTCGCTAGCAAAGCTTCGACATTCGACATTTGTAATACATCAATATTGATGTTGCGACCAAATGGAGTTCACGATAGAGTTTTATGTGAGCCGGAGTGGAGTTGTTCCCGTCCAGGAATTTCTTGATGAACTTAAAGAAAGCGACCCGGTTGATCATGCAACGGTACTTCGCGGTCTGGCAAAACTGCGGAATCGACGCTATCATCGCGAGCCGCTCTCCAAGGCGCTGGGCAACGGCTTATTTGAGCCGCGCGCACGTCGGCAAATTAAACGCGCGGATCATTTGGTTCTTTATGAAACAGCGCCGCATCATCCTCGTTCACGGTATCCGCAACAAAGGCCAGGCTATCCCGGCCTGCGACTTCGACAGAGCGCGGGAACGAATGCGCGACTGGCAGGGGCGACATGAGAAAGACGAACTTCGATTTGTATCTCGAAGAACAACTGAAGCACCCTGTTTTTGCGGAGCGCTTTGAAAGAGCGGGCGAAGCCTGGGATGTGGCCCTACAACTCGCTGCACTCCGGGAAGAGGCGGGGCTCTCTCAAAAAGAGCTCGCCCGCAAAATCAGAACAACCCAGCAACAAATCAGCCGGCTCGAATCGCCCGGTTACGAAGGTCATTCTCTCAGCATGTTGCGCCGAGTCGCGCGCGTGTTGAACACTCATGTGCGCGTCGTCTTCGAACCTCAAGCAAAACCGGAAACCAGCCGTGTCAGTGAGCGACCGGGCAAAGATCAAGTTAAGCGCCGAAGAATTCGTTGAACTCGCTTCTGCCGATAACAATTAGCCGAGAACAAATAACACCGCCGCTGGCGCAGTCACCGTTTCAGCTTCGTGATTCTGCAATCCTTTCCTGCTTCCTAATTCTAACTTTTAATTTTTAATTTCCGTTGGGAACCGATGAACGAGGCAAAGCACGATCACGAGCACCACGAAGTTCATCATCATCCGCGCTGGAAGCGGGTGCACCACACCTGGATTTTGGGTCGCGGTGTTCCTGATGCTACTCGGCATGATCACCTACGTCATAACTGGCGACCTATTCTGGGGCCTGCGAGGCCAGTCGAAACCGCCCTCAACGCACGCGCCCGGAAGATAAAACCCTTCCGCAAGCGTCGCTTAATTCTTACTTCATCCTTCAACCTTTTCCCCTTCGCCTTGACCACGTTAAAGTCTGATCAGACGGTCATCGTCAAGGGGCACATGCGTAAGTCGCCTCACAGCCGGATATGATCAACGATCTTTGGTACAAGAATGCGGTCATCTACTGCCTGTCGGTCGGTACTTACATGGATGCTAATGGCGATGGGACCGGCGACTTCCAGGGACTAATGCGCCGCCTCGATTATCTGCATGGACTGGGCGTGACCGCGATTTGGTTGATGCCGTTTCAGACTTCGCCTTGTCGAGACGATGGTTACGACGTCGCCGACTATTACAATGTCGATCCGCGGTACGGTACACTCGGGGATTTCATCGAGTTTACTCACGGCGCCAAACAACGCGGCATTCGCGTTCTGATCGATCTCGTAGTCAACCACACCTCGGATCAGCATCCATGGTTCAAGCAGGCGCGCTCCGATCCAAATTCCAAATATCGCAATTGGTACGTCTGGTCCAAGAAGAAGCCGCCGCATTCGAATGAAGGAATGGTGTTTCCCGGCGTACAAAAAACAACGTGGAACTACGATCGCGAAGCCAAAGCGTGGTACTTCCACCGATTTTATGACTTCCAACCTGATCTCAATACCTCAAATCCGGAAGTGCAGGCTGAGATACTTAAAATCATGGGCTTTTGGATCCAGGCTGGCGTCTCCGGATTTCGGATGGACGCGGTGCCTTTCATCATCTCGACTAAGGGACCAAAGGTGCGAAAACCAAAGGAGCGGTTCGATATGCTGCGCGTGTTTCGCGAATTCCTGCAGTGGCGCCAGGGCGACTGCATTGTGCTGGCGGAAGCCAACGTCGTGCCCGAAACCGACATGGATTACTTCGGCGAAGACGGCGAGCGCATGCACATGATGTTCAACTTCCAGGTCAACCAACATCTCTTCTATGCATTGGCCGCTGCCGATACGCGCCCGCTGATCAAAGCATTGAAAGCAACTAAACCGCGGCCGGCGACGGCACAGTGGGGGATCTTTTTGCGAAATCATGACGAACTTGACCTAGGTCGTCTGCAAGAGAAGCAGCGGCAAACCGTGTTTGAGGCGTTCGGGCCGGATGAACACACGCAGCTTTACGATCGTGGGATCAGACGCCGCCTTGCCCCCATGCTCGGGGGCGATCGGCGCCGGCTCGAGCTGGCTTATAGTTTAATGTTCACATTACCGGGAACGCCGGTGATTCGCTACGGCGATGAACTCGGCATGGGCGACGATCTCACCCTGCCAGAACGCGCTTGCGCGCGGACGGCGATGCAATGGTCGAACGAACCGCACGGTGGATTTACGAAAAATGCAAAGCCGCATACTCCGGTGATCGATAAAGGACCGTACGGTTACCAACACGTTAATGCCGCGATCCAGCGGCGCCATGCGGACTCAATGTTGAACTGGACCGAGCGCATAATTCGAATGCGCAAAGAAGTTCCCGAAATTGGATGGGGAGATTTTACCGTGCTGAATGTCCGCGATCCCGCGATTCTCGCTCTTCGGTATGACTGGCGCAATAATTCAGTGTTGTTTTTACACAATCTTCACGAACAACCGCGTGAAATTCTCTTGGATCCACGGGTGAGTGGCGCACACGGCAAGTTGCTGGTTAATCTTCTTGCTGAGGACCACAGTCGGGCTAACGAATCCGGCAAACACCGCATTGTCCTGGAAGGGTATGGTTACCGATGGTACCGAGTCGGCGGACTCGACTATCTGCTACGTCGCACCGAAATCGACCAGGATGATACCCGCGTCGGTTAAAAAGCCGAAACGCAGGCGGTTGACCGTATTTCCTAATTTTTACTTTTTAATTCCCCCTCCACATACTTCTTTTGCCTCAGTTCGCCCTCAGCCTCATCCAGTTTTTCTTCTATTAACTCCTCCACTGGAACCGTATGAAATGAGACAACTACCCAGTCAGCGTCTTTGCCGACTACTGGTCGATGCCACACACTTGGTGGAATCGAAATCCACCGTCGTTCCAGCGGCGCACTCGGTTCGCTAACCAAAACATTCGACTGCCACGCTGATAACGCCCGTCCGGTCGACGACTCGTCATGGAGAGCTCGGACTCGCATGTCACCGGTCCCATGCAGAGTCATCATGCGCTGATGACTATTTGGATGCCGTTCCGCGCCGGTATCGGCGCCGGCGCGCAAAACAAAAACCCAACCTGATCGAACTTCCGGTGGCAACTTTTGTCCGAATGTCTCCAGCGGAATCGGCTCCCACGTCATCACCGCCTCCGGCTTTTGCGCGAGCGCCGCGCAAACACGATCGACCACGGGCGTGATCTTCGCGCGCGCCTCATCCGATCGCACGACTGCATCCAACGCTTCCAGTCGAGAGCATTCGTCGGCCGTCATACCTTCAAACGTGCGCCTTCTGCCGGCGCCACACAAACTCAAAGCAACGGCCTTTCCCTCACTTTCCCAACTCCCCGCTCTTTACTTCTTATCCGTTCTTATCCGCCATCGGACGAATTCGCCGCGGCGAACTTCTTGCGCTCCTTTTTCTCCAGCAACATCTCAGCGCCTTCGCGCGCACCTTCAATCACCATTGTCTTTCCGCTTTTCCTCACCAGCTCCCGCGCCTGCTCCACCATTCGATCGATCATGTCATCGTCATGACTGGGATCATGATGGAAAAGCAAAAGCCTTTTCACATTCGCATCGAGCGCGAGCTCGACCGCGCTGCTGAGTGAACTATGCCCCCATCCGACGTGTCCCTTGTATTCCTCGTCGGTGTATTGCGCGTCTAGAATCGCAACCTCGCAATCCCGCAGAAACTCCACCATCTTGGCCCGCTCTGAGTCGGCAAAATCTCGCGCTTCGTTCCCATCGATTCCATTCTGAGCCGCGAGTTGCATTTTAAGAGGCTCGTACGGTTCGTTGTCCGGCATGTAGGCGATCGATCCGGCGCTGGTAAAGAGCCGATAGCCGGCGCAGATGCCCGGATGATTGGCAAACTTTGCCTCCACCTTCACTTTGCCGATTTGAAACTCCATGTCCTTTAGCTCTTGGATCGCGAGATGACTCGGCAATTGATGAAGGCTAACTGGAAAAAACGGCGTCTCCATCTGGCCGGCCAGGATCGTGCCCAGACCAGCACGCGCTCCTTCGTAACCCAGGATCCGGATCAGATTCTTGCTGTTGTAGGCCGGGGAAAAAAACGGCAGACCCTGAATGTGATCCCAGTGCGTGTGTGTAATGAGAAGGGTCAGCTTGATCGTTCCCGGTCCCAGCTCCTTTTCCAGCGCCAGACCGAGAGCACGAACCCCAGTGCCCGCGTCGAGCACGATAATTTCGCCATCGGCCCGCACTTCTACGCAACTCGTATTACCGCCATATCGGATCGTCGCCGGCCCCGGCACCGGGAGCGAGCCACGCACGCCCCAAAGTTTTATCCGCGGCGGCACCGAACCGAGTTCCTCTGGCGAAGTCGTCGCTAGTGGGCGCTGCGGAATCTCCGTTCGGAGTCGATCGATTGATTCGCACAGCACTTCCCAGGTAATCGGCTTCAGCAGAAATTCGTCTGCGCCGGCTTCCAGCGCGCTCGCACGATCTACCGCATAATCACGTCCCGACACCACGATAATCTTCGTCGGCTGGAGCTGTTGCCGGATGGTACGACAAACTTGGAAGCCATTCGACTTCGGCATCAGCAGGTCGCATAAAATAACTTCCGGCCGGTTCCGGAGAGCGAGTTCCACTCCGGAATCACCGTCGGCGGCCTCAAAGACTTTCCAATCTGCCTTGGCAAATAACTTGGCGACGGCCCGACGACCATCCTCATCATCCTCAATGATCAATACACTTGGCATCAGCATACCGCTCTCCGTCGGCTGTTGGGCGCAATCCTGGTAGACATTCTGCCAGATTAACCGGCAACACTAATGAATTGCGAGAAAATACCGACATTCCCTCTGCGCAACCGCATTTCATTCTGCGCGATCTATTCAATTGTCGAAGCGATTTTCGCCCCGGCCGTCCCTTCTGCCTTTCAACTTCTGTCCGTCAATCGTCACTCGTTCGTTGACACCTCAGTACCGGTCCTGCGATCATTGTCGCACATGAACAGTCGTTCTCTCCGCCGGTTTATCGTTGTTGTAATCTTGCTCGCTGCCATCAAACCAGTCCGAAGCGAGCAACCGTCCCTGCATTCACACCGCGAGTTTAAGATCGGTGTGCTCGTCTCATTGACCGGCTCCTGGAATTCACTCGGGCAAAACACTGTTGCAGCGCTTCAGCTCGCCAACGAGCAACTCCAGGCTGAAGCCAAGGCCGAGCACGGCGGCTACCGATTTCACTTGTTCGTCCGCGACACGCAGCTTGACCCCTCTAAGGCGCTCGCCGCCATTCAGGATCTCGATAAACGCGGGGTGAAGATTGTCATCGGACCGCAATCAAGCTCCGAGGTCGCGATGATCAAGCCTTACGCTGATGCCCATAACATTCTCGTCATCAGTCAGGGCAGCACCGCTTCCTCGCTCGCCATTGCGGACGACAACATCTTTCGCTTTTGTCCAAACGACATGCGCGAAGCTGAGGCCATCGTCGCGCTCATGTGGCACGACGGCATTCGCACGATCGTTCCACTCTGGCGAAACGACGCCGGCAACAACGGCTTGCACGATTCCGTCAAAGCCGATTTCGAGAAACTGGGCGGCACTGTCACCACCGGGTACCAATACCAGCCGATCACGACGGAGTTTTCCGCCGCCACGACATCGGTCGCGTCGCAGATTAGCACGTTGCTGATTGCCGGCGCGGATCCTGATAGCGTCGGAACTTACCTCGCTGCGTTCGATGAGGTTGTAGGTGTGTTCCACAGCGCGGCGAATAATTCCATCCTCTCATCCACTCGCTGGTACGGCAGTGACGGCGTCGCCCTTTCCGCGGCCTTAGTCGGCGATTCGGACGCAGCTGCTTTTGCTGCCAGCGCCGGATACCCGAACCCGACCTTCGGGCTTCCCGATGCTTTGCAGAGTTTGTGGCAACCAGTTGCCAGTGCGATCGAAGCGCGAACCGGTATCACAGCGGACGCCTTTGCACTTTCTGCTTACGATGCGCTCTTCGTAGTGGCGCAAGCGCTGCAGGATGCTGGAAACTTGAAAGACTTTGCCCGTTTCAAAGAGGCTTTCGTCAATGCGGCGAACGCCTATAGCGGCGTCACCGGATCGACCGCGCTTGACAGTGCTGGCGATCGGTTAAATGCCGACTTTGATTTCTGGGCCGTCCGGCTGACGAACGGTAGTTACGACTGGGCGCGAATCGGGACCTACACGAACGGAACACTTACGCTGTTTTGAGAGCAATCCGCGCCGATCATCCGCAGGCGTGGCGTCGGTCACCCTTGTTCTTGGTTTTGCCCTCTGCCTAAATTCTTCACTCTTACTTTTTCCTTTCCCCACCTTCTTCCTAATTGAAACTCGCTCACTGCCACGTTCGCTCGCTCCTATCCTCGTCGTTTCACCTTCTATGTCGCTCATCCCATTCGCTCCATTTTCAATTTTTAATTCCGCCTCGCTTGGTGCTTGGGGAAGGGGAAGTGTAAAGCAGGAAATCCATGAACGAGGCAAAGCATGATCACGAGCACCACGAAGCTCATTCTCATCGTCCTCGCTGGAAGCGGGTGCACCACAGCTGGATTTTTTGGGTTGCGTTGTTTCTGATGCTGCTTGCCATGATCACCTACGTCATGACCGGCGACCTGTTCTGGGGTCTGCGTCGCCAACCGAAACCGCCCCCAACGCACGCACCCGGAAGATAAAACCTGTCGCGCGCTCGTTCTGCGGCAAGTCTGCGCAGCTAAACCTCTGGCCTCTGACCTCTGATCTCGGATTACCGCCAGCGTTGCAGCATTTTGGTGTTACGTTTCCTCGCCAATTTCTGTAAAGTAACTGGGTTGATATGGAGCGCCGCCTGACCGCCATTCTTGCCGCCGACGTTGTCGGATACAGTCGCCTCATGAGCAGCGACGAAGCGGGCACCATCGCTGCGCTTAGGAGCCTGCGAAAAGAACTGGCCGATCCTGCCATCACCGCACACAAAGGACGCATCTTCAAACTGACCGGTGACGGAATGCTGGTGGAATTTCCCAGCGTCGTGAGCGCCGTCGCCTGTGCGGTCGACATTCAGTCTGCCATGCGGACACGCAACGCCAGCACGTCAGAAGCACGTATCGAATTCCGCATCGGAGTTAACCTCGGCGACATTATTGTCGAGGAAGGCGACATCTTCGGCGATGGCGTCAACGTGGCGGCTCGGCTCGAGAGCATCGCGCCCGTCGGTGGCATTGCCGTCTCGCAATCGGTGCGCGATCACGTCGGTAAACGTCTCGACCTCGCCTTCGAAGACATGGGAGAGCGCCGCCTCAAGAACATCGACGCTCCCGTGCGCGTTTATAGTATTACCCTCGACCAGCCGCCGAAAGATGGCACAAGCTCAGCCCGCCAGCAGGGAGAGAGGCCATCGGTCGCCGTTCTTCCCTTTATTAATATGAGCGGCGATCCGGAGCAGGAATATTTCAGCGACGGCATTACCGAAGACATCATCACGGACCTCTCCAAGGTGTCGGGTTTGTTCGTCGTCGCCCGAAACACCGTCTTTACTTACAAGGGCAAAACGGTCGAGGTGCAGCAGGTCGCGAAGCACCTCGGGGTCAACTTTATTCTGGAAGGAAGCGTGAGGAAAGCCGGGACGCGCGTTCGGGTGACCGGACAGCTCATCCATGGGAAAGACGGCGGACACGTCTGGGCCGATCGCTACGATCGCGATCTGACCGACATCTTCGCCATCCAGGACGAAATCACCCATGCCATTGTGGAGCAGCTCAAGGTCAAGCTGCTGCCACAAGAGAAAAAATCGATTGGACAGACGCCGACAGATAACGTCGAAGCGTACACTTATTATCTCCGTGGCCGGCAATTCATGCAACGGCACTCGAAGTCGAACTATCAACTAGCGCGGCGGATGTTCGCCAAGGCGGTAGAGTTGGACCCGCTCTATGCACGCGCTTACGCCGGCATCGCCGATTGCGATTCGTTCCTATTCCTCCACTACCATTTGGAAGCTGGCATCGACAGCATTCTGGCCACCAGCGCGAAGGCGCTGGCTTTGGACGACAGACTCGCCGAAGCACATGCTTCCCGAGGGCTCGCGCTCTCACTCGGGCAGCGACATGAGGAAGCAATCGCGGAATTCGAAGAGGCAATCGCGCTTGATCCCAATTCATTCGAGGCTCATTACTTCTATGCCCGTGCCTGCGTCACGCAGGGGAAGCTCGAGCGGGCAGCCACGCTTTTTGAGCGCGCGGCAGAGAACAAGCCGGACGACTACCAAGCATTGTGCCTGCTGATTCATATTTATCGGTCGCTTGGCAGAGATCGGGATAGCAAGAGTACCGCACGAAAGGCCATTGAACGGGCGGAGAGCGAACTCACGCTTCACCCTGAGAATCCGAGGGCGGCTTATTTGGGCGCTAACGCTCTCGCTACGCTTGGCGAGAAGGACCGTGCCAGGGAATGGGCGGCGAGAGCCTTGGCCATTGACCCCGATGACGTCCTGATTCAGTACAATGTCGCCTGCGTTTATTCTCTGCTGGGAGACCTAGAGCAGGCTTTCGATTTGCTGGAAGGGTTGCTTCCCAACGCCGGTTACGAGTTGAAGCGTGGATGGATCAAACACGACTCTGACCTAGACCCGCTCCGAAGCCACCCGCGTTTTCAGAAGACCCTCGAGGTAATTGAGCGGGGTTAGCGAGCAAGGCTACAATCTAAATGATCATCGAAACCCACGGCCGGGAAATTATCTGAGCGAAAATGGAACGTCGCCTGACTGCCATTCTTGCGGCTGACGTAGTTGGATACAGCCGCCTCATGGGCGCGAACGAATCCGGCACCCTCGCCGCACTAGACACGCTGCGGAGCGATTTCGTGGATCCGAAAATCACCGAGCATCAGGGGCGAATCGTCAAAGTGACAGGCGACGGCATGCTGGTGGAGTTTCCGAGCGTGGTGAACGCGGTCGCCTGCGCCACCGAATTGCAGCGCGGTATCCGTAAACGAAACGCCGGTGTGCCGCAAGATCACCGCATCGAATTCCGCATGGGCGTTAACGTAGGCGATGTCATTGTGCAAGGGGATGATATCTTTGGCGATGGTGTCAATGTAGCCGCGCGATTGGAGAGTATCGCCACGCCCGGCGGGATAACGATCTCGGGACCAGTCCGGGATCATTTAGGCAACCGGCTCGACCTTGCTTTCGAGGATATGGGCGAGCAGACACTAAAGAACATCGAGAGGCCGATTCATGTTTACCGCGTCTGTCTGGACACTCCCGCTGCTCCGGGTAAGGACAAAAAGGCCGCGCATCACGAACAGGAAAAACCGGCAATTGCCGTCCTGCCCTTCAATAACATGAGCGGCGATCCGGAACAGGAATACTTCAGTGATGGCATCACTGAGGACATCATCACCGACCTCTCAAAAGTATCCGGACTCTTGGTCATCGCCCGCAACACGGCATTTACTTATAAGGGTAAACCCGTGAAGGTACAGCAGGTAGCTCAGGAGCTCGGGGTTCCTTTTATTCTGGAAGGAAGCGTGCGGAAAGCTGGGGCGCGAGTGCGGGTCACGGCACAGCTCATAAGCAGCGACAACGGTGCTCACGTTTGGGCTGACCGTTATGATCGCGAACTAACCGACATCTTCGCCATTCAGGACGAAATCACCCACGCCATCGTCGAGCAGCTAAAAGTGAAGCTGCTGCCGCAGGAGAAAAAGGACATCGGGAAGGCGCCGACGGCTAATGTCGAAGCTTATACTTATTATCTGAGAGGTCGGGAGTTTCTGCACCGACATTCGAAATCTTACTACCAATTGGCGCGGCGAATGTTCGCTAAGGCAGTGGAGTTAGACCCACTCTATGCACGCGCTTACGCCGGCATTGCCGACTGCGATTCCTTCCTGTTTCTGCACTACCATGTGGATGTTGGGACCGACAGCATTCTGGCCACCACTGCAAAGGCGCTTACTCTGGACGACGGGCTCGCCGAGGCGCATGCCTCTCGCGGACTCGCGCTCTCAGTCGGTCAACGATACGAGGAAGCCATGGCGGAATTCGAACAGGCAGTCGCGCTAGACCCTAATTTGTTCGAGGCCCATTACCTCTACGGTCGAGCCTCTTTTGCGCAAGGCAAACTTGGCCAGGCAGCCGCGCTTTTCGAGCGCGCGGCCGAAATCAAGCCAAACGATTATCAGTCGCTGTGCCTGTTGATTCAGACCTACCGGTCGCTTGGTCGCGAACTCGAGAGCAAAGCTGCTGCACGGAAAGGGATCGAACGAGCAGAGCGCGAACTGACTCAGCACCCGGAAGATCCCAGGCCGGCGTACCTCGGTGCTTCTGCACTGGTTGAGCTGGGCGAAAGCGAGCGTGCCAGGGAGTGGTTATCCAGAGCATTGGCCATCGACCCTGACGATCCGATGACTCAGTATAATGTCGCCTGCGGCTACAGCACTTTGGGCGATATAGACGCGGCCTTCGATTTGCTGGAACGTTGGCTCCCGTTCGCCAATCACGAGACTAAAGCCTGGATCAAGCACGACTCTGACCTCGACGCCCTCCGAAGCCATCCAAGGTACCAGAAGATACTCGAATTAATCGGCTGAACGATCTTTGACCTCTGATTTCAGCTTCTCGTGCCGCCAGCGCTCACGAGGATGCATTCGAGGCAAGATTCTGTTATACGTACTGTATGTCGGAAGACGAGCATATCACGGTGACGTGCCAAAACTGTGGTGAAGAGATCACTAACTCGCGCGCCTACTTCAAGCAGCGCGACTGGGAGTGTCCTCATTGCGGCGGTAGCATCATTTCCGCAGACGAACAGGAGTAGCCTGATCTTTGATTTCCGTCCTCTGACCACAGACCACAGACAACGGACTACGGACCAGTGACTGCCGACTGGTGACACTTTGATGGCTGATTCACCTGAACCCCTTAAGACTTAAAGCGTCCTGATAATGATAACAGATAACGCGCAGGGTCGCTGCGGGCGATAATAGATAACCCGCAGCGCCATCCCGCGCAACCTGAACCGGCGCAGTCGCGGCAACGCACCCAAATCCGCCGGTATCGTCGATGCGATCTCCTCTTCGCGTTCAATCATGTGCTGTTTAGCTAATCAGGAATTGCGGGACCGTGCGACCCTGCTTTGACTGCTGATTCGCCAAAGTTCCCCTGTTGGACGAACTCGTCGTGGCGATCCTCTGGCGCCGCCAGCGCGGTCGGTGGTCTTGTCGTCGTCCGTGTCAGCGATCGCGCCCCCTTAACGTTGATTGTCGCGTTCTGATACGGTAGGATTTGAGAAGTGACCGCTGCTCAGATTATTGAAGAGATCAAGCGACTGGATCCCAAGGAACAACTGGGGATCATCCGTTTTGCCTATCAACTCGATGCGGAGCGGCACCTGACCGGGAGCGAACTGTCGAGTTTGGCCGAGCGTATGGTCAACACGACAGATGCGGTGGAAGCCGCGCGGGTCCGCGAATCGATTGTTCGTGGATTCTACGGCCAGAATCCCGGCACCTAAGATTCGCCGGCGAAGTCTGCCGCCGGCTCTGTTGCGTCACCTGCTCGATCGCATCCGATCCCGAGAAATCTCGGCGAGCCAACTCGGTTTGTTTGCCGATTGGCTCGACACGGAACCGGAGGTGCCGAACGAAAAATGGTTCAAACGCTTTCCGGCAATGACCGTTTGTGGCGAAGGCGAACTGGTGAAGACGTTCTTAACCGCGAGGCAAGCGCCGACAGGAAAGGAAGTCTTTTGACTTGCCGGCGCTGCGCCGTTTCAGCGATTCACGGTTCACGATTGACGATTCGCCGTTTTCCGTGGTCTTGTAGTCTCGTCACTTTCCCCGCTCCACGCTCCATGCCCCTTGCTCCCTGCTGTCTCGCATTGGCGTTCAATCATGTGCCGTTTAGCTAATCACGAATTGCGGACCCGCGCGAGACTGCTTTGACGTCCGATTTCTGACCTCATCTTCCCTCAGTCGCGTGAGCGAAGCTTTTACGCGACCCCTTTCTTACTTCTTACTTTTAGTCAGCCGCGCAAAAGCGGATCGCAGATCTCTTCCGAACGCCACCACACCTCCCTCATGCCCCGCCATCAGAAATATCTTTTTCTTTAGCACATCTGTGTTGTGGAAAAGACCCCGTACCGCATAAGCCATTTCGGGTGTCCCATACTCGACCTTTTC
>Ga0209474_10003898_pt1 | contig 12973 bp, 10 predicted proteins | sample GraSoiAngelo_145_FD_185902 | JGI IMG/M metagenome (GOLD analysis project Ga0209474, IMG submission 185902) | Grasslands soil microbial communities from the Angelo Coastal Reserve, California, USA - 14_1009_05_20cm (SPAdes) (version 2) | ecosystem: Environmental > Terrestrial > Soil > Grasslands...
TGACGCGGATGTAGCCGATATTCTTGCCTTCGAGATGCGAGCGGACGGACTGGATCTTGATGATCGCGCGGGTCAGCTTGACGTCGAACGGCTCCTGGCCCTCGCGGCGGATCGTCAGATTGATCTCGCTGTTGACCGGGCCGCGCATCTTCTCGACCGCCTCCGGCAGGGTCAGCCCTTGGACCGGGTTGCCGTCGAGATGAGTGATCAGATCGTTGGGCTTGAGGCCGGCATGTGCCGCCGGCGTATCGTCGATCGGCGAAACGACCTTCACGAGCCCGTTCTCCATCGACACTTCGATGCCCAGCCCGCCGAATTCGCCGCGAGTCTGTACCTTCATATCGTTGAAGTTCTTGGAATTGAGGTAATTCGAATGCGGGTCGAGCGCGGTCAACATGCCGTTGATCGCGCCTTCGACCAGCGTGTCGTCCTTGACGGCATCGACATAGTCGTTGCGCACCAGCTCGAACACATCGCCGAACAGGTTGAGCTGTTTGTAAGTATCCGCCGTGTTGGCCGACGAGGATGCCGCATCGACATCCTGATGCAGCCCAAACACAACGAGCATTGCGGCAGCCGCCGCGATCAGCCCCGATCGCTTCATTCACGCACCTTCTGGTCCCCGACCTTTTGTTCCGTGGCCGCGTCGTCGCGCTCACTCTCGTCGCGCTTTGCCAGCCACGGTTGGGGATCGACCGGGCGACCGTCGCGGCGCAACTCGAAATATATAACGCCGCTGGAGCTAGGCTCCGCGGCATCCGGCATGACGCCTACCGGCTCGCCGCCCAGGACCCATTGGCCGACCGCGATGTCGGCCCGACCTAACCCGGCGAGCAGGGAATGATATCCGTCCGTATGCCTGATGATCAAGACCAGCTCATAAGGATGGAACAGCCCGGCATAGACGATCTTGCCGTCGAACGGCGTCACGACCACCGCGCCGGGCAGGCTCGTAACGGTCAGGCCCCGGCTCAGGGCCTTGGAATCCGCCGGCTTGTCGAGGGGGACCATAACCGTGCCGGAGACCGGCAGCAGCATCGCCCCTTCCGCCGCGTCGAAGGAGCGCAGGTCATGCGGGCGGGTCGGGTCGGCCAGCGCGGGGGTCAGCGCCTCGGCCTTTTCGCGGGAGAGACCGGCGCGGGCCCGCGCCAACAGCGTCTTCTCGCGGCGCTCGGCCGCGGCATCGGCCCGTGCGATCAATTGTGCGAGATCGGGCTCTCCGGCGTTGGCCGGCTGGCTCGCCCCTTTATCCGTGTCTGGCAGCAACTGCCGGACCAGCTCCGCGCGGCGTGCCGAAATCTCGGCAAGACGTTCCCGATCACGCGCGAGCGTATCGCGCAGTTCGATAAGCTCGTCCTGTCCCCCCGATAACCGGGCGCGCAGCGCGGCAGTCGCCTCGATCTCACCGGCTAGCGCGCGTGCCTTGGCACGTAACGCCGGAACCGTCGCGGCGAGCAGGATGCGGCTGCGAGCCTGGTCGAGCGGTGTGCCCGGCTGAGGCGGCATCTGATCCGGCGGATGCCGCGCCAGCCGTTCCAATGCACCGAGCAATTGCGCCTGCTCGACCCAGCTTTCTTCGAGCCCGCGCCGGCGCGCCGCGGCATCCTGGCCGAGCAGCACTACTTTGCGGTCGAGGGGGGCAAGCCTCCCCTGATGCTGCTGTGTTTCCCGGGCGACCGCGATGCTGTCCTGGCGCAGCGCATCAAGCTCGGCGACGAGCTTTTCCTGATTTGACGAATCGGTAGCCGATACCGGCGTGGCCACCAACATTGCGGTCGCGATCAGGACCGCGCCAACCGCAGAAACCCTATTCGGCGGCACGCCGATTCCGATCCGGGACGATCAGCGAATGGCCCGTCATCGCCGCCGGTTTCGGCAGCCCGAGCAGATCGAGCAGGGTCGGCGCGACATCGGCGAGTCGGCCGTTCTCCACCTTGGCGATGGCGCCGGGCGGATTGACGGTAATGAACGGGACCGGGTTCAGTGTATGGGCGGTGTGCGGCTCGCCGGTCTCCGGGTCGCGCATCATCTCGGCGTTGCCGTGATCGGCGGTGATGACCAGCGTGCCGCCGGCTTTTTCGACCGCCTCGCTGAGCCGCCCGAGGCAGGCATCAACGGTTTCGACGGCTTTGACCGCCGCGTCGAGCTTGCCGGTATGCCCGACCATGTCTGTGTTGGCGTAATTCAGCACGATCACATCGAAACGGCCGGAACGGATCGCCTCGACCACCTTGTCGGTCACCTCAGGCGCCGACATTTCCGGCTGCTGATCGTAAGTCGCAACCTTTGGCGACGGAACCAGGATGCGTTCCTCTCCGGGGAAGACCGTCTCGCGGCCGCCATTGAAGAAAAACGTGACGTGCGCGTATTTCTCGGTCTCGGCGATGCGCAGTTGCGTCATGCCGGCATCGGCAACGATCTCGCCGAAGGTGTCGCTCAGGTCTTGCGGCGGGAACAATGTCGCCATGAAGCGGTTCAGGTCGGTCGAATATTCGACAAGACCCAGCGCGGCGGAGAAAGCGACGCGTTTCTCGCATTCGAAGCCGGAGAAATCGGGGTCGAGCAGCGCCGTGGCGATCTCGCGGATCCGGTCGGCGCGGAAATTGGCGAAGAACACACCATCGCCATCACGCATGCCGCGGTGATCGGCGATCGCCGTCGGCAACACGAATTCGTCGGTCTCGCCGCGCGCATAGGCGGCCTCGACCGCCTTCACCGGATCGTCGGCATGCTCGCCGGCGGCGGCGGTCAGCGCGGCGTAGGCTTTGGCGACCCGGTCCCAACGCTTGTCGCGGTCCATCGCGTAATAGCGGCCGGAGGCCGTAGCTATCCGGACATTGCCGTGACCGGCAATATCCTGCTGGAACTGCTTAAGATACCCGGAAGCGGATTGGGGCGGCGTATCGCGGCCATCTAGAAAGGCATGCACGATGACCGGCACACCCGCATCGGCGACGATGCCGGCCAGCGCGGCGATCTGATGCTGGTGCGAATGCACCCCGCCCGGCGAGATCAGCCCCATGACATGCGCCGTGCCGCCGCTCTGCTTGAGCTTGCCGATAAAATCCTGCAATGCGGGCAGGCTCGCGACCTTCTTCTCGGCCAGCGCCTTATCGATGCGGGGCAGGTCCTGCAGGACCATACGACCGGCGCCGATGTTGGTGTGGCCGACCTCGGAATTGCCCATCTGCCCGTCGGGCAGACCGACATAATGCTCGCTGGCCTCGAGTTGGGCGTGCGGCCAGCGGCGCATCAGCTCGTGCCTGACCGGCGTTTTGGCCCGGTCGATCGCGTTGTCGGCGCCGTTTGGCCGCTCGCCCCAGCCATCGAGGATGCACAGCACGAGCGGTTTCGGGCGGGAAGTCATTGCGATGCCTTACCTAACGGCCGGACCGCGATGGTATACGCGAAACAACCGCCATCCACATAGTGCCGCCGCACGCTAACCTCACTCGCGGTGATAGGGGTGGCCGGCCTGGATCTGCTGCGCGCGGTAGAGCTGTTCCAGCAGCATCGTGCGCACCAGCAGGTGCGGCCAGGTCATCGCACCGAGCGACAGGACCGCATCGGCTCGGTCCAGGACCGCCGCGGCGAGCCCCTCGGCGCCGCCGATCGCAAAGGCCACGGCGCCGGTGCCGCGGTCGGCCCAGACGGTCAGGCGATCGGCCAGTTCGCGGCTCGACCAGGGCTTGCCGGCACGATCCAGCGCGACGAGGCGGGCACCGGCCGGCATTGCGGCGAGGATCAGCTCGGCCTCGCGGGCCTTCAGAAGCGCCGGCGGCAAGCGCCGCTTTTCTTCGAGGTCGAGGATCGTCGCGGGCGGCGAGATCCGCCCGGCATAATCGGTTTGAAGATCATGTAGCGGGCCGCGGCGCAGCCGGCCAATCGCAAGCAGGTAAAAACGGATCGCGAGCCGCCTTAATGCAACGCCGCCTCGGCGTCCGGCAGATCCGAGCCCCACATCTTTTCGAGGTTGTAATAGGCGCGAATGTCCGGCCGGAAGATGTGCACGATCACATCGCCGGCGTCGATCAAGACCCAATCGCCCTGGCTCTTGCCCTCGATTGCGACGCGGCCGGGGATCGCCTGTTCGAGGTGATCGGTCAAGGACAGGACTTGTCGCGCCGAGCGGCCGCTCGCGACCACCATGTAGTCGGCGATCGTCGTCTTGCCGGCGAGGTCGATCGTGACGATGTCCTCGGCCTTGCCATCCTCGAGACTATCGATGATGCAGCGGAGCAATTCCGGCGCACGGCTAGCCTGCCGTGGACGGGGGTTCAGCATAGCGATGGCGGGTGTTTGGGCTGTCACTGCGGGTCTCATCTCCTTCAGGTTACGCAACTGGTGCTCGGCCCGAATCCGGGTGGCCGAGCGGGGGTCGAGCCGGGTGTGAAAAAATACCCAGGCGGGAGGCGGCATCAACGCCAGCCGGCGCGCCGCGGCGACCGGCAGCCTTGCCCCGGCGAAGCGCCGGGCGGCCAAGCCGGCGAGCGGCTTCAAACCGACGCCCGGCCGGGCGAAAACAGCGATCGGAACCGTGCGGAAAATCTCCTGCCACCGGTCCCAATATGGGAATTGGGCGAGGTTATCGCCACCCATCAGCCAGACGAAACGGGCGCGCGGAAAGCGCCGGCGCAGCGCCTTCAGCGTGTCGGCGGTATAGGTCGAGCCGAGTTCCGCCTCAATGCCTGTGACGATGATGCGCCGGTCCTCGGCCGCGACCTCGCGGGCCTGCGCCAGGCGCTCGGCAAAGGGGGCCATCCCGATGGGCGGCTTCAACGGATTTTGCGGCGAGATCAGCCACCAGATCTCGTCAAGGCCGAGCCGCTGCAAGGCGAGGCGGCTGATATGGAGATGGCCGCCATGGGCCGGGTTGAACGATCCGCCGAGCAAGCCGATCCGCCGATGATGGTGAAGCCCACACCCCAACCCTTCCCCGCTTGCGGGGGAGGGAGACCACCGTGCCTCTTCCCTGGCCCTCCCCCGCGAGTGGGGAAGGGTGTCCGCCGCGCGCGCAGCGGGCGGGTGGGGGCTAGCAGCCTTACTCTTCCTCAGGGGCGCACCTGGCCGTTGCCGCGAACGAGGTATTTATAGGTGGTCAGCTCGGCGGCGCCGACCGGGCCGCGCGGCGGCAGCCGCTGCGTCGAGATGCCGATTTCGGCACCCATGCCGAACTCGCCGCCATCGGCGAACTGGGTCGAAGCATTGACCAGCACGATCGCGCTGTCGACCTCGCGCAGGAAGCGCTCGGCGGTCGCCTCGTCCTCGGTCACGATCGCATCGGTATGGTGTGAACCGTAGCGGTTGATGTGATCGACCGCCGCGGAGACCCCATCGACGACTCGGACCGCGAGGATCGCGTCCAGATATTCGGTGCGCCAATCCTGCTCGGTGGCAGGCGCCACCTGGGAATCGAGCGCCAAGGTCTCAGGATCACCGCGCAATTCGCAGCCGGCGGCGCGCAGATCGGTGAGGATCGGCGGCAGCACGGTGCCGGCGACCGGGCGATCGACCAGCAGGGTCTCGGTGGCGCCACAGATCGAGACGCGGCGCATCTTCGCGTTTAGCGCGATGTTGCGCGCCTTCTCGGGATCCGCGGCGCGGTCAATATAGGTGTGGCAGAGGCCTTCGAGATGGGCGATGACCGGGATGCGGCTCTCGCGCTGCACCCGCTCGATTAAGGACGCACCGCCGCGCGGCACGATGATGTCGATGGCCCCGCTCATCTTGAGCATTATGCCGACGGCGGCACGGTCACGCGTGGGGACCAATTGTACCGCATGTACCGGAAGGCCGGCGGCGCTCAGCCCCTCGCCGAGCGCGGAAACCAAGGCGCGCGAGGAGCGGAAGCTCTCCGAGCCGCCGCGCAGGATCGCGGCATTGCCGGATTTGAGCGCCAATCCGCCGGCATCGGCGGTTACATTGGGGCGGCTCTCGTAGATGATGCCGATGACGCCGAGCGGCACGCTGATGCGGGCGATGCGCAAGCCGTTGGGCCGGGTCCATTCGGCCAGCACGCGACCGACCGGATCGGGCTGGGCGGCGATATCCTCCAAACCGCGGGCGACCGCTTCCAACCGCTTCGGATCGAGGGCGAGGCGGTCGAGCAAGGCGGCACCGATCCCCGCCTCCTTCGCGGCGGCGAGATCCTCGGCATTGGCGGACAGGATTTCATTGGCGCGGGAGCGAATCGCCGCAGCAGCGGCTTTGAGGGCGGCGGTCTTGGCTTCGGCCGGAGCGAGCGCCAACCGGGCCGAGGCTTCGCGCGCCTGACGGCCGATTTCGGCCATCGCCGCGGCCAAATCCGAGGCCGTTTCGGCTTCAGGGCGGACGATCGTGTCGGGGCTCATCGGGCCTCCGTCAGCACCAGATCGTCGCGATGAATGATCTCATCGCGACCACGGTAGCCGAGAATTGTTGCAATTTCACCGCTCTTGTGGCCGGCGATCAGACGGATGTCGCCGCTGGCATAGGCCGACAGGCCGCGGCCGGCCTCGATGCCGGCCCGGTTCCGGATAATCACGCAATCGCCGCGATCGAAACCGCCCTCGACGCCGACCACCCCGGCCGGCAACAGGCTCTTGCCGCTGCGCAGGGCACGGACGGCGCCGTCATCGACGGTCAGGATGCCGGCCGGATTGACCGCGCCGGCGATCCACGCCTTGCGTGCCGAGCGCGGCTCGCTGTGGGGCAGAAACAGCGTGGCGCGGGCCCCCGCCTCGATCGCAGCGAGCGGCCCGGCGATGCCGTCAAGCCTCGGCCGCCCCTCGGCGATCAGCATATGGCAACCGGCCTGCATCGCGATCCGCGCCGCGGTCAGCTTGGTGACCATACCGCCCGAGCTGTAGCCGGGCGGCGCGCTGCCGGCCATCGCCTCGATATCGGCGCCGATGTCTCGGACCAGCGGGATGTGCCGTGCCGCCGGATCGTGCCGCGGATCGGCCGAATAGAGGCCGTCGATATCGGACAGCAGAACCAGCATATCGGCGCTCGCCATCTGCGCGACGCGGGCGGCGAGGCGGTCATTGTCGCCGAAGCGAATCTCGGCGGTGGCGATCGTGTCGTTCTCGTTGACCACCGGCACGGCGCCGAGGCCGAGCAGCTGTGCGAATGTCGCGCGGGCATTCAGGTGGCGGCGCCGCTCCTCGGTGTCCTCCAGCGTCAGCAGGATCTGCGCGACCGTGATGCGATGGCGCGCCAGCGCCTCCTGATAGGCATGCGCGAGGCGGATCTGACCGGTCGCGGCGGCGGCCTGCTTTTCCTCGAGGCGCAGCGCGCGGCCGTGCAGCCCAAGGTGGCGGCGGCCGACCGCGATCGCGCCGGACGAGACGACGATGACGTCCTGGCTGCGAGCGCGGCAGCGCGCCAAATCATCGACCAGCGCGTCGAGCCAGGCGCGGTGGATCTCGCCGTCCTCGTCGACCAAGAGGGCCGAGCCGATCTTCACGACCAGCCGGCGCGCCTGCGCGAGGGCGGCGGCGGGGGTGGGCTCCGCAGAAGCAACCCTGTTCGTTTCGGACTGCAAATCGCCAGTGCGTCCTTCGAGACGCGCCCCTCTGGGTCGCTCCTCAGGATGAGGAAGATTTGGGTGCGGCATTAAAGGCTTACCTCATCCTGAGGAGCCGGCGAAGCCGGCGTCTCGAAGGACGCACTTTCCTCTGTCCAGAGCTGTCCATCACGCTTCGACCAGCGGCGCGTCGGCGGTTTCGGCGCGGGCCGCTTCGATCGTCCTGGCGAGGGCACCAAGAATATTAGAGAGGCCGGCGCCGCTGACCCCGGACAAGGAAAGCACCGATGTGCCGGGCCGGGCGGCGGCGCTGAGAACGCGGCATTTCTCATCGATGGCGTCGGGATCGATCGCATCGATTTTGTTGAGGCCGATGATTTCCGGCTTCTCCGCCAGCCCATGCCCGTAATCCGCGAGCTCGTGGCGGATCATCCGATAGGCGCCGACGACATCCTCTTCGGTGCCGTCGATCAGATGCAGGATCACCGCGCAGCGTTCGACATGGCCGAGAAAGCGCGTGCCGAGCCCGGCCCCTTCATGGGCGCCCTCGATCAGACCGGGCAGGTCCGCGAGCACGAATTCGGTATCGTCGTCGAGCCGCACGACACCGAGCTGCGGGTGCAAGGTCGTAAACGGGTAATCGGCGATTTTCGGCCGGGCATGCGACACCCGAGACAGCAGCGTCGATTTCCCGGCATTGGGAAGTCCGACGAGCCCGGCATCGGCTATCAATTTCAGCCGCAGCCATACCCATAGCTCGCGCCCCGGCCAGCCCGGATCGGCGCGGCGGGGCGCCTGGTTCGTCGAGCTTTTGTAATGGGTGTTGCCGAATCCGCCATCGCCGCCGCGCAGCAGCACGACCCGCTGATCCGGCTCCGTCAGATCGGCGAGCACGGTTTCCTTGTCGTCGTCGAGGATCTGCGTCCCGACCGGCACCCGCAAGACGAGGTCGCGGCCATTGGCGCCGGTCTTATTGGCCCCTGCCCCGCCGCGCCCGTTCTGGGCCCGGAAATGCTGCTGATAGCGATAATCGATCAGCGTGTTCAGGTTTTCCGCCGCGACCAAGACGATGTCGCCGCCCTTGCCGCCCATACCGCCATCCGGGCCGCCGAACTCGATGAATTTCTCACGGCGAAAGCTCATCGCGCCGCGCCCGCCGTCGCCGCTCTTCAGGTAGATCTTGCACTGATCAAGGAATTTCATCGGTCGCTATAAACTAAAAAGGGGAGCGGCTGGGCCGCTCCCCTCGCGTTCGGTCGGTCGGGGAAACGGCTATTCGGCGGCCTCCGCCGGTCGCGGTTGAATAGAGATATAGGTACGCCCGCCAAGGCCTTTGCGGAACTGCACCGCGCCCTCTTCGAGCGCGAACAGCGTATGGTCGCGGCCCATGCCGACGCGCTCGCCGGGATGAAACTTGGTGCCGCGCTGGCGCACGATGATGTTGCCGGGCAGCACGATCTCGCCGCCGAATTTCTTGACGCCGAGCCGCCGCCCGGCGCTGTCGCGGCCGTTGCGGGACGAACCGCCTGCCTTTTTATGCGCCATCCTGAGCCTCCTGAGTCGGCGCTTCATCCGGCGCCGCCCTCCTGCTGCGCCGCCCCGGTGCCGCCGCTGCTTCCTGCCCGGTCAGCCGGATCTCGGTGATCTGCAGCACGGTCTGGTGCTGGCGATGGCCGTTCTTGCGCCGGTAATTCTGCCGCCGCTTTTTCTTGAAAACGATGATCTTGTCGGCGCGGCGCTGCTCGACCAGGGTGGCGCTGACCGAAGCGCCATTAAGCAGCGGCGTGCCGGTCGAGACCTCAGCGCCGTCGCCGACCATCAGCACCTCGCCGAGCTCAATCGTAGCGCCGGGTTCGCCGTCGAGCTTCTCGACGGCGATCACATCGTCCTTGGCGACCGTGTACTGCTTGCCGCCGGTGCGGATCACTGCAAACATAACTGGACCGATATCGGTTGGCATGCCCGCCGCAGCAAGCCCGCGCTGGGCGAAATAGGGCCGGGCGGCCTTTCCGCCCGGGAGCGGCGCACTATAGTTGCGCACCTTTGCCTGTCAATGTTTTCGGGCCGTTGGAGCCCTCAGGAATGTGGCAGAAAGCACGCCAGATCGTTTGTGTCGCAATTGGGCTGGCTTCGCCTAGCTTCAGCGCCCTGGTCGTACTCTTTCTTCTGGGTTTTTTGGCCCCCATACCCGGACTGGTGGCCCTCGGCTCGATCCTGGCACTCACCGCGCTTATCGTCGCGCCGTTCGCGATTGCGATGAGCGCACTCCAGAAGGCTTTTGGTGCCTTGGAAGCGGATGCTTTGGTACCGATAGGAACCCTGCTCAGGGTTCCTCCGGGGCCAAACCCGGCTGGGACGCTATGGCGCTCGCTGACACGCCAGACCCGTATCTGGCGTGATCGTGTTGCCGCAGCGGAGGCGCAGGTCGCCGGCGTTGAGTCGGCAATCACGGCCTTGCCCGATCCGGTGATCCTCATCGACCGCCACCGGCGGATTGTTCGCGCCAATGCCGCCTGGGCGGGATTTATCGGCGCGGTCGCCGAGCCGCGCGATCTCGCCTCGGCCTTGCGCAACCCGGCGCTGCTGGCGGCGGCGGACGCGGTCTTGGCAGGAGAGCATGTCCGCACCGTCGAGTTTGCGGTGTCGGTTCCGGTCGCGCGGCTGCTCGAAGCGCGGCTGGCACGGATCGACGGGCCGTCGCTGGACGGCGCCGCCGCGGTGATCACCTTGCACGACATCACCGTGCTGAAACGCGCCGATGAGATGCGCGCCGATTTCGTCGCCAATGCCGGGCACGAGCTGAAGACGCCGCTATCGACGCTGCTCGGCTTCATCGAGACGCTGCGCGGCCCAGCGCGCGACGACGCGGCGGCGCGCGAGCGGTTTCTCGGGATCATGCACGAGCAGGCCGGGCGCATGGCGCGGCTGGTCGATGATCTGCTGTCATTGTCGCGTATCGAGCTCAATGAGCATGTCGCGCCGACCGCCCGAGTCGCTCTCGGGCCGATTCTTGACAGCATTGCCGCCACGCTCGAATTGCGGGCGGCCGAGCGCGGCATGCGCATCGAATTATCGTTACCGGACGATCTGCCGGATGTTCAGGGCGAGCGCGACGAATTGGCTCAGGTGTTCCAAAACCTGCTCGACAATGCGGTCAAATACGCCCGGCGCGACAGCACGGTCACGGTAACCGCCGGGGCGGGAGACCGCGCTTTGCCCGCGATGGTATGGGTCGCGGTCGCCGATCACGGGGAGGGCATCCCGAACGAGCACCTGCCGCGCTTGACCGAGCGTTTCTACCGCATCGACAACGCCCGCTCGCGGGAATTGGGCGGGACAGGCCTCGGCCTGGCGATCGTCAAGCACGTCCTGAACCGCCACCGCGGCCGGCTCGAGATCGCCAGCACCCTTGGCCAAGGCTCGACCTTCATGATCTGGCTGCGAGCCGCACCCGCGGAATCACCTCTCCGCCCTCAGGGGGGCTCTGCGCTGGAATGACATTCCTGACCGAGAACTTCGATATTTGGTGATGAGCTCGATCATGGCGGCATCGAGCGCCGGAACGACGAACCTGAAGGACCAAGGGAACCGCGTATGGTCACGCGATGTCCACATCGTGCCGCAGGGGATCAGGCAAATTCTTTAGATTGTTACGCTGAAGCTTTACTAACGCGGTCGTTTGTTGCTAAGCGTGTGGCGGGGATTGTCCATTTTCTGCACGCCGACGTCTGATCCGCAACTCGAAGCGTCCAGCGGTTCCCTAAGGGCCGCCAAAGAATGACGTGCAGCCAAGCACATGGAGAGAAATATGCCGACGAATCCGAACGAAATCGATCTCACCAAGGCAGGAAGCATCGGTTTCGTTGATGACGCTGTCTTCCTCGGCGGTGCGAACACCCTGTCAGGGACCGGGCTGTTCAACACGTTCGTGCAGATTCAGCATACCGGCATCGAGCAGGGCTATAACACGGACGCGGCCACCCACCAGTTCGATGAGAAGTACAGCCAGTTCGACCATTCGCTGCTGCTGGCCAACGTGCCGATCGTCATCGGCGACGGGTCGAACGGGACCGTCGAGGGTGTCGCGTATCGGCAGTTCATCCTCGACATCAACGAGGCCGGCGGCGCCATCAATCCGTTCCTGTCGCTCGACAAGCTGCAGATCTGGCAGGAGGAGTCGCGCAGCCTGAGCAATTTCACGGCGGGCTCCGGTTTTGCCGGTACTCATACCAACGGTCTGGCCTTCGACCTCGATGCCGGCATCGACCGCTGGATCGCTGTCAAGGATCTCGCCAGCGGCAGCGGCCGCAGCGATGTGCAGGTGCTGATCCCGGATTCCTACTTCATCAACGACGCGGCCCATCGTTACGTCTATCTTTATTCCCAATTCGGCGTTCAAAGCGGGTTCGCGGCCGACGGCGGCTTCGAGGAGTGGGGGGTCACGAAGGCCAGCGGAGCCTTAGGCACCACGGCCGCTCTTGCGGTCCACAAGACCGCTTCGGTTCACGGCGAACCAGGCGGGCGAGGCCATCACCTATTCGATCAAGGTCGATAATGTTGGCGACAAGGATCTGACCGGCATCACGGTCAGCGACCCGTCGGTGAGCGACCTTACGGCCGTCGACGTCAATCATGACGGTTTCAACGACGGCGATGCCAACCACGACGGCAAGCTCAGCGTCGGCGAGACTTGGTCGTACGTCGCGCATCATACGGTGACCCAGGCCGAGCTCGACAGCAATGGCGATGGTCTCGGCTCCATCGTCAATACGGTCACGGCGGACAGTGCCGAAACCGCTGCGGTCACCGCGTCGACGTCGGTCCAGATCGAGCGCAATTTCCACGCGACGCTGGCGAAGACCGCCTCGGTTCCGGGCAACACGGCCGACACGGCCGGCGAGGTGATCACTTACACGATGGATCTGACCAACGACGGCGCCGCCACGCTGACCAGCCCGGTGGTGGACGACCCGATGGCCGCCATCGTCACGCCCGTCATCGACGTGCTGCACCCGACCTTGGACCCGAACGTCCAGATCTTCATTCCCATCAACGACGGCGATTTCAACCTCGGCGACGCCAACCAGAACGGCATCTGGGATGCCAGCGAGACCTTCCAGTATGCCTATCGCGGCGATATCGACCTCAATGGCATTCACGATCCGGGAGAGACGTGGACCGCCATCAATCTCGGCGACGCCAATAGTGACGGCATTCATCAAGCCGGCGCGATATGGGTCGGCGATACCAATCAGAACGGGATCGAGGACAGTGGCGAACGGTGGCAGTTCAAGAATCTCGGCGACACCAACAACAACCACCTGCAGGACCCCGGCGAGACCTGGCAGTACCTCAACGCCGTGGCCGAGGGGCGCGACGACTACGCGCGGACCTTCCTGCTCGTCGCCCCTAACGTGATCGTCTTCGAGCGGCTGCGGACCGACTTCGGCGGCGGCCGCGTCTTCC